>Ga0222423_1001255_pt1 | contig 12065 bp, 14 predicted proteins | sample 3A0metagenome_FD_182472 | JGI IMG/M metagenome (GOLD analysis project Ga0222423, IMG submission 182472) | Enriched microbial communities from leaf-cutter ant dump, University of Wisconsin, Madison, United States - 3A0 (version 2) | ecosystem: Environmental > Terrestrial > Nest > Insects nest >...
TGGTTTCATCTATCGGCGCTGTGGTGGATGTCGGGTATATTACAATCCTTTAATTCGCCTCAAAACTAATACCAATAATAATTACAGCGATTTGTAGCCTAAAAATGTCCATTAACCCTAAATACTTAGTGTTAAGTCAAAAGTAAAAAGTTACACACACACACACACACACACAGTGTGATAGGAACAAGAATGCAAAACAATAATAATTTGATAATCAATATAATAAAGCCTTGAACATACAGACAATGTATTCTTGACTTAGCATTAGTTTGTCATAAAAATATCCATACCGTCAGTCTCTGTTTGTCCTGAATACCGGAGGGATATATACAGCTGTGTCAAAATGCTGCGCAATAGCATCGCCGGCAGCTTTGCGGTTTTGCCAGTCGCGCTCTTTTCGTATATGTTTTTTAATTACGATTTCCATAATTTTATTTTTATTTTAAATGATGTTGTATATTTGCAGTGTCGGGGCTACGACCCGGGCACCGAACGGCTTATTGGATACATTCTAATAAGCCGTTTGTAGTTTTAATAGATTTTGTACAACCGGCTATTGATAACGGCAAACACATCCGTTACACTGTATTCTTTCTTGCTTTTTTCAAGTAATCTATTCCATAATTTTATTTTTATTTTAAAAGTTTAGTATATTTGCAGTGCTGGGAGTACGGCTCCGAGCGTCCCAATCCCCCTACAAGATTTTTTCTTGTAGGGGGATTGTTGGTATTTACCTGATTTTATATAAACTACCGTTAATAACGGCAAACACATCCGTTACACTGTATTCTTTCTTGTTTTTTTTCAAGGAGTCTATATAATTTTCGAGGTCATTCTTTATTCTTTCATACGGCAGATCTTGATTTATAAAGAATACATTTACTCCAGCCTGCCCTGAGCCGTTTTTTGCCATTCTTTTTAGCTTATTGTAGCTGTAGTTATCCTTGTATGATTTTACCTCGTAAAACAATTTTTTATTAAGTAAAAATGAATCCGGAACTTTCAACTTGTCTAAATTGGGTGTCTTGTATCCCCTATTAAGGAACTCCCATGTGTACCGAATATCTTTGTCAGGATGGTCAATCTCTGGCATAAGCAACACATCATCCTTGTAATAATCGGCCATAAGCCGTGCAGTAATACGGTTTTGAGTGTATTCGATTTTTTGCCGCTTCCGTTCAGCGGGCGATTGGGTTGTTTTATGTGTAGCGTTGCTTTCAAATATCCTATACCCGCCGGGTGTTTGGTCGATAACATAAGGGTCGGTACTATGTATCCACCTTGCATCCAGCACTTCGCTTTTAACCCAATACGGGTGATTGGATGTAAACGCCATGCCCTCCATAGTAAAATTGTTTCGGAAAATGAGTAGCACATTGCCCGTTTCATCTTAGAGCATCCGTGATACCATTATCTTACAACACCACAACCTTAATCGTTGTATGATCTAAACGTAATACATACCATCCGGGAGGAATGGCATCAAAATCAAGGTGGTGCTGACTCCTGAAGGGGTTTCGCCAGCGCCGGATCAGCTTTCCGTCATTTCGGTATAAAACAGCTTCCCGGATTTCAGCAAGATTTTCACCATGTATATACAACCTGCCTTTTTGTACGGGATTAGGATACACGATCAGAGCTTGCATTGCTGCCGGAAATATACCGGACACCGTATCCGTAGTATCCACAGCAGGAAGATTACCTAAATGCTCACAATAGTCCAACGGATAGGTTTCCCATTCCTCTGCCACAAAATAAGCATGTGGATTATTAAAGGCGGCTTTCCGATAAAGACTCACATTTTCCGCAAAAGCCTCATACACATAAGGATTTCCGATACGATCTATCGTCAGCGAATCTTTTCTTAAATCCAATGCTAACCATCCGTCAAAATGGAGCGGTGTGGCAGCGGTAATAAAATCCGCATCATCTCTATCAAAACAATTCAGATCCCAGCCGGGATGAACCAGCACCACCTTTTGTCCGTTTTCCACAAATCCTTCCATCTGGTATTGATTATTGCTCCAGTACAGCGCATCCGCATCCTGATTGTACTGACGGATACGAACATAATAATGCCTTAAATCCACCCTATGCCCCGTTCGGTTGGTAATCTCCAATGCGCGGTTATTATCACTGCCTTCAATATATTTACTGAAATATAAATCGCGGGCAAAGGTATCGGCAGACAGCGTGCTGACCGTCAATGGCGCACTCATGGAGCTATATAGATAAGAACGATTGTAAGCCTGTACGGAAAAGGTGTAAATAGTATTACTGTCCAATCCGCTACATACATAGTTTGCAGTCCGGCTTATGGCAATAAAGGTATCATTCCGGTAAACTTTAAATCCCAAATTTGCATTATCGGGACTGACCGCCCATTGCAATTCCACAAAATGTTTTCCTTGAGTTGTTGCTTCTAAAAAAATGGGCGCCTCAGGTGCTAAAGTATCCGGAGCATCGTCATTCCAGATCAAATTCACCCATTCGGGATGATCAATAAAAGGGTTTCGGTTGCCTTGGATAAAAAATACTTTATTATTCCGATCCAGTTCTTTTTGCGAAACCGGATCCTGCTGATGCCATTGCTTTAATATAGGAAGCAGCCAAGACTGCAAAGCCATTTCCTGCTTATCCTGAAAGGGATTGCGCACATTAGTCCATTGAAAAAAAGGCAATAACTTTTCATACCGTACCGCTACGTAAAACAACATCCGGGCAATATCACCCTTAAAGGCATCAATAGGTTCAAAAACGGTATAATTATAGCCCGGAACGGAGCTGACACCCACTTTGCTTCCGTTTAGCGATTCGAAAGCAACAGCACCTACTTCGGCATAAGGATAATTACTTCGGCGCTGATTGACTCGTGCATCTGCCGGCACGATGAAATGCAGATCAGAATACATCGGATAATTGCTGTAAAAAAAACTTTGGGAAAAAATATGCTCCCGATTCCAACCCTCTCCTTCATTCGATGCACCAGAGATCAGAGACGGAAGTTCATAATAATATTGATAAGGATCTGCATCATCCGGATTTTCGGAATAAATATCCAACATCGTGCTGTCATTTTCATAATAAAAATCCCGATCGGTAAGGGCATAAAACGCAGGCAAATCACCGTAATTCCAACTGATAGCATTTCGGCTGATCAGCTCGCTTAATTTAGCTTTAAGTGCATAGCCGCTCAAAGCATTGGTGCCGTTATAATATCCGGGAGGTATCTGCGCCGTAGCGCAAAGCGGGAAGATCAGACATACGGCAAAACCGTATGATAAAAATTTGATTCCAGACATAAGGGTTGGTGTTTAGGGGTTAAGTAAAAATTCAAAATTCAAAATGAAAAATATTAAAACACTGATAATCAATATAATAAAAAATATAACATACAGACAATATCTTCCTGGTTTAGCATTAGGCGCTTTTTAAAAGGGGCAATTTAAGCATTTAACCGGAATTAGACATAAAAAATGCATTTTCATAAAATCACAATCATTTTATCCTTACTAAACATTCTTAAAAAGGCTTCAACATCCAAAGGAATAAGTCCGTATCTTTGTTATTCATCAAAACTGTTTGCCTATAAGGTTATTTAAGAATTATATATAATTTTTGTATCTGTTCATAGTGTTGTCGTTCTAAATTACCACATATATACGACTTGCACAACTTATGATGCTGATACGTCCCATAAGGGCGTAGCTGTGTCTTTTGTGCAAGAGGTTGTGGTAAACCTTGAACGATGAAAGAACTTAACAGTTACGCTCATTTTTTTATCTATTTATTAATCGTTCAAAAATTACCACAAATGAAAAAACTAATCATTTCGGTATTCCTGTTAGGAAGCACCACTTGTGCAACACAAGCTCAATCGTATTTTTCCCCGTATGTTCCACAGGTTGATGTTAATCTTTATCGTGAAGTATTAACATCAAAGCAAAATGCCTATGAAAAGAACTTTCAGGATATGCAAGAGCTTATAGACGATTTAGGTGATTATGTAAATGAACTCTACAAGCTCAATCCAGAAAGAGGAAAAAAATTTGATGCTACTATTGGTAAATACATTCAATCTCTCAAAGACTCAAGACCTGACCTGTCAGACAACACTGTAAGTTACCAAATCAAATCAACACTTAGGGAATATATCAAACTCACTAAACAAGCTATTAAGGAGGAGTATTAATTGTGGAAGATAATACTAAAGGTAACATTAGTTGCATCCTCGCCGCAGTAATTGTGATTGGAGGTATTTTTGCTATTCTTATGGGCGTCACATACATAGGTAAAGTTTTAGGTGATTTTATTAAAGAAAATCCCGGAGGCTTCTTTGCTATTCTCGTTTTTATCATAGTTTTAAGTGGCGTTGTTTTTAAGGCTATTAATGAGGATTGACTATATTTATGGTCTATTCTCTATTAAGTTTTGTGATTGCCCCTACCAAAATATAGTAGCACATATTATTTTTATTTTCACTTTTAAAACTTTAAACAAATGACTAAAGAACAATGGTATGATGAATTAACCAGTAAGCCTCTAACAATCAATAATCGTATTTATACATTTACCAAGCCTGATACATTCAGTAATCTCGCCGATTTAGAAATTGATACATTAGATAAACAAAGGATAATGTTATCTGATTATATTATTGAAGAAAATAAGGATACAGGAGAATTATACATAAGAATCACATATTCTCGAAGAAACCCCAACAATAGAATAGTTATTAAAGGAAATAGCATTAATCCTGAATACTTTGGTCAATACATGATTCTTTCAAAACGTGACTTTGAGCAAGCAGTAGTCTCCGAACTATTTTGGGTTGAAGAGTACTGATTTGAAACATCACTTTGTAAAAGAGATCATTCATTAGGAATAAGTTCCCGGATATAAGGTTTCAGTAATTCTATTTCTATACGAAACATTTCCTGATAGACTGATTTTCTACTTCCATCCATAATTTATTTATTTTATTAACCTTTAAATTTTACTAATTATGCAATTTGATCCAAGAGACAAACCAACAATTATCTCGAATTTCCAACAGATACTAAAAAAATATCAAAAAGGGGAATCTATTACCATATTGGAAATCACTAAAGAACTTATAAAAATCCAAAATGGTAATGTAAATAGCATACATGCTATAGCATTCCAAGATACAGTTGAAAACGTGCTTACCGAAGCTGGTCTCATTGAAACCACTACAAGAACAGAGAAAGTATATACCATAGTGAAGTGATAAAAGCTGCAAATATTACGCCTATAGCTGCACCTAAGAGCTTAAATCTTTTAGGTGTCATTCTTACTATATAGAACTTATTTGTTCTCTTCGTGTGTTTAAGAAGATTGCTGTACCACTCTGGTTCGTGGTGGAATTTTTCGTATTTTTCGATAAAAAATTTCATAACTGATCATTTTTTAAGACCTACATTTGTTAGGTCTTTTTTTTGTAGAATTATTAAGGAAGCTTGCTTATATTTATGGTTCACTTTAAAATTAGAAACAGATGAAAAACGAAAGAAAAATTGAAGAATTAAACAATGGCTTCAGCAGTACATGGGCTTCTTTTATCAATTATTTTGTCATAGTCTCCATCAGTCCCATGCACATACCTGTTTAATATTAAACATTGTGTCATTTGTAAAATAAGAGGATTAATCTCTGAGGGTTTCTGTTCCATAATTTTTTATTTTTTTAGTGTAAATTTATATGTGAGTGCATAACTTTACATTCCCCTTAAATACACTAATATTGCTAAAGGCATTGAGGCCTTAATAATTATCAGAAATTTTTTCATGACCACAAGAAAAATCAACAGACAGGACGCTTTAGACTATCACAGTCAGGGTCGTCCGGGCAAGATAAAAGTCGTTCCGACCAAAAACACCAAAACACAACGAGATCTTTCATTAGCCTACTCTCCGGGCGTGGCTGAGCCTTGTCTCGCTATTCACGAGAATCCGGATGACGTCTATAAATATACCGCTAAAGGTAATTTAGTGGCCGTAGTCAGCAATGGCACGGCTGTATTGGGCTTAGGCGATATCGGCCCGGAAGCCGGCAAACCGGTAATGGAGGGGAAAGGTGTTTTATTTAAAATATTCGCTGATATTGACGTTTTCGACTTAGAATTAAATGCCAAAGATCCCGAAGAGTTTATACGGGTAGTAAAAGCATTGGAACCAACTTTCGGAGGTATCAATTTAGAAGACATTAAAGCTCCGGAGTGTTTTGAAATCGAACGGAGACTAAAAGAAGAGCTGAACATTCCGGTGATGCATGATGATCAGCACGGCACGGCCATCATATCGGCAGCAGCACTTCTGAATGCATTGGAAATAGCCGGAAAGAAAATAGAGACCGCAAAGTTTGTAGTGAACGGCGCCGGAGCAGCAGCTATTGCCTGCACCAGACTATATATGGCTTTTGGTGCAAAACAGGAAAACATCCTGATGTTAGACAGTAAAGGCGTATTGAACCAATCCCGTAAAGATCTAGATGAAGTGAAGCGGGAGTTTGTTACCGACAGCCCGATAAGCACTTTAGAAGAAGCCATGCATGGCTGCGATGTTTTCATCGGGTTAAGTAAAGCTAATGTATTGAGTAAGGAAATGGTACAAAGCATGGCAGATACGCCCATCGTTTTTGCTATGGCCAATCCCGATCCGGAAATAAGCTGGGAAGATGCCTTGGCAGCCCGGAAAGATGTGATCATGGCTACCGGCCGCTCCGATTATCCTAATCAGGTCAATAATGTTTTGGGTTTCCCCTTTATTTTCCGAGGCGCTTTAGACGTAAGAGCCACCCAAATCAATGAAGCCATGAAGATGGCCGCAGTGAGAGCGCTGGCATCTCTTACCCGCCAGCCGGTACCAGACATTGTCAATATGGCGTATGGCACCAAAGCGCTTTCATTCGGTCCGGAATATATTATTCCGAAACCTTTGGATCCGCGACTATTGACCGAAATTGCACCCGCAGTAGCCCGCGCTGCTATGGAAAGCGGCGTAGCGCGAATGCCGGTAAAAGACTGGGATAAATACGGTCAGGAACTGTCCGCAAGATTAGGATTAGACACCTTTATTGTAAGGGTGCTCAACAGTAAAGCCCGCAAAGATCCGCGAAAGGTCGTATTTGCGGAAGCTGACAATGCCAAAGTGCTGAAAGCTGCTCATATTGTCAAAGAGGAAGGCATCGCTATTCCGATTTTATTAGGAAATGAAAAACGTATCCGGCAACTGCTACAAGAGCATAAAATTGATCTGGACGCAGACATCATTGACCCCCGCAGTGAGGAAATGATGCAAAAGCGCATCCGGTTCGGCACTTTGTTTTTTGAGAAAAGACAACGGCGGGGCTATAATTTATATGAAGCGAAAAAAATCATGCGGGAGCGTAATTATTTCGGTTGTATGATGGTAGAAACCGGTGAAGCGGATGCGCTCATCAGCGGGCTTACCCGAAATTACCCCGATACCATACGACCGGCATTGGAAGTAATCGGAATGGAAGATCACACCAGAAAAGTAGCCGGAATGCATATTGTGCTTCGTCCGCAAGGCCCTTTATTTTTAGCGGACACTACGGCAAATCTGAATCCTAATGCCGAGGAACTTGCCGACATAGCCCTACTTACGGCAAGGGAGGTTCGACAATTTAATATTGAACCGAAAATAGCCTTGTTGTCTTATTCCAACTTCGGAAGCAGCCATACTCCGGAAGCTATTGTAGTACGCGATGCTGCGGCTCTGATCCGGGAACGGGATCCTCAGCTTATTGCTGATGGTGAAATGCAGGCATCTATGGCTTTCAATAAAGAATTGCTCTTGGAAAACTATCCCTTTTCTCCTTTGGCCAATCAGGATGTCAACACCCTGATCTTTCCTAATCTGGCTTCGGGAAATATTGCTTACAATATGCTGATGGAAGTAGCCGGGCTTGAAGTGGTAGGCCCTATTCTGATGGGATTGAAAAAGCCGGTGCACATCCTGCAATTAGGCAGCAGTGTACGGCAAATCTGCAATATGGTAGCTATGGCCGTTATTGACGCACAAACAAAATGTCCTGAAAATCGCAATCATGGCGCTGCTTAAAGTTGAAACCCCTTTCAATATTCATCTGGAGTTTATGCCGGCGGGCTTTATGAAAAGAACTTTAGCCTGGTGTTGTGATTTATTGATGCTATATGGCTATAGCTATATCGTTATTTTCTTTATTATTCATAATATAGCGGATATAAGCACTTCCTCAAATCTGCAATTTGTACTGTTATTGATATTTGTTGTACTTCCCGGTATGACCTGGCAACTTTTCTTTGAAATATTCAATAATGGCAGAAGCCCCGGGAAAATGCTGACCGGATTGAAGGTGATGAATAAAGAAGGCGCTGCACCGGGATTAGGGCAATACCTGCTCCGTTGGATGCTTTTTCTGCCTAATTATTTCATGATATCTTTTATTTCCGTAAGTATGTATTCGCCGGCAGCATTTATATACATTACTTTTCTGCTGGCTTTGGCTGCCCTTCCTGATATGATTTGCATTGCTGCCTCCAAAAATTCGCAGCGGTTAGGCGATTTGGCTGCCGGAACCGTAGTTGCGGATATTCATTATAAAATGTCTATTGATGACACCATTTACATGGATACCGACGATGCAAACTATCAACCGTTATACCCACAGGTGCTTCGACTAAGCGACCGGGATATCAACGGTATTCACAACACGCTGCAAAATCCGGTCAACAGGGAAACAGAAGCCTTTATCCAAAAACTAACCAACAGGATTCAAGAGGTATTGGATATCCGGATGCAGGAAAAAGATCATCGCAGTTTTTTAATCACATTGATAAAAGACTATAATTATTTAACACAAAAAGATTAACACATACTGTAAATGAACTATCTCGGTCATGCTTTTTTATCTTTTAATAATCCGGAAATACTTGCCGGAAATATGATAGGCGATTATGTAAAAGGGCTAAAAGCATTAGAGCGCTTTCCACCCGGTATCCGAAAAGGCATTATGCTGCATCGTAACATTGACAGTTATACCGACCGACATCCGGCCTTGTTAAGAGCCAAAAACTATTTCCGGCAGGATTACAGACTGTATGCCGGCGCTTTTGTGGATATTATAAACGATCATTTTCTGGCCAATGATCCGAGATGCTTTTCCGGCGAACAGGAGCTGCTGACCTTTTCGAAAAAGGTATATCAAACGCTATTGCAGTATGAAGAGTTTTTTCCGGAGGCTTTCGGGAAATTTTTCCCTTATATGCAACAGGAAAACTGGCTGTACCGCTACCGAACCGTTAAGGGAATCAGCAAGAGCATGAACGGCCTGAAACATCGGGCGCATTATATTGAAGATACCACACAAGGCTATGCCATTTTTATCAGTCATTATTATGCGCTTAATCAATGTTATTATGAACTGATTGACGATTTAACAGAATTTGCAAAAAATGAGTTAATCTGACGGCGTTTTTTTTATATATAACCTACCTTTGGCCGGCTAATGCACATAAGATAAAATCGAAAAATTGCTTAGCGTATTTTTCCCAAAACCTGTTACTGCTTATTTATTGACTAATACGAGTAATTGATAATGATCAATTTTACTTATAATAATATACGAATATTATTTTTTTGCATAATCCTGCTCAGCTCCTGCCAACCGGTTGCCGAACAACTGGCACGCGCTAAAGTAATTGGCGGAGATAATGAGGTAGCGGAAGCTGCCCCTGCGCCTGATCCGGCAGAATACAAAAGCATCAGTCTTGCTTTTACCGATACCACCACTCCGGAATGCCGTGCTATTATTCGTGGGCTGGATTCATTTTACAACAAACAGGTAGCAGGCGGATTCAACGGGAGTGTTTTGGTGGGATATAAAGGCAAAATTTTGTATGAACGATATTTTGGCTATGCCAACCGGGCTACAGGTCTGCGCTTGAGTGCATCCACGCCGAGTCAATTGGCTTCTACCTCTAAGCCCTTTACAGCTACGGCTATTTTGTGGTTATATCAAAACAAATATTTAGACATTAATGCACCGGTTGCAAAATATCTGAAGGATTTTCCTTATGATAATATTACTGTAAAAATGCTGCTTTGCCATCGTTCCGGATTGCAGGATTATGTAAAGATGGGGCTTACCTATTGGAAGGACAATAATGCCATCATGTACAATGAAGATTTGCTGCAACTTTTCATCAAATACAAACCGGCACTTAACTCAAAGCCCAATACTCGTTTCGAATATTCCAACAGTAATTTTGCCTTGTTGGCACGAATTGTAGAGGAAGTCAGTAAAATGCCCTATAAAAAATTCATGACTAAATTTATTTTTCAGCCATTGGGCATGCAACATACCTTCGTATATGACCCTGCCGAACCTAAAAACCCCAATCAGGCTATCAGCTATAAATACAACTGGCAGATAGAGCCGGACATGTTTGCCGACGGCGTTTATGGCGATAAAGGCATTTATAGTACGGTAGAAGATTTGTACCGCTGGGATCAGTCTTTTTACCAACATGCTCTGCTGAATGAAAAAACATTAAACTTGGCCTATTCTCCCTACTCATTTGAAAAACCGGGCGTAAAAAACTACGGATTCGGATGGCGCATGATGAATTATCCGGATGGCTATAAAATCATTTATCACAACGGTTGGTGGCATGGTAATAACACCGTGTTTTATCGTTTTGTTCAGGACAATTTTACCATTATCATTTTGGGAAATAAATACAACAGCCGCATTTACGGACAAACCAAACCGGTATATGATATCATTAAAAAACATGCCAGTCAGCCGGGGCAAATGAAATGGAATGACGGCAGCGAATCCGGCGCAGACTGATTTTACCACGAAAGTTTTTTCTCCACCACAAGCACGAAATTATTTCACTTCATGCTTTCGTGCAATTCGTGTCTTTCGTGTAATTCGTGTCTATATTTTACCACCAAAGGCACAAAAAAACACGAAATTATTTCACCTCATGCTTTCGGGCAATTCGTGCAATTCGTGCAATTCGTGCAATTCGTGTCTTTCGTGGTTGTAATTTGCTTCTTGAATTACTACAGCACCATCAGACTACAGCCCCGCAATGCGGAATGGTCTAACCTTCCCAATACCTCAAAACTGCCGTCAGGATAAATTTTACCTATATCATCCGTAGCAATAAAGCTACAGGTGTCTGCATTAGCTAAATCTATAATATTCAAAACACCCCTACCCGATGTACTGAAGGCTAAAGGATCCTGCTCATCCCGCACATATACCTTCATCCATGGCGGGGCGGCAAATCGCCCTTCACCTAAAGAATAGGCCTGTGAAAAAAGTTCCGTCATGCCATATTCCGCATGAATATGATCCAAATGCCACTGATTCCTGAGGTATTCATGCACCTGTTCTCGAGTCCACTCCTCCCGCCGGCCTTTCATTCCTCCCGTTTCCATAACGATGGTATTGCGCAACTGCATAGGATAAGCCTCCGCAAAATCCAGCAAAGCAAAAGTTACCCCTAACAAAAACACTTTTCGATCGTGATTTTGCTGAAGTACTGCTGCTAATTTTTCCCAGTCATATAAATAAAAACCACTTTGCGGATGGCCGCTTTCCCGAATCAGGGTTTCAGCCATTACAACAAGTGAAGAATTTTTCCGCTCCAAATATGCAGGCAATAAACAGAGAAAGATATAATCCTGCGGCAAACCGTAAAACTGCTGAAAAGCAGTCATAAAACTTTCCCGGTACAATTCAGGTCGTTTTACATAATGCCTGCTGTTTTGCATACCACTGGTACCACTGCTTTCGAAATAGCGTTCAGAAATAGCATCTCCACATATTACAGCATGTGTTTTAAAAAGGGAAATGGGCAAAAAAGGAATTTGCTCCGGCTCACGAATCCGGGAAATATCCAGGCCTAATGCCTTTACAAAATCATGATAAACCGCATTTTGTGTGTATTGATACTGAAAAATCATACGGGTAAATTCTGAGAAATTTTGGGTATCAATCTTCCGAAGCCAATGCGTATCCTG
>Ga0222423_1001256_pt1 | contig 12015 bp, 12 predicted proteins | sample 3A0metagenome_FD_182472 | JGI IMG/M metagenome (GOLD analysis project Ga0222423, IMG submission 182472) | Enriched microbial communities from leaf-cutter ant dump, University of Wisconsin, Madison, United States - 3A0 (version 2) | ecosystem: Environmental > Terrestrial > Nest > Insects nest >...
AAGCCCGACGCGCGCAGCTTCGGCTTCGACTGTTCGAAGGGCGAAGCCAAGGTGGGCGAGCCGTCGCGCGTCTATGAGGTGTGGGTGTCCGTGCCCGAGGAGATGGCGGTGCCGGCGCCGCTGGTCAGGCGGAGGTTCGACGGCGGGCTCTATGCCGCGCACGTGCTGCGGTCGTGGGACTTCCAGGACTGGAGCCTCATCAAGGACTGGGTCGACGCCAGCGACCGATACGCCAACGACTGGGACGCGCCGCGCTGGATGTCGCCGGAAACGGCGGCCGGGCAGGGGTTCGAGGAGACGCTGAACTTCTACAATTTCGTCCGCAAGGGCGGCCGGATGGACGACTTGCAGCTCGACCTGTTGTTCCCGATCCGGGAGAAGACGGCGTAGGGCTCGCGCCGCCTCTCTTGCTCGGCCGGCGGTCAGTTGGCGTGGGGCGAGTGGGAACCGGAGGAGTCCGATGGGTCCGCCGGGCGGTTCGGGACGGCGCCGAAGGCGTCGCCCAGGCCGGAAAAGACCAGCCGGCAGAACAGGCTGTCGGCCTCGGCGGCGGTGACGGCCGGGGTGCGGCCCATCCACCAGCGCAGCACCGAGAGGAAGCTGCCGCTGATGTGCGAGATGGCGAGGTCGCGCGGGATCGATCCGTCGCGGGCGGTCGGCAGCAGCGTCCGCACCACCTCGGCGAAGTTCATGGCGATGGACTCGTTGAGCCGCGCGCCCGCCGCCTCCTTGGCCAGGGCGAGCTGGATGTCCCTGTAGCGGTCGACATGCTCGAACAACGTCCGCGTCACCGCGAAGATCGTGGCGTCCGGCGTGGCTTCGACGGCCGAGAACAGCTCCTGCCGCAGCCGCTCCAGGCTTTTCTCCAGCAGTTCGTCCTTGGACTTGAAGTGGGCGTAGAAGGTGGACCGGCCGACGTTGGCGCGCTCGAGAATGTCGTGGACGGTGATCGCGTCATAGTCGCGCTCGCGGATGAGGTCGACCAGCGCGTCGTAAAGGGTCGTCCTGGTCCGCATGACCCGGCGGTCGATGGCCAATGCTGCCTCCTGCTGGCGAAGCGGCGCGCTCCCGGCCCGCCCGATGTGCCGACATACTGCCACGGAATGTCCGCAATGGAACACGCCGTCGCCCGTCCATTTCCGGTGAGATCGCCCTTGCCGTCCGATACCGGACAAAACGGCCTCTTCGTCCGGGAAAACAACGCGCTGCGCCGCTCGCCACCGGCTATGCAGGGTCGGGCAACAACGGAGCGTCACCATGCACGAGCGACGGGACACGGCAGCGGGAGAGGCGAGCCAGCCGCAGAGCGGGACGTCCCGTAACACGGTGCTGGTGGTGGGCGGCTACGGCAGCGTCGGCGCGCTCATCTGCCAGACGCTCGCCGCGCGCGGCGATCTCGACCTGATCGTCGCCGGTCGGAGCCCGTCCAAGGCGGCGGCATTCGCCCGATCGGTCGGCGGCCGGGGCGTGCGTCTCGACCTCGACGATCAGAGCACCTGGGAGCCCGCCTGCCGGGGCGTCGACTGGGTGCTGATGTGCATGGACCAGACGGACCTCTCCTTCGTCTCCTTCCTGTTCGCGCAAGGCATCCACTATGCCGACATCACCGCCAGCGACGGCTTCCTGCGGGCCGTCGAAGGGTTGGCGCCGCGTCGGTCCATGGCGCTGATCTCGGTGGGGCTGGCGCCCGGCCTCACCAACATCATGGCCGCCTGGGGCGCCGCCCGGCTGGAGCGGATCGAGCGGATCGACATCGGCCTGCTGTTCGGCCTCGGCGACCGCCATGGCGAGGCGGCCATCGGCTGGCTGGCCGACCGCATCTTCGACAGGGCGCGCGACCGCCGCGTCGTCGACATGGCGTTCGGCTTCGGCGCGGGGCGGCGGCGGCTCTACGCCGTGGACTTCTCCGACCAGCACAGCCTCGCGCGCACCTTGCCGACCGACGCGGCGTGGACGGGCGTCGCCTTCGAGTCGCGCCTTGCCACCGCCGCTCTGTTCGGCATGGGCCGCGCCTTTGCCGGCAGCCGGCTGATGCGCGACGTGAGCGCGGCCGTCATGAAGCGGCTCCGCTTCGGCAGCCCGCTGTGCAGCGCCAGCGTCGCGGTGTCCGGCTGGTCCAAGGGCGAGCGGGTGGCGACCAGCGTGCATTTCTCCGGCGCGGTGGAGGCGCGCGTGACGGCGCAACTGGCGGCGCTCCAGTTCGAACAGGTCCTGTCGGGTCCGCTCGTCGCCGGCGTGCACCACACCCATCAGCTGCTCGACCCGGCGGCCATGCTGGAGGCGGTGGCGGCGCGCGGCATCGGCAAGATCGCCTTCGGCCCGGTGGAGACGCTCGGCGCGCCGTGAGCGTTGGTTCGCTCAACCGGCCTCGTAGTCCGCCAGCAGCAGGGGCAGCATGGCCACCTGATGGGCGAAGGGGGTGCCGTCCTCGATGTTCCAGGCGCCGCTCAGGGCGGTGTGGGCGACGGCCCAGGCGAGGAGGTGGCGGCGAGGGAGGCCGGTGCGCCCGGCGAGCGCCGTGGCGTGGCGGGCGACGCGGCCGGCGTCGAGCACCAGCGCGTCGGCCCGCTCGGGGTTCTGGAAGCTGTTGGCATAGTCGTAGGCCGGATCGCCGATCAGGCCCTTGGGGTCGATCGCCACCCAGCTGTCGCCGGAGCGCAGGATGTTGTCGTGGTGGATGTCGCCGTGCAGCGGCTGGGCCGGCGCATCGGCGTCGAGAAGGGTCTGCGCGATGGCGGTGGCCCGCGCGGCGAGCGGGCGCGCCTTCTCCGGCCAGGCGTCGGGGCCGAGCCGGAACAGCGAGGCGAAGCGCCGGCGGAGCGGCGTCAGCTCGGGCGGCGGCGCGTCGCGCCGGGCATGCAGCCGTTCGACCGCCTCGGCGAGGAGGAGCGTGGCGGCGTCGTCGCGGCCGGCGCGGGCGACGTCGCCCAGCGTCTCGCCGGGCAGCCACTCCATCAGCACCGCGTCCGGCGCAAGGCCGAACACCCTCGCCGCGCCATGCCCGCCATACCACGCCAGCATCGCGCCACCCTGCGCCTCGTCATCGCCGGCCCCCGGCTTCAAGAGCTTCAGCGCCGCCGGCCCGTGCTCGCCGTGATCGACCCGGTAGAGGACGCTGGTGGCCGTCTCGGTGACGAAGGACGGGGAGGCAAGCGCCCAGCGGGCGACGGCGGCGGAGAGGGTGGGGGAGAGCGTCATGGGTGTCCTTGCGAAAGGGGGAAGGGTGCGGCGCAGCTTCTACGAGCCTCTCGGCGAAAGGTCAGTTCCGATTGAGCCCCATCTCGCGGCTCTTGAGCTTCTCCTTCCAAACTTGCTCAGCAGCGATGATCTCTACCTGCGAGGCAGCCGACCCGCTGACCTCGAGGATGCTGACCTCATAATCGCCCGGCTCGGCACTCTTCAGGCCGATGTTGCCGCCATGACCGTCCTCGGCATAGGCCTTCCACCGGCCGAGGAAGCCATCAGCTCCCGTCGCCGATCCAACATATTGCTCCCTGGTTTTGACCGAGACGAGCAGGTAGACCCCGCGGGCCGCTTGGAGAGCCGATGTCCACGTGCGCGGCAGCCCTTCCAGTTCGGATACATTTGACCTGAAGTGCGCATAGCCGGGAAATGGATCTTCGTGAAACGCCCGCGTCAGCTCGACGATCGCCTTGTCCTGGGCGTCCGGCCGTTGAATCCAGGAACGGGCACCGCTTCCCCACTCGATCCAGAGGCGGCCGATATACTCACTCAGGTGGGCCGTCATCTGCGTTCTGTAGCGGTCCAGCACGTCTTGGGTTCGATCGGCAACGGGTACGCCGTAAAGAGGATCGATCCATCCCGGATCGACCGTTCCGATGCGCTCGGCCGCGTAAATGCCGGCGAATAGCGTGCCGCCGGTAGGCGGCGCGACAAAGCTCGCCCAGAGTGGAGCCATCAGTTTGGAGCGATTGCCGACGGTCTGAACGCTTTGATAGTCGGCGAACAGGTCTGGCTGATCGTGTCGACGGTCTCGCCACAGATGATAGGGCGAGCGACCGGCCGGCGATCTCGTCTGGTGCCGTAGCAGCCGAACACTCTCAGGCGCGAGGCCCGCTTTTCTAAGGAGATCCGTGAAGCTGAGCAACATGGCTTACATCCATCTGCCTGGTGACGACCGGCTCGCAATGAGTTCCGAATATACCCCTCGGCAGCGGCGGAGACACCCGCTTTACCCTTGTGTCGCCCCAGCAATCGGCAACGTGCCCAACAAGCGTCTATGGTGTCGCGGACGTTGACATCAGGCGTCCTCGTCGTCGAGGCTGTAGGCGGGGCGGCTGGCTAGCTCGGCTGCCGTCAGGCCACGCGCGATGGAGCGCGCGGCGGGCACGGCCTTGAGAGGGATGAGCATCAGTTCGAGGCCGAGGGCGTGGGCGAGGGTGACGAGGCTGGACGCCCTGAGGTCGACGGCGTTCGCTTCGATCTTGGATATGTGCGATTGCGGCACGCCGGACAGCCGCGCCAACTCCCGCTGGCTGAGCCCCTTGGCTTCCCGTGCCTGTTTCAGGTCGGCGGCTATGCGTTCGGTCTCGTAGGTCACGGTTTGATCTGTCTTTGTATATCAAAAACGATGTTTGATCTAGAATTGCATATCATAAATACCCCTCGTGCCTCAAGTTCGTTGGGCGCATCGCAGCGGGGCGTTTACGCTCCGTTCATCACGCGCGGCGGGCTCGGTAGTGTTTCTGATTGTATCCATAACTCTGGGTAGTAGACGGAGGTTGTGAGATTTTTGGTTGCCCCCGGAGGGCCGAATGAGCCGTTCCCTGTTTGAAAATATCGTGTTTGTCTGCGTCGCCGCCGTCATCGGTCTGTCGGAGCCGGCCATTCGGCCCGCCCTGGCGGAGGAGGACTATCACTTCCTAAATTTTACCGCGCCGATACCGCTCTCTCGCGGAACGCTCGATCCCACTGGCGAGGGCGCCCTTACGCTGGAGCCGGCTGAGGCCTGCCGCCTGGCCAACACCGAGTGGGGCTGGGGGCCGGGCGAGTGCGACACCCTGGCGCGGATGGTCGTGGGCGGCGACAAGGATATCGACACGCTGCTGATCGAGAAACCCGCCGATGTCGGCTACGTCGACCTCGGCGACTGGTCCGACGGCGACGGGAGCATCGAGCGGATCTGGGACTCATTCTCCGAGAGCATGCGGGCGCAAAGCGCTCGCATCCACAAGAACCTGAAGCCGATCCGCTGGTACATCCGGCCGACCGTGGATCGGGACAAGCAGTATCTCCTTTATGCCGTGCTGCTGGAATGGGACGGCGAGCCGATCATCAACGTCAAGGCAACGAAGTTCGACCGCTACGGCTACATCGTGTTCTCCGTCGTGCCCAGGAACTCCGAGATATCGCCAGTCGATCTCAAGGCGGCGGTGGAACGGGCGATGGGCTCCTACCATCCGAAGCCGGAGGCGGCCTACACATCCTACATCAGCGGCGACAAGGTGGCGGCGGTGGGCGCTGCCGGCGTGCTGGCAACGCTGCTCGGCGTGAAATACGGCAAGGCCGCCGCCGCCGGTGTTTTCGCCGTGGCTCTGATCTTCATCAAGAAGCTGGGCTTCGTGCTGCTGGTGCTTCCGGTGCTTCTGGTGAAGAAGCTGTTCCGCCGGACGTGACCGCCCACGCGGCGCCCGCATGAACTCTTCGCCTACCCCCGCGCTAGCGCGTTCGCCGGGTGGCGCTCCTTTCCCAGGGCTTCCACGAGATAGTCGATGAACACCCTGGCCTTGGCCGACAGGTGGCGCCGGCTGAGGTAGACGGCGTAGAGGCCGAAGGTGCCGAGCGACCAGTCGGGCAGCACCTGGACGAGGCGGCCGGCGGCGATGTCGTCCTCGACGATGAAGCCCGGCTGGACGATGACGCCGCCGCCCTCGACGGCGAGGCGGCGCAGCAGGTCGCCGTTGGTGGCGTGGACGTTGGAACGGACGCGCACGGCGGCGGTGGCGCCGGCGGCGGTGCGGAAGGTCCAGGTGTCGCCGCTGGAGAGGTAGGAATAGCTCAGCGTTTCGTGGGCCGACAGGTCGCTCGGGTGGGTGGGGTGGCCATGCGCCGCGAGATAGGCGGGCGAGGCGCAGGTGACGATGGGGATGGGCGCGATGCGCCGGGCGATCAGGTTGGGGCTCGGCGCCTGGGCGATGCGGATCGCCACATCGACGCCATCGTGGGCGAGGTCGACGACGCGGTCGCTGAGGTCGATGTCGAGCCGGAGGTCGGGAAAGCGACGGCGGAACTCCGGCAGCAGCGCGCCGAGCACCGAAATGCCGAAGGAGAGCGGCGCGCTGACGCGCAGGAGGCCGACCGGGTTCGCCGCCTCGCGGCCGACCACCGCTTCCGCCTCGACGAGGTCGGCGAGGATCTGCTCGGCCCGCTCCAGGAACTGCGACCCCGCCTCGGTGAGCGACAGGCGCCGCGTGGTCCGGTGAACCAGACGCGCGCCGAGGTGCGTCTCCAGCGCCGCGATCTGCCGCGACACCGCCGCCGTCGACGTGCCCAGCTTGTCGGCGGCCGCGACGAAGCTGCCGGCGGTTGCCAGCGCCACGAAGGCCTCCATGCCCCTGATGATGTCCATGGCTATCCGATCTTTGCGTTTCTCGTAACAATATCTTTCATTCTGGCCGATTTTTCAATCATTCGGCATGGGCTAGGTATCAATCAACGCCGCCACGGCGACGCGGACATCAAACCCAACAGGAGATCATCATGAACGTATCCGTCATCGGCACCGGCAACATGGGTCGCGGCTTTGCCGCCCGTCTGGTCAAGGCCGGCCACGCCGTCACCCTCCATGGACGCGACGCCGCCAAGGCGGGCGAGGTGGCGCAGGCCGTCGGCGCCAAGGCGGTGAGCGCCGCCGAGGCGGCCAAGGCCGACGTCATCGTGCTGGCCGTGCCCTTTGATGCCGCCGTCGGCGCGCTGAAGGCGCTGGGCGACATCACGGGCCGCGTGGTGATCGACATCACCAACCCGCTGACGGCCGACTACATGGGCCTGACCATCGGCCACACCACCTCGGCCGCCGAGGAAATCGCCAAGGCCGTGCCGGGCGTTTCGCTGGTCAAGGGCTTCAACACCGTGTTCGCCCAGGTGCTGGCGGGCCATGGCAAGGCGGCGGGCGGCCACGACGTGCCGGCCTTCCTCGCCTCCGACAGCGCCGAGGCGAAGGCCGTCGCGGCCGATCTGGCCCGGTCGATGGGCTTCGGCGTGGTCGATGCCGGCGGCCTCAAGAACGCCCGCTATCTCGAGGCGCTGGCCGGTCTCAACATCTACCTCGGCTATGGCGCCGGGCTTGGCACCTCCGTCACGCCCATCTGGCTGCCGGTCGCCGGGTGAAACTCACTGGGGCGGGCATCCCTGGGCATCCGCTTGGCCCGAAAAGTCTGCAACTTTTCGGGCGGATGCCCTTGGCTTAGAGCTCTGCGCTTCCGGTGCTCACGAACCTTAAGTTCGCTCCGCTCCGGTTCTCGAACTCGTCGCCATCTGCCGCGCCCCAGCGAGTTTCCAGTCCCCCTGTTTTTCTCCCCCGTACAATCAGGACGTTTCATCATGACCAGGTTCATCGCCATCGCCGTTTCCACTCTCGCCATTGCCGCCGGTGCCTCGGCCGCCGTTGCCGCCGAAGCCGCCAAGCCGGTGCCGGCGCTTGTCGAGGAGCTCTCCCGCTATCAGCAGGACGAGGCCACCGTCGCCAAGAACCTCGACACCTTCGACACGCTGGATTTCGACGTCTACACCCATCAGAAGTGGGACCGCCTCGGCGAGAGCCACGCCAAGGACATCCTGGTGCACTACCCGGACGGCACGACCACCAAGGGCCTGCACGACCACATCGAGGCGCTGAAGCCGATGTTCGTCTTCGCGCCCGACACGCGGATCGAGCAGCACCCGGTGAAGTTCGGCAAGGGCGAGTGGACCGGCGTGGTCGGCGTGATGGAAGGCACCTTCACCGAGCCGATGCCCATCGGCGGCGGCAAGACCATTCCGCCCACCGGCAAGCCGTTCAAGCTGTCCATGGCGACGATCGGCCACTGGACCAAGGCCGGCGTGATGGACGAGGAATACCTGTTCTGGGACAACCAGGACTTCATGAAGCAGATCGGCCTCGGACAGTGATCGAGGCACGGCGCTGAAGCAGGGCGGGGCGAGCGATCGCCCCGCGCCTCGTCGTCGCCCGCGCCGGGCTTCAAGAGTTTTAGCGCGGCGGTGCCGTGGGCGGCGTGCTCGACACGGTAGATGACCCTGGTAGGTGTCGGCGAGGGATCGGTCGGGCGTACCCTTCGCCGTCGAGGCTGTAGGCGGCCCGGCTGGCAAGCTCCTGTGCGCTGAGGTCGCGGGCGATGGACCGCGCGGCGGACACGGCCTTCAGCGGAACAAGATACATAACCAGCCCTAAAGCATATGAGCGTTATGCAATCCAAGATGTATATGTGATCGGCGTATGCATCAGAAGTGCTGCAGGCTTGCTTGCAGGGGAGGGTAGGCGTCGTGGCCCTAACGCAAATCTTTGGCTGTTGGGAATGGGACGGCGATGCGGAGTGCATTGCCAACCACGCCACTTCGGAGCGTTTGCACTTCGTTGGTGAAGGGGCGCCCAGCAGTTCGCCTTGGCCAGGGCGATCGTATCTTTTCCGCTACAAAGCCGATGATTTGCAGTGCGATCTTTCAGTGGCCGTATCTCAGGAGCTCCGGTCAGCCCGTTCGGGCGTTTTCTGGCGGAGCATGCATTCTGGAGTTCAACTGGTAACTGTCTACCAAGTCGACTTTGACCGGTCCGCGCAGATGTCAGGTTGGAGCCAACTTCCGTTCGGAGTTTGGCAGCGGCTAACGGAGTTTTTGCCGGAGGCGATATTGTTCTGGCCGGAAGCCTTGCCAGGTGTGGCCGACCCAGCCAACGGTCCAGGGGCGTTTGAAGCGGCACGTTGCGTTCGGGCAATCGGCATGTGGGCCAACGGTTCCTGGAATTCCGTGGCGCGCATTGAATACGTGATTGAGACGTCGCCTGGACTTAACCATGCTGCATCGTATCACCTGATGGACAAGCAATACTGGAGGCCTGCAGATCTGGCTTTGAGCCCTCCGCCTCCGCTTGTCTTCGTTGACGGACGAACCGCCGAGGAAGCCGCAAAAGATCGCTCTCCATGGCCGAATCTTGAGGGAGTGAAACACTGGCTGGCCGAGCGCGGCTTTGTTGATGCTCCTCCGGAAGAGCACACGCCAATCACTGAACCCTCCGGTTTGTTCGCCAAGGTTCCACATTGCAGGTCCGATGACGGAAGTCGATATTTCTTCCTTAGTCGAGGTTTGCGTATCCCGAGTTGGGGGCACTCGTTACCGCGCGGCCCTGGGTTTGAGTTAATCTCGGGCGGTATTAGGTTTTCCGGAAAGTTCTATGAGCTGGGAGGAGATCTACTGCAACCTACAAATGGCTCTGTTAAACTTACCGGAAGCGCGCATCGATCAGGAAGCATGAAGTTTGCTGAACAAGTTGACGAGAGTATTTACGCATACACGGCCCCAACCTGGGATGGCGCCATTCTACCTCCGGGCCAAGCCTTAACACAGGAAGGACATCGACTGGTCTGGCAGAATATGCTGGATGCCTTCGTATCCTGGAGTCCTCAGCAGGGCATCATTCCAGCCGAGCGAGAAAGGTCTTATGAGGAAAGGCAAAAGGACGGAGGACCCGATTGCTTGCCGTGGCCTGCAAGGGATCTTCGAATGGGTCCGCTGTCCTGGCTTGATATGACGCCGCCATCTCGTTTGGCAGGTATCGATGCTCCAAGTGCCAGTTCTCTTCAACGAGCGTTTCGTTGGGGCGCATTGAAGAGCTTCGTCTTCTTTTGAAGAGGCGCCGGCTTCTCTTCCCTCGGCACATATACCATCCTCCTGCCCTCGCCGATGCCGGTGCTTTGGCCTCGACTTCGCCCCACCCGGTTCGCGCGCCTTCGGGCGCCCCCATTCCCGCATTTTCCTCCCCGCCCGGTACCGGATCGCGTTGGCGACACCATCTGTGTGAGGGAGCGCGGCGCCCGACGGCGGGTTTCGGCCGCCCACGACACGCAAGGAGGCGACGATGAAGGTTCTGATGGTTCTGACCTCGCACGACCAACTCGGCGACACCGGTCACAAGACCGGCTTCTGGCTGGAGGAGCTGGCCGCCCCCTATTATGCCTTCAAGGAGGCGGGCGCCGAGATCACGCTGGCGTCGCCCAAGGGCGGCCAGCCGCCGCTCGACCCGCGTAGCAGCGAGCCGGGCTCGCAGACCGACACGACGCGCCGCTTCGAGGCCGATGCCGAGGCGACGGCCGCGCTGGCGAACACCGTGCCGCTGCGCGACGTGAGGGAGGCCGATTTCGACACCGTCTTCTATCCCGGCGGGCATGGCCCCCTCTGGGATCTCGCCGAGGACAGGACGTCGATCGCGCTGATCGAGAGCTTCCTTGCCGCCCGCAAGCCGGTGGGGCTGGTCTGCCACGCGCCCGGCGCCCTCCGGCGCGCCAGGACCGCCGCCGGCCGTCCGCTGGTGGAGGGCAAGAAGGTGACCGGCTTTTCCAACACCGAGGAGGCGGCCGTCGGCCTCACCGATGTGGTGCCGTTCCTGGTGGAGGATGAGCTGAAATCGCTGGGCGGGCTCTATTCGAAGGGCGCGGATTGGGGCTCCTACGCGGTGCGCGACGATCTGCTCGTCACCGGCCAGAACCCGCAGTCGTCAGCGGAAACCGCGCGCCTGTTGATGGGGGCGCTGAAGTAGGGGCGGGGGCGCCTTCCCGAGGTTGCCGGATGAGGCGCCCGCTCCGATCCCCCTCCCGTCATCCTGCGCGTAGGCTGCTTGCATTCGCGAGCGAATGCAAGGTGAACCTCGGGCAGGATGGGGTGTGCGGGTGCTATCGGGCGCCCTTCGGTTCATGGAGCACGATAGGGGCCGAGGAGATTTCTCGTCCTGAGGTCCTGGCCTTCGCCAGGATGACGGGAAATGGATATGAACCAATGGGATGCATCGCGTTTTCAGTGCCTCTTCGGAGACGTGATGAAGCTCCCGCTCCTATCCCCCTCCTGTCATTCTGCGCGTAGGCAGCTTGCATTCGCTCGCGAATGCAAGGTGAACCTCGGGCAGGATGGGGTGTGCGGGTGCTATCGGGCACCCTTCGGTTCATGGAGTGTGATAGGGGCCGAGCAGAGTTCTCGTCCTGAGGTCCTGGCCTTCGCCAGGATGGCGGGAAATGGATATATAACGATAAGTATTGTCTCGCGTTCTGGATCGGCCTCGCCCTCACAAAGGCTGCTGGGTGGGTTTCCGCTCGTGTCGCGCCCATCCGGCGCTGCCGGATGACGCTCCCGCTCCTATCCCCCTCCCGTCATTCTGCGCGTAGGCTGCTTGCATTCGCGAGCGAATGCAAGGTGAACCTCGGGCAGGATGGGGTGTGCGGGTGCTATCGGGCACCCTTCGGTTCGGGGAGATTGATATGGGCCGGGGAGAGTTCTCGTCCTGAGGTCCTGGCCTTCGCCAGGATGACAGTTAATTGATATAAAACAGATACATAACCGGCGCGTTCGGTTGCTCCGCTGCCCCGTTGCCTGCCACTCCGTCGCGTTTCCGGTGCGTGTTGGGAGAGCGGGGCCGCACTCGCCCCATCACCCCTCCGGCGTCTTTCTCTCATCCAGCGTCAGTTGCAGGAAGGCGAGGTTGCGCCATGTGCCGAACTTGATGCCGACCTCGGGCAGCAGGCCGACTTCGATGAAGCCGAGGGTTTTGTGCAGGGAGAGGGAGGCGGGGTTTTCGGCGTCGATGGCGGCGATCATCGCGTGTTTGCCGAGCGCCTGGGCGCGGGCGATCAGCGCCTTGCCGACGCCCCGGCCGCGCGCGTCGTGGCGGATATAGATCGAGTGCTCCACCGTGTGGCTGGCGCCGTCGAACGGGCGCCAGTCGACGAAGGCGGCGTAGCCGAGCACGGCGCCGGCCGCGTCCGCCGCCACCAGCACGGGGTAGCCCTGCCGCTG
>Ga0222423_1001260_pt1 | contig 11961 bp, 10 predicted proteins | sample 3A0metagenome_FD_182472 | JGI IMG/M metagenome (GOLD analysis project Ga0222423, IMG submission 182472) | Enriched microbial communities from leaf-cutter ant dump, University of Wisconsin, Madison, United States - 3A0 (version 2) | ecosystem: Environmental > Terrestrial > Nest > Insects nest >...
GTTGTCCACTAAAACGGAGGGCAATACTAACTTTAGTAATTCTATCGAGGTCTCTATCGCAATTCTTTTTTACCTCACAAAGGTCGACAAATATATTCTCTACTCCACAACTTTTTGACTTGATCCGTTTTTAAGCCAATGTGTGATATTTCTTAAAAAACCTGCTCAAAGATGTCGTTAACCTGTTTTTTCTATAGTTCGATTTCTCCTTGGGGTTTTGAGGCTTTTTCTTTCCCGGCTTTTTTATGATTTTTTGCCATAAGATAAAGAAAGTCCACTATAACGGTTGCTTCATCATCTTCGACTTCAATACCTTTTTTTGCTAATATCGCAATTGCACGCCTAACTGAAACCTTTTTATCCGTGAAATTCATATTTATTATTTTTTTACTTGTCGTTTAATTGATAATATTTTAGATAATCCACCATTTAATCCCAAAGACATATCTCCAGTCTGGAAATCAACCATAAGTGGAGGGATAAGGTTGGCAAGATGCTTTTTATCTGCAGTGTCTAGGTTTGGAAACCTTTGAAGAATATTGACAAAAGATCTGTTCTCCAACTGATTTTGTTTATCAATATCTGTTAATTTGACATTGATGTCGTTCAACTCTCTTTTCAGAGATTTGGAGTTGATATGACATTCCCTTTTTAACGCAGCATAATCATCGGATTTTAGTACACCTGCCACAAATAACTTTCGGGCTTGGGAAAGAGTGGATTCCTGTTCAATGAGTTTTCTAACGACCTGATTTCGATGCTGTAAATACACTGCTTTTTGTGCACCTGTATTCCAATCTTCTAAGATACTGTTGAATAAATCCATCGCTCCGTTTGCAAGCACAAGTTGCCCAAGTTTACGTTCATAACACTCATTCAAAAAGAGTGCATTGATTCTTGTCTTACATCTTTTCTGGCAATGGTAATACGGGTATCTTTTTGTTGAACCTTGGGAAAAACTTCCACCGAGCTTTCTATCACAGAGAGGGCATACTAAAACTCCCCTTAGATAAAACGTTGCTTTCAGTTTGTCTGTTTTAGCGGTAACTTTCCTCTTTGTCGTAATGATGCGCTGAACCTCGTAAAACAATGCTTCTGAAATTAATCGCTCGTGGATTCCCTTTGCCATATCGAATTCCCCTGATTCAGACTTGATAGGGATAAGACCACAGTAAACGGGATTGCGTATAAGGCGAAAAAAATATGAACGAGAGCATTTCAATCCTCTACCGTCAGCCATATTTCGGACTTCCTCAATTTTATGGGTATTCTTGACGAGTTGGAGAAAGGTCCACCTAATAATACCCGCCTCAGGTTGCTTAGGGATAATGATTTTCTTGCCGTCCACAGTTGTAAGATTGATGAAACCCAAGGGGGCTTTGCTGGGATACCTGCCCATTTGTTTTGCACGACGGATACCGTTTGCCGTGTTCAATGCCCGTCTACTATTTTCTGCTTCCGGTACAGACAGATATACAGCCAACATGACCGTGCTTTCCGGTATCGAAAAATCTATGTGTTGGTCTATCGCCATCGCTGTCGTTCTATATTTTCGGAGCATACCTATCATTTCATAGGCGTACTCAACATTCCTGCTGAACCTGTCCCATTTGATGAACAGTATGTTTTTATCTTCCTTTGGTTTACTTTTGACTTCTAGAAATAGTTTTTTCCATTCAGGTCGATTGAAATTCTTGGCAGAGAAGTCCTCACGGTAAATGCCTTTGACCTCGATATTATTGTATCTGCAATATTTTAGTAATCGTTCTTCTTGTTCTGGTAAGGAATAACCTTTTCTTTTCTGCTCGTCCGTGCTTACACGTACATATAAGTAAGCTGTTTCCATAAGATAATTCATTTTCCTTTCCATTGTTTAACGAAAAGATTAAACATATCTTTCTGATCATACTTGTCGCTCTATACACATGACAAACATATATAGCCGCACGTTTGTGTGGATATACAGTGTCCATTTTGTTTATTTGAAAATTCAATAAAATACTTTATGATTGATTTGAAAGAATAAATGAAACTTTTATTTAACTTTAAAGGTTTTTTATCAAGGTGAATATTATAGTTAGTCTGCGCAATAGTGAATGGATGAAATAAGAGTACGGAAATTTCTGGAAGACTTTAAAGCCAAGATGAAAATCTGGGATATCGTTTTTATGGATAACCGTGCTAAAAATACCCAGGCACTTTTGGAGCTTGAGATATCACCTGCCCTGCGTAAGAAGATAATTAACGACCTTACTCTGGAAGACTATAGCGAAGGCCCTGTACCAGATCAGCAGTTTATGGGTAATGACCTGTGGGTGTTTGGCAAGGAGGTGAAACAGCAGGAGGTATATATCAAGATTACTTTAGGGTATGCCGGGAAAGCGGTGATTTGCATCTCGTTTCATACGGCAGAATACCCAATGAAATTCCCATTAAAACCCGAAAGAAAATGAAGAAGATTGTAAGCCCATTTAGTGATAAACTGCTGGATGTAAAAATTAGGGAGGAGCAAATATCTTTCAGAAAAGACACATTTAGCGTGCTCTATCACTACTGCGAAGATATGGAACAGCAGTTTACTACTGATGAACTGGACGAGATAAATTTGAAGCAGGTGTATAATCAGTACAGGGAAAAGTATAACCTGCCCTTTGCTGAAGAAATAAGAAACATACGGGAGAAATATCAGCTCTCCGCCAGTAAGATGGCCGAGGTACTGGGTTTTGGTGCCAATATTTACAGGCAGTACGAAGCAGGTGAGGTGCCTAGTCAGTCAAATGCCCGGTTGATTCAGCTGGCAGATGACCCCGGTGAATTCAGAAAGCTAGTTTTGTTAAGCGGAGCTCTGGAAGAAAAGGAACAGGAAAAGGTACTAAAACGAGTAGACCAACTTATTGAAAAACAAAGCAGGTTTACATTTGATGACCTTATAGCCAGCTATGTGTTAGGAGCTAAGAGCAAGCTTACCCGGTATAACGGCTACAAAAAACCGAATATAGAGAGGACCTTTAGTGTGATACAGTTTCTTATCGCGAAACTAAACCCTACTAAAACGGCACTGAATAAGCTGCTGTTTTATGTAGACTTTATGCATTTCAGTAAGCACAGTGTCTCTTTTTTGGGATTGGAGTATAGAGCTATAGAATACGGCACAGTACCCAGCCGCTATGAAAGCTTGCTGGAGTACGGAGCAGAAGCCGGCTATATCACACGGGAAAGATGTACATTAGACAATGGCGGCTATAAGGAAACTTACAATTTAGGTAATCATGTCATATCTTCCGTTTTTACTGACGATGAGACTGACACTCTGAGACAAGTGACAAGCAGGTTTAAAACATATAATGCAAGCCAGATAGTAGGTGTAAACCATAAAGAAGAAGCCTGGTTGGATAATATACAGAATAAATCTATGGTAGATTATAAATTTGCCTATAAATTATTAACTGACAATGTGTCATAAAAAGGACAGTTGGCAAAAGTTTTGAACTTTCTGGTGTTAAGGATACGTACGTCCTTTTCTTAAAGAAATTTTAAAAATATAATTTTATAACTAATAAAAAATGTGGAAAGGATGATATAAAAAGAAAAATGCTCTCGCGGTCGGCAAACTTAGAAGAGCATTTTTCTAGAGATTTTTGGTAGTAGAATCTAGACGAGACTAATCCATCTCGTTCCGGACTACTGTGCGCTTTCGTGTTTGAAAACGCCGCAAAGCTACAATCTGTTGTTGAACCAACAAAGTATTCAAGCATTTTCTTGCGTTTCGAAACACTTCACATGGTTGTTTACTACCACTATAATATTTTTTAAACAATTAAATTCATTTATAAGAATGGCAAATTGCAATTACTTATTTCAAAACTTCGGAAAAGAAGTTTCTCTTACTAAAACGAAAATCAAACGAATAAAGACTTCGAGAGACGGATTAAGAGAACATATTCGAAAGTATTTTAAAATACATCATCCAGAATACATACCGTACTTTTATATACAAGGTTCATTTAAAATGAAAACCAGTATCAGAACCAAGGATGATATTTGCGACTTAGATGATGGCGTTTATTTCTTCAGAACACCGGATGTTACTGCCACCACTTTACAATCATGGGTTAAAGATGCAATTGAAGATTATACATCTACCGTTCCCGAACATAGGAAAAAATGTATCAGAATCATCTTTACGAATGATTACGAAATAGACCTTCCTATTTACTATCAGGTTGATGATATAGAGTATCAATTAGCAGTAAAAGCTAAAGATTGGGAACCTAGTGATCCCAAAGCTATGGTTGATTGGTTCAATAAGAAAAAGGATAAGAAAGGTCAGCTTGTGCGGATTGTAAAATACTTAAAGGCGTGGTGTGATGATCGGACTGTGAAAATGCCTAGTGGATTAGCTATGACAATTTTAGCCAGTAATGCTTTTACAAGTATAGCAATAAATGATAGAGATGATATCATTTTAAGAGATATTTTAAAGGAGATTCAGAAAGCTTTAAACTCCGACTTTAAGTGCAAAGTACCTGCAGTTCCTTTTGATAATTTATTTGAGAATTATGATTCTGGTCGGAAAAGAACTTTCCTTGATGCTCTTGATGACTTCTTACAAGATGCTGAAAGTGCTCTCAGAGAAAAAAATGAGCTAAAAGCTAGCAAATTGTGGAGAAAGCATTTGGGCAATAGATTTCCTCTCGGAGAAGATAAAGATGAGGATACTTCAAAGTACAGTAGTATTATTCTGGGTGCAAAAGCTTCTAATCCATGGTCAAGTCTTTAGGTCAAGATAAGTTCATCATTGAAGCATTAGAACTCCTTACTGATTATCCCAGATTGGGGTTAATCAGTAAGGACAACCGTACGGTTTTGGGCGGTGATTTTGAACTGTATGATGAGTCTAATACTTTTCTTGATTCATACAAAGTAGAAATTTGCCCTACAGATGCATACCCCTACCAGTTTCCGCTTGTATATGAAATAGGCAAAAAATTGCCTATTAATATAGATTGGCATGTTTGTCCAGATGGTCATCTGTGTATTAAGACTATTCCTGAAGAACAAATAACTTGTGCCAGAGGGATAACGTTAAAATACTTTTTAGAAGAAGAACTTAAGCCTTACCTTTTCAATCAGGTTCATCGAAGAACATTTGGGTATTATAAAAGTGAAAGGTCGCACGGAATGAGAGGAGTGTTAGAATTTTATGAAGGTTTTTTCAAAACTAGAGACCTTCTGGAAATAGTTTCCCTTTTAACTTTTATAGCTACAGGAAATGAACCGGGACGCTCGTCCGAGTGCTTTTGTAACAGAGATGTTTTATATAGAAAATGCCACAGAGACCAATATCGAAAAATGAAGCTGTTGGGTAGAGAGGCAATTTTCACTTTACTGTCCGACTTAATTCACTCCCCACTTTTTTTTAGCAGACATCCTCTTGAAGCAATGAAACTTAGACAACAAATCAATAATAATCCTGTCAAAACTTTACTTTAGACATGACTAAAAAAAGCTTTAAAATTCTATCAATTGATGGAGGGGGTATTCGTGGTATAATCCCCTCAAAATTTCTTGCTGAACTTGAAGAATACTTTAGTTTAAAAGTTGGAGAACCTATAAAACTTAATGAGCACTTTGACCTGATTACCGGGACATCTACTGGAGGAATTATAGCAATAGGCTTAGGCCTTGGGATGTCAGCAAAAGATATTCACAAGCTATATACTGATAATGCAAAGCTAATTTTCGGATCTCCTTATTTAGGCTGGTTCAGGACTCTAAAACAATTTTTTTTTCCTAAACATAGTAGGAAAAAATTGTCTAAGATTCTAAAAGAAACATTTTCTAAATATTCTAACGATAGAGATACCAGGTTGGGGCATTCCAATACACGGTTGTGTATTCCTGCTTTTAATGCATCCTCGGGTGATACTGTAGTATTTAAAACCTCTCATCATGAAGATTATATTAGAGATTATCAAATACCGGCATATCAAGTTGCATTAGCTACAAGTGCAGCACCTACATATTTTTCACCATTTGAAGTTTCATATGAAAAAAGAAAATCCTCGGATAAAGTAAATATGAAAAATATGATTGATGGAGGCATATTTGCTAATAACCCAACTCTAATAGCCCTTTCAGAGGCTATTGCACTGGGTAATAAATTTGAAGAAATTAGAATCCTTTCAATTGGTACGGGTTCTTCAACTATAGTTTATCCTAAGCAAAAAAAGGCTTACTCTAGTGGAGCGAGAAGTTGGATTAACCCATTGAGTGGAGTACCTATTGTCGAAATGATGATGCAGAGCCAAGCTGCTATTACAGAGAATATTATGAAGATTTTATCCCAAGGTGTACATCACGACAAAAATGATTTATTTCACTATGTGAGATTTCAGGCAAAGTTTGACACGAATGAGAAAGTGTCCTTAGATTCAACCTCTTCAAATAAAATTGATCTGATGAATCGGAAAGCCACCGATCTTTTTAACAAATGTGATAAGTCTGAAATCATTCCTTTTCTCATGGACAAAGTAACACCGTACACACCTTTTCACCATTTATAATCTACTTTTTTCGCGATCATGCATGAACTAAATGATTACTTTAAAAATCTTGATGATAGAATAAGGCTAATAGAATCAAGGAGAAAGTTGATAACTAAAGCAGAAAGAACTATTAAAAGCAGACTTCTGGTATATCTGAAAAAGAGTACACGTTCAAGTGTAAGATTTTGCAGGCAAGGTTCTTGGGCATTGGATACATTAATTGTCTCTAAGAAAGGTTATTGTGATCTCGATTTCGGAGTGAGGCTATATCCATCCCCTGACTTGTCTACTAAAACTATGCAGAGCCACATTAAGAAAGCTCTGATAGGGTTAGAAGATGTATCAAGCATTACCTGTAAAAACAAATGTGTCCGGGTATACTATGATGGCAGTTTTCATATAGATATAACTATTTACGGTTTAGAGGGGTTTGCTGAATCTCCATCTCTGGCAACAAAAGAAGATTGGGAATTTAGTGATCCCTCTGGTTTAAAAAAGTGGTTTGAAGATAAAGCAGGCAAAAAACAAGGACAATTGCGAAAGATTGTAAAGTACCTAAAACTATGGGCTGATCTAAAAGCTAAGAAGATGCCAGCCGGATTATGTTTTACGGTTCTAGCTACGGAAAATTATGTACCAGCGAGCAGTGACTTTCTCTCACTAAAATATACTACAAGGAATATTCTAGATGCTTTGGAAGATGAATTTATTTGTGAAATGCCTGTTGAACCTAATGATGACCTATTTGAAAACTGGACAAATACACACAGAGATTACTTTTTAAATAGCCTTGCCAGTTTTTCAGAAGATTTAAACAGTGTATCCAGCAGTAAGCCAAGCGAAGCAGTACGATTATTGAACAGACATTTCAAAAAATAGGATTATTTGAAAACAAATCTAGTAAACTATATATGATGCTATTATCTAATAATATTAATTATTATAGAAATAAATTATGACCTTAAGAACCTCCAGTGACATAATAGCAGATATTAAATCTTTAGTATATTCTAGAGGCTATATCTACGCTTTATGCTTGATCATTTTTGAGGATTTCCATATTCACTTGGTTGAAATACATAAAGTTGATTTTCGAAGTCGATTAAATAAAAATGAAGTGTCTTTTTTGATTGGTTTATTATTGAAAAGGCAGATAAATTTCAGTTATCCAGAGGATCCATTCGACTTGATAGAGATGAAGAATAGAACGTATTTTCTAATGGGTGAATTGCACGAGTCACTTGCTTTACCTTCTATGGAAAAAATGTTGGAGTTATTAAATAGCAAGAAAAAGGGAGATGGACTAACGGACGGCTTAAAAGATGTCTATAAAGAAGGGAATATGTTTGTAGAGCCTATTTTCTACGCTAATGATGGAGTGTATGACTTTCAATATAGGGACTTTATACCTAAAAAGTATCAATATGATCAAGTTTGGCTTAGAGAAAATAGGCAATTCGAGTTTGATAATACAATATCAATACTTGAGAAAACGAAGGAAATTCTTCTAGAGAAAAGAAAAAAAGTATCATTTTACAGTATTAAAGAGCAAATTCCTAAACTTAATGCATTGTTTAAAGAAGAAAACCCTTCTGATAACTGGGAAGAGGAATTTAGGGAAGTGTTACCTCTCTATGAATTATACCAATTTAAGAATCTCTTTTTTGAGGAAGAATTCGATTCGTTGCCAGAAACTTCTTGGAAATTATTTTATGACAACCTATTAGAGTTATTTATTGTTAGAAAAAGTGATTTCAACCCTGTTTTGAATGTTTCTCACTTTCTCTATAACTTTTCATTAGATAATGATAAAGTAGATGCCAACAAATATTTCTTTAATGTTGGTGACTTTAACGAATTCAAGGCAAAACCAATTATTAAATTAAGTGAAGATAGATTCTTTGTCCCAATAACTTTCAGTCTGTACGAGGCATGTTATGAAGCTCCGTATTATTGGATGGTTGGCGATAAAACCTATCGGGATCAATTGGCAAAGAACAGGGGTGATTGTGGAGAACAAATTACTCATGAACTATTATCTGTAGTCTTTGGGGTTAAGAATACTTTAAAATCCGTTAAAATTATATCTAAAAAAGGAGAACCTGATACTGACATAGATATCCTGTGTATTCTAGGAAGTAAAGCATTGTGTATTCAAGTAAAATCAAAAAAATTAACTGAACCTGCGAGAAAAGGGAACTATGAGAACTTGGTAAAAGATTTTAAAGGTGCTGTTCAGGATGCTTTTAATCAAGGGCTAATATCGAGAAATAGAATTTTAGAGAAAAATGCAAAATTCTATGATGAGAATGGAGTACAGATTAACTTACCGGAGGGGATTGATGAGGTTTACATTTTGGGTATAACTACAGAAAACTATCCAGCATTAACACATCAAACTAATGTATTTTTGCAAAAGAATGGTGATGACCCATGGCCTGTTTTCATGTCAATTTTTGATTTGGAAGTTGTTTGCCATTATTTGAAAAATCCATATGATTTCCTATACTACATTCGTCAACGTTCTAGTCTTGCTGATTGTTTTAATGCGGAAAGCGAGTTAGTATATTTAGGATTTCATTTAGATAAAAAACTATTTAAGAAGCCAGAAGAAGATATGGTTTATCTTGAACCTAACTATGGAGGAGTAATAGACAGAAATTATTACCCTTTACGGCTAAATGTTGATATCACAAATAAGGGAGATATTATTAAAAATAAATGGCGAAATTTAGATTTCGAGCTAATATGCTATCAGATTACTAAGACTGATTTACCTAAGACTACTGATGTTATTTTTGAATTATATGACTGGAATGAGCCAAGTATAAACAATCTCACAGAGCAAATTAAAGAGGCTAAGAAAAAGTCTCATCTCGATGGTAAAAGCCATAACTTTACTCTTATTTCTAAGGAAGGAACTGGTATAAGTTATTTTGTCCTGAATAACAACAACCCTAAAGAATTATTAGATAAACTTCTGTTATTCTGTCAAGCTAGAAAGTATAAAAGTAGAGCGAATTCGTGGGTTGGTTTGGGAAGTTTAAAGGATAGCCCCAATATTATTGATACCTTCGTTTTCAATAAGGAAAACTGGGTTTTTGACAAAGATTTAGATTATTTATCGAAGGAGCTGTTTAGCGAGAAACCAAATCCAATAGGTTTTGCTATTAAGAATAAATCTGCTAGAAATCAAAAATGTCCTTGTGGTAGTGGTAAAAAGTTTAAAAAATGTTGTTTAAATTGAGAGTGTAACCTGTCTTGTACTTAATAGGAATTAGTTTTAGATCAAGCAGAAATTAACCAAGTAGGTAAATCTTCGATGTATGTCTTAACTATTAATCTTATTCAAAAACATAAACTTATTTGTTAATTAAATCACAAAAAGGATAACCGTAAGCGTCCTTAGAACACACTCAAGTTATATTTCTTATTTACAGTAATTTAATACTATCTAAGAAAATAAGAAACGGAATAATGTGTTCGACTATAGTTCCTTCATGCTCGTTTTCAGGCCATTGTGAATGCGTCTTGCTTTTTATAGATAGTAGTTATTTTGTGTTTATTACCAGTGTTTTAATAAGTTCGAAATTTGTACAAAAAGGGTGTGCGGTAAAAGTGCTATTTACAAGCTAAATTGTTAGACCGCCAAGCCCGCAAGTCGCCTTAAATCCATCAAGAATAAGTTCGTAATTTGTACAGGGAATTACTTAAGGAGACACTGTTATGCAGTTGTCTCCTTATTTTGGGTATCCTTATTTAATGTAAGTAATTTGTAGTTAGGGTATTACTAATAAAAAATAACCCCGAAAATGGCCAATTTCTTGGTATTTCGGGGTTTTTTGTGTATTTTGATATCGCCAAACACCTCATACACGGATGCAAAATACATTATTTTCTTTAGACGACCCAAGATTCCATCAATTGTATTATTTCAGGAACTGCACAGAGCTGGGCGCGATTTATAAAGCCATTCCATGGGAAGAGCTGGTTAAACTTTTACCTCCTAAAAAGAGTTTTCGCGGAGCTCCGTCCTACCTTCCACCTGCCGGACTTTTCGGGCTAATGTTTTTAAAACACTACAGCGGCATGAGTGATGAAAAACTGCTGGATGCTTTTAACACCAATTACGCCTATCAGATGTTTTGTGGTTGTGTCATTAATCCTTTACATCCCATCCGGGATAGGGCCTTTGTTTGCCGCGTCAGGAAGTTTCTGGCTCTTCACTGTGATATGCAAAAGCTCCAGGAGGTACTCATCAATGCCTGGAAAGGCGAATTGCCTCATAAGAATATGCTGCTTATGGATGCGACCTGTTATGAGGTCAATATTCGTTTCCCTACCGATGTTAAGCTACTTTGGGAGGCCTGCAGCTGGTTATGGGAAACCCAGATTCCCCTCACTTGTAAATTTTATAAAACCCCTCTTCCACGTTCTAAATATAAACTGCAAAAGATAAAGCAACTCCAGTATCAAAAGCAGAGGAAGGTGTCTTACAAAAAGACTCAAAAACGGAAGAGGTCTCTGCTGTTACTATTAAAAAAGGGAATTGAAGCCTATCAGAATCTGCTCAACAACACTTCAGGCATTGCAGTAAATAATAGTATTCTCAAGCGCTTCAAAACCATTAAAACATTTTATGGACAACAATACTACCTTTTTCACAGGAAGACTACTTCTGTAAAAGACAGGATAGTGAGTCTTTCCCAACCCCATATCCGGCCTATTATCCGGGGGAAAGAAAACAAACCTCTGGAATTTGGTATTAAAGCCCATATTATGCAGGTCGGTGGCATTAGTATTATCGAACACCATAGTTTCGATCCTTTCAATGAAACCACGAGATTAAAGAATACCGTTTATAAACATCACACCCTCTTTGGGAAATGCACTCACCTGGCTGCGGATGGAATTTATCCCACGAACCGAAACAGGAACTATTGCAGCGCCAAAAAGATACAGACCAACTTCATAGCTAAAGGAAGAAGAAAAAAAGATAAGGTGCTGGATCAGGTCAAAGGAATCCTCAACAGAGAAAGGAGTACCCGGCTGGAAGGAAGCTTTGGAAACCAGAAAGAACATTACGGCCTCAAAAAGATCAAAGCCAAAACAGCTCCAACCCAAATCCTGTGGATGTTCTTCGGAGTCATGACGGCCAATGCGGTCTCCATTGCCAAACGACAACGACGAAGTCAAAGTCTACCCATACAAGCAGCCTGAAAACAGTGTCTTTTTTAATAAAGTCCAGGGAAAAGACTGTCCATATCTACTCTAAATAGATAGAAGCTCTCGAAATCTTCCTCCAATTGTAATTTTTAAAGAATGATCCCAGATAACAAACAAAATCCGACCCTTTTTCAGGTCGGATTTCCAAGGATGTCTCTATTATTGCCTAATTATCAAGGACGGCCTA
>Ga0222423_1001264_pt1 | contig 11913 bp, 9 predicted proteins | sample 3A0metagenome_FD_182472 | JGI IMG/M metagenome (GOLD analysis project Ga0222423, IMG submission 182472) | Enriched microbial communities from leaf-cutter ant dump, University of Wisconsin, Madison, United States - 3A0 (version 2) | ecosystem: Environmental > Terrestrial > Nest > Insects nest >...
CGACGTGCGCACGCCCATCGGCTTCATGACCCAGCGCGGGCCGCGCGTCTCGCGTGCCTTGCAGGCGGCGCTGGCGCTGCTCGACACCGAGGAATGGAAGAGCCAGCTCGCCACCCACTGCGGCGATCTGCCGGAGTAAGCAGCCCTTCATTCGATTCTTGAATCGACCCATGTGTCGATTCAATTTGACGCATCCGTCCGCTGCCAAAGACACTGCGCCACGCCTTGACATGGGTCAAGCGGCACGCAATCAACACAACAGGACGGAGACTTCTCATGACCTCTTCTTCGGCAGGCACCGCCACGCTGCCCCTGCCCGGCGCCTCGGGCGCGCCGGGCTTCCTGGACAAGGAACGCATCATCGCGGGCCCCGGCTTCAACCGCTGGCTGGTGCCACCCTGCGCGCTCGCCATCCACCTGTGCATCGGCATGGCCTACGGCTTCTCGGTGTTCTGGCTGCCGCTGTCCAAGATGCTGCAGACGGCGGGCACGGGCGCTGCCTGCGGCGCGGACGTGGGCTTCTTCCAGGAGCTGTTCACCACCACCTGCGACTGGAAGGTGGCCACGCTCGGCTGGATGTACACGCTGTTCTTCGTGTTCCTGGGCGTCGCGGCGGCGGTCTGGGGCGGCTGGCTGGAGCGGGTCGGCCCGCGCCGCGTGGGCATCATCTCCATGCTCTGCTGGTGCGGCGGCATGCTGTTCTCGGCGCTGGGCGTGTACACGCACCAGTACTGGATGATGATCATCGGCTCGGGCGTCATCGGCGGCATCGGCCTGGGGCTGGGCTACATCTCGCCGGTGTCCACGCTCATCAAATGGTTCCCGGACCGGCGCGGCATGGCCACCGGCATGGCCATCATGGGCTTTGGCGGCGGCGCGATGATCGGCTCGCCGCTGGCGGTGGAGCTGATGAAGTATTTCTCCACCCCCACCGACGTGGGCGTGTGGCAGACCTTCGTCGTCATGGCCCTGCTCTACACCGTCTTCATGACCATCGGCGCGCTGGGCTACCGCGTGCCCCCGGCCGGCTGGAAGCCCGCGGGCTGGACGCCGCCCGCCGCGCAGACCAGCAACGCGATGATCACGCAGCGCCACGTCCACGTGAAGAAGGTCTGGGGCATCCCGCAGTTCTGGCTGCTGTGGACCGTGCTCACCATGAACGTGAGCGCGGGCATCGGCGTGATCGGCATGGCTTCGCCCATGCTGCAGGAGGTGTTCGCGGGCGCCCTGATCGGCGTGCAGAAGACCTTCACCGAGCTGGGCAAGGACGAGTTGACCGCCATCGCCATCGTGGCGGGCGGCTTCACGGCGCTGATCAGCCTGTTCAACATCGGCGGCCGCTTCTTCTGGGCCAGCCTTTCCGACAAGCTCGGCCGCAAGCTGACCTACACCGTGTTCTTCGTGCTCGGCGGCGTGCTGTACTGGAGCATCCCGTCCAGCGCGGCGGCGGGCAGCCAGCTCATGTTCGTGGCGGCGGTCTGCATCATCATCTCGATGTACGGCGGCGGCTTCGCCACCATTCCGGCCTACCTGGCCGACCTGTTCGGCACGCAGTTCGTCGGCGCCATCCACGGGCGGCTGCTCACGGCCTGGGCCACGGCGGGCATCCTGGGCCCGGTGGTCGTCAACTACATGCGCGAATACCAGCTGGGCCTGGGCATCCCGCGCGCGCAGGTGTACAACCAGACCATGTACATCCTGATCGGCATGCTGGTGGTCGGCCTTATCGCCAACCTGCTGGTGCGGCCCGTGGCGGCCAGGCACTTCATGACCGACGCCGAACTGGCGGTGGAGAAGAAGCTGGCGCACGAACGCGCGGCGGCGGCCGAGGTCACGGGAGCAGTTGGTGGTGGTAGCGGCAACAGCGGCGGCCAGTCCAGCGGAGCGCTGGTGGCTGCGGCCTGGCTGCTGGTCGGCATTCCGCTGGCCTGGGGCGTGTACCGCACGCTGCTGAGCGCAGCCAAGTTCTTCCACTGATCGAAACACCAGAAAACAACCCCACGACCACACCCCACGACGGAAAGCGCGCCATGGCCGAACAGAAGATCGAGTTTTACAAAGGCCCCGCGGGCGGCTGGGGCGCGCTCAACAGCGTGAAGAACACGCTGCTGCGCCAGGACATTCCCATCAAGGGCGCCAAGACCCTGCTCTCGGCCAACCAGCCCGACGGCTTCGACTGCCCGGGCTGCGCCTGGCCGGACCGCAACCACCACTCGGCCTTCGAGTTCTGCGAGAACGGCGTGAAGGCCGTCGCGGCCGAGGCCACGGCGCGCCGCGTGGAGCCCGCCTTCTTCGCCCAGTACACCGTGGCCGAGCTGGCCGACAAGAGCGACTTCTGGCTGGAGGACCAGGGCCGCCTGACCCAGCCCATGGCCTACCACGCGCCCAGCGACCAGTACCGCCCCATTGCCTGGGACGACGCCTTTGCCCTCATCGCGCGGCACCTGAACGCGCTGCCCGACCCCAACCAGGCCATCTTCTACACCTCGGGCCGCGCGAGCAACGAGGCGGCCTTTCTGTACCAGCTGTTCGTGCGCGAGTACGGCACCAACAACTTCCCCGACTGCTCCAACATGTGCCACGAGCCCAGCGGCTCGGCCATGAAGCCGCAGATCGGCGTGGGCAAGGGCACGGTCACGCTCGACGACTTCACCAAGGCCGACGCCATCTTCATCTTCGGCCAGAACCCCGGCACCAACCACCCGCGCATGCTGGGCGAGTTGCGCGCCGCCCACAAGCGCGGCGCGCGCATCGTCAGCTTCAACCCGCTGCGCGAGCGCGGGCTGGAGCGCTTTCAGGACCCGCAGGACAAGCTGGAGATGGCCACCTTCGGCTCCACGCCCATCAGCACGCACTACTTCCAGCTGCGCGTGGGCGGTGACTTCGCGGCCGTCAAGGGCATCATGAAGCACGTGCTGGAGCAGGACGACGCCCAAGGCAACGTGCTCGACCGTGAATTCATCGCCGCGCACACCAGCGGCTTCGACGCCCTGGCCGCCGACCTGCGCGCCGAAGACTGGGTGCTGCTGGAGCAGGAGTCGGGTCTCAGCGAAGAGCAGATGCGCGCCGCGGGCGACGTGTACATCGGCGCGGGCAGCGTCATCGCCTGCTGGGGCATGGGCATCACCCAGCACAAGTACGCGGTGTCTACCATCCAGGCCATCGTGGGCCTGCTCATGCTGCGCGGCAACCTGGGCCGCGACGGCGCGGGCGCCTGCCCCGTGCGCGGCCACAGCAACGTGCAGGGCGACCGCACCGTGGGCATCTGGGAAAAGCCCCCCGCCGCGCTGCTCGACCGGCTGCGCGACGTCTACGGCTTCGAGCCGCCGCGCGCCCACGGCGTGGACACGGTGGAGGCCATCCAGCACATGCTGGACGGCCGGGGCCGCGTGTTCTTCGCCCTGGGCGGCAACTTCGCCGCCGCCACGCCCGACACCTACGAAACCTGGAAGGCGCTGCGCCAGTGCGACCTGACGGTCCACGTCACCACCAAGCTCAACCGCAGCCACATCGTCCACGGGCGCGAGGCGCTGATCCTGCCCTGCCTGGGCCGCACCGAGATCGACATGCAGGCCGCCGGAGCGCAGGGCGTGACGGTGGAAGACTCGATGAGCATGGTCCACATCAGCGTGGGCATCAACCCGCCCGCGTCGGAACACTTGCTGTCTGAGCCCGCCATCGTCGCCCGGCTGGCCGCCGCCACGCTGGGCGCGCGCAGCCGCGTCCCGTGGCTCTGGCTGATCGAAGACTACGCCCGCATCCGCGACGAGATCGAAAAGGTCTTCCCCCAATTCGCCGACTACAACGCCCGCATCGCCGTGCCCGGCGGCTTTCGCCTGCGCAACACGGCCAGCGAGCGCATCTGGGAGACGGAAGGGGGCAAGGCCCGCTTCTACGCCCACCCCGTGCCGCGCGACACGCCCGCGCACCGCGCGCGCGAGCGCTTCAAGGACCGCATCGTCTTCACGCTGTTCACCACACGCTCGCACGACCAGTACAACACCACCATCTACGGCATGGACGACCGCTACCGTGGCGTGTTCGGCCAGCGCCGCGTGCTGTTCATCCACGCCGAGGACATCCGCGCGCTGGGCTTGAAGGAGGGCGACTGGGTGGACATCCACACCGTCTGGAACGACGGGCAGGAGCGCCGCGCCGACGGCTTCAAGCTCGTCGCCTACGACATCCCGCGCGGCAACCTCGGCGCCTACTACCCCGAGACCAATCCGCTGGTGCCCCTGTCCGCCGTGGCCGACGCGGCGGGCACGCCCACGTCCAAGTCCATCCCCGTGCTGCTCACCCCGCGCGAGACCGTATGAATGATCTGGCCCAGGCCATCCTGCGCGCGCTGGCCCAGGAGGGCGGCACCCCCGTCTCGCTGCCGCGCCTGTCCAAGCGCCTGGGCCAAAGCGCCAGCGCCGTGCTGCGCGCCATGAGCTTCCTGGGCGACGCTGCCCTGGGCGGCCAGCCCGGCCCCGGCTGGGTGCGCGTGTGGCAGGAAGACGGGCGCTGGATGGCGGCCCTGACCGAAGCGGGTCACGCGCAATGCGCGGTTACTCCTGAAAAATGAGCTGCCAGCGCTTGCTGGATAAGCGCTGGAGGCCATTTTGACCATTAATGTCAGCCCCCGCCCGGCGGCACCCTGATGTTGTCGGCGACGTGCCGCTGTGCCCTGGCGAGCGCGGCGGCGGCCCGCGCCAGCCAGGCGCGCAGGCGGTGCTTGAAAGATGATGTTTCGTGGGTCATTGCGGGGGGCAATGCTCCAATCCGGCCAGGCATCTGTAAAGTTGAATTCCATGACCGCTGGATTCACAATTTCTGATGCGTAACCTGAACCTCGACCAACTGCAGACGCTCGTCGCCATCGCCGACCTGGGCACCTTCGCCGCCGCCGCGCAGGCGCTGCACTTGGCGCCGCCCACCGTCAGCCTGCACATCAAGGAACTGGAGTCGCGCATGGAGGCCCCGCTGCTCGTGCGCGGCCGCAGGCAGGCCGAGCTGACGCCCGCTGGCGAAGCCTTGGTGCAGGAAGGGCGCAAGCTGCTGGCGGCCAGCGACGACCTCATCGACCTGGTGCGCCGCCGCGCATCGGGGCGCGAGGGCATCGTCCGCGTGGGCGTGTCGGCGGGCGTCAGCACGCGGCTGCTGCCGCTGATGCTTCAGGCCCTGGCCGCGCGCAGCCCCGGCGTGGAGGTGCGGCTGGAGGCCGTGGCATCCGCCGACGCCATGCTGCGCCTGAAGGCTGGCACGCTGGACGTGGGCATCGTCGCCAGCCCGCAGCCGCCCGTGGCGGGCCTGTGCCTCACGCCCTGGCGCAACGACCCCATGGTGGCGCTGCTCCCCGCGTCCTGGGACGCGCCCGAGCCCGTCACGCCCGAATGGCTGGCCGGGCGCCGCTGGGCCTCCTTCGCGCCCGCCACGCAGATGCACGGCCTGATCGCCGCGTGGTTCGGCCAGGCGGGCTTAAATCCCCGGCCGTTCCTGACGCTGAGCTACCCCGGCGCCCTCAAGAGCCTGGCCGCCGGCAGCCAGAGCGCGGCCCTGCTGCCGCTGGAGGAGGTGGAGGACCAGCGGGACGCGCCGGGCGTGCAGATCCGCCCCCTGTCGCCGCCGCTCATGCGCCCGATGGCCGTGGCGCACCGGCACGCGCCGGAGCCCAACGGGGCGGTTGCGAGCGTGCTGGCGGTGCTGGACGATTTCGCGGGCTGACCCACGGGGCGCTTATGCGAACCAGTCGTGGAAAGGCGCGACGGGGCAATGGGCTGCCAAAGCCTGCAGCGGGAACACCTTCCACGGCGCTGCGGGCTCCAGGCCCGGGAGCCTGGCCAGCACCGCATCGCGCACCCCGGGCTTGACCGTCTGGCGCCAGCCGAGCACCTGCCCCCAGGTCGAGGAGCCGGTCAGGTGCAGCGCGAACCCGGGCGCGGCGGCCGATGCCCCGTAGGCCGGGGGGAACAGCCGCCGGTACGCATCGAGGTGGTACAGCCAGGACACGCCCATGACGGACCGCACGGGTGCGCCCGACTGGCGGACGTAGCGGAACAGCGCGCGCAGCTCCTGATGGCGCTCCGCCATGCTGTCCCGCGCCAGCGGGCTTCGGGCGATCGCCTGCGGCGGCATGAAGTGCAGGCGCAGCGTGCCGCTGGCCGCATCGGGCAGGTCGCACGAAAAGCAGCCGAAGGTGCCTGGGGGCTGGGGCGACGCAGGACGGGCGGCGAATGCGTCCAGGCACAGGGCGAGTGCGGCAGGACGGTCTCCGTCCGTCGGCGCGAGGCGGGCCAGCAGGGCGCGCCAGCGGGCGTCCCCGGCTGGTCCGTGCAGGTTCAGGCGCCGCCGCAGGTTCGTGCAGGCGGCCACCGCCGCGTCGAACGGCACCTGCGCGGCAACTGCGTACCGCTGAGCAACCTGGAGCTGCAGGTCGAAATAGTCTGCTTCCAACACGGTGCTGCGAAAGTGGCGGAAGGGAGAGGGAGTCGAACCCTCCGGCCGCGCGTGGCGCAACCCGCCGGGTTTGAAGCCCGGGCGCCCCACCAGGGACGCTTCCCTTCCAGAAAAACTGACCCCCACGCTCCGCCGCTGCGCGGGTCGCTGCCCCCCGAGGGGGCCGCTTTTTTGCCTTGGGGCGGCCCGGCGGCAAAAAAATCAACCAAATAGCGACGTACCGGGCCGCAGCAGGTGCGCATCCTTCACGCGCCGCGTGAAGCCCACGCGGTCGAAGAACTCCAGCAACTGGATGGCCCGCTTGCGGCCCAGGCCCGTGGCGTCGCGGAAGGCTGCCGCCTGCACCGCTTCGCCCTGGTCCATGCACCCGCGTGCGATGGCGGCCAGGCGCTCGATTGTAGGCAGCGGATAGTACAAGTCCTTGACCACCTGGAAGACTTCGCCGCGCCGCGCGAGGCTGGCGAGCGTCTGGCGCACCAGGGCTTCGGCGGCGCCGGTGTCCTGGGCGAGCGTGCGCACCCAGGGCGGGTCGAAGGCGCCCGCCAGCAGTGGGGGCATGAGCAGCGGGGCCAGCTTTTCCTCGGCCGCGTTCATGCGCGCGGCGTGCTCGGGCAGGTGCAGCCAGTGGCCGCTGCGCACGATGGCCTGTTGGGCAGCCAGGTCGTCGATCAGGTGCTGCCACAGCGCATCGCCCGCGCGCGGGGCTGCCAGGCGGCGCAGGCGGCGCGTGTCGGGGCCGATCTCCTCGGGGCTGGCGGCGTGGAAGGCGCCCAGGCGCTCCAGCACCTGGGTCTGCAGCGCCTGCAACGCGGCGGGCGCGATGGCTGCGTCTGCCATGCGGATGGCGTCGGCGGGCAGCGGCAGGCTTTGTGGGCCGGGGAGGGCCTCGGCGCGGGCAGTCTGCACAAGGTCCAGGCCCAGCGGCGCGTGGCCCAGCAGCGCGGCAATGCGCGCGGAGCGCTCGGGCAGGGCATGGGCGGCGAGCTGCGCGAGGCGCTCGGGCGTCTTGCGGTAGCGCTGCGGCGCGAACGGGTCAAGCACGCGCACACCCGCCACGGTACGCGTGGCGGAGGCATCGCGCAGCACGCCCCGGTCGCCATGCCACGCGGCCACGGTGCCGTGCAGCACGAGCTGGGCCAGGGCGGTGCCGCCGGGTGCGAGCGTGTCGCAATCCAGCAGCACGATGCTGCCCGTTACGTCGCTGGTCCCCAGGTGCACGTGCACGGGCGTGCCGGAGCGCAGCGCCTTGGGCTCGCCGGCCCAGAGTTGGCATTGCACGTCGATGCGCGTGGTGGCGAGCGCGATGGACGGGGCGCAGGCCCAGTCGCCGCGCCGCACTTCGTTCTTGGCGACTCCAGCCAGCGCCAGGGCGCAGCGCTGGCCGGTGCGCGCTTCTTCTGCGGGCAAGTTCTGTGCATGGATGCCGCGCAGGCGAACGCTCGTCCCTTGCGGGGCGATGTGCAGTTCATCGCCCACGCGCGCCGTGCCGCTGGTCACGCTGCCGGTGACCACCGTGCCCACGCCCGCGAGCGTGAAGGCGCGGTCCACCGCCAGCCGGAAGGCGCGCGCGCCGTCCTGCAGGGGCGGCCGGGCGCTGGCCAGCAGGTGCCGACGCAGCGCCTCCACGCCCTCGCCCGTGACGGCGGAGACGGGGAACACGGGCGCATCCGCCAGCGGCGTGGGCGCGAGCAGCGCGCGCACCTCGGCCTGCACTTCGGCCAGCCGTGCCGCGCGCGTGGCGGGGTCCAGCCGGTCGATCTTGGTGATGGCCACCGTGCCCTGCGCCACGCCCAGCAGCGCCACCACGGCCAGGTGCTCGCGCGTCTGCGGCATCACGCCATCGTCGGCGGCCACGACGAGCAGCGCGTGGGCGATGCCCGTGGCGCCCGCCAGCATGGTGTGCAGCAGGCGCTCGTGGCCGGGCACGTCCACAAAGCCCAGTGAAGGACCGCCGGGCGCGTGCAGGTAGGCGTAGCCGAGTTCGATGGAGATGCCCCGGCGCTTTTCCTCGGGCAGCCGGTCCGTCTCCACGCCGGTGAGCGCGCGCACCAGCGAGGTCTTGCCGTGGTCGATGTGGCCTGCGGTGCCGATGATCATGGTGAATTGCTATGGGTTTGGGATCTGCCTGCGCTTGTCCATCAAGCGCTGGAGGCCAATTTGATTCATATTTCAGTGGGCCGCTTGATGACGAAGCCGCGCTCCACGTCGCCGTCGAAGCCGATGCGCTGGTAGAGCCGGTGCGCCTGCGGCCGCTGCGCGCCGGACAGCAGCACGATCTTGCAGCAGCCTTGCCGCCAGGCCTCGTCAACGGCAAAGCGCAGGCAGGCTTCGGCCAGGCCTTGGCCGCGCAGGGGCGCGGTGGTGATCACATGCTCGATGAGGCCGATGGGGCACCCGCCGCTGGCAAGGTTGGCGACCGTGGCGAGCATGCAGGTCGCGCCGATCCGGCCTTGGTGCTCACACACCACGATGAGCGAGCCGGGGCTGTCATGCACGCGCGCCCACAGGCGCTCGGCCTCCGGCGCGGGCAGCATGGGGTCGTGGGGCCGCAGTTCGCGGTAGAGGGCCAGGACGGCGTGCAGGTCGGATGCGCGGGCGCGGCGGGCGGTCATGGGTGGGTTGCTATGCAATGGATAGCTGCTTGCGCTTGTCCAGAAAGCGCTAGAGGCCGATTTGGCTTGAAATCATCCTTGTGCAAGCGCATCGGCCAGCGTAGGCAGTTGCGCCGTGAAGGCGGGCACGTCGGGCGCCTCCAGGCAGCGCAGGTCGAGCCAGAGCGCATCGCTGGCGATGTGGCCGATGACGGGGCGGGGCAGGGCGCGCAGCGCGGCTTCGAGGCGGGCGAGGGCGCGGCCCGTGCGCTTGGCGCTGGCGGGCGCGATGGCCAGGCCGTGGCTGGGCAGCGTGTCTACGGGCAGGGCGCCGCTGCCGATCTGGCTGAACAGGGGGGCTGCACGCACGGTGTATTCGGCGCCCACGGCGGCTTGCAGCGGGGCGAGCAATTGCTCGGCCTGCGCGCGGATGTCGGCCTGCGGGCGGGTGAACAGGCGCAGCGTGGTCAGGCGCTCGGGCAGGCGCTCGGGCGCGAGGTACAGGCGCAGCACGGGCTCCAGCGCAGCGAGGGTGAGCTTGCCCACGCGCAGCGCGCGCTTGAGCGGGTTCTTCTTGATCTTGGCGATGAGATCCTTGCGGCCCACGATCAGGCCGGCCTGGGGGCCGCCGAGCAGCTTGTCGCCGCTGAAGGTGACGAGGTCGGCGCCCGCCGCGATGGTTTCGCGCACCGTGGCTTCGTGCGGCAGGCCGTATTGCGCCAGATCGACCAGGGTGCCGCTGCCCAGATCGACGGCCAGCGGCAGGCCGCGCGCGTGGGCGATTTGCGCTACTTCGGATTCGGGCACGCTCTTGGTGAAGCCGGTCACGGCGTAGTTGCTGCAGTGCACCTTCATGAGCAGCGCGGTGCGCTCGGTGATGGCGTCCTCGTAGTCCTTGGCGTGGGTGCGGTTGGTAGTGCCCACTTCGACCAGCTTGGCGCCCGCGCGGCCCATGATGTCGGGGATGCGGAAGGCGCCGCCGATCTCGACCAGTTCGCCGCGCGAGACGATGACTTCCTTGCGCGGCGCGAGGGCGTTGAGGGTGAGCAACACGGCGGCCGCGTTGTTGTTGACCACGGTGGCGGCCTCGGCGCCGGTGAGGTCGCGCAGGAGGCCGGTGATGAGGTCGTCGCGGTCGCCGCGTCCGCCGGAGGCCAGGTCGAATTCGAGGTTGGCTGGCGTGGTGAGCGCCTGCACCACGGCCTGCACGGCGGCGTCGGGCAGCAGGGCGCGGCCCAGGTTGGTGTGCAGCACCGTGCCGGTGAGGTTGAACACGGCTTTCAGGCGCGGGGCGAACTGGGCGGCCAGATGCTGCTGCGCCTGCGCGGCCACGGCATTGGGTGCGAGTTGCTCGGACGTGACCTGACCCGCGAGCGCGGCGGGGCGCAGCGCGTCGAGTGCGGCGCGCACAGCGGCGGTGGTGGACGATGCACCGTATTCGGCCGACAGCGTGCGCGCGAGCGGCGTGGAGAGCACCCGGTCCACGCCGGGCAGGCGGGCCGCCGTGTTCATGGCGCGGCGCCTTCCTCGGCTTCGGACATGGGCAGCAGCGGGTTCATGCTGGCGCGGGCGAAATCGGTTTCGCCCATGAGCAGGTCCAGCAGCAGCGTGGCGAGGTCGTCGGCCAGGGGTTCGGCCAGCGGGTCTTTTTCCTGGTTGGCGATCTTGCGGTAGGTGTGGCACTGGTCGCAGGTCTCGGCCAGCATCACCTCGTCCTTCTGGTCGCTGCCCTCGCTCTGCAGGCCCTGGTAGCGCACGCCCTTGGTCGATTCGCAGTGCGTGCACTTGACGCGCACCATGTGCCATTCGGTGCAGCAGGTGCCGCAGTGCAGGTAGCGCAGCCCGGCCTCGCGCCCGCCGATGCGCAGCACGCTCGCCACGGGGGCGGTGCCGCACACGGGGCAGATGGTGGCGGGGTCGGTGTAGGGCACGTCGCTTTCGCGCAGGTGGCTGGCGCGGTCGGCGAAGGTGACCTGCAGCGCGGCCATCACCAAGGGGGCGGCGGCCAGGTCCTGTGGTTCGCTGAGCAGGCCGACGAGCACGCGGCGCGCGAGGGTGTCGCGGTCATCGCCGGGCAGGGTGCGTAGGGCCTGCAGTGTGGGCAGCAGAGCACCGGGCACTTCGGCGGCGCCGTCGAGCGCGGTGAGCAACTGGTCGAGCACGCCGTGCCAGGCTGGATCAACGTGGCTCGCGGCAGGCAGCAGGGGCATGGAGTGCTCCTGCGCCTGGGCGATCAGCGCGGGGTCCGGGGCGGTGGTCTGCACCATCGCTGCGGCCTGCTGCTGGGCGCGCACCAGGCGGGCGAGGAAGCGCAGGTAGTCGCCGATGGGGTTGCCCTCGGCCTTCTGCGCCAGGCGCGCGGCGCGGTCGGCGAACAGGCTGGCGGGTTGGGGCAGGCGGATGCGCAGCAGGCTGGTGCGGTCCAGGGCTTCGATTTCGCCGGGTTGAAGGATGCGTTGCACGAAAACAGGTCTCCAGAAATGAAACTGCCGCCGGGCATGGGGTGCGACCGGCGGCAGCGGGGCGGCGAGCGCAGGGTCAACTGTTGTCACCGGTCATTTTGCGATACCAGCCGCGGTGGTGCTGCTTGGCCCAGGCACGCGTGACGGTGCCGTAGAGCATGGCGCGGATGGTGCCGCGCGTCCAGATGGCGGCGTACACGTGCAGGATGATGAGGCCGATCATCCACACGGCGGCCACGGCGTGCACTACCGAGGCGATGCGGATCACGGTGATGGGCGGCGTCCACCATGCGCGCCACATGAGCACGCCGGTGATGACGATCAGCAGCATGCCGACGACCAGTCCCCAGAACAGCACCTTCTGGCCGCCGTTGTACTTGCCCTGCTCGGGCATGTTGTGGTCGTCGCCGTCCACCATC
>Ga0222423_1001266_pt1 | contig 11891 bp, 22 predicted proteins | sample 3A0metagenome_FD_182472 | JGI IMG/M metagenome (GOLD analysis project Ga0222423, IMG submission 182472) | Enriched microbial communities from leaf-cutter ant dump, University of Wisconsin, Madison, United States - 3A0 (version 2) | ecosystem: Environmental > Terrestrial > Nest > Insects nest >...
CGATCGCCATGGAAGAGAAGCTGCGCTTCGCTATCCGTGAAGGTGGCCGTACCGTCGGCGCCGGCGTCGTGGCCAAGATCGTCGAGTAAGGGACTTCGTCCCTTAACCCGATTTTTGAAGCAGATATCTGCTTCGGAATACAATTACCCCCGCCGGAGCAATCCGGCGGGGGTTCTTGTTTTCAGCATCCCCTGCAAAGCGGGGAAGGATGAAGGTGCCACCTTGGGGTGAAAAAATGGATTTTGTTAGGGGCATTTAAACCCGTTTCTGACTAGATCGTACAACAAACAGGAGCGCCCATGTCAAATCCGGCCCATGTCGATATAATGAAACCGCAGGAACTGACCGGCGAGGATATTGCCTTGTGGCAGGGATTTGTGGCTCAGCGTCAGGATATGCGCGGGCCTTACTTTGACATCCGTTATGTGCAGGCCGCGGGGCAGGTGGTGCCTGAGGCGCGTGTGGCGCGACTGAAAGATCATGAAGGGACGGTGCTGGGCTATCTGCCCTATCAGGTGCGCGGCAAGGTGTTGCAGCCGCTCGGTGCGCCGATGAGCGATTATCACGGGCTGATTGCGCCGCCGGATGTGAAGGTCGATTATCGGCGGTTGCTGAAACTTCTGGGGGCGTCGCAACTGGAATATGCCGGTTGGGTTGGATCGATGGCCGAAGCGGGCAGGGGGGTATCGCTGGTGTCGCAGGTGGCCGATCTGTCGGCGGGATATGATGCCTATCTGGAACGGCATTCGGCGGAAAGCATCAAGTTCTACAAGAATGTGGCGCGCTGTCAGCGTAACATCGACAAGGATTTTGGCGGGTTCCGTTTCCGCTTTGACAAGGTGACGCCGGACATCATCCGCTGGGTCACCGATCTCAAGCGCCAGCAATATATCCGCTCAGGGATGCACGATGTGTTTGCCTGTGGCTGGACCTTCGATCTGTTGCTGCAACTGGCGCAGATTCCCGATGAGGATTATGGCCTCAGGGTCGGCACCTTCCATTGTGGTGAAGAACTGGTGGCGGCAGAAATATGTCTGTTGCGCGGCCCTGTTCTGCATCTGTGGTTTCCGGCCTATGCCGACTCCTATCAGCGCTACAGCCCCGGCATATTGCTGTCGCTGCGCATCATGGAGTATATGGCCGAACGCGGTGTGACCGAAGTGGATTTCGGTGCGGGCGGGGAGGGCTATAAGCACACCATGACCTCACCTGGGCCGGTCTGTCTGGAGGGCAGTGTGCGCACGCAAACGACCCTGCTCAGCCTGATGGCGGATACGGTCGAGGCCCTGACGCCTGTGGCCAGGGGAAGAATTACCGGCGTGCGCCTGTCACTCAGTCGCCGGATGCGGATTATCCGTGCCTGTGAAACCGAAGCCGAGGGACGCAGACAAGCCTTGCGTGGTCTGGTGCGGCGGGCGTTAAGCCGTTTGGGTGGGGCGCGACGGGCGGCTTAGAAATAAGAGGCGGAAATATGCCGAAGGGGCTTGACGGGGGGCTTTGACTTGGGCATATACGCCACCTCGGTTAGATCGGCTGTGGCCTTCTGGGTCAGACGCGGTCTAAAACCACGAAATTAAACCGGTAAGGCTGTTTGAATTTCAGGCATCTGTACCGGTTTTCCGAATGGCCCGTGCAAGGGTGACCTTGCAGGGGCTTTGTTTTTGCGGATAGCGCGTCGGTCTTGCGTTTATTGAGATCGAAGCTGGTCTTTGAAATGGTTCAACGGACGCGGGATACGCAAACCCTTTAACTTGGATTATGAGCGACATGGATCGTCAGAATATCCGCATACGGCTCAAGGCCTTCGATCACCGCGTACTGGACCATTCCACACGCGAAATCGTCAATACGGCCAAGAGAACCGGTGCTACCGTGCGGGGGCCTATCCCCCTGCCGACGCTGATCGAGCGTTTCACCGTTAACCGTTCGCCGCACGTGGACAAGAAATCCCGCGAGCAGTTTGAAATCCGTACGCACAAGCGCGTACTCGATATCGTCGATCCCACCCCGCAGACCGTGGACGCGCTGATGAAGCTCGACCTGTCGGCAGGTGTGGACGTCGAGATCAAGATTTAAGGCGGGCCTGATCATGACGAATTCCGTAAGAACAGGACTTCTCGCCCGCAAGCTGGGCATGACCCGCTATTTCGACGCTGATGGTAACCATGTGCCGGTGACGGTTCTGTCGCTTGACGGCCTTCAGGTCGTGGCGCAGCGCACCAAGGACAAGGACGGCTATACGGCGGTTCAGCTTGGCGCCGGTGTGCGCAAGGCCAAAAACGTCTCGAAGCCGGAGCGTGAGCGTTTTGCCAAGGCTCAGGTCGAGCCTAAGGCGATTCTCGCCGAATTCCGCGTTTCCGAAGATAACCTGATTGAAGTCGGTGCCGAGCTTTCGGCAGATCACTTCATCGAAGGCCAGAGCGTGGACGTGCAGGGCACGACCATCGGTAAGGGCTTCGCCGGTGCCATGAAGCGCTGGAACTTCGGTGGTATGCGCGCCTCGCACGGTGTGTCGGTGTCTCACCGTGCGCACGGTTCGACGGGTCAGCGTCAGGATCCGGGCAAGGTCTTCAAAGGCAAGAAGATGGCCGGTCACTATGGTGTTGAAACCGTGACGACCCTGAACCTTCAGGTCGTGCGCGTCGATGCCGAGCGTGGTCTGGTGTACATCAAGGGGGCTGTCCCCGGTGCCGAAGGTTCCTATGTCAAGGTTCGCGACGCCGTGAAGAAAGCGGCTCCGGCCAATGCGCCCAAGCCTGCCGGTCTGAAGGCCGCTGCGGCTCCGGCTCAAGCTGAAGAAGCGCCTGCGCAAGAGGGAGCTGAATAATTATGGCAAAGCTCGACGTCATCACTCTCGACAACGGCAAGGCCGGTTCGGTGGATCTGTCGGATGCGGTTTTCGGCATCGAAGACATCCGTTCGGACATCCTGTCGCGCGTTGTCAACTGGCAACTGGCCAAGCGCCGTGCCGGTACGCACAAGGTTCAGACCCGCAACGAGAATTCTCGTACGGGTAAGAAGATGTATAAGCAAAAAGGCTCTGGCGGAGCGCGTCACGGTTCACGCCGTGCGCCGCAATTCGTCGGCGGTTCGCGCGCTTTCGGTCCGGTGGTTCGCTCACATGCGTTCGACCTGCCCAAGAAGGTTCGCGCCCTGGGTCTGCGTCATGCCCTGTCTTCCAAGCTGAAGTCCGGTTCGCTGATCATTCTCGATCAGGCCGCGCTCGAAGCCCCGAAGACGGCGGCCCTGCGTGCCCAGTTCGAGGCCCTCGGCCTGAAGAACGCCCTGTTTATCGCTGGCCCTGAAGTTGACGCCAACTTCGCGCTGGCTTCGCGCAACATCCCCAATATCGACGTCCTGCCGAACGCAGGCCTGAATGTCTATGACATCCTGCGCCGCGAGAAGCTGGTTCTGACGAAGGCGGCGGTTGAGGCTATCGAAGCCCGCTTCGCTGTGGAGGCATAAGGAAATGGCTGCCACTATTCGTAATTATGACGTGCTTCTTAGCCCGCACATCACCGAAAAGTCCACGGTTCTGTCTGAGCAGAACAAGGTGGTCTTCAAGGTGGCGCTGGACGCTTCGAAGGACGAAGTCGCCTCTGCCGTTGAAGCTCTGTTCAACGTCAAGGTCACCAAGGTCAATACCGTTGTCGTGAAGGGTAAAACCAAGCGCTTCAAGGGTATCAAGGGCCGTCGCAATGATGTCAAAAAGGCTATTGTCACCCTTCAGGATGGCCAGTCGATCGACATCACGACCGGCTTGTAAGGAGAGGTCTGAACAATGGCTTTGAAGCATTACAATCCGACCTCGCCCGGCCGTCGCGAACTGGTTCTCGTTGATCGTTCCGACCTGCACAAGGGTCGCCCGGAAAAGTCGCTGGTCGAAGGGCTTACCAAGTCCGGTGGCCGTGGCGCCGGTGGCCGTGTCGCTGTCCGCTTCCGTGGCGGTGGCGCGAAGAAGCTCTATCGCATCATCGACTTCAAGCGTCGCAAGTTTGATGTCGTCGGTACGGTCGAGCGTCTGGAATACGACCCGAACCGCACCGCGTTCATCGCGCTGATCAACTATGCTGATGGTGAAAAGGCCTATATCCTGGCACCGCAGCGTCTGAAGGTCGGTGATCAGATCATCGCTTCGGAAAAGGTTGACGTGAAGCCGGGTAACGCCGCGCCGCTGCGTTCGCTGCCGATCGGTACGATCATCCACAATATCGAGCTGAAGCCCCTCAAGGGTGGTCAGCTGGCCCGTTCGGCCGGCGCCTATGCTCAACTGGTGGGTCGTGATGCCGGTTATGCCCAGATCCGTCTGGGTTCGGGCGAACTGCGCACGGTGCTGGATACCTGTGTCGCCACTGTCGGCGCTGTTTCCAACCCCGACCACATGAACCAGAGCCTCGGCAAGGCCGGTCGCGCCCGTCACAAGGGCTGGCGTCCGCATGTTCGTGGTGTGGCCATGAACCCGATCGACCACCCGCATGGTGGTGGTGAAGGCCGTACGTCGGGTGGTCGTAACCCTGTGACCCCGTGGGGTAAACCCACCAAGGGCCGCAAAACCCGTACCAACAAAGCGACGGACAAGTACATCATCCGTTCGCGTCACGTTAAGAAGGCTCGCTAACCCATGGCACGTTCCGTATGGAAAGGTCCTTTTGTTGACGGTCACCTGCTCAAGAAGGCAGAGGCTGCACTGGACTCGGGCCGCAAGGACGTCATCAAGACGTGGTCGCGGCGTTCGGTCATCATGCCCCAGTTCGTGGGTCTGACGATCGCAGTTTACAATGGTCAGAAGCATGTGCCCGTTCTCGTGTCGGAAGACATGGTCGGCATGAAGTTCGGTGAATTTTCGCCTACGCGGAACTTCCCCGGCCACGCGGCTGACAAGAAGGCCAAGAGGAAGTAAGACATGTCTCAGTCCAAAAATCCTCGTCGGGTTGCCGCCAATGAGGCGCGTGTGAAGCTGGTGTCTATCCGCATCAGCCCGCGCAAGCTCAATCTGGTCGCTGCCTCGATCCGTGGCCTGCGCGTTCAGCGCGCCCTCAACGAGCTTGAGTTTTCGCACAAGCGCATCGCCAAGGACGTCCGCAAGGCGCTCTATTCGGCGGTGTCCAATGCCGAGAACAACCACAATCTCGATATCGACAATCTGGTCGTTGCCGAAGCTTTCGTCGGCAAGGGTCTGGTGATGAAGCGTTTTGCGTCCCGCGCACGCGGTCGTTCTTCGCGTATCCTGAAACCGTTCTCTGAACTGACGATCGTCGTTCGTGAACTTGGCGCGGAGGCCGCATAATGGGTCAGAAAGTTAATCCGATCGGTCTGCGCCTTGGCGTCAACCGTACCTGGGATTCGCGCTGGTTTGCGGCACGCGGCGAATATGCCAAACTTCTGCATCAGGATCTGAAGATCCGTAAGGTGCTGAAGGAAAAGCTGAACGCTGCCGGTGTGTCGCGCATCATCATCGAGCGCCCGCACAAGAAGTGCCGCATTACCATCTATGCTGCCCGTCCGGGCGTCGTGATCGGTAAGAAGGGTGCGGACATCGACAAGCTGCGCAAGGACGTTTCCGCCATCACCGATGGTGAAGTGTTCCTGAACCTGGTCGAAATCCGCAAGCCGGAAGTTGACTCTCAGCTGGTGGCCGAATCCATCGCGCAACAGCTTGAGCGTCGTGTGGCTTTCCGTCGCGCCATGAAGCGGTCGATCCAGTCGGCCATGCGTCTGGGTGCGAAGGGTATCCGTATGAACCTTTCGGGCCGTCTCGGCGGTGCGGAAATCGCGCGGATGGAGTGGTATCGTGAAGGCCGCGTGCCTTTGCATACCCTGCGTGCCGACATCGATTTCGGTTTTGCCGAAGCCCTGACGACCTATGGCATCATCGGCGTCAAGGTGTGGATTTTCAAAGGCGAAGTGCTTGAGCATGATCCGTTCGCGCAGGACAAGCGCTGGGCGGTTGAGGCTTCCGGCCCGTCGTCGAGCGAGCGTCCCGAGCGTTCCGACCGCAATCGTGGTCCGCGCCGTGACCGCAATAACAAGGAGGCCTAAGAGCTATGCTGCTTCCTAAGCGCACAAAATACCGTAAGGCCTTCAAAGGCCGGATTCACGGTAATGCCAAGGGCGGCTTTACGCTGAACTTTGGTTCCTACGGCCTGAAGACGGTTGAGCCTGAGCGCATCACCGCCCGTCAGATCGAAGCCTGCCGTCGTGCCATTACGCGTCAAATGAAGCGTCAGGGCCGGGTATGGATCCGCGTGTTCCCTGACCTGCCCGTTACGGGCAAGCCTGCCGAAGTGCGGATGGGTAAAGGTAAGGGCGCGGTTGATTACTGGGCGGCGCGTGTCGCCCCGGGCCGTATCCTGTTTGAAATCGACGGCGTGCCGGACGATGTCGCGCGTGAAGCCCTGCGTCTTGGCGCAGCCAAACTTCCGGTGCGTACCCGCGTTGTGACCCGTCTGGATGCCGGCTATCTGCCGGTTGAGGCTGCGGAGTAAGTCATGACGAAGATCGCCGAGCTTCGGGGCAAGACCCCCGACCAACTGCAAGAGGCCCTTTTGAACCTGAAGAAGGAGCAGTTCAACCTGCGCTTTCAGAAGGCTACCGGCCAGCTTGAAAAGACCCACCGCGTGAACGAGGTCCGCAAGGACATCGCCCGCATTCAGACGCTCTTGTCTGCTCAGAAGGCGTAAGGAAAACCCATGCCCAAGCGTATACTTGAAGGTCTGGTCGTCTCTGATAAGGGCAACAAGACCATCGTCGTGAAGGTGGAACGCACCGTTATGCACCCGCTTTTCAAAAAGCCGGTTCGCGTTTCCAAGCGCTATCACGCCCACGATGAAAACAACGACTACAAGACCGGCGAAAAGGCCCGTATCATTGAAACGGCCCCCAAGTCGAAGCTGAAGACCTGGGAAGTCCTGCCTAAGGACGTCGCCTAGGCTCAAGGCCTGCCTGTGAAAACAGGCGTCTTGCAAAGCAATCTGCGGATCGGTTCAGGGGTTCCTGAATACCCTCCGCACCTGCTGAATTGGAGAAATGCTCGCGAAACTTCCGGTAAATGCGCCGGAATGGATTCGTCGGGCATTTTTCCGTTTGCTTATTTTGGAGAAATGGGCTTTAAGGCCCGCTTCTTCGGAATCAATCTCGTTATCGTGCGTAAACCGTGCCTGTAAAAGGGGACGGGGAGGGCACGGGATTTTTGAAAGTTTGAACCATGATTCAGATGCAGACTAATCTGGAAGTGGCCGATAATTCGGGCGCACGCCGGGTCATGTGCATCAAGGTGTTGGGCGGCTCAAAGCGCCGTTACGCCTCGGTGGGTGACCTGATCGTTGTCTCGGTTAAGGAAGCCATTCCGCGCGGTCGCGTGAAAAAAGGCGACGTGCTGCGCGCTATTGTCGTGCGTACGTCCAAGGACATCCAGCGTAAGGACGGTTCGGTGATCCGTTTCGACACCAACGCGGCTGTCATCGTCAACAAGTCGAGCGAGCCGATCGGCACGCGTATCTTCGGGCCTGTGCCGCGTGAACTGCGCGCCAAGAACCACATGAAGATCATTTCCCTGGCTCCGGAGGTCATCTGATCATGGCTGCCAAGATCAAAAAAGGCGACAAGGTCGTCGTGCTTACGGGCAAGGACAAGGGCCGTCAGGGCAATGTCCTGAAGGTTATCCCCTCCGAGAACCGCGTTGTGGTTCAGGGCGTGGCTGTCGTGCAGCGTCATACGCGCGCGTCGCAGACCAACCCGCAGGGCGGCATCGTCAACAAGGAAGCCGCTATCGATATTTCCAACGTCGCTATCGTTGACGCCAATGGCAAGCCGACCCGCGTCGGTTTCCGCCTCGAAGGCGAAAAGAAGGTGCGTTACGCCAAGACGACGGGAGATGTCATCAATGGCTGATACTGAAAAATATATCCCGCGCGTCAAGCAGGTCTATCTTGAGACCATCCGCGACGCGATGAAGGCCGAATTCGGCTACACCAACGAAATGCAGGTTCCGAAGCTCGACAAGATCGTCGTGAACATGGGTGTTGGTGAAGCTGTGGCTGACTCCAAGAAGGTTCAGGCGGCTATCCGCGATCTGGCGGCCATCACCGGCCAGAAGCCTGCCCCGACCCGCGCCCGTAAGTCCATCGCTGGCTTCAAGCTGCGTGAAGGCATGATCATCGGCGCCAAGGTGACCCTGCGTAAGGATCGTATGTACGAATTCCTTGACCGCCTGATCACCATCGCGCTGCCGCGTGTGAAGGACTTTCGTGGTCTGAACGGTAATTCGTTTGACGGTCGTGGCAACTATGCCATGGGCCTGAAGGAACACATCGTGTTCCCGGAAATCAATTACGATCAGATCGACCAGATGTGGGGCATGGATATCGTTGTGTGCACCACGGCCGGAAGCGACCAGGAAGCCAAGGCGCTTCTGAAGCACTTCCAGTTCCCGTTCACCAACTAAGGCGGGAGAAAGAACACAATGGCAAAGAAATCTGCTGTCAATCGCAACGAAGCCGTCAAGGCCCTGGTTGAGAAGTTTGCCGCCAAGCGCGCCGAGCTGAAGGCCATCGCTAACGACGAATCGCTTCCGCTGGAAGAACGCTTCGCTGCCCGCCTTAAACTGGCCAAGCTGCCCCGCAACTCGGCTCCGACGCGCATCCGCAACCGCTGTGAAGTCACCGGTCGCCCCCGCGCTTTCTACCGCAAGCTCAAGATGAGCCGCGTGTCCTTGCGTAAGCTGGCCAATGAAGGCCAGATTCCGGGCATGACCAAGGCCAGCTGGTAAGGGAAGGAAAGACACATGTTTATCTCTGATCCCTTGAGTGACCTGATCGCCCGTATCAAGAACGCGGCGACCCGCAAGCGCTCCAAAGTGCTGACTCCGGCTTCCAAGCTGCGTGCGCGCGTCCTCGACGTGCTGCGTGACGAAGGCTACATCCGCGGCTATTCGCTGCTGGAAGTGCCCGGTGAGTTTCCGCAGTTTGAAATCGAACTCAAGTACTTTGACGGTCAACCGGTCATCGCGGAAATCTCCCGCGTGTCCAAGCCCGGTCGTCGCGTCTATTCGTCGATCAAGGATCTGAAGCCGATCAAGAACGGCCTCGGCATCTCGATCCTGTCCACGCCCAAGGGCGTCATGTCTGACAACGCAGCCCGCGAAAACAACGTCGGCGGCGAAGTCCTCGTCCGCGTCTACTAAGACCGGAACGCAAGGAAATTAAGACCATGTCACGGATTGGCAAAAAACCTATAGCTGTACCGGCGGGCGTGACCATCACGCTCAACGGGCAGGACATCACCGTCAAGGGCCCCAAGGGGCAACTGAACTGGACGGTTGTTGAAGAAATCGAAGTCAGGCAGGAAGGCGCTGAACTCAGCGTCGCCCCGCGTGGCGAAACCTCGCGCCACCGCGCAATGTGGGGCCTGTCGCGCACCCTGATCGCCAATATGGTGAAGGGCGTGACCGAAGGCTTCGAGCAAACGCTTGAACTGGTCGGCGTCGGTTACCGCGCCGCCCTGAAGGGCAATGCGCTGTCGCTGTCGCTCGGCTTCTCGCACGATGTTGACGTTCCGCCGCCGGCGGGCATCACCTTCGCTGTGCCGAAGCAGACCGAAATCAAGATTCAGGGCATCGACAAGCAGGCCGTTGGCGAACTGGCGGCGAAAATCCGCAAGATCCGTCCGCCTGAGCCTTATAAGGCCAAGGGTGTCCGTTACGCCGGCGAGACTGTGCGCCGCAAAGAAGGGAAGAAGAAGTAAGTCATGGCTCTTTCTCCTCGTGAACAACTGGCTCGTCGCGCCCAGCGCAACCGTACGCGCCTGAAGAAGCTGTCTAACGGTCGTCCGCGTCTGTCGGTCTTCCGTTCGGACAAGAACATCTACGCCCAGGTCATCGACGACCTGAACGGCAAGACGGTTGCAGCGGCTTCGTCGCTGGAAGCGACTTCCAGGCGTGGGTCTGACACGGCCTCGGCCTCTGAAGTCGGCAAGCTGGTGGCGCAACGCGCTATCGAAGCCGGTATCAAGGACGTCGTTTTCGACCGTGGCGGTTACATCTATCATGGTCGGGTGAAGGCGCTGGCGGAAGCCGCGCGTGAAGCCGGTCTCAACTTCTAAGGGGTCGGATTTATGGCACGTCCTAACGAAAACCGTTCCGAGCGCCGCGACCGTACCGAAGAACCTTCGGAGTTCGTAGAAAAGCTCGTCCACATCAACCGCGTTGCGGCTACCGTCAAGGGCGGTCGTCGTTTCTCGTTCGCTGCGCTGATGGTCGTTGGTGACCAGAAGGGCCGCGTCGGCTTCGGTCATGGTAAGGCACGCGAAGTGCCGGAAGCCATCCGCAAGGCCACCGAAGAAGCGAAGAAGTCCCTGATCCGCGTCCCGCTGCGTGAATCGCGCACCCTGCACCACGACGGTTACGGCCGTTGGGGCGCCGGTAAGATTCAACTGCGCACGGCACCTCCGGGCACCGGCGTCATCGCGGGTGGTCCGATGCGTGCGGTTCTGGAAACCCTCGGCATTTCCGACGTTGTCGGCAAGTCGCTCGGTTCCTCGAACCCCTACAACATGGTGCGCGCGACGTTTGAAGCCCTGAAGGAGCAAAATTCGCCCCGTCAGGTCGCTGCCAAGCGTAACAAGAAGGTTGCTGATCTTCTGCCGCGTCGTGCCGATGGTTCGACCTCATCTGAAGCGGAGGGCTAAGACATGGCTACCGTTACTGTCAAGCAAACCGGCTCCCCCATCCGCCGCACCGCGCATCAGCGCGCTACGCTGATCGGGCTTGGTCTGAACCGTATCGGCCGCGTCTCGACGCTGGAAGATACGCCTTCGACCCGTGGCCAGATTGCCAAGGTTGCCCACCTGATCGAGATCGTCGAGTAAGACGATCCCGTCAGGATACGGACATAAAAACGCCTCCGCAGACCTCTGCGGAGGCGTTTTGCTATTTTATGAGAGGCCGATTCCTGTAATAGAGAGGCCTCCCGCCGAGTCGGCACAGGTGTGTCGGCGTAATTCTTTTTAAAAGAGGCATAAAATGACCAAGTTGAATGAACTCCGTGACAATGAAGGCGCCACCAAGGGCCGTATGCGCGTGGGCCGTGGCCCCGGCTCGGGCAAGGGCAAGACCTCCGGTCGCGGTGTGAAGGGCCAGAAGTCCCGTACGGGCGTATCGCTGCAAGGCTTTGAAGGCGGTCAGATGCCGCTGTACATGCGTATGCCGAAGCGCGGCTTCAACAATCCCTTCGCTCTGAAATTCGCTGAAGTGAACCTGTGGCGTCTGCAACAGGCGATCGATGCGGGCAAGCTCGATGCCTCCAAGGCTGTCGATGCCGCCGCTCTGAAGGCCGCTGGTGTGATCCGCCGCGAGCTGGACGGTGTGCGTCTGCTCGGTGAAGGTGAACTGAAAGCCAAGCTGAACCTGACCGTCTATTCGGCCTCTGCCTCTGCGGTCAAGGCCGTGGAAGCGGCGGGCGGTTCGCTGACCCAGACCCGTCCGGTCAAGGCCGAAGCCTAAGGTATAAAATGTACACCCCGAATTTTTACGTTCGGGGTGTCGTTTCCTTATATCGGCCCCATATGGGTTTGTGACGCGTTTTGACAAACCTGTCACGGGCGCATTAGGGTGGTTTTCATTGGGGCAGGACACCTGCCTGTGATCTGAGGTTTTCATGGCATCTGCGGCTGAACAACTGGCGGCCAATATGAATTTCGGGGCCTTCTCCAAGGCTAAGGATCTTCATAAACGTCTTCTTTTCACATTAGGGGCTTTGATCGTTTACCGTCTGGGGACCTATATCCCCATTCCGGGGATTGATATTGCGGCGTTTACACAGGCCTTTTCCGGTCAGTCGCAAGGCATTCTGGGCATGTTCAACATGTTCTCGGGGGGCGCGGTCGGGCGGATGGCT
>Ga0222423_1001267_pt1 | contig 11882 bp, 12 predicted proteins | sample 3A0metagenome_FD_182472 | JGI IMG/M metagenome (GOLD analysis project Ga0222423, IMG submission 182472) | Enriched microbial communities from leaf-cutter ant dump, University of Wisconsin, Madison, United States - 3A0 (version 2) | ecosystem: Environmental > Terrestrial > Nest > Insects nest >...
CCAAGAAGTCCCTGGGCGGATTGACCCCGGCGGACTATGCCCAAAGGCTGGTGCAAAACCCGTTAAATTAACCCCCGGACTCCAAAGCCCAGTGCTACTGAAAACGGGGGGACGTCGCACGCCCCGCCGCATCAAAACGCCACCTTCACCCCCATCGTGATATTGCGCCCCATCAACGGCGCCGCGTTCTTGATAAAGCTGGTGTGCGCATACGCCAGCCGGTCCGTCAGGTTGTTGGCCTTCAAATACACCTGCCAGGGCGTGCCGCCCGCGAAGCGGCTGCTGTAGCTGACGCCCAGGTTCAGCATGCCGTACCCCGGCGTGGCGCTTTCGAATTCGGCCACGCGGTTCTGGCGGGCCACCTGCACCCATTCGACCTGGCCGTCCCAGGCGTTCCAGTTGCCGTCCAGGCGCAGGCCGGCGCGGGTGGCCGGGATGCGCGGCAGTAGGCCGCCGCCTTCGAGCCGGGCGCGCACGGTGTCGCCGAACAGGGTGATGCCCAGGTTGCGGTTCAGGCGCTGACGCACCTGGCCTTCGATGCCGGTGAAGGTGGCGTTGGCCTGGCTGTACTGCAGCAGTTGCAGGCCGTCCAGTTCATCCAGCGTGCGGCCGTAGATGTAGTTGCGCACGCGGTTGTGGAACACGCTCACGCCAAAGGTGGTGTCGCCGCTGGTCTTCTTCAGGCCCAGGTCAATGTTCTGCGAGGTTTCGGAGCGCAGGTCGGCATTGCCGCGTTCGTAGGTGCTGGTGGCCATGTGCAGGCCGCGCGCGTACAGCTCTTCGGCCGAGGGGGCGCGGCTGGCGCGGGTGAACGAGGCGCCGAACTGGTAGCCGGGCGTGAACTTCCACACCGCGCCCAGCGATGCGGACGTGCCGTTGTGGCTGCGTTCGATGCCGCTGGTCTGCGCCTCGGCGGTCTGGCGGTCGTGGCGCAGGGCGGCCTCGAAGCGCCAGTCGCCCAGGCGGTATTCCTCCAGCACGAACAGGCCCGTGCGGCGCGTGACGGTGGGCTCCACGTAGGCCTCTTCGCCGTCGGCGCTGAACTTGCGCTGCGAGGTCTGCAGGCCGATCACGCCCTTGAAGCCGGCGACGGGCTCGTGCTGCAGCTCGATGCGCGTGTCGTAGGCCTTGTTCTTGAAGGTGGTGGCCACGGCGCCGTCTTCGACCTCGTCGTGCACGTAGTCCGTCACGCCCGCGCGCAGGCGCAGGGCCGAGAAGCCCGCGAAGGGGTTGCGCAGCTCGCCCCGGATGTCGAAGCGCTCGCTGCGCAGGTCCACCACCGGCACGTCGTCGTGCTCTTCGTGGTCATGGTCGTGGCCGTCTTCGCCCTCGTCGTCGTGGTCGTGCGCGCCGCAGTGCAGGTGGTCGCCGTGGGTGTGGCAGCCCTCGAAGCCGTGGTTGTGGCCCGGCAGGCCGTACTTGGCGGTCTGGCGCGTGTAGGCGGCGCCCAGGTAGCCGCGCTCGCCCACCCACGACAGGCCCACGCTGCCGGTGTCGGTGCGGTTGAAGCTGCCCAGGACCTTGCGAGTGGCCTCGCCTTCGGGCGCCCAGCCCTTGCCCACGCGGTAGTCGCCCGCGTCGCGCGCCACGCCCTCCACGTGCACGGCCAGGTTGCCGGTGCCGCCGGTGAGCGAGAAGGCGCCGGCGCTTTCGCGTGCGCCCGTGCCCGCGCGCAGCTCGGCGCTGCCTTCGTAGCCTTTTTCGGGGACGGCGGTGGGCACCTTGCCGTCCAGCACGTTGACCACGCCGCCCACGGCGCCGTTGCCGTACACCAGGGCCGAGGGGCCGCGCAGCACCTCGATCTGCGTGGCCAGCAGCGGCTCGGAAACCACGGCGTGGTCGGGGCTGATGGTGGAGGCGTCGTGCAGTTCGGCGCCGTCGGACAGCACCTTGACGCGCGGGCCATCCATGCCGCGGATGATGGGGCGGCTGGCCCCGGCGCCGAAGTGGCTGCTGGTGATGCCGGGCTCGCTGTTCAGCGTTTCGCCCAGGGTGGCCTCGCGGCGGCGCATGAGGTCGTCGCCTTCGAGCACGGTGACGGGGGTGGTCATGTCGTCCGCGCCCAGTTGGAGGCCGCTGGAGGAGACGGTGACGGGCGGCAGGCTGGGCGCGTCGGCCTGTTGGGCCTGGGCAGTGCCCGCCAGGCAGAACAGCGTGGCCAGGGCCAGGGGGTGGAGTACGAAGGGATGGTGTGTCATGTGTTTTGGCAAGCGGGGAGCGCACGCGGACGCGGACGCGGACGCGGACGCGCGCATCCTGCATGCCGCGGGGGTATGCAGGAATATGAATAAAAAGCGCCTCCAGCGCTTGCTGGACAAGCGCTGGCAGCTATGAAATCAGGAGTTTGAGGCCGCTACGCGGCAGGCGGGCCGCGTGCCTGGAACGGCGCGGCCTGCCGCGCCAGGGCGTACCCTGCCTGGGGCGCGGGGGGCGCCTGCGGCGGCGCCAGCGCGGGCAGCGCCAGCGCGGCGGCGGGGGCTGCGTCGCCCAGCGCAAGCTGGTCGAGCAGCAGGCAGTCCACGGGGGTGTGGCTGCCCATGAGCTGCTGCAGCAGCCCTGCGTGCGAGTCACTCGCGGCCGCGTGCCCCGCGCGCGCCTGCTCCAGCGCGCCGGCGTGCGCCACCTGGTGCAGGCGGCCCACCGTGGGCACGGCGACCAAGGCCAGCAGCAGCCAGGCCAGGGCCAGGCGCGGCCACAGCCCGCACAGGGAGCGCGGCGGTAGGGGTTGGCGTGGACGGGGGCTGCGGGTCACGGGGTGGTGATTATTTCACCGGCACGGCTTCCACCACGCGGTAGTAGAGGCCGTAGGGGTCGTTGCGCAGCACGGTGAAGCGGCCTTCCACCACCACCGGCTCCAGCGAGTAGCGCACGGGGGTCTTGGCCTTGACCTCGACCATGCTCTCCGGCCCGCCGGGAATGCAGAACGAGCAGGTCAGCGGCACGGAGGTGAGCAAAAAGTGCGTCTGCGTGGCCTTGGCATCCAACGGCACCATGAAGCCCTGGATGCGCTGCACCGTCTTGTCCATCTCCTGCTGCCGGGCGTTGAACACGGGCAGGATGCCGTCCTTGGTGGTTTTCTTGCCCAGGTCGGACAGCACGGACCACGGCACCACGTCGCCGCGCTGGGGCAGCGGCGCGATGGGGCTTTGGGGGCTGTGGTAGCCCGGGCCCGATGGCGCGATGCCAGGTGGAACCGGCGAGCTGAGTTGCTGCGCGTGGGCAAGCCCGGCGGCGCAAGCCAGGATGAGGACGGTGCGTTTCAAACGGAGCATGGATTTCTCCATTGCGCTGCGCGCCACCCACGCCCCATGAAACTGGCGCTGCCCAATGCCAGCGGACGCCGTGGAACTGGCTTTGCCAGGCCACTGGCGTCGTCCCCCTGCCCGCAACGCGCAGCGTTGCGAGAGCGGGGGGAAGCCGCGCAGCGGCTCAGGGGGGTGTACTCAATGCACATGGCGCATGCCGCAGTATTTGCCGATGGCAAGACCTTTGCACGCGGTCTGGAGTTCCTTCTCGCAAGTGTCGTGGCCCTTGCCCGCCTCCAGGCACTTGGCGGCGGCCTCGTGGGCGGCGGCCATGGCGCGGTGGCGCTCGATGTCGGCCTTGGTTTCCTTGTCGGAATGGTGATCGTCCTTGGAGTGGGCGACGGCGCCAGCGAACAGCAGGGGCGCCAGGGCCAGGGCAACAAACAGCTTTTTCATGGTGACTCCTTCAGGGTTGGCTTAACAAATCGGCGACATCGGTGCGGTAGGCCTGCAGCGCGGGCAGCAGCGCGGCCAGCGCCGCCACCAGGGCGGCCAGCAGCGGCACGCCCGCCTCGGCGGGCAGCCACACCAGGCCGCTGACGGGCAGCAGCCCCTGGGCCTGCAGCGCCCAGCCCAGCGCCTGCGCCAGGGCGTGGCCCAGCAACAGGCCCAGCAGCGACGCCAGTGCAGCCAGCCACAGCGCCTCCCACAGCACCAGCCCGGCCACGCGGCCCGGCGGCGCGCCCAGCATGCGCAGCATGGCCAGGTCGGCGCGGCGCTCGCGCACGGCGTTCCACAGGGCGATGAACACGCTGGCGGCCGCCACGGCCAGCAGCACGCCGCCGAAGGCGCGCAGCACGTCGGCGCCCACGCCCAGCAGGCGCAAGAGGCGCGTGACCTCGATGGCGGGCGCGGCGGCCTGCATCTCCGTGCCGCTGTTGATCTGGCGCGGCAGCGTGACGGCGGCCAGGGGCGAGCGATAGCGCAGCAGGGCCACGGTGACCTCGCGCTCTTCCTTCAGGATCTCCAGGTCCTCGGGCTCGTCGGCCGTGGCGGCTTCGTGCACCGTCCACACCGATTCGGTGCTGGTGAGGATGAGCCGGTCCAGCACGCAGCCGCAGGGCGCGAGCACGCCGCTCACGCGGTAGGGGTGGTCGCCGTGCGCATGCCCTCCTTCGCCCAGGCCATGGCTGCCGATGAAGGCCGCGCCCACCGCCAGGCCCCCCTGCGCCACGCCCGCGCCCAGCACGGCGTCCATGGGCTGCCGCCAGAGCGTACCCTGTGCCAGCGTGGCGCCGTAGTGGGCCACGTAGTCGGGCGTGGTGCCTACGATGCGGGCACCCTGGAAACTGTCGCCCAGGCTCAGCGGGATGACCTGCGCCACCAGCGGGTTGGCCTGCAGCGCCTGCACCTCCTGCAGCGGGATGTTGCCCGTGGGCACGTCGATGTGGAACACGCCCGCCAGGATGAGCTGCAGCGGGCTGCCCTTGGCGCCCACCACGAGGTCGATGCCCGTGAGGTCGCGCTCGAAGGCCTTGTCGAGCTGCGTGGCCACCAGCAGCACCAGCGTGATGGCGGCCAGGCCCAGCGTGAGCACCAGCAGGTTCAGCACGGCGGCCAGCGGGCGGGACCACAGGTAGTGCCAGGACAGGCGGGCGAGTTGGGCTATGGATTTCATAGCTGCTCGCGCTTGTCCAGCAAGCGCTGGAGGCCGATTTCATTCAAATCCAGTACCTGCGCGCCGGGGAGCGCACGCACCACGCGCTGGTCGTGCGTGGCGATGACGAGGCTGGCCCCGCAGGCTGCGGCGGTGCCTTGCAGCAAGGCCAGGGCATCGGCGGCGGCCTCGTCGTCCAGGCTGGCCGTGGGCTCGTCGGCCAGCAGCAGTTCGGGCGACAGCAGCACGGCCCGCGCCAGCGCCACGCGCTGCGCCTGCCCGCCCGAGAGCTGGTGCGGCCGGCGCCCGGCCAGCTCGGCCACGCCCACCTGGGCCAGGGTGCGGGTGATGGCCGCGTTGTCGCGCGGCAGCCCGGCCGCGAAGTAGACCAGGCCCAGGTTCCCGGCCACGGTGAGCGCGCCGGAGAGGTGCAGCTTTTGCGGCAGAAAGCCGATGTGGCGCGCGCGCCAGGCGTCGATCTCCGCCCCGCGCTGCGTGCCGATCTGCGTGCCCGCCACGAACAGGTCGCCCCCGCTGGCGCCCCGCAGGCCCGCGATGAGCGACAGCCAGGTGGACTTGCCCGTGCCCGAGCGGCCGCGCAGCAGCAGCGTGCCGCCCTGGCGCAGGTCCACGTCGGGGAACCGCAGCGGCGCACTGCCGCCGCTGGCGTACTGGTAGCACAGGCCCCGGGTGCGGATCACGCTGCCGCACCCTCGCCCGGCTGCGCGCAGCCCGCGCAGCGGCCGCGCACGGCGATGTCCACCGCCAGGCTTTCGTGGCCGGCCGTGGCCAGCGCCTGCAGCATCTGCTTGAGGGCGGTCTGCACCTTGGCCGAGCCTTGCGACAGCCGGAACTGGCGGTGGCAGTCGTCGCACTCGAAGCGCGGCACGGCGCCGTCGCCCTCCTGCGGCGCCCGCGCGAAGCGCGTGACGCGGGCCGCGTCCACCTGCCGGTGCAGCAGGCCGGCGGCGGCAAAGCGCTCCAGCAGGCGGTAGACCGTGACCTTGTTGACCTGCGCGCCGCTGGCGGCCAGGGCGGCTTCCACCTCGGCCTCGGACAGCGCCGCCTCCGGGTGCGCCGCATACAGCGCCGCCAGCGCGCGCGTGGCCCGCGTAGCGCGCATGCCGGGCGGCAAGGTCCAGGGAGTGGCTGATGGGGTGGTGGAGCGGCGGGCGGCGGGCATGGCGAAGGCTGCGGATGGAAGCAATTAACGCAAGCGACTTGCATTATGCCGATGCCCGGAGGCACCCTGGCGGAATTCCCGCCCGGGCGGGTGGGCTATGACCAGAGCCGGTAGAACCAGTAGCTCTCGTCGCCGTCCTGCACGCGCCGGGCCAGTTCGCTTGGGCTCTGGCCCGTGACGCGCTGCGTCTCGCGGCACAGGTGGGCCTGGTCGGCATAGCCCGCGCCCAGGGCCACGTCCTGCCAGCGGGGCGTTTGGCCGGAGCGTTCGCCCTCCAGCCGGGCCTGCGTGAGCGTGGCTTCCGCGCGCGAGAGCCAGCCCAGCCGCCGCAGCGACTGGCCGGCCCAGGTGCGCGCGTGCCGCTCCAGGCTGCGCAGGCTGCCGCCCAGCCCGGTGGCGGCGGCGTGCGCCTGCAGCTCGCGCATCCAGCGCACCGCGGCCGAGCCTGCGGACGGCGCGGCGGGGTGCGCACGGCCCTGGCGGGCGACGAAATCCTCCAGCAGCGCCATGCGCTCGCCATCGCTGTCGGCCTGCCGCACCTGCTCGCACAGCGCGGCCCAGGGCGGCGGCAGGACGTCCTGCGCGGGCAGCAGGCCGTCCACCAGCGTGCTGATGTCCAGGCCCGTGAGCCGGTGGAACGCCTGCGGGTGGAAGACCACGCCGAAGGTGCGCACGGGCCCGGGGTTGCGCGTGACCAGCGGCCGGGTCTGCGGGCCCATCACCAGCGTGGACGGCAGCAGCTTCACCGCCCGCAGGTCGGCGTCCAACTGCTCGGAAGCGCCTTCCAGGTACCACGCGATGCCGCAGTACACCGAGGCGGGGTAGCGGTTGGTCTGCGGCCCCGCGTGCGGCCGGCGCGTCGTGTCCTTGGCGATGTACGCGCGGATGCTGCCCGCCAGCGACAGGGGCGGCAGGGCCACGGAGGCGAAGGGGAGCTGGATCTTCGGTCGCACAGGTCTGCATCGTAGCTTGCCGCCATGGCGGAAACGTTCAAGACAGCGGCCGGGGCGGCCGGGAGAATCCGGCCACCATGACGACACGCCCCAACACCCCCGCCCTACCCGCAGCCCAGCCCCTGCTGGCCTCGGCCCGGCCCAGCCACACCGCCCTGCTCTGCGGCATCTCGCGGGCGCGGCACCAGCTGCTGGAAGGCGGCGCGGTGTTCCGCGATGCGCTGGCCCTGGACATCCTGGGCCCCGACGAGGCCGAGCGCGTGCGCCAGGAGGTGGAAGGCGACGGCCCGCGCGGCCGCGCCCGGGAAGACGGGAGCTTTTCGCAGGCCATGCGCGGGGCCTTGGCCGCCCGCAGCCGCATCGCGGAGGACACGCTGCGCGAAGCCGTGGCGGCCGGCGCTACGCAGTACGTGCTGCTGGGCGCCGGGCTCGACACCTTCGCGCTGCGCAACCAGTGGCCGCCCGGACTGGCCCGCGTGTTCGAGGTGGACCACCCCGCCACCCAGGACTGGAAGCGGCAGCTGGCGGCGGCGGCCGGGCTGCGGATGCCCGAAGGCGGGGCCTACGTGCCGGTGGATTTCGAGCAGCAGGACTTCATGGTGCAGTTGGTGGCGCACGGCCTGCGGCCCGGCGAGCGCACCGTGTTCTCCTGGCTGGGCGTGACCATGTACCTGGCCCCCGCCGCCGTGGAGGCCACGCTGGCGCGCATCGGCGCGCAGGCGGCGCCGGGCAGCATGGTGGTGTTCGACTACGTGCGCCGCCCCGCGGCGCTGGACCTGCCGCGCAGGCTGGCGCTGCGGCTGCTGGCGCGGCGGTTCCACCGCATGGGCGAACCCTGGCGCTGCTTTCTGGGCGATGCGCAGTTGCGGGCGCTGCTCGCGCGGCACGGCTTCGAGCCGCACGAATTCATCTCGCCACGCAACATGCTCGAAACCCTGCTTTCCCACCGGCCCAGCACGCCGCTGCAGCGCGCCTTGGGCGGGCTGCTCGGCGGCGTGGTGCGCGTGCGGGTGGGCGGGCGCACCGTCAATCCGGCTTGAGGTAGCGCGCGAAGGTCTTGCGGAATTTCTCCACCTTCGGCCCCACCACGAAAGCGCAGTAGCCCTGGTTCGGATGGTTCGCGAAGTAGTCCTGGTGGTAGACCTCGGCCGCGCTGTAGCTGGACAGCGGCTGCACCTCGGTGGTGATGGGCGCGCCGAACAGCTTGTCCTGCGACATCTGGCGGACCATGTCGTGGGCGACGTCGCCGTGCTCGGGGTTCTCGTAGTAGATGCCGCTGCGGTACTGCGTGCCCACGTCGTTGCCCTGCCGGTTCAGCGTGGTGGGGTCGTGCGTGGCGAAGAAGATTTCCAGGATCTCGCGCAGGCTGATGACGGCCGGGTCGAACGTGAGGCGCACCACCTCGGCATGGCCCGTGTCGCCGCCGCAGACCTGCTCGTAGCTCGGGTTCGGCACGTGGCCGTTGGCGTAGCCGCTCTCCACGTCGGTGACGCCGCGCACCCGGTCGAACACCGCCTCGGTGCACCAGAAGCACCCGCCGCCGAGGGTGATGGTTTGCAAAGTCATGGTGGCTCCTTTGTCGAATGGGGCGATTATGAATTGACGCTCCTGCGGGTGCTTGCTATATTACTAACCGGTCAGTCATTAACGTACGCCGTGTCCCCCACGCCACCCTCTTCTCCCCCCGCCGCAACAGGTACCAAGCGCGAGCGCCGCAAAGAAGCGCGCCCGGGCGAGCTGCTGGAAGCGGCGCTCGACCTCTTCGTGGAAAAGGGCTTCGCCGCCACCCGCGTGGACGAGGTGGCCGCGCGCGCCGGGGTGTCCAAGGGCACGCTGTTCCTGTACTTCCCCAGCAAGGAAGAACTCTTCAAGGCCGTGGTGCGCGAGAACATCGCGGGCCGCTTCGCCGAGTGGAACACGGAGCTGGAAAACTTCGTGGGCACCACCAGCGACGTGCTGCGCTACTGCTACCAGGTGTGGTGGGAGCGCATCGGCTCCACCAAGGCGTCGGGCATCACCAAGCTGATGCTCAGCGAGGCGCAGAACTTTCCCGAGATCGCCCAGTTCTATCAGCACGAGGTGATCCAGCCCGGCCAGACGCTGGTGCGCCGCATCCTGCAGCGCGGCATCGAGCGCGGCGAGTTCCGTGCCGTGAACCTGGACCACGCCGTGTACCTGGTGCTCGCCCCCATGATCTTCCTGATGATGTGGAAGCACTCCGTGGGCGCCTGCGTGCCCGAGGCCTCGCAGCTCACGCCCGAGCGGTACATCGAAACGCACGTGGACAACCTCCTGCTGGGGCTGTGCGTGCGGCCGGCCTCCCCCTCTCCTTCCTCCTCTCCCGACCTCCCGACATGAAACGCTGGATTCCCTGGATGGCGGCCGCCATCGCCGTGGTGCTGCTCGGCGGTGGCGTGTGGCGTGCCATGGCGGCGCGCCAGGCGCAGCAGAAAACGCTGGCCGAGGCCACAGCCCAGAAGGCGCAGGCGCCCTTGCAGTTGGCGGCGGACGAGGTGCTGGCCGTGCGGCGCCAGAGCCTGACCCTGGGCGTGCCGGTGTCTGGCTCGCTGCGCGCCGTCGAATCCGCCATGGTCAAGGCCCGCGTGGGCGGCGAGCTGCAGGGCCTGACGCTGCGCGAGGGCGACAGCGTGAAGGCCGGGCAGGAAATCGCCCGCATCGACCCCACCGAGGCCCGCGCCCGCCTGCGCCAGGCGCAGCAGCAGGCCGATGCCGCCAAGTCGCAGGTGGACATCAGCCAGCGCCAGTACACCAACAACCGCGCGCTGGTGGACCAGGGTTTCATCTCGCCAACGGCCCTCGTCACCTCGCAGGCCAGCCTGGAGGCCGCCCAGGCCAGCCACCAGGCCGCCGTCTCCGCCGCCGACGTGGCGCGCAAGGCGCTGGACGACACGGTGCTGCGCAGCCCCATCACCGGCCTGGTCGCCCAGCGCCTGGCCCAGCCGGGGGAGCGTGTGGCGGTGGATGCCCGCATCGTCGAGGTGGTGGACCTGTCGCGGCTGGAGCTGGAAGCCTTGCTCACCCCCGCCGATTCGCTGGCCGTGCGCGTGGGGCAAAAGGCCCAACTCAGCATCGAGGGCAGCGCCGCCCCCGTGGCCGCCACCGTGGCGCGCATCAGCCCCAGCGCCCAGGCCGGCAGCCGCACGGTGCCGGTGTACCTGCGGGTGGAGCAGCCCGCGGGCGAAACACCGCTGCGCCAGGGCCTGTTCGTGCAGGGCACGCTCGACACCGGCCGCGCCGACGTGCTGGCCGTGCCGCTGGACGCCGTGCGCACCGACAAGCCTGCGCCCTACCTGCAGACGGTGAAGGACGGCCGCATTGCGCACACCGAGGTGAAGACCGGCGCGCGCGCCGTGGTGGACGGCCAGGCCTGGGTGGCGGTCGAAGGCGTACCCGAAGGCACGGTGGTGGTCGCGGGCCGCATCGGCCAGCTGCGCGAAGGCACGGCCGTGGCCGCATCCCGCCCCGCCCCCTGACCGCGCCGGCTCCCTATGTGGTTCACCAAAGTCAGCCTGAAGAACCCCGTGTTCGCCACGATGGTGATGCTCGCCATCGTGGTGCTGGGCGTGTTCTCGTACCAGCGCCTGCAGGTCGATCAGTTCCCCAACATCGACTTTCCCGTGGTCGTGGTCACGGTGGACTACCCCGGTGCCTCGCCCGAGATCGTGGAGAGCGAGGTCACCAAGAAGATCGAGGAAGGCGTCAACTCCATCGCGGGCATCAACGCCCTGACCTCGCGCAGCTATGAGGGCACGGCCGTCATCATCATCGAGTTCCAGCTCCACATCGACGGCCGCAAGGCGGCCGAGGACGTGCGTGAGAAGGTCGCCACTGTGCGCCCCAACCTGCGCACCGAGGTCAAGGAACCGCGCGTGCTGCGCTTCGACCCGGCCAGCCGCCCCGTGTGGTCGCTGGCCGTGCTGCCCGAGGATGGCGCCACGCGCAGCGCCGTGGACCTGACCACCTGGGCCGAGCAGGTGCTGAAAAAACGCCTGGAGAACGTGCGCGGCGTGGGCGCCGTCAACCTGGTGGGCGCCACCAAGCGCGAAATCAACATCTACCTGAACCCCCAGGCGCTCGAAGCCTTCGGCGTCACGCCCGACCAGGTGGCCAACGCCGTGCGCAACGAGAACCAGGACCTGCCCGTGGGCGCCATCCGCTCGCTGGCGCAGGAGCGCGTGGTGCAGATCGACGCGCGCATGCAGCGGCCCGAGGACTTCGGCCGCATCATCGTGGCGCGCAAGAACGGTGCGCCCGTGTACCTGGACCAAGTGGCCCGCGTGAACGATGGCGCGCAGGAGGTGGAGAGCCTTGCGCTCTACAACGGCCAGCGCACGCTGCTGCTGTCGGTGCAGAAGTCGCAGGAAGAAAACACCATCGAGGTGGTGGACGGCCTGAATGCCGCCGTGGCGGAGTTGAAGAACCAGCTGCCGCCCGGCGTGCGGCTGGAAGCCATTGGCGACAGTTCGCGCCCCATCCGCGTGGCGGTGAACAACGTGCGCCAGACGCTGATCGAAGGGGCGGTGCTGACGGTGCTGATCGTGTTCCTGTTCCTGAACTCGTGGCGCTCCACCGTCATTACGGGGCTGACGCTGCCCATCGCGCTGATCGGCACGTTCCTGTTCATGCACATGTTCGGCTTCACCATCAACATGATCACGCTGATGGCGCTGAGCCTGTGCGTGGGCCTGCTGATCGACGACGCCATCGTGGTGCGCGAGAACATCGTGCGCCACGTGCAAATGGGCAAGGGCGCGTACGACGCGGCCATGGACGGCACGCAGGAGATTGGCCTTGCGGTGCTGGCCACCACGCTGTCCATCGTG
>Ga0222423_1001269_pt1 | contig 11866 bp, 10 predicted proteins | sample 3A0metagenome_FD_182472 | JGI IMG/M metagenome (GOLD analysis project Ga0222423, IMG submission 182472) | Enriched microbial communities from leaf-cutter ant dump, University of Wisconsin, Madison, United States - 3A0 (version 2) | ecosystem: Environmental > Terrestrial > Nest > Insects nest >...
GTTATACCGCTTTTTCTTTTTGGAATTGACGTATTTACTGACAAAAATATAATTTTGCTTTTCCCCCACTATCTTAAATTAAAGATATAAACGAAATATCCGGGATTAGTTTGTTTTTAGATGAGAAAAGCCCCGCTGTACTATCTGAAATAACTATGCTTCAGCTATTGAAAAACAGAAAAACAAGCCGGGTAAATGATACTGCATTTTCATCAATCATAGATCATGCAGGAAATTTTACACCGCTTTTTCTTTTTTAGACTTTTCAAAAAAAAGAAAAAAAACGGTCAAAAATTTTTCAAAAACTCCGTAAAAAGAATTTCAAAACCCATAAAAACCCCGTAAAAAAGCATTAAAAATCTACAAATAGGGGTAATAAGGCGTTTTTACATAGTATTACCGGGTATTCTATTAGTATTACGCCGTATTATCTGGGGTTTTCTCAATATGATTGAGGTAACAGGCAGGTAATACCGGGCGTGGCGTTCTTTATGAGGTCATACAATAAGCCCATAAATACCACAAATTAAAAAACGCCCAACGGTAAAAACCATTAGGCGTTATACACAAAAATAAAAAAGAAAAGCGTTTTTTTACGGATTAATTACCTGATAAGCTTTTTTTGCTGATTTATCCATTATTCAGATTCTTGCATCTTATCAATATAGGCATTAAAGGATTTTTGAAAATCATTAATATCATTTTCCTTGATGTCCTTTATATAGTTCAATGCTGCATTAATAACAGCATTTTCAGTAAGATCGGAAAGATCGGTTTCATGTTGGCCGCCAAAGAAACTGTTTTTTTGCAATAGCCATTTTTTGCCGTCCTCTCTTAAAAGCCCCTGAACGAAGTTTGTATTATCTTCTGTGATTTCTACACCATTTGGCTTTGTCAAATCTATATTTTTTGCCTTCACTTTATAAAGTTCTTCTGTCAGATCGGCAATGGCTTGCCGCTGGGCTTGTATCAGTTTTTCGTATGCTTCGCGTTCTTCATCCTGTAATATTTCTCTTTCCTGATCTGGAGCTTTTGCCATCTCTTTATTTTCCGGTTCTTCCTCAAATATTTTGTAACGTACAAACTCCGAAACGGTCAAGCCATTTTCAGTAACCGCCTTTTGAATCAATTTTTGTTTTTCCTCCGGTTTCAATTTAACGGAAATAGTTACATCAGATAATGATAAATTGTTTGCGCCTGACTGATTTTTTTCAGCTGCGTTTGTCGTTTCCGGCTGTGTGGTGGTCATTGTTTTTTCCTTTGCCATTTGTAGTATTTTTTTTGAATTACAAAGGTCAATCAAACGATATTATTGCCCTACGGACAAAGTGAACAATGTGAACAATACGCACAAAGTAAATAAAGTAAACAATCCAACCTTAAATTTATATTGTTTGTTTATTCAATATATAGTTTTTAAAAGACACTTTTTTTTAAGCCTGTTTTTTTTCTAAAGATGCCTATGTTTGTTTTAAAAATGATAATCTGATAACCATATTTACTATTAAATTGATTATCATTGTTTTGCAGGTTATCATTTTGATACAAAACGCTGTATTTTGGTTATCAATGGTTATCATTTTGCATTTTAATTTTTATACTTTGATAACCAATGATAACCATTGATAACCAACTAAATTTTTATTATACGATTTACTGTAAAGGGTTTCAGGTATATAGGTTATCAGGTTATCAAATTACAAACAGGTTTTCAGTTTTTTTGTATTTCCAACTTTTTACCCCTAAAATTCGGGAGTATAAAAGGTGAAATACGCACTGTATATATTGTATAAATAATTTATATAATTTCTGATGTGGGTAATTTTATTCCGGCCTTTATTATATCCAACCGGTAGCAGCTTTTTTTTAAACGATTATCTATATGGCTGAAACTTCTGTTTTTTTGATCACTCTTAATAAAAAAGCCGCTTTCAATCATTAGGCTTTTTAATGAATTTTCGGAAATAACTGTTTGTTTTATTTTACTTGAATGCTCTAAGTATTTATGATAAATTTCATTAAATACAAAGCTGTATATATTGGGGTTTTTGGTTTCCTGTCTATAATGTTTGTTTTCGATTATTTTATTATCATTTGATAAAATTTCTACTATATTTAAAAACTGTTGTATCTCATTTGTCTGATGGAAAATTTCGTTTTGGCTTTTCGCTGCAATTACTAATTCATTTAATAAATCTTTGCTGTTAAACGCAAATTTAGCCCCCTGTATTTCCATTATTTGAAAGGGAGCAAGCAGCAGGGCTATATGTTCAGCGAAACGGTCATTTTCCATGTTGGCACATTCTCCATGCTTCAATGTTTGTAATACACTTTTATAAGTACTTTCAAAATCTCGAACGATAAAAGCCCTATGTTTCCATATTGACAAAAAAACATTTCCCAATCCTAATTCAGAATTGTTTTTTAATTGCTCAAACGCCTTTCTTTGTTCTGCTGTGTAAGCTGTTTTTGAAAATTGCAATAAAATACACCGGCTAAAAACCGCGCTGTTTTTTTCCGGTATTTCGTTGCCATCTATAATAATTCCGCTGTTTACTCTCGTTGTGTTTGTTCTGTTATCATTACTGGTTTGCGCCCTTTCATATCCTATTCCATCATAAGCCGTTTTAAGGAAATGGATTAAATTATTATCCATTCCCGCGTTACTGTATTCTTTAAAGTAAACAAGAGCGTTTTTTAATTGTGCTGTTTTCCGTGCCATTCCTTTAGCTGTACTAATATTATTTAAACTCACCCCGTCTTGAGGATCACCAAAGAGTTTTAATAATAAATCGGTAAAACTTGTTTTGCCTACTCCCGGCAAACCGAAAAGAAAAAGATAAGGGAATGTTTGCCTACTGTTATAAATAACATCTCTGAACATGGCGGCTATACTGTAAGAAATACCAATAATTGCACTGATTCCATACGCTTGCATCATTAATTGGGTGTAGTTATATAAATCTACAATGCCAGGTTTAAAGATAAATTTCCGCTCATTAATAAAGTTCCCGGATTCCTTGTTTAAATCACTAAACGCCGGTAAATAATAACATTCCCCTTTATAGTCTATCATTCCCATCTTATCAGATTCTTTAAAATTATCACTTTCTGATATAATCCCGTTGCTAAATGCGTAAAAATCCCCCTCTGATTGATAGCCCAAAATGGTTACTTCTTTAGCCATCCTTATTTCTAAATTGTGGTATTCCTGCATCCGGTCAAAGTGATAATTTGGACTTCCGTAAATATGGAAATTTCCCTTTGATTTTATAGCAGACTTAAACGCATTAAGCCCAGTTATATCTTTTGCAGTAATTTCCAAAAGGGCTAATTCATCAAACCTGTTTTGCAGTTTTATAAGGTATTTTGCATTATTGCTCCCGTCTGGGAACTGGTAAAGAAATTGCATTATAAAGTTACTTATCAATGTTCTGCTTTTTCCTTTACCCGCTCTTTCCTCAATAATATAACCGTTATGAGAAATGATAAACCCGTTTTCCCTTAAAAAACTATCACTTTGGGTATGTTCTTTTATTTCAATGGGAGTTAATAAACAATTTGTTTTTGTTTCGATTTGCCTGTTTTTATCTATGATTGCCGGTAATGGTACACCTGAATAAATATTATTTTGTGGCAAGTAGGAATGACTGTTTTCCCGGCTTATGTCTATTCCGTTTTGTTTTGCAATATGAAAAAAAGAATTTATTTTGGCTGTTCCTTTTTGCCTGTCTTTTAAGCATTCGTTAAACTGCCTATCTGTATTATCGTAATTATAACCCGGATAAAACCGGCTTACTGTATGAAAATAATCCCTGCCGGCTTCACCAAAATATGAAGCAAAAGCAAAGCCGGTTTTTATCCAATCTTCATATTTTACAGTAATATCCAAACCGCGCCTTTCTATTTCGTAAATTATGCGTTCTACTTCTTTTCGCTTATCTGTATAATGATCCCATCTTTCAGAATCGGGATCATTTTGGATTTCCGGGATCGCTTCAAAAAGAATAGCATCCTGATTAATAAAAATATCTTTGTCAAAAGAAAGAAACATAAGGCGGCTAACATCTTTACAGCTTTTATCCATTGTCAGGGCGTAACGCTCCCGGTAATATTTCTCTAAGGAAACAAAACTTTTGGGGTGTGTTTTTTCATCCGGAAAAATTTTTACAATAGCCTTTAACCCATTGCCTGATGGACTGGTAAAGAGTGCAAACGTATAACTATCGTTTTGCAGCTTTTCTTTTATCTTTTCCGGTTCTTTTACATCGTCAAAATCTACTTGAATAAAACCGGAATGCTTTATAATATTTGCAGCTTTCCGGGTTTTATTAAAGCAACCGGAAACGGTAACGGCTGGAAGCGTTAATTTTAATTCTTTACGCTTTTCTTTATCCGTTTCCTGCCTGATCTGATCTATGATGGGAAAAGTTTCAATATCATTTATCCTGCCTGACTTTATGCTTTCCAATAGCTGAAGCATAGTTATTTCAGATAGTACAGCGGGGCTTTTCCCATTTAAAAACAAACTAATCCCGGATATTTCGTTTATATCTTTTTGATTACTTTTGTCAAACATTATATTTCATTTAGTGTGAAAAAAGATTGCAAAGAGTAGCTGTGTCATTCTTTGCGTAAAATCCCGAAATGTCTGTACTGCTTCGGGATTTTCTTATTTTAAAGAGCCTGCATAAATCCATAAGATCACATTGTATTTTGCTGCTGTTTCAGGCCTTTTTGCTTTTTACTTTACGCTTTTTCTTTTTTCGCTTAGCCCGGATAAGCTCTTTATTTATGGATTGTATTATTATACTGCGACTTCCCGCCCTTTCCTCCGGAGGCATAGCCATAATGACCTCTTTCAGATTGTTCATAAATGTGTGGTATAAAGCCCTTGCCGCCCGGTATTACAGACGGCAAAGGCGGTGAATAAAAGCGGGTTATTTTTGGGAATTTAATTTGGTTTGCAATTCCTGAATTTGAATTTTCATTTTCTGGATTTGAACATCCCTTTCCCTGATTTTTATCAGATAATCTAAATCGTCTAACGGGCGTTCATTAGCTGTTTTTTCTACCTTTTCAATGGTTGTATTTTCTTCCAACTCATTAAAAAAGTCGTGCATCATGTGCAACAGGAATACATTAATGTAGCTCTCATTATCCGGTAGCATAGACAACCCTATATAAATTTGGGTAATGTCCCGGCGCAAACTGTTAATCTCCCATAAAAAAAACTGTTGCAGTAAATAGGCGGCATTATTAACCGTGTATATTTCCTCCCCAAGCAGGAAAGAAACGGATTGATTTTGCGCTATGTCGTTAGCGTTGGACGTGGCAACGGCTGTACGCTGTACGGCGGTTGCGGGATATGTTGTGTTTAGCATAATAGAAAGAAAAAGGGTAGGATGTGCTAAACACAATTACGCCAAAAACGCAAAAGATTTTAGGGGCATTACTGCTGTCCTCATCCTCCCTATTATGTGGAAATGCAATAAATAAACGAAAATCGTTTTTGGTCATAAAATAATATTTAGTTGTGTTTAGCACGTCAAAAGTAAGATTATTTTTGAAATGGCAAAAATTAGTTTCTGTTTACGTTTATAATGTGCTTAATAATTGAATCGAATGTAATTTTATAGGGGCTGTTTTCTGCATTACTTATTTTTATACCGGTAAGCTGCCCGGACTTTATAAGATTAATAACGCCGCTTTTCGAGGTGTTTAATGCTTCTGTAACTTCCCTAATGGTATAAAGGCATTTTTCCGGGCTGTTTTGTTTGTGTAGTGCTTTTAGTGCATTGTAAACAATATTTACCGCAGCTTCTTGTTTTTGGGTTAATTTACGTTCTGCCTGCTCCATTTTTCGTAATAATGGTTTTTCTTTCCAATTAGGTATATCTTCATCCCAAAAGGGTTTAGGGTTATATGCGTTATACTTGCTCATTTTGCCCTCCCTTTTCTTGTAAGTTTACACTAAGCAATTCCGCCCGACTATAATAAACCCGGCGGCCTACTTTCCTGACTGAAATTATGCCTTTGTTTTGCCAGCTTATTAAAGTACCCCTACAAATATTCATAAGCTCGCAGGCTTCGGACTGCGTTAAATTGTCCTTTGCCGGATCGGATGCCGCCATTTTTAATTTGGCTGCTACTGCATCAGCTATTTGATTGGCAAATGCTTCCGGCTCAATAGTTGAAAGAATTGTTTGCATCATAAAAAGATTTAATTATGGTGCAAAGGTGTTTGTCTAAACAAAAAAGGACAACGTCCCGTTGTCCTTTTCGTTGTCCTTTTTTTTATTAATTGCAATTAATGTTTTGATTTATCTGCTCTCTCCTTTTCAATATTTTTTAATTTGTCTGCTATTTTCTTATTAATAAATTCATTTCCAACGTCTTTAAACATTTCTTCCAACTTTGAAAAACTGGAAAGTTTTGTTTCCAGCTTTACTCCACTTTGTCCGTATAAAAGTTTTTTTATATAGTTCTGGTCAGCCCCTGAGGGTGCTATTTCCTTACCTAAAAGGAAAGAGGTAAGTTCAGCAAAAACTTGCTTTTTGCCGGTAGCATATATATCTATATTAGCAGCTTCGTAAATCAATTTTAACGCCTCTACCTTTTCAAAAACTTCTCCGTTTGCCGGTTTCTTTTTTTTCACTTGCTGTACATTTTCATTAATGGGGGTTTCAATATTGCTGCTTTTTGCTATGCTTATAAAATCATCAATAAAGGTATTTAATTCAGGGTTTGCGCGGTTTTCTACAATCTTGAAATGTTCCAAAAAGTAAATATAATTAGTCAGGTTGCCTTTAAAACAATAATAAAGAGTATAGTTTAAAAAATCAAAAGAATCACCCCTATGATCCGGGAAAAACGTATTTAATTTATATTTAAAAAGGATAGGAAAATTTTCATCTTCCGGGCTTGCTGTGGTTCTTAAAAGAGCGCCTATTTTTTTCGTATTATCTGAATATTCCTGATCCTTAGAAAATTCTTTATGCTCTATGTTAAAAAAATCCTTATTTCCGCCCTTTGTTACAAAGCCATAACAAGCATACCAAATATGCAGTATATCACTTTCTTTACCATTTGTAACATAGCTTATCAATCTTGTTTCTTTAAAAATTGCTCTGGGATTAATTTCAAAGCGTTCGCTTTTTTTGGGTTTGTTGGTATTCATTACCTTTGATTTTTAATTTTTATAAATAATTGGCGGCTGTCGGGGCCGCCTTTTTTATTCATCCTCCCAAACTTCTATAAACCGGGTATTTATTTCCTCATCTGTGAAATGAACGTATTTTTTAAAAGTTTCAAATTTTTCATGTCCCGTAATAGTCATTAACTGCCATGCGTTCATTCCTCCGGTTAAAGTTAGCGTAATGAATGAGCGCCGCCCATCGTGTGAACTAATTACATCACAAAGCCGTTTTGTTTCCCTTGTGATGTTTCGCCTAATGCGGGTTGTTGTTTCAACTTCTCTATTTAATTGAAGTTCTGCAAATAGTAGTTTTAAATAACGGTTGTAAACCTGATTATTTATTTTGGGAAAAATTGATTTTACACCGGTGGTTTTATACCTGTTTATTATTTTCTTTGTTCTTTTTAGCAAAGGAATTTTCACCGGCTTTTGTGTCTTTTCCGTTACAATCCGGATTATATCGTTTTGTATATGGGAATTAGTTACTCGGAAAACATCGCTAAATCTTAGCCCGGTATAACATTGAAACAAAAAGATGTTTCTAACATCTTCTTTCAATCCTGTAAATAGGCTTTGCTGAAAATGACATAACAAATTGATTAACTTTTATTTATGTTGTTTTTTTTCTTTGAGAAGTGCAAGATTTTTCTTACCTTTATAGCAAATACTTTGCATTTATGTTTTCGTACAAATCACATAATCAATTATCAATATTTGACTTCCGCACGCCATTCGAGCAAAAACTTTCGCCTAATAATCGTTGGGTAAAATTATCCAATTTATTGGATTGGGACAGACTTGCTTCCGTTTATGCACGAGCTATGTCCTCCAATCAGGGGACTCCCGGTATAGATGCCCGTATTGTTATAGGTGCTTTGATCATTAAGCATATTGAAAAAAAAGATGACAGGGGAACAATAGAAGCCATACAGGAAAACCCATATATGCAGTATTTTCTTGGACTGGACAGTTTTAGTACTGAACCTGTATTTGATCCAAGTCTCTTTGTCTATATCAGAAAACGTCTGAACAATGGCTTGTTGGACAAAATGAACCAAATGATTATTGCCGAGGCGCTGAAATTGGAGCAACCGAAAGGTATGCTAAAGAAGCAACCGGAAAAGAAAACAGGCAAAGAAAACAACCAAGACAATAATGCGCCCGAAAATGAAGCAGATACTACACAGAAAAATAATAATTCAGACACCGGCCCCCTCGCCAACATGCCCAACAAAGGCAAGCTACAAATGGATGCTACCGTGGCTGATGCCTATATTCAATATCCCACAGACCTCAATCTGCTCAATGAAAGCCGTGAAAAGTCAGAAGCCATTATTGACCTACTCTGTACTAAATTATCACTCAAGAAGAAACCTCGCACCTATCGCAGAGTAGCAAGGAAAGCTTATTTGAACATATCCAAAAAGAAAAGCAAAACAAAAAAGGAAATCAGAAGGGGAATAAAAGCACAGTTGGGCTATCTCGGTCGTAATCTCAAATCCATAGACAAAATATTTGAACAGAATCCTTTTGCAGAACGTTTCTTAAATAAATCTGACTATCGCTACCTCCTCGTTATTGGAACACTTTACCGCCAACAATTGGAAATGTACACCAAGGGAGAACACCAAATTGATAACCGCATTGTATCTATCCATCAACCCCACATCCGCCCGATAGTGAGAGGTAAGGAAAAGTACAAAACAGAGTTTGGCCCTAAAATAAATGTCAGTCTTCAAAACGGCTATACTCGCATCAACGACATCGAATATGAGGCCTACAACGAGAGTACCAGACTCATAGATCAGGTAGAAGCATTCAAAAAGCTCAACGGCTGCTATCCCGAATTAGTACAGACCGATAGCATATACCTTACCAAAGCAAACAGAGCCTATCTTAACGAACACAACATCCGTCACACCGGAAAACCATTAGGACGACCAGTTAAAAAGAAGTTGACTCCGTATCAAAAAAGGAAACAAAGAAAAGAAAGAAACGAGCGCAATCAGATAGAAGGAAAGTTTGGACAGGGCAAACGTGCCTATGGGCTAAACAAAATAATGGCGAAACTACCCGAAACACAGGAAAGTTGGATAGCAAGCATACTATTAGTAATGAATATCCTGAAATGGAGTAAGGATATTTTTGTGCTTATTCTAAAATGGCTCATAAATCCTCAAATCAAAATCAGAAAACACAATAGGCTAACCACTGCTTCATATGCCATCATTTTAAACTAAATCTGAACAGAACTTCTTCAGCAAAGCCTAAATATACCCTCTGCATTTTCCAAAACTGATAATTCTTCTTTATTTAGTGGGTGGATTTCCGGATGTGTTGAACTTCTTTTTATAGTAGAAAGAAATTCATTTTTTGAATATCCTTTACTATTGCACCATTTAAAGAAAGTTTTGAGTACACTCAAAGTTTTATCAAAGCCATTATTTGTATTTCCTCTGTCGTTAAAGCAATAATCCTGAAAGGCTGTAAACTCCTTGTCCGAAAATGTATGTATATTAATTTTTATACCCGTGAATTTGCTAAAGGCTTCCAAAACATTAAAAGCCGGAATATATTTTTTTGCCAATGTAATTTCTTTTACATCTCGCTTTTTTTCCTCTAAAAATGACTTTTTGGCTTGTTCATACGTTTCATTATTGGTGTTGTTTTTCCATGTCCAGTTTAACAAACCTTTTATCGCTCCTTTGTCAATCTTTACTCCCTTAGTTTGGAGGTTCAAAATTACCTTATCTAATTCCTGCTTTCTTTGGTTCAATAGCCTGTTTTTATCTCCATAGTTTATATCTGAACGCTTTATTTTTTGTCCCTGATTATCCCAGTCAATAGGCAAACATTGAACGCCAGTAGTAATTCTTATTCTCTTTTCTATTCCATTAATTGAAAAGAGCAAATCAGTTTTATTATTCGTTGAAGCTTTGCTAAGGTTTATTTTTATGTTTGTAGCCATTAGATACTAATTTCCTGCCGAATCTATACCACAAATGTAGTAACTGACGTATTTACTGACAAAAAAACCTTGAATCTAATTAAACAAAACAAAAGCCATTAAAATGTAAAATAGTGAAAGTAAAAATTTAATGCAAAAAAAAGGCGGTTTAATTACAACTAATTTAAGCCCAATTAATTCAGGTCAGACTACCTTCAAAAAATCCGCATAGTATAATGCGGATTTTTTTATTCCCTCATTTTTGAAGATCAATAATTACGGCAAGCAGTGAATCCCTAAAAATAGCTCCCGGTTTTTTCATTCTTTCATTTTCAGCCCTTTCATTATTCATTTCATGGCTAATTGTCAATTTGTATATTTACTTTTGTCAGCGATAAAAAATATTTAAAGAAATGAACAAAGGACCAGTTTCAAATTTTATTGCACACCACTACCGTCATTTTAATGCGGCAGCATTAATAGATGCCGCAAAAGGCTACGAAGCGCATCTTGCCGAGGGTGGTAAAATGATGATTACCTTAGCCGGAGCGATGAGTACGGCAGAGCTGGGTATTTCGCTGGCAGAAATGATCCGTCAGGATAAGGTACAGATCATTTCCTGCACCGGAGCCAACTTAGAAGAAGATGTGATGAACCTCGTGGCACATTCGCATTATAAACGTGTGCCTCATTATCGCGATTTAAGTCCTCAGGAAGAATGGGATTTGCTGGAAAATCATTACAACCGGGTAACCGATACTTGCATTCCTGAAGAAGAGGCATTTCGCAGATTGCAGCAATATTTATTGAAGCAATGGCAGGAGGCCGAATCAAAAGGAGAACGGTATTTCCCGCATGAATTTCTCTATAAAGTTGTGCTGAGCGGCGATCTGCAACAGTATTATGAGATTGATCCCAAAGACAGTTGGATATTAGCTGCCGCAGAAAAAAATATTCCTATAATAGTGCCGGGATGGGAAGATAGCACTACGGGAAATATTTTCGCCAGCTATGTAATTAAAAATGAACTGAAAGCTAATACCGTAAAAAGCGGTATTGAATATATGGTATATCTGACCGAATGGTATCGTGCCAATAGCGGTGGAAAAGGCGTGGGTTTTTTCCAGATCGGTGGCGGTATTGCCGGCGATTTCCCTATTTGCGTAGTACCTATGATGTATCAGGATCTCGAATGGCATGATGTGCCGTTTTGGTCTTACTTCTGCCAGATCAGCGATAGCACTACATCCTACGGTTCTTATTCCGGAGCTGTACCTAATGAAAAAATTACTTGGGGCAAATTAGATATTCATACGCCAAAATTCATTGTGGAAAGCGATGCTACTATCGTTGCACCGCTGATCTTCGCATGGATATTAGGACAATAACGGAATAATTAATCCGCAACTCCATCCTCCGTATAATTTAATTTTGAAAAACCACACAGCTATTGGGTTGTGTGGTTTTTGGTATTTTGTCATGGACGGAATTTTGTTTGACAGCTTAGAGTCTGTTTAAGTTTTATTGAAGCCATTCAGAAGTAACGGTGTTACCCAGCATCATCGAAAATCATCATTATCCAGAGCGTATTCCCTACTCAAAGATGACATTTCCATTCAGCCTGAATAATTATTAATATAATTAAGTCAGGAACATGATTTTTCTGCTTATTCCCCATTGCCCATTTCCCATTCCCCATTGCCTATTCCCCATTGCTCATT
>Ga0222423_1001270_pt1 | contig 11846 bp, 9 predicted proteins | sample 3A0metagenome_FD_182472 | JGI IMG/M metagenome (GOLD analysis project Ga0222423, IMG submission 182472) | Enriched microbial communities from leaf-cutter ant dump, University of Wisconsin, Madison, United States - 3A0 (version 2) | ecosystem: Environmental > Terrestrial > Nest > Insects nest >...
CCTGTCCACCGATGCGTACCCCAGCTGGTGGTACAACTGGCCGTCGGGATGGAACCCGCTGACACCGCCGTCGGACTGGTGGGGTGGGGCGTGGCCGCCGTCGAACTGGGTGCCGAACAACCCCTCACATGGGTGGGACCCAACGCCGCAGACCGATCCGGGCAACGGCGGGGGCAATAACGGCGGGGGCAATAACGGCGGGGGCAATAACGGTGGCGGAAACAACGGCGGTGGCGGCGGTGGCGGCGGAAATAACGGTGGGTAGCCGGTGGGTGCGCTGACCCGTGCTGCGGGCACCGTAGTCGTTGCGGGTGCAGCGGCACTTGCCTGGGGTCTGGCCGAGGCACACGCGTTTACGTTGCGTCGTGTGCGGGTGCCGGTGCTTCCCGTTGGCACGCCCGACCTGACGGTGCTGCATTTGTCGGACCTGCACCTGACGCCACGCCAGCACGACAAGATCGCCTGGGTAGCGTCACTTGCCGATGAGGTGCGGCCGGATCTGGTGGTGGTCACCGGTGACAATCTGGGTCACGCCGATGCGGTGGCATCGGTGGCGGAAGCGTTTGCCGGGCTGTTTGCCCTGCCGGGCTTGTTTGTGTTTGGCTCCAACGACTATTGGGCGCCCCGTCCGCTGAACCCGCTGAGCTACTTTGGGGGGCCGTCGCGTCTACGTGAAGATCGCACGGCGTTGCCCACGGAGCAGTTGCGTGCGGTGTTCACCGATGCCGGGTGGCATGACCTCAACAATGCCCGGGCCCAGGTGAGTGTTGGTGGGGTACGAGTCAGCGCCGTGGGCATGGACGACCCGCACATCGGCCGTGATCGCATGCCTGCACCCAATGGAGGTAGTGGTGACGTCCACCTGGGGGTGGTGCATGCGCCCTACGCCCGCAGTTTGGGTGCCTTGGTAGCTGACGGTGTTGATCTCACCTTTGCCGGGCACACGCATGGTGGGCAGGTGTGTGTTCCGCTGTATGGCGCGCTGGTGACGAACTGTGACCTGGATGCTGCGCGGGTCAAGGGATTGTCCCGGTGGCCGGGAGATAGCGACGACGCCGACTCGCCCTGGCTGCATGTCAGCGCCGGGGTGGGCACGTCTCCCTTTGCTCCGGTGCGGTTTGCCTGCCGCCCTGAGGCAACGGCGCTCACGCTGGTGGCGCGCGCAGGGTAGGCGACGGGCCGGTGTGGCAGTGCCGTGAGGCCGGTGTGGCAGTGCCGTGGGGCCGGTGTGGCAGTGCCGTGGGGCCGCGGTTGGTGTGTGTGACACGTGTGGCGGTACGGTCGATTTCGTAGCAGCCGCCCGGTCAGATATCCTGAGCAGGCTCAATTCACGGGGTGTGGCGCAGTTTGGTAGCGCGCGTCGTTCGGGACGACGAGGTCGCAGGTTCAAATCCTGTCACCCCGACCAACAAGATCCCTGGTAGATCACGTCTGCCAGGGATTTGTCATGTCAAGCCCCACGCCCCCACCTCCTGGCAGTGCGTCAGGGCCGTTCGCGAAGCGAAATCGGCCCTGACGCACTGCCAGGAGGTGGGGCGCAGAGTGCTGGGGCTTTGAGACTGCGCCGTATGCTGAGACTGACAACAAACCCAGTGAAGAGGCGGGTATGAGCACGGAGAGCACGCAGCGCGGCAGCACGAATGAAGAGACCCGCCAGCGCAACCTCTCCTTGATCCTCACCACGGTTCACCGACGCCGCTCGCAAACACGCTCCGACCTCACGTCCGTCTCGGGCCTGAACCGCTCCACCGTGTTAGCCCTGGTAGGTGAGCTTGTCGAGCGTGGCCTCGTAGTCGAAGGTGACCCGGTCCCCGACGGCCGGGCAGGCCGGCCCAGCCCCGTGGTCACCCCACATAGCGACGTGCTGGCGTTGACCATCAATCCTGACGTCGAAGCCGTGACCTTGGCACTGGTGGGCCTCGGTGGGCAGGTTGTGGTGCGGGAAGCGCTGACGTCCCCGGAGCGGTTGTCGCCGATGGACGTGGCGTTGCTGACGCGCGATTTCCTGGCTCGTATCGTGCCCACCTTGCCGGTCTCGACGCGATTGACAGGCGTTGGCGTTGCCGTGCCCGGTCTGGTGGATGAGCGCGATAACACGGTGGCCGTCGCCCCGAACTTGGGGTGGTCGGACGTGCCGCTGGCGGCCATCATCGAACAGGTGACAGGTCTTCCGGTCACGGCTGCGAACGACGCGTCCCTGGGTGTGGTTGCCGAGTCTCTGTTTGGCGCGGGTCAGGACTGTGACAACGTCATCTATCTCAACGGCTCCACCTCGGGCGTTGGCGGTGGTGTGATCTCCGATGGCGTGCTGGTGCGTGGAGCGCACGGTTTTGGAACAGAGCTGGGCCACGTGCTGCTGAACCGCCACGGCCAACAATGCGCGTGCGGGCGCATCGGCTGCCTGGAGACGGAAGTCAATATGCGTCGCGTGTGGCGGGCAGTCGGTCGCACCGTCGCGCTGGACGATCTGGATGAGTTGTACGCAACGAGTGCCGACGCTGCCTTGGCTGCCGAACTGGACAGCCAGGCCGATGCGTTGGCGGCCGGGATTGCGTCGTTGGCCTGTGTGTTTGGTCCGCAGCAGGTGATCCTGGGTGGGCATTTGGGTGCGCTGCTCGATGCCCGAGGTGAGCGAATTCGCAGCGAAGTGGAACGCCAAGCCTGGGGCCCGCTCGGTGCAGGGGTGAGCATCGTGCGCAATCAGTTGCGCTCGCGCATGATGCCGATCGGCGCGGCCGAACTCGCGTTCGCGTCGGTGTTGCGCGACCCTGCGCACGCCACCTTGGTCGAGGTAGGTGAACTGGCGGCGATCGGGTCGTAAAGCCCGCCGCACATCAGCTCACGCTGACGGCCCCACCGCAGCTCAGGCGGTAGTGATTCGCGCGGCCAGCAGCTGGGCGATCTGCACGGCGTTGAGCGCGGCTCCCTTACGCAGGTTGTCACCCGACAAGAACAGCGCCAATCCGCGGTTGTCGGCCACCCCAGGGTCCTGACGAATGCGACCCACCAAGGTCACGTCGCCGCCAGCAGCCTTGAGCGGTGTGGGGACCTCGTCCACCTGCACCCCGGGAGCGTCTTCGAGCAGCGCGTAGGCCCGCTGGGGAGTGATCTCGGCGGCGAACTCGGCATTGATGGACAGCGAATGGCCGGTGAACACCGGAACACGCACACACGTGCCGCTGACCAGCAGGTCCGGTAGCCCCAAAATCTTGCGGGACTCATCACGAAGCTTGCGTTCTTCACCAGTCTCGTTGGAGCCGTCGTCCAGCACGCTTCCCGCCATTGGCACCACGTTGAAGGCGATGGGCTCCACGTAGACGGCAGGCTGCGGGAACTCCGCCGCACCACCGTCACGGGCCAGGCCCGCTGCGTCGTCAATGACGCCCTTGACTTGTCCGTCAAGTTCCCGCACGCCCGCAATTCCGGAGCCGGACACGGCCTGGAATGTGGACACGATCAAGCGCCGCAGCCCCGCAAAGTCGCTGAGCACCTTCAGCACGGGCATTGCGGCCATGGTGGTGCAGTTGGGGTTGGCGACGATTCCCTTGGGGATCGAGTCGAGCGCGTCTGGGTTGACCTCGGCCACCACCAGCGGCACCTCGGGGTCCATGCGCCAGGCCGAGGAGTTGTCCACCACAATCGCTCCAGCCGCGGCGAACAGCGGTGCGTAGGTGGTGGAGGTGGAACCTCCCGCAGAGAACAGGGCAATGTCGATGCCGGTGTAGTCGGCGCCGTCCACGTCCTCGACGGTGAGGGTTGCGCCCCGGTGCTCGAGCGTCGTCCCGGCTGAACGCTTTGATGCGAACAGTCGCACCCGCGCGTCAGGGAACCGCACGGCAACGAGTTCGCGCATGACGGCACCTACCTGCCCGGTGGCGCCCACAACGGCAATGGTCAGACTCATCGTCCGCTCCCTCCGTAGACCACGGCCTCGCCTTGCTGCGAGTCCAAGTCGAAGGCCGTGTGCACGGCGCGTACGGCCGTGTCGAGCTTGTCGGCGCGGGTGACTACCGAGATGCGAATGTCCGAGGTGGAGATCATCTCGATGTTGATTCCCGCGTCACGCAGTGCCGCAAAGAACTTGGCGCTCACGCCAGATGACGAGCGCATGCCGGCGCCGACCAGCGACAGCTTGCCGATCGCCTCGTCGGTGACCAGGTCGGTATAGCCGATGAGGTCACGGTCGGCCTCGATGGCTTCACGGGTAGCTGGCACGGAGTCAACGGGCAGCGTGAAGGAGATGTCGGTGACGCCGGTGACAGTGGCGGAAACGTTTTGCACGATCATGTCGATGTTGGCGCCGGAGCGGGCCACGGCCTCGAACAGGCGCGCGGCCGAGCCGGGCACGTCGGGGATGCCGATGACCGTGATCTTGGCCTCGGACCGATCGTGCGCCACGCCAGCGATGATGGGATCTTCCATGTCGTCTCCTTCAGTTTCGCCCATCACCCACGTGCCCTCAAGGCCCGAGAAGGACGAACGCACGTGGATGGGAACGTTGAAGCGGCGCGCATATTCGACGCAGCGGGGCATCAGCACCTTTGCACCCGAGGCGGCCATGTCCAGCATTTCCTCGTAGGTGATGCGGGTGAGTTTGCGTGCTTGGGGCACGATGCGCGGGTCGGCACTGAATACGCCGTCCACGTCCGTGTAAATCTCACACACGTCGGCTTGGAGTGCGGCGGCCAGTGCCACGGCGGTCGTGTCCGAGCCGCCCCGCCCGAGCGTTTGGATGTCTTGGGTCTCGTGATTGAGTCCCTGGAATCCGGCCACGATGGCCACTTCACCTGCGGCAACGGTTTGGCGCAGCCGTCCGGGGGCAACGTCGATGATGCGGGCCCGGCCGTATGCACCCGAGGTGATCAGGCCCGCCTGCGGCCCGGTGAATGACTGTGCGCCTACACCAAGGTCGCGCACGGCCATGGCCAGTAGCGACATGGAAATGCGCTCTCCGGCGGTGAGCAGGATGTCCATCTCGCGCGGGTGGTCCATGCTGGACACGGCCGCTGCGAGGTCGAGTAGGTCGTCCGTGGTGTCACCCATGGCGGACACGGTGACCACAACATCGTGCCCGGCCTTGCGAGTCTCGACGATGCGACGGGCGACGCGCTTGATTGCGTCAGCATCCGCGACGGAGGAGCCTCCGTACTTTTGCACCACCAACGACATCACAAACTCCGCTTCACACAGGGGATGGGCGCCTGTTCGGGCGCGGGTCCAGTGTAGTGGCGCATGCAGCCGGGCCCGTGCGGGCGGAGTGTGGGGTGGTTGTGGGGCGGTGGGGACGATGCGTGGGTTGGCGTGACGACGACGTTGCGGCTAGCGCGCGGTGCCCTCACTGAGGCGGCGTCGGCCTTCGAATGCGCGTCCGAGCGTGACCTCGTCGGCGTATTCCAGGTCCCCACCCACCGGTAGGCCTGACGCCAGGCGCGACACGGTCAGCCCCATGGGGGCCAGCATGCGGGCCAGGTAGGCGGCGGTGGCTTCGCCTTCGATGTTGGGGTCGGTGGCGATGATGACTTCGGTGACGGTGCCGTCGCTGAGTCGGCCCAGCAGGTCACGGATGCGCAGGTCGTCGGGGCCGACGCCGTTCATGGGGTCGATGGCGCCGCCCAGGACGTGATAGCGGCCGCGGAACTCACGGGTGCGTTCGATTGCGACCACGTCTTTGGGTTCTTCCACCACGCAGATGGTGTCGACGTTACGGCGCGGGTCGGCGCAGATGCGGCACAGTTCAGCCTCGGCGACATTGCCGCAGATGGTGCAAAAGCGCACCTTCTCTTTGACGGTGGTCATGGCGTCAGCTAGGCGGGTGACGTCGGCGGAGTCGGCGGCTAGCAAGTGGAAGGCGATGCGTTGCGCGCTCTTGGGGCCCACGCCGGGCAGGCGACCGAGTTCGTCGATGAGGTCCTGCACTGCGCCGTCATACATGTCCCCAGCGTAAGCGGCGCGAGCGCCAACTCATGGCGAGGCGCGGTGATTGCGTCGATAGCTGGACACCGTGGGATCTCCCGCGATCCACCAACGCCACGGCACATCGGCCGCCAGGCGAACTCCCACGCGCGGTCCGTTGGCTGTGGTGACAACCTGGCTGTCAGGCCGGGGACTGAGGGTCAGGGCAGATCCGCCCAGGAGGTCTGTTCCCGCGTGGGTGCGATCGATGCCCAGCGCTTGGGTGAGGCAGGCTGGGCCGCGCGCGAGGTGGTGCTCTGGCACGGCCATGCCGCGCCGCTGGCGTGCCAGCGGCGCTCCCCAGGTGACACGACCTGCACGTATCAGCACACCCGAGGCGTATTCGGCTGGGCCCGTGACGATGTTGGCGCACCAGTGCATGCCGTAGCTGAAGTAGACGTACAAATGTCCGGGTGGTCCAAACATGACGGCGTTGCGGGCGGTTTTGCCCCGGTAGGCGTGGGAGGCGGGGTCCCTTTCGCCGTCGTAGGCCTCAACTTCGGTGATGGTGATCGCAACGGTGCCCTGGGCTGAGGCGTGTGTCAGCTGTGCCCCGAGCAGAAGCGGTGCAACCTCTGGGGCGGGGCGCGCCAGCACTGCCCGGTCAAAGGGCAGCAGGTGTGGTGCAGGTTCCTCCACGTCCGGGTTGCTTACTCCTCGATGATGGTGCCGCCAAGCATGGAGGCGATCACATCGGGGCCGCTGAGGTGTGACTGCGGTGCGGGTGCGTCATCGCTGGAGATGTCTTCCTCGTCAAAGGGCGGCTCTGTGGGCAGGGGCGGCTCGTTGGGGTCTGCCGAGCCTCGTGACGATGCTGCGCTCGCGGGCGACTTTGCGGCCGACGCCGCAGTGGCGTTGGCGGCTTCCGTGGCTGTGGCGCGTCCCGCGCCTGCGGCCCGGCGCTGCGCGCCGGAAGCGGCTGAGGTGCTGGAAGCACCGCTGGATGCTGACGTGCTGGCCGTTGCACCCGACTGCCCCGCAGCGCCCGACCGGCTTGATGCACCGGATGTGGTTCCAGCCGCCGTGGCGGTAGGGCCGACGATGGCGTCAACCCGCACGTGGAGCCCGAGGGTCTCGCGCACGGCCAGTGCGACGTTTTCGGCGTGCTGGCCACCGGTGAAGCGCCCTGCAATGGCGGGATTGTCAAAGGCCAGGGTCAATACGCCAGATTCGACGCTTGCCACTTGGGAGTTGGCGCTCACGAGCGCCCACGTGACGCGCCTGCGTTCCAGGGTGCCCAGTACCTCGGGCCAGCGACGGCGCACCAACTCTGAGTCTTCGGGTCCGCCGACGACGTTGATCGCGCTGGTCACGGGTGTCGGCTCGGGCGCGGCGGAAGAGGCGGGCGACGTTGAAGGAGCGGGCGAGGTGGAAGCGGCAGGCTCGGGCCTGCGAGAGGTGGAGTCGCTGCCGGTAGCGCTCGAGACGGCGCCGCCGCCGGCGGTCGATGTTCCCGAGGATGCGCGCGCTGCGCCTTCTTCGCGGGCAGCGGCGACCGCGGCACGTGCGGCATCGAGTCCGGAGTTGCTGCCCGCGTTACCGCCCGAGCCACCGCTTGCGGCGCTGTGCGCCCGCGATGAGCCTGCGGCGTTGCCCGCGCGCTCAGAGCCCGCCGCACCAGAGCCTGCCGCACCAGAGCCCGCCGCACCCCCATCCGGCACCGCACCCCCAGCCACACCCGATTGCACGGCATCGGCTGCAATCAGGCGCGCGCACAACAGCTCCAAGTGCAGCCGCGGCGAGGTCGCCCCCACCAGTGCGGTCAACGCATCGTTAACGACGTCACCGGCACGTGAGGCACGCACCAGTCCCAGCCGCCGCGACTGGTCGATCATGCGCTCACGCTGGTCCTGAGGGATTTCAGCAAAGGCCTGCGCCCCCGCCTTGCCTGAGGCGGCCAGCACAATCAGGTCCCGCAGCCGCTCCAGCAGGTCCTCCACAAACCGGCGCGGTTCATGCCCGGTCTCGATCACGCGCCCCACCACGGCAAAGAGGGAGGCGCCGTCGGCAGCAGCGAGTGCGTCGACCGCATCGTCCAGCAAGGTGACGTCGGTGAACCCCAGTAACGAGATGGCCCGCTCGTAGGTGACGCCCTCGGGCCCGGACCCGGCAATGAGTTGGTCGAGCACCGACAGTGAGTCACGTACCGACCCGCCGCCTGCGCGCACAATCAGCGGATACACGCCCGGATCCACACTCACGCCCTCCTCGCTGGCGAGGGTGGCCAGGTACTCGCTGAGCACGGCCGGAGGCACCAGGCGGAACGGGTAGTGGTGGGTGCGTGAGCGGATGGTGCCAATGACCTTGTCCGGCTCGGTGGTGGCGAACACAAATCGCACATGCGGCGGTGGTTCCTCCACCAGTTTGAGCAAGGCGTTGAAGCCCTGCGGCGTGACCATGTGTGCCTCGTCCAGGATGAACACCTTGTACCGGTCCCGCGCGGGGGCGAAGGCGGCCCGCTCGCGCAGTTCCCGGGCGTCGTCCACACCGTTGTGACTGGCGGCATCGATCTCCACCACGTCCACAGATCCGGGGCCGCCGCGTGCGAGCTCCACGCAGGACGGGCAGGTGCCGCACGGAGTGTCCGTTGGTCCCTGTTCGCAGTTGAGGCAGCGCGCCAAAATGCGGGCCGAGGTGGTTTTGCCGCACCCGCGCGGCCCGGAGAACAGATACGCGTGAGCCGCCCGGTCCGCCCGCAAGGCCTGCATTAGGGGCACTGTCACATGCTCCTGACCCACGACGTCGGCAAACGAGTCGGGACGGTAGCGGCGGTACAGGGCAGTGGTCACGTGGGGAAGCCTAGTCGCCCCCACTGACAACCGTCAGGTGTTATCCCCAGGATGACAAGGACCCCTCACGCACCCGACAGAGCCCGCTTACCCTTGCTTCATTCCTGACCTGGGGGAGTTGGGCGAGATGACGCCACGTGAGGGGTCGCGACCAGTGTAGTGGGCGTGCGCAACGTGCCACAGCCCACCGTTTCGCTGTGTGCCCCGCGCTCAGGTACCATTCTCAGGCCTGGAGGATTCGCCTAGTGGCCTATGGCGCACGCTTGGAAAGCGTGTTGGGTGCAAGCCCTCGGGGGTTCGAATCCCCCATCCTCCGCCAAGACCAGTCCCGCCTATGGAAAAGCAGGTGACCGTGGCCTCACGCACGATGCGTACCCGGCGTGACATCCTGCGCCGTCACCGCCGTGAGCGCCAGTTCCTGATCTTTGGTCTGCTGGTGTTGCTGTTGGGAGCATTGGCGATCATTGGACTGGCCGTCTATCAGGGCCGCATCGAGCCGCCCATCTATGAAGCCATTAACACCCGCCCGCCGGATTTTGAACTCACGGTGACTCTGCCGTGCCCGCCCAGTGACCAGGGCAACGGCGAGGATCTGCCGCTACCGGCTGGTGAGGTGGCGATCCGCGTGCTTAACGGCACTGATAAGCAAGGTCTGGCCCGTGGCGCGCTCGACGTGCTGGAGGGCCGTGGCTACGTTGGCACTGGCGCCACGAACTGGAGCCGTAAGTACGACGGTGGCGTGCGTGTGCAGTTTGGTGTGGACGGATTGCGTCGCGCGTACACGGTGGCGGCAAACTTCCCCACCGTGGAGTACGTCTTGGACAACCGTAAGGGTGGCGTGGTGGACGTCATCTTGGGCGAACAGTTCGAGGTAGGCGATATTCGCCCGCAGTACGCGCCAGAACTCGACCCGTCCGTACCGCTTACGGCGCCAGCGCAGTGCGTGCCGATCGACTTGGCCCCCCAACAGCCCGCACCGCGCATCATCCCCGTGGACCCGCTGGCTGTAACCACCCCCACGCCCTCCCCCTCGCCCGAGGCGGAACCGCAACCCTGACCCGCGGCCCTGCCCGGGGCGCTGGCCCGGGGCGCTACCCGTAGCCCTGCCCCGTAGCCCTGCCCGGTAGCCCTGCCCGGTAGCCCTGCCCCGTACTGCTACCCGACAACCCGAGCGGCACCCCCGGCCACCCCGCGTGGGGGGCGGCATTCGTGCCCGCACGACGCGGTCGCTGGCTCGCCCCCACGTTAGAGTGATCGCCGTGGCACCTCCTCCCTCTACGCCAACGCCGGGCCCGGCGACGCGTCGTCCTCCCCTGAACAATGCGTCCGTATTCGCACTGGTGCTGTCGCTGCTGGGATTGGCCATGTTGGTACCCATCGCCGGGTCGATCATCGGCATCGTCTTTGGCAACCGGGCGATGGATCAGGTGGAGCAGACCGGAGAACGCGGGGGAGGGATGGCGCAGGCGGCCGTCATCTTTGGATACTTTGGCCTGGTGACGGTGGGGCTGGTACTGGCGGTATTCGTCGTCATTGTGGTGCTGGCCAAGCACGCCAACCCCTAGGCGTGCGGGGAGCGCGTTTTCAATAATTCTCACGTCCTGCCCGTTTCGGTCGAATTGTTCGGCGTCCGATACGAGGAGGGCTTATGGCCGCGCCAACAGTTCGCGCGTCGGTCGCTCCCAGGCGCCGACGTGGATTCGTCCGCGCGTTTGAGAACGCAGGGCTACGCACCAAGATCATGATGATCGTTGGCGTCTTTGGCCTAGTCACGTTGATGTCTTCCGCGGTAGCTATTCGCGGAATCATCGATGCCGCCGACCACACCCGCACGGTTGAGCAACTACAGAACTTGGTTGCCAGCCCTATGAGCATCGTGCATCAGGAAGAACTGAAGTCGCGCATGCTCATCAGCACCTATGCCGCAATGCCGGTGCAGACGTCCATGTCGCAGGACCAGTGGTCGGCTGACATTGCCGCAACCGATGCTGACCTTGAGAATGCGGCACTGGCCTATGAGGATGGTGTGGCCAAGCTTGGCTCCGCCGCCGAGTTCTTGGGGGGCGAAAACTGGCAAACATACCGTTCAGCGTGGGAAGACTGGCGTGCAATTCGTGACACGCAGATGGCACCTGCCGCTGCCACCGGCGATCAGGGCGACTTCCAGAATGCCTTCAACTCCGGATCGACGGCGCTCAACCGGGCCATTAACGCACTCGATGCAGAAGAAGCACTCGTTGCACAGGCAGCCTCAGATATTGAGCATCACGCGACGACGGAAGCCCGTGCTGCGATCGTGCTGTCGGTAGTAGTGGTCGCCATCGCGTTTGTGTTGGCTGTCGCACTTGGCCTGGTCGCTGCCGGCATTCTGCGTCGCCAGGTTGCCAGTGTCCGACGCGTCAGTGACGCACTCGCCAACGGTGACTTCACCGTTGCCTCGGGTGCAGATACCAACGACGAACTGGGCAAGATGGGTGCGGCTTTGGACGCGGCCACCGCAAGTTTGCGCTCGATCATGGAACGGGTGTCAGCGTCGGCCGAATCTGTGGCCAAGGCCGCAACCAACCTGGCGGCTGGACGCAGCCAGGTGTCCGCCACCAGTGCGGAAGTGTCCGCCAAGGCGGAGATGGTCGCCATTGCCGCTGGAGAAGTCAGCCGCAACCTCACGGACGTATCCAGCGGGTCGGAGGAGATGACGGCCTCGATTCGGGAGATCGCCAACTCCACGGCCCAAGCGGTCCGGGTGAGCCAGCAGGCCGCCGCCGCCGCTGCCGCCGCCAACGAGCAGATTGCCCGCTTGGGCCAATCCAGCCAGGAAATCGGCAATGTGGTCAAGGTCATCACCTCCATTGCGGAGCAGACCAACTTGTTGGCATTGAACGCGACCATTGAGGCTGCGCGTGCCGGTGAGGCGGGTAAGGGCTTCGCAGTGGTGGCCGGTGAGGTGGGCGAGCTGGCCCGCGAAACCGCGAAGGCTACCGACGGCATAGCGCGGCGCGTGGAGGCGATCCAGAACGACTCGCAAGGTGCCGTCACGGCCATTGCTCAGATTGCGGAGATCGTTGAGTCCATTAACGAGTTCCAGTCCACGATCGCCTCGGCAGT
>Ga0222423_1001273_pt1 | contig 11827 bp, 13 predicted proteins | sample 3A0metagenome_FD_182472 | JGI IMG/M metagenome (GOLD analysis project Ga0222423, IMG submission 182472) | Enriched microbial communities from leaf-cutter ant dump, University of Wisconsin, Madison, United States - 3A0 (version 2) | ecosystem: Environmental > Terrestrial > Nest > Insects nest >...
TAAAGGCGGGGCTGTGGTTGCGGCGGGGTCGTTTCGTCATCATGGCTCCTGTTCCCGGCATACTGCCGTGTTCAAAAGCCGAAAGCCACTTATCTCAACTGTTCAGATTTGCCGAGCCACCTCTGTCGACAATGGCCTCACTATTTTGTTCAAGGAGGGAATTACAGGTAGCGATGTCCGGCAGTGAGGGGAGGCCTTGATGCTCGGCGTAGACCTTCGCAAACATTAAACGTATTATTTCGTAAAATTCGTCGATGCCACTATGAGCCATGATAAGCTCCTGGATGCGCCGAATTCTGGAAGACAAGCTGAGTGAGTGAGAATGTCGCTTTGCCACTGACCTACGTCCGATTACGGTTTGCGACCTAGGTCATTAAAGCGGCATTGCTTGCTTTTCAATGCTTTTTCCGCCGCATTTTGGCTGTCTCATGAGAATGCGAAGAGTGTCCATGCTCGCGGTCGATATAGGTAGCACACCTTTAGCGTATTTATATTTTATATAATAAAATACAATATGTTATAGGGGAATGCACTCAATTGAAAATTCGTAATCTACCCAAGCCAAGGGCTTCAATCGCAGCTTCACAGTGGCGCGGTTGGTTAAAATTCGTCCACCCGATTAATTCCGCGGGGATGAAAAGTCTTTTTTACGGATATTTCCTTCAATGGAGCATGAGACATCGATGGGATTCACGTAATAATTTCAACGTTCTAACAATTTTTCAATTTCGCTGCGACGTGGAACGGTTGCTTAGTCGACAGATTACCGTCGTAAATAGCTCCCACTACGATGGAGCTTTTGACATGGATGGAGCGGCCGAGCGCAATGATTACGCATTGCCTGTTGCCTATCCGTTCCGCTTTTCGGACTATGCCGGTTACTCGCATGTGAAGACGAAGGACGACGGCGTTGGAGCTGTCGACGAGAGCGACGAATTTGTGACCTACGTGTTTAGGCTAAAGGAGAGGATTGGCCGGAGGCAATCAAAGACCGGCTCGACGCCGGAGAATGGAGCAATACGCTTAAGCGCCGCGTGCGGCATTTTGGCTATCTCTATGACTATAGAGCGCGTGCCGTTTTGGCAGACGCTTATCTAGGTAAGCTACCTCCATGGATTGAAACGCTTGCAGAACGATTGGTCACACGGGGCTATTTCGTTGATTTGCCAGATCAAGTGATCGCGAATGAGTATTTGCCGGGTCAAGGCATAAGCGCCCACGTCGATTGTGTGTCGTGTTTCGATGACACAATCATTTCGATAAGCCTTTTATCGCAATGCGAGATGATTTTTCGGGAACGGTCTAGTTCCAGATCACTTGCTGTGTTGCTCCATCCACGCTCAGGCATATTGCTGAAGGGGGCGAGCCGATATGACTGGACGCACGAAATTCCAGCCCGAAAATCAGATATCGTGCACGATACGAAAGTGAATCGCGGCAGAAGGATATCTCTGACGTTTCGAAAGGTTATACAAAAGAAGACTGGGATGCCGTCGATTTTCCCGAGTTGACCGACGAAGAGCTTACCAACATGCGCCCGGCGAAAGAGGTGCTGCCGCCTGAGTTTTTCAGAGCTATCGAAGAGCATCGCAGATCGCGTGGGCGTCCATCGCTGGAACATCCAAAAAAGCAAATCACCCTCCGGCTGGACGAAGACGTGATCGCTAAATTTCGGGCGGGCGGCAAAGGCTGGCAGGGCCGGATGAATGAGGCGCTACGAAAAGCTGCGGGTATATAGCCGGCTCACAAAATTAGCACATTTCTAGCGCTCGTACATGGAGGTGTTATACAAACCAATATTTTAGCGGATGTTTGGGTCAGTTGAAAATCCGTGTGCCGGTGGTTCAAATCCGCCTCCGGGCACCATTCGCGATCAAGTTTTCAAAACTCTTGAATCTGCCTGCGCTACACATACACAAGCACGGCTTGCGAAATCGTTCTTTTCCTTCGGGACCTTTCGCGCCTGCTGCGGTTTGGCGGGTTTTGTCTGCGCAGCTCTTTCGCATGGCATTGCAACAAGATCGCAACGTTTGTCATGGCACCGTTTCCGGCAGTGGTGAGGTGACCTGTTTCGATGAATTCCCGCAAGAAGACGAGCTCCATCATATGGTCTGATCCGGAGCCCCTTTCTCGATACGGAACCTGTCCGAAGGGGCCGGGCATCTATGCGATAGGCAGGGCCCGAAACGAATTGCTGCCGATAGAACCCACAGCCGAGTTCGACGCCTACATGTTCAACTGGCCGGACAATCTGGAGCCGTTATACGTGGGCATATCGGAAAGCGGAGCAGAGGGCGTGCGCCGACGGATCCGGACCCATTTCAGGGGAAGGGGCAACAAGAAAATAGCGGAGTTGGTCCGCGCCGGCAAAAAGCTCTGGTTCGTTGCGTGCAGTGGCGAAGAGGTCGTCAACTTCGAAGCCTTGTTCCTGACCGCATTCGCGCCGGGTAGCGGCTTTATCGCGAACAAACGCAGCGAGACCCGCAATGTCGGGAAACGGCTCAATCGGAAGATCGAAGCCGACATGAGAGCCAAGGGCATCGACCCGAGCTGCCAGCCGTGGCTGGATGACCCGGACTATTTTCGGGACGGCTGACCATATCGGTTCCTTGAGGCGGGCTGATGCTACAGCCTTATGCACCTATAGAGTGCATATATTACAATATATAATTTATAGTTGATTTTCCGTTAACTTGCTGCTTACCTGAGACAGGCCGCATGCATAAACACAGTTCCAATCGATATGGGAGTTTGCCATGCCCGATCACAACGAACTATCCAAGTATCTCCTCCAGAACACGAAATACTATCTCGAATTGCTGTCCAGCGGTTCCGCGTCGGCGAAAGCGAAGTCAGACGGCTTCGACATGCCGGATAATTTTGCGAAGTACCTTGATGACGCGATGGAGAAAACGCGCATCTTCATACGCGACCAGACCCATGTTCTGGAACTGAAGGCTGCGCAGTCCTCCAGCAAGATCGCCTTTGCCGGCCAGGTAATGGGGCCGAACAGCGGCGGAAACGGAGCAGCCGGCACGGGGTGGTAACCATGTACTATCCTGAGGTCGTGCGGATTGACCTGACCGGCGACTGCAACCTCAGATGCAGGCATTGCCAGACGTCGATGTTCCTCAAAAAGGCGGCGCACGATCTCGGCACTACGGAATGGAAAAGGATCATCTCCGAAGTGGCGGCCGCGGGCGGGCTTCTTGTAACCTTCCTGGGAGGCGAGCCGCTGCTGCGGGATGATGCCGTCGAACTGGTCGAACACGCGCGGTCCGTAGGGCTGCGTGTGGCGATCACCACCAACGGAACCACGATCACCGCGGACCTGGCGAAGAGCCTGGTCCGGTCGGCCGCCTATCTCGGGGTCAGTTTCGACGGTCCCGACGGTTCCAGCCATGACAGGATGCGCGGCAAGGGCAGCTTCGACCGGGCGATCGAGGGCCTGTGGACATTGCTGCATGCGCGCGCGGGCGACGAGGCCCCGCAGGCCGCGATCGGTATAAGCGCGACCCTCAACCGCTACTCGCATGACCATTTCGAGCGCTTTGTCGACCTTGCCATCGAAACGGGCGCCTCGAGCATAACGATCTCGGAGGTCCATGACGGCGGCCGCGCAAGCCGGAACTGGGAGAATATCCGGATATCGACCGACGAGATGCGCCACGCCGCGGTGCGCTTCATAACGAGATGCCACACGCTGGAATTCAAGGGCGAGCTGCGCCTCGATTTTTTCACGGCCCAGTTCCGCGACTGGATTGAAGCCACGCTCGGCATCAAAACGGATCGGCCGATGCGTTTCGACAATTCCGGCATGACCGAATGCTACATCCAGCACGACGGCATCATGTTCCCGTCCCAGCAGGTGTCGGAGATGAAGCCCGGCAACATGGCGGGGCTGGCAGGCAAGCTCGGAATCGAATTCCAGCAGAACGACCTGAAGACGACCGGCTTCCGCGATATCTGGAACGGGCCGGCCTTCAGGCGTTTTCGTGAATTCGTCGCATCGAAGTCCTACTGGCAGGACTATGCCGGCTGCCAGGATTGCAAGCACCTCGGCATGGCGTGCGACCCGGGCACGGCCCGGTGGCTCCGGGATGAGGCGACGCCGCATCCCTTGTGCCGATCCGCCTGACCGGAAACCCGAAGCGATGCGCGAGCGCCGGCGCCCCGTCCCCTGCCGCCAGTTCGCCGCCGGCCCTGTGCGTCACGACATGGGCGCCTCCTCCGTCCATCACCGAATTCGATGCATCCGTCAGCGAAACTCGCGTGAACCCTTCCGCAAAACCGGCTAGAGCTTTGGCGCTTCGCCGCGTCGGCGGGGCGGATTGCGGTTTGGTGGAGTGATTTTCCATGAGCATCGTCGAGAGCCTCAGCCCCCGCTCGCTCCGGGCGCCGGAGAGCGGGATCGTCGAAGTCGTCAACTATGCGCGCGGGCGCGACGGGCTGATCCCTCTCTGGGTCGGCGAAGGGGACCTGCCGACGCCGGATTTCATCGCGCGGGCGGCGTCCGATGCCCTTTTGAAGGGCGAGACCTTCTACACCTGGCAGCGCGGGATCCCGGAGCTGAGGGCGGCGCTGTCGCGCTATTATGCCCGGCGCTTCGGCGCGGCGCTGCCGGCGGAGCATTTCTATGCCGTCGGCTCGGGCATGCAGGCGATCAAGATCGCCATCGAGGCGCTCGTCTCGCCGGGCGACGACATGGTGTACCTGACGCCGGCCTGGCCGAATTTCGCGGCGGCCGCCGAGCTTTCGGGGGCCAATCCCGTCGCCGTCCCGCTCGATTTCACCGGCGGGCGCTGGCAGGTCGATCTCGACCGGGTGGAGGCGGCAATCACGCCGAAGACGCGCGCGCTCTTCATCAACACGCCGTCGAACCCGACGGGCTGGACGGCAACGCATGAGGACCTTGCAAACCTTCTCGCCATCGCCCGCCGGCACGGCCTCTGGATCATGGCCGACGAGATCTACGCGCTCTATCACTATGCCGGCGGACGCGCGCCCTCCTTCCTCGACGTGATGGAGGACGGCGACCGGGTGATCTTCGTCAATTCCTTCTCGAAGAACTGGTCGATGACCGGCTGGCGCGTCGGCTGGATCGTCGCGCCGCCGGAACTGGGCCAGGTGCTGGAGAACCTCATCCAGTATTCCACCTCCGGCGTGCCGCAGTTCCTGCAGCGCGGCGCGGTCGTCGCGCTCGACGAGGGCGATGCCTTCGTGCAGGCGAATATCGACAAGGCGGCCAGAAACCGCGACGTCTTCTGCGACGCACTGATCGCCACCAACCGGGTGGAGACGCTGAAGCCCGACGGGGCGCTCTATGCCTTCCTGAAGATCGACGGCGTGACGGATTCGCGCAAAGCCGCGCTCGACATCGTCGACCGCACGGGCGTCGGCCTTGCACCGGGCACGGCCTTCGGTCCCGGCGGCGCGTTCTTCATGCGCGCCTGCTTCCTGCGCGATCCGAAGGAGGTGGCCGAGGCCGCGGACCGGCTTGCCCGCTACATCGCGGCGCGCTGACCCCGCTCAAAGCCGCGCAAGCAGGAAATCCGCCCGTTCGGCCACCGGCGCCTTCGGCAGGAGAACCGGCTCGTAGCCGAGCATCGGATAGATGCTTGCAAGGCGCTCGTATTCGGCACGCGCGGCGGCGAAGCCGTGCCGGCGCGCGTCATCCGCCGCATAGATCTCCGGCCAGGGCGGCGTCAGGAAGACGCGGCTGTTGTAGCGGTGCCCGGCGGCCAGTTCCGCAAGGTTCACGGCGCCGCCCGCCGCGTCCAGCGCAGCGGCGGCATCGATCAGGCCGCGGTCGAAGAAGACATAGCCCGGATGGCCCCGCAGCGCCTCGCGGTCGGCGAGCGCCATGGCAACGGCACGGCGGGCGAAGGCGGCAAGATCGAGCCAGGGCAGGGCCGTGCCGCCGCTTGCCAATTCCTCCTCGACGATACGGCGGCCGGGCTCCTCGACCGTCCTGTGGCCGCGCCGGCGCAATTCCTCGAGAAGCGTCGATTTTCCGCCGCCGGAGCAGCCGGAAAGCAGGATGAAGCGGTCTGACATCGGAACTTCCTAGAGCGGGGCAATTCAGAACGGAATTGCGGTTGCGTCTTGCCGGCGAGCGGGGTGATATGCCTGAGATTCAGGCGATTCGGGGGATGGAATGGCGGTTCTTGTCACGGGCGGCGCGGGCTATATCGGCAGCCACATGGTCTGGGCGCTGGTCGATGCGGGGGAAGAGGTCGTCGTGCTCGACCGGCTTTCCACCGGCTTCCGCTGGGCAGTGGCGCCGGAAGCGCGCTTCTACGAGGGCGACATCGCCGATGCGGCGCTGCTTTCGGCGATCTTCTCGGAAAACCGCATCGATGCGATCATCCATTTCGCCGGGTCGATCATCGTTCCGGAATCGGTCGCCGATCCGCTTTCCTATTACGAGAACAACACGGTGAAGTCACGCGCGCTGATCGCCGCGGCCGTCGCGGCGAAGGTGCCGCATTTCGTCTTCTCCTCCACCGCCGCGGTCTACGGCACGCCGGAGGGCAGCGAGCCGGTGCTGGAGAGCGCGGCGCTTCGGCCGGAATCGCCCTACGGCGCCTCCAAGCTGATGACGGAGATCATGCTGCGCGACACCGCCGCCGCGCACGACCTCACTTATACGGCGCTGCGCTATTTCAACGTCGCGGGCGCCGATCCGCGCGGACGCACCGGCCAGTCGACCCGCGGCGCGACGCATCTCATCAAGGTGGCGAGCGAGGCCGCGCTCGGCAAGCGCGACGGCATGGACGTCTACGGCACCGACTATCCGACCCCGGACGGCACCTGCATCCGCGACTATATCCACGTCTCGGACCTTGCAGACGCGCATCTGAAGGCCCTGCAGCGCATGCGGGCAGGCGGCGGCTCCATCGTCGCCAATTGCGGCTATGGCCGCGGCTTTTCCGTGCTGGAGGTGCTGAAGGAGGTCAAGACCGTTTCGGGCGTCGAGTTTCCGGTGCGCTTTGCCGCCCGGCGGCCGGGCGATGCGGTGCTCATCGTCGCCAATCCCTCCGTCGCGATGAAGGAGCTGGACTGGACGCCGAGGCATGACGACCTGGCCTTCATCGTGCGCACCGCGCTCGACTGGGAAGACCACCTCGGCAAGCGCAACCAGCGCTGATCCCTACTCTTCCCCGAGCTTGGCCTTCTCGTAGGCAATGGCGTGGCGGATGAGCTCGGCCCAGATATTCTCGTAGAACGCGCCGTCGAGGCCCCGTGTCTCGGCATTGCGGCGGGCATTGTCGCACACCTGCCGCACGCGTTCCGGCACGTCGGCGGGAATGCCGAGGTCTGCCTTGATCTCGGCGGCGCGGCGAATGAAGCTCCAGCGTTCGGCAAAAAGCGCCGCCAGCGCTTCGTCCACCCGGTCGATGTTCTCCCGGATTTCCGCCATCGTCGTGCAGTCGGACGCAGTCTTGGCCATCGCAGTCTCCTTTGCCGGGACCGGATAGCAGAGGAATGTTTTGCGGGAAAGGCGTCCCCGTGTCGCGGGACAAGGCCACATGCAGGCCCGGGGGTTGGCGGAAGGAGGGTGCGGTCCTGTCTTCTGCCTGCGGGCCTGCATGCTGGCCGAGGCGGAACCTAGGCAAGCAAGCTGGCGCGAGGCTGGACGCGCTGACGTAACGTAAAGCGCTTCCCGGCAGCGTATGCCGAGCCCCATGGAAAGGCCGGCCCTGTCGAAACGGGCGAAGCTCCCGGTGTCGCCACCGGGAGCTTCGAAAGACGGATGAACGCGGCGCCGCCGATCAGCGGGCGTGGGATCGACGCCCGGGGATGATCGCCGGAAGTCCAAGGGGGCCACCGGAAGGGGGAGCGGTAGAAAAGGGGAGCTACCGTCCCGATCCGGGGTCGAGCCTCAGGGGATCAGCCGCGATCGCGCCGGCTATCAGTTGTTGCCGTTCGGAGCCATGGTGCGGTAGTCGCCATGGTCGTAGGGCTTCTCGTTGTTGACCTGATGGTCCTTGAGGATGACGCGCTTGTTGCTGATGCTGTTCGTGCGGACCGAGTCGATGTTCTCATGAGCTGCGGCAGCATCGGCGGAGCCGCCGATGTAGTAGTCGCCACCGGCGAATGCGGCGGAGGCGCCGAAGAGCGAAGCGGCAGCAAGGGTAGCGGCAAAGGTTGCCTTGAAGGTCTTGGTCATGGTCGTGGTCCTTTCTATATTAAGAAAAAGTGGAAGCGGCGGTCGGTCTCGCTCGATTGCCGGAACGGGCCATTTCGGGGCGCTCACAGCTTTCTTTGTTTCACTCGATCCGATGCGTCGTCTCCTTCGGTTGACTTGCGGAAGCGGGGTGTGTCGCTTTCGTGAAATAAAGATGGGCCCTCAATTTGTGGGACGCAAGGGTCTCCTTTTGGAAACAACTGTCAACGTTTTTCGAACAGTGAAAAGCGCCGTTCCGGGCCACAACCGGCTGAGGTGAAAACCATGAAAACCGTCCGAATGGAAGGTTTTCATGGTGCTGGAACACTTCAGGCAACATATTGTTTTTAAATATCTATTCTATATTCGGAATGATCGAGAAGCATGCCTCGCACGCTAAAACTGCGAACAGATCGGACCCCGTTAACAATTGTGGCGGTAAAACGGGGATCGCCGATTTCAAGAGTTTCACGAATGTGTGACGCTCGAAAAAGGAGCCGCAAAACGGCTTCCGGCGCGCGCGGAAATATGTCGAAATCGTGGCAAACCCGACAACCGGCATGCCCTGCCGGAGGGAAGGCGACCCCTTCGCGCGCCCGTCAGCCGGCGCTGAGGCAATGTTCCGTCAGCTCCGTCCAGAAGGCGGCGCCGACGGGAAGAAGGTCGTCGTTGAAATTGTAGCCGGGATGGTGGAGCGATCGGTCGTTCTCTCCGCTCCGCCCGCCGAGGAAGAAGTAGGTGCCCGGCCGTTCCTTCAGCATATAGGCGAAATCCTCGCTGCCCATGAAGGGCCGCGCAAGATCGACGACCTTGTCGGCGCCGGCAAAACGGACGGCGAGGTCGCGCACGAGGTCGGTCTCGGCCTTGTGGTTGACGGTGGCGTCGTAGAAGCGCTCGTAGTCCACCGTCGCGCTCATGCCGTAGCTTTCCGCCTGCCGCCCGGCGACGAGGCGGATGCGCCGTTCCAGTTCGTCGCGCACGGCCGGATCGAAGGAGCGGATGCCGACGACGATCTCAGCCCGGCTCGGGATGATGTTGCTGGCCGAGCCCGCGTGGAACGAGCCGACCGTCACCACCGTCGGGTCGAGCGGATGGATGTTGCGCGACACGATGGTCTGGAGCGCCATGACGATGGAGGCGCCGCAGACGATGGGGTCCAGGGTTTCCTGCGGCTCGGCGCCATGCCCGCCGACGCCGTTGACGGTGATGCGCGCCTCGTCGACCGCGGCCATGATCGCACCTTCCCGCAGCGCGAACTGGCCGAAGGGCAGGTTCGGCTCGTTGTGGAGCGCGAAGACGGCATCGCATGGGAACTTTTCGAACAGGCCCTCCTCCACCATGATCCTCGCTCCGCCGAAATTCTCCTCCGCGGGCTGGAAGATGAGATGCACGGTGCCGTCGAAATTGCGCCGCTCGGCAATCGCCCGCGCCGCGCCGAGCAGCATGGCGGTGTGCCCGTCATGGCCGCAGGCATGCATTTTCCCAGGCATCCTGCTGGCATAGGCAAGGCCGGTCTCCTCCTGGATCGGCAGCGCATCCATATCCGCGCGGATGCCGATCGACCGGCGGCCCGTGCCGTTGGAAAGGGTCGCGACCACGCCGGTCCTCGCAAGGCCGCGCGTGACCGTATAGCCGTAGCTTTCCAGATGCCGGGCGACGACCTCGGACGTGCGCACCTCCTCCAGGCCGAGCTCGGGATGCGCGTGCAGGTCGCGGCGGATCGCCACCATTTCCGGCATGGAATTGAGAAGGGCGGAATGGATGGTCATGTCAGGCTCCCCGCGTCGGGATCTTGCGTTCGAAATAGCGGAAGCCCACCACCAGCACGGCGGTGAGGCACAGATAGATGAGCGCCAGCAGCAGCAGCGGCTCATAGGTGATGTAGGTCTGCTGGCGCACCTTGGAGACGACGGCATAGACGTCGACCACCGTGATCGTCGCGACCAGCGGCGTCGATTTCAGTTGCAGCACCATCTCGCCGTTCAGCGTCGGCAGCGCCCGGTGCACGGCGCGCGGCAGCCAGATGCGGCGGAACATGGTGAAACGGCTCATGCCATAGGCGCGCGCCGCCTCCAGCTCGCCCGCCGGAACGCCCGCGAAGGCCCCGCGCATCACCTCGCCCTCATAGGCCGCGAAGGAGATGGTGAGCGCGGCCACGCCGTAGGGCCAGGCCTCACGTAGATAGGGCCAGAGGAAGGAATTGCGGATCCCCGGGAATTGCGGGAAGAGCGAGCCGAGGCCGTAATAGAGCAGCCAGAGCTGGAGGAGCAGCGGCGTGCCGCGTATGATCGTGCAGAAGCCGCGCGCCAGCGCCTTCAGCGGCCACGGTCCCGTGACCTGCACGAGGCCGATCGGCACGGCTAAAAGGAAACCGATGATCGAGGTGCTGGCGAGCATCAGCAGCGTCACGCCGATGCCGGAGAGGAGAAGGCCGGAATATTTCGGCACCCAGTCCCAGCGCATGAACCAGACGATGGAGAAGACGAGGAGCGCGGCGATCCCCATCAGCACGATGCGGTGCGGCTTGAAGAAGCTCTCCTTGCGAGGAAGCTCGGTCAGCGCCAGCGCGGAAACGGTCTCCTCGCTCATCATGCCGGCTCCGCCATGCCGCGCCGGTAGCGGCGCTCGATGAGGGCGATCAGCACGTTCGAGGCGAGCGTCAGTATGAGATAGAGCACGCCGGCCGCACAGAAGAAAAGGAGATAGGCCTTGGTGCTGCCGGCCGCCTGCCGCGTCACCAACGTCAGTTCGCTGAAGCCCACGACGGCCAGCAGCGCGGTGTCCTTGGTGGCGATCAGCCAGAGATTGGAAAGGCCCGGAATGGCATGCGGCAGCATGGCCGGCAGCGTGATGCGGCGCAGGATCTGGCCGGGCGCCATGCCGTAGGCGCGCGCCGCCTCGATCTGCCCGGCCGGCACCGCCTTGATCGCCCCGCGCAGCACCTCCGTCGAATAGGCGCCCTGTACGACGCCGATGACGAAGATGCCGGCCGCAAGACCGCTGACGTCCATCGGTCCCCAGCCGAGCGCGGCGGAAATCTGGTTGAGGATATCCGTGCCGGCATAGTAGAGGATGAGGATCAGCACCAGTTCGGGCACGGCGCGCACGAGCGTCGTATAGACTTCCAGGAGGTCCTTGGTGATCGGGCCGCCATAGAGCTTGCCCATCGCCCCGCCCGTGCCGAGGAGAAGGCCGAGCCCGTAGCCGCCGACAGCGATCTGGACCGAATTCCACAAGCCGCCGAGCAGGACCTTGCCCCAGCCGGGCGGCTCGAGGGCAAGCAGGCCCCAGTTGATCAGCGATCCGGCATCGGCCATGGGATTCCTATTCCTTCAGAACAGTCACGCGTCGCTCAGCTGGCTCGCCCCTCATCCGGCCTGCCGGCCACCTTCTCCCCGCAAGCGGGGCGAAGGGGATTTGCCGCACCGGTTTCCACAGGCAGCAGCCATCTTGCGGAGCAGGTCCCCTCTCCCCGCCTGCGGGGAGAGGGTTAGGGTGAGGGGCAAGGCCTCAGGCGAAACCCTCAACCGCCATAGATGTCGAAGTCGAAGTACTTCTTCGAGAATTCGTCATAGGTGCCGTTGGCGCGGATGGCCTTGATGGCGGCGTTGATCTTGTCCTTCAGGGCCGTGTCGCCCTTGCGCAGGCCGACGCCGA
>Ga0222423_1001274_pt1 | contig 11822 bp, 9 predicted proteins | sample 3A0metagenome_FD_182472 | JGI IMG/M metagenome (GOLD analysis project Ga0222423, IMG submission 182472) | Enriched microbial communities from leaf-cutter ant dump, University of Wisconsin, Madison, United States - 3A0 (version 2) | ecosystem: Environmental > Terrestrial > Nest > Insects nest >...
TCTGGTACGACGTGAAGATGAAGAACGCCGAGGGCACCAAGTGGCTCAAGGACATGCGCCAGTGGTGGCGCCGCACGGGCCGCGAGCTCAGCGTGCCCATCGACGGCGTGACCAGCCCCACGCGCCCCGTGGGCAAGCACCAGTTGAGCTTCACCGAAGGCGCCAACCCCTTCGCCAAGCTGCCGCCCGGCGAATACAAGCTGGTGGTGGAAGCCGCCCGCGAAGTCGGCGGCCGCGAAGTGGTGAGCGTGCCCTTCCAGTGGCCCGCCGCCAAGCCCGAGCAGCTGCGTGCCAAGGGCAGTAGCGAGCTGGGCGAAATCACCGTCGATCTGAAACCCTGATTTTTTGGAGAACCCGACCATGCAACTCAAGACCCGCATCGCCGCCAGCCTCATCGCCCTGTGTGGCGCATTCACCGGCGCCGCACAGGCCCACAACGTCTGGCTGCTGCCCTCGACCACCGTGCTCTCCAAGGCCGAATGGATCACGGTGGACGCCGCCGTCTCCAACGACCTGTTCTTCTTCAACCACTTTCCGCTGGCCCTGGACGCCCTCGTGGTGACCGCGCCCGACGGCTCGGTGCTCAAGCCAGAGAACCCGCACCGCGGCAAGCTGCGCAGCGTGTTCGACCTGAACCTCACGCAAAGCGGCACCTACCACCTGGCCGTGGTCAACAGCGGCCTGAACGCCAGCTACAAGGACGCGAGCGGCCAGAACAAGCGCTGGCGCGGCACGGCCGAGAAGTTCGCCGCCGAGGTGCCCGCCGACGCGCAGGACCTCAAGGTGACCCAGTCCGCCGGCCGCATCGAGACCTTCGTCACCGTGGGCAAGCCCAGCGCCGTCAAGCCCACGGGCCAGGGCCTGGAACTGGTGCCCGTGACGCACCCCAACGACCTCGTCAAGGGCGAGAAGGCCACCTTCGCCTTCCACGTGGACGGCAAGCCCGCGGCCGGCATCGAAGTGGCCGTGGTCCTGGGCGCCACACGCTACCGCGACAAGATCGGCGAGATCAAGGCCACCACCGACGACAAGGGCCAGTTCAGCGTGACCTGGCCCGCCGCCGGCATGTACTGGGTGGACGCGGACGCGAAGGACGACAAGACCTCGCTGCCCCAGGCCAAGGAGCGCCGCCTTTCGTATGTAGGCACTCTGGAAGTCCTGCCCTGAACATGAAGGTGCGCTACGGCCCGGGCTTCGGTCCCGTGCCCGTGATGCCCGGCACGCCGGGCGTTTTCTCGTTTGCCCCGGCGGCCTATGCCGCCGCGCCCGCACTGCGCGCCGCCGACCCCGCCGCGCTGCAGACGCTGGCGGGCGAGGCCATGGGCACCACCTGGTCGGTGCGCCTGGCCAACCCGGGCTTCGCGCCGCTGGCGCCCGTGCGCGAAGCCATCAAGGCGGCGCTGGCGCTGGTGGTGCGGCAGATGAGCACCTGGGAGCCGGATTCGGACATCTCGCGTTTCAACCGCGCCCCGGCGGGCAGCTGGCACGCGCTGCCCGGTGAATTCATGGCCGTGCTGGAATGCGCCCAGGCCTGGGCGCGCGCCAGCGGCGGCGCCTTCGACCCCACCGTGGGGCCGCTGGTGGATGCATGGGGCTTCGGCCCGCGCGCCGCGCCGGGCGTGCCCGATGCCCAGGCCTTGGCTGTAGCGCGCACCCGCGTGGGCTTTGGCCGCATTGGGCTGGAGCCGGGCCGTGCGCTGCAGCCCGGCGGCGCGCACCTGGACCTGAGCGGCATCGCCAAGGGCTACTCCGTCGATCTGGTCGTGCAGGCCCTGCGCGCCCAGGGCTTCAACGACTTCCTGGCCGAGGTGGGCGGCGAGTTGCGCGCCAGCGGCACGCGGCCCGGCGGCCAACCCTGGCGCGTGGGCATCGCCGGCACCGAGCGCACGCTGGCGCTGCGCGACCAGGCCATCGCCACCTCGGGCGACCACTGGCATGCGTTCGACCATGCCGGGCGGCGCTATTCGCACACCCTGGACCCGCGCACCGGCGAACCCGTGGCGCACGCCCTCGCCAGCGTCACCGTGCTGCATGCCGACTGCATGCAGGCCGACGCCCTGGCCACCGTGCTGACCGTGCTGGGGCCCCGGGAGGGCCTGGCCTTCGCCACCGGGCATGGGCTGGCCGCGCTGCTGTGCGAGCGCACGCCCCAGGGCCCCGTTGTCTCGATGACCCCCGCTTTCTCCGCACTGGCATGAACCTGCGCATCGCGGCCGCCCTGGCGCTGGTCCTGCTCTACGCCGCCCTGTGCGCGGCCATCTGGCTGCGCGAGCGGCGCAAGCGCCGGGCGGCAGAGGATGAGGCCGCCGCGCTGGCGGCCGCGCGCGAGGGCGTGGCGCCCCTGCTGGTCGTTTTTGCCAGCCAGACCGGCCAAGCCGAGGAACTGGCGCGCGAGACCGCGCGCCTGCTGCACACCGCCGGCGAGCCCGTGCAGCTGTGCGCGCTGGGCGAGGTCGATGCCGCGCTGCTGGCGCGCACGCGGCGCGCGCTGTTCGTCGCCAGCACCTACGGCGAGGGCGATGCGCCCGACAACGCCGCCGCCTTTTCCTTCGACGCGGCGCCGGACCTGCCGCAGCTGCAATACGGCCTGCTGGCGCTGGGCGACCGGCAGTACACGCACTTCTGCGCCTTCGGCCGCCAGCTCGACGGCTGGCTGCGCGCCCACGGGGCCGTGCCGCTGTTCGAGCGCGTGGAGATGGACAACGGCGACCCGGCGGCGCTCGCCGCTTGGCAGCACCAGCTGGCCCAGGTGTCCAGCCTGAGCGAGCTGCCCCCCGACCTGTCAGTTTGGCAAACCAGCCCCGCGTTCGGGGACTGGACATTGGCCGTACGCCGCCACCTGAACCCCGGCAGCGCGGGCGCGCCCGTGTTCCACCTCGAACTGGCGCCGCCGCCCGGCGAGGTGGCGACCTGGGAATCCGGCGACCTGGTGCAGGTGCGCGCGCCGGCCGACCCGGAGCACCCGCGCGAATACTCCATCGCCTCCATCGCCAGCGACGGCCGCGTGCACCTCGTGGTGCGCCAGGCGCTGCGCGGCGACGGCACGCCGGGCGTGGCCTCATCCTGGCTGACGGACGGCGTGACCCCGGGCGGCACGGTGGCGCTGCGGCTGCGCGCGCACCGCAACTTCCGGCTGGAGGACAACGCCGCGCGCCCCCTGATCCTGATCGGCAACGGCACGGGCATCGCGGGCCTGCGCAGTCATCTGCGCTCGCGTGTGGCGGCAGGGGCGGGGCCCCACTGGCTCCTCTTCGGCGAGCGCAACGCCGCGCACGACTTTCTGTACCGGGATGAAATCGAGGCCTGGCAGGCCGGCGGCGTGCTGCAGCGCCTGGACCTGGCCTTCTCGCGCGACCAGGCCGAACGCATCTACGTGCAGCACCGGCTCACCGAGGCCGCCGGCACGCTGCGTGAGTGGGTGGAACGCGGCGCGGCGATCTACGTCTGCGGCAGCCTGCAGGGCATGGCCCAGGGGGTGGACGACGCCCTGGCCGCTGCTTTGGGGCGCGAGCAGGTGGCGCAGTTGCTGCGCAGCGGCCGCTACCGGCGCGACGTGTATTGAGTGAATTTGAATGGTATTAAGAATGATTGCGATTTTTGATACAATCACGTTACAAACCGTCTGTCCCTGAGCCCGCATAACGAAATATTCCAGAGCGCATACACGGACCCCCTTCCGTTTCATCGTTCCTGGAGTACTTCCATGCTGCACCGCTCAGCGCAGGGCACCTGCCCGCTGCGCCCTTCCTCGCTCGCCCTCCTGATCTCCGCCGTCTGCGCCGCTGGCGCCGCGTCCGCGCAGAATGCCGCCGGGCCCGCGGCCGAAATGCGCGAAGTGGTCGTCTCCGCCTCGGGCTTCGAGCAGGACATCAAGGAGGCGCCGGCCTCCATCACCGTCATCACCCGCGAAGAGCTGGCCTCGGGCCGCGTCACCAGCCTGACCGACGCGCTCGCCAACGTCGAGGGCATCGACGTGGGCGCCGCCGCCGGCAAGACGGGTGGCCTGAACATCAGCATGCGCGGCATGCCCAGCGACTACACGCTGGTGCTCATCGACGGCCGCCGCCAGAACGCGGCGGGCAGCGTCACGCCCAACGGCTTCGGCGAGACGCAAACCAGCTTCCTGCCGCCCGTGTCGGCCATCGAGCGCATCGAAGTGATCCGAGGCCCCATGTCCACGCTGTACGGCTCCGACGCCATGGGCGGCGTCATCAACATCATCACGCGCAAGGTGGGCAAGGCGTGGTCCGGCTCGGTCACGGCCGACTACACGCTGCAGGAGGAATCCGAATTCGGCGACTCCCGGTCGGGCAAGTTCTACCTGAGCGGCCCCCTCAAGGAAGACCTGGTGGGCCTGGCGATCCGCGGCAGCGCCTTCCGCCGCGGCGCGGCGGACGTGCGCTTCATCAACGAGAACGGTGCGGAGGAAGTCGTCTGGATGGGCGGCAACCCCGTCAAGGCCGACATCAAGACCCTGGGCGCGCGCCTGGCGGTCACGCCCAACCGCTACCACGACATCACGCTGGACGTGGACACCGGCCGCCAGACCTACGACAACTCCACCGGCCAGCTCGGCACGTTGGGCGTGCAGGGCGGCTACGGCCCCGAGCAGAAGTACAACCGCGACCAGTGGGTGCTGGCCCACACCGGCCGCTACGACTTCGGCACCTGGGACACGAACTACATGGTCAACGAGACCGAGACCATCGGCCGCACCATCCCGCCCGGCACGCCGGGCGCCGTGGCCGGCAGCGCGCGCACGCTGCACGTGCAGAGCAAGGTGCTGGACACCAAGCTCATGCTGCCCTGGGGCAGCCACCTGACCACCGTGGGCGGCCAGTGGTGGGACGCCGAGATGAAGGACGGCGTGGCGCCGGGCACCTTCGCCTTCACGCAGAAGGCGCTGTTCGCGGAGGACGAGTGGCGCATCACCGACCGCTTCGCCCTCACGCTGGGCGCGCGCTACGACCGGCACAGCCTCTTCGGCGGCAAGGTCAGCCCGCGCGCCTACGGCGTGTGGAACGCCGCGCCGCAGTGGACCGTCAAGGGCGGCGTGAGCAATGGCTACAAGACCCCGCGCGTGGAGCAGCTCGCGCCCGGCATCAACGGCTTCGGCGGGCAGGGCACCATCCCGCTGGTGGGCAGCCCCGGCCTCAAGCCCGAGACCAGCACCAGCACCGAGCTGGGCGTGTACTTCGACAGCCCGCAGGGCTTCGCGGCCAGCGCCATGCTGTTCAACAACCAGTTCAAGGACAAGATCACCAGCGGCCCCGGCCTGCTCAACTGCAGCTGGGCCACCACGCCCAACCGACCCGGCTGCGTGGACTTCGGCAACTGGCCGCGCGTGGACAGCTTCGGCCAGTCCATCAACGTGGACAAGGCCGTGACGCGCGGCCTGGAGCTGAGCACGCGCGTGCCGCTGTCCAAGGCCTGGTCCGCCACCGCGAACTACACCTACACCAAGAGCGAGCAAAAGAGCGGCCCCAACATCGGCAAGCCGCTGACCGACACGCCCGAGCACGCGCTCAACGCCCGCCTGAACTGGACCCCCTCGGACCAGTGGAACCTGTGGCTGCGCGCCGAGTACCGCAGCGACCGCTTCCGCGACCCCGGCACCAGTGCCGCCACGCGCGCCGCCAAGGCCGCCCTGGGCGACTACAAGGCCTACACCCAGTTCCACCTGGGTGGCACCTACCGCGTGAACAAGCAGGTCACCATCAACGCGGCCATCTACAACCTGTTCAACAAGGACTTCCTGGACTACACGGTCTACCAGATCCCCGGCAACCCGTCCACGGCGGACACGGGCAACCGCTACGTGAACAACATGGAAGGCCGCCGCCTGTGGCTGTCGGCCACGTATGAATTCTGATCTGCTATGGTTTGAGTAGCTGCCAGCGCTTGATGGACAAGCGCTGGAGGCCAAAAAGACTTAAAGATCGGATGCCAGCCGGTGGTCAGTCGCCGGCTGGCTTTTTTTCGTCCCCACCGCGGCGGCCGCTTCCCGCACCAGCCAGTCGCGGAAGGCCCGCAGCCGGGGCGAGGCGGCGCCCTCCGGCCGGTAGACCACGTAGTAGGCCAGCCCGGGCGCGGGCCGCACCTGCGGGAACAGCCGCACGATGCGCCCCGCCGCCAGGTCGCCAGCGGCCATCACGCTGCGGGCGAGCGCCACGCCCCGGCCTTCGGCCGCGGCCTGCAGCACTGCCGCCGAGTTGTTGATGTGCAGGCCGCGTGCCGTCTCCACGCCTGTGGCGCCCGCCGCGCGCAGCCACGTGTCCCAGGTGGGAAAGCCCGCGTGGCCTTCCATGGAGAGGTCATGGATCAGCGTGGCGCGCCGCAGGTCGGAGGGCTGCGCTAGCGGCGGCGCGCCCTGCTGCAGCAGTGCGGGCGAGCAAACCGGGAACACCTCTTCGTCCATCAGCTTGTCCGCCACCAGACCGGGCCAGGCGCCCGTGCCGTAGCGCACGCCGATGTCCACGCGCTGCGCCACGAAATCCACGGGGTGGAGGTGGGTTTCGAGGCGCACGTCCGTGTCCGGGCACGTGGCCTGGAAGCGCTCGAAGCGCGGCAGCAGCCACTTCGCCGCGAACGCGGGGCTGACGGTGACCGTGAGGGCGCCGCCGGCGGCCGCGCCCTCCCGCAGCCGTTGCAGGCCCGCGTTCAGGCGCTCGAAGCCGGCCCGGATCTCGGGCAGGGCGCGCACGGCGGCCTCGGTGGCGGCCAGCCGGTGGCGGCCGCTGGCGTGGCGCATGAACAGGAGCACGCCCAACGATTCCTCCAGGCCGCGCACCAGCTGGCCCACGGCGGCCGGGGTGACGTGCAGTTCCGCCGCCGCGCCCGAGAAGCTCTGGTGGCGGGCGCTGGCTTCGAAGGCGCGCAGCGCGTTCAGGTGGCCGGGGGAGGTCATGGCGGGCAAGTTTTTCTTTCCATGCGGGAAACTTTATCTGGTTTGTTCCGTGGCGCCGAAAGCGAAAGAATCGGTGCCTGTGCCTGGAGCAACCGCCATGAAGACCACCTACCGCGCCATGCAGGCGACCCGCCCCGGCGTGCTGGAGCTGGTGGAGCGCCGCACCCCCGCACCCGGTCCCGGCGAGGTGCTGATCGCCGTCGAAGCCTGCGGCGTCTGCGGGGCGGACATTGCCGACACCGAGCGCGCCGCCGCACCGCCGCGCGTGCCCGGCCACGAGGTGGTGGGACGCATCGTGGCGCTGGGCAGCGGCGTGCCCGCGCTCTGGCGGCCGGGCCAGCGCGTGGGCGTGGGGCGCCTGGGCGGCCACTGCAACGAATGCGCGCAGTGCCGCCGGGGACGCTTCCAGCTCTGCCAGAACCAGCCGGTCATGGGCAGCACCCGCGACGGCGGCTATGCCGAGATGGTGCTGGCGCGCGGCACGGCCCTGGTGGCGATTCCCGATGCGCTGGGCGCGGAAGAGGCCGCGCCCATCCTGTGCGCCGGCATCGCCACGTTCAATGCGCTGCGGAAATGCGGTGCGCAAGCGGGAGACACCGTGGCCGTCCTGGGCATCGGCGGCCTGGGACACATGGCGCTGCAGTACGCGCGGCGCATGGGGTTCCGGGTGGTGGCCATCGGGCGCGGCGGCGACGTCGCGGCGGACGCGCTGGCGCTCGGCGCGCACGTCTACATCGACAACCGCGTGGAGGACGCCGCCGCCCGGCTCCAGGCCCTGGGCGGCGCACAGGCCATCGTCACCATGGTCGACGATGCCGGGGCGGTGTCGGCGCTGCTGGCGGGCCTCGCGCCCGAGGGGCGGCTGGTGGTACTCAACCCGGGCAAGGGCCCGCTGCAGGTGCCTGTGGGGCTGCTGGTGGGCGGCCAGCGCGGCCTCCTTGGGTCGATCACGGGCACGCCGCACGACACCGAGCGGGCGCTGGATTTCAGCGTGCTGGTGGATGCGCGCCCGCGCATCGAGACCCTGCCGCTGGAGCAGGCGAACGAGGCCCTTCGCAGGCTCAAGTCCGGCAGCGCCCAGTACCGCCTGGTGCTGACGATGGGACACTCGCCTCTCCCCACCGCCGACCCAGAATGACCGATACCGCCATTACCTCCCCCCACTCCGCCGACCTGCTGCCCGACAGCGTGCAGCGCGGCAACATCTGGCGCCTTTCCATCGCCCAGGCGCTGGCTGGCGCGAACGCGGTGGTGGTCTATGCCACCGGCGCCATCGTCGGCCACATGCTGGCCCCGTCGCCCATGCTGGCCACGCTGCCCGTGTCGATCTTCGTGGTGGGCATGGCGGCGTGCATCCTGCCCATGGGGGCCATCGCGCGGCGCCATGGGCGGCGCGCCGCCTTTCTGGCAGGCACGGGCGCGGGCACGCTGGCGGGCCTGCTGGCCACGCTGGCCGTCGTCGTGGGCGGGTTCTGGCTGTTCTGCCTGGCGACCTTCTTTGGCGGCAGCTACGCGGCCGTGGTGCTGTCGTTCCGCTTCGCCGCCGCCGATGGCGTGGAGCCCGGGCGCCGGGCGCGCGCGCTGTCGCTTGTCATGGCCGGGGGCGTGGCCGCCGGGGTGTTCGGGCCGCAACTGGTGACCTGGACGATGGATCTATGGCCGCCGCACCTGTTCGCGGCCACCTTCCTCGTGCAGGCGGTGGTCGCGGTGCTCTCGGCCCTGGTCCTGCTGGGCGTGCGCCTGCCGATGCCGACCGCGGCGGAGATCGCCGGCGGACGGCCGCTGGCCGAGATCGCGCGGCAGCCGCGCTTCGCGGCAGCCGCGCTTCGTGGCGGCCGCCATCTGCGGCGCGGTGTCGTACATGCTGATGAACTTCCTGATGACCGCCGCGCCGCTGGCCATGCGCATCTGCGGGCATTCGCAGGGGGCCGCCAACCTGGGCCTGCAGTGGCACGTGATCGCGATGTACGCGCCCAGCTTCTTCACGGGCCACCTGATCGCGCGCTTCGGCGCCGGGCGCCTGGCGACGGCGGGGCTGGCGCTGACGGGCCTTGCCGCCGCCGTGGGGCTGCTGGGCATCGGCGTGCCGCACTTCTGGGGCGCGCTGGTGCTGCTGGGGCTGGGCTGGAACTTCGGTTTTCTCGGCGCCTCCGCGCTGGTGCTGGAATGCCACCGGCCCGAGGAGAAGACGCGCGTGCAGTCGCTCAACGACTTCATCGTGTTCGGGCTGATGGCGGTGGGCTCGTTCTCGTCCGGGGGGCTGCTGTCCGCCTACGGCTGGAACACGGTGCTGTGGGTGTCGTTCGTGCCGCTGGCCCTGGCCGCCGTGGCGCTGGCGGCGGCGATGCGCAGGAGCGCCGCCCGCTCTTAGCCCGGGCGTGCGCGTCGCCGGGGTCGGCGACGGCCAGGTCGGGGGCGACCACCACGATGCGCAGGGCTTCATTCATGCGCGGGATGCAAGCAAATTCCACGCCGCAAAATGGTGCGCCGGGCGGTTTTCCGCTTTGCAGGGCCTGAAACTTGCTAATACACCGGTGATTGGGAGGGCATACCCGATGGCGCCTCCGGGCGGCCTCGCATATACATCCGGTCACATTAATACATTGCTATGGAGTTTCCTTCATGAACAAGCTCATCGACCGGCGCCGCTTCTCGGCCAGCGTGGCATTCACCGCCCTGGCCGGCGCCGCTTTCCTTGCCGGGTGCAGCAAGGTGCCCGACACCGTCAAGATCGGCGTGGCGCAGCCCTTGAGCGGCCCGCTGGGCGCGCTGGGGCAGGACCTGCTCAACGGCGTGAACCTGGCCGTGGCCGAGCTCAACAAGGGCAACTACACGGTGGACGGCAAGCGCGTGACGCTGGAGGTGGTGGCGGTGGACGACAAGGCCGACGCCGCCACGGGCAAGACCGTGGCCCAGCAGCTGGTGGATTCCGGCGTGGTGGCGGTGATCGGCCACCTGAACTCGGGCGTGAGCATCGAGACGGCGCCCATCTATGCGGCCAAGGACATCCCGCAGATCGCGATCTCCACCAACCCCAAGTTCACGCAGCTGGGCTTTCCCACCACCTTCCGCATGGTGGCCAACGACACCCTGCAGGCCCGCGCCATCGGCTCGTTCGCGGCCACGCAGCTCGGCGCCGGGCGCTACGCCGCGCTGGACGACGGCACGCCCTATGGCAAGGGCCTGGCCGACGGTGCGGCCGGGCAGCTCAAGGCCGAGAAGAAGGAGGTGGTGGTGCGCAAGTCGTTCGACGACAAGACCACGGCCTTCGACGAACTGGCCGCCGAGCTCAAGGCCGCGCAGGTGGAGGTCATCGTCTCCACCCTCAACGACTTTCAGGCGCTGGCGCTGCTGGAGGCCTTGAAGAAAGTGGGCCACACCAAGGTGAGCCTGCTGGGCGGCGACACGATCAAGACCACCGACATGGCCAAGGGCGCGGGCATCGTGGAGGGCATCTACGCCACGTCGCCCGTGCTGGAGGCCAAGGAGTTCTCCACGGGCCGGCCGTTCCTCGAAAAGTACCTCGACGCCTACAAGAAGCCGCCCGCCTACGGCGGCCACTACAGCTACGACAGCATGTACGTGCTGTCGGCCGCCATCCAGAAGGCCAAGTCGGCCGACCCCAAGGACATCACCAAGGCCCTGCACAGCATCAACGGCTATGCGCCCGTGATCGGCACCATGACCTGGGACGACAAGGGCGAGCAGCGCTACGGCGCGGTGGGCGTGTACGAGCTGCGCGGCGGCAACTGGGAGCTGCGCATGCGCTCCGACCGCTGGTAATACACTCGCCGCCCATGAGCTTGCTGATCCTGGGCATCGAATCCTCCTGCGACGAAACCGGCGTGGCGCTGGTGCGTTCCACCGGCACTGCCGTGCCCACGCTGCTGGCCCACGCGCTGCACAGCCAGATCGACATGCACCAGGCCTATGGCGGCGTGGTGCCCGAGCTGGCGAGCCGCGACCACATCCGGCGCGTGCTGCCGCTGGCCACGCAGGTCTTCCAGGAATCAGGCCAGTCGCTGGCGGACGTGGACGTGGTGGCCTACACGCGCGGCCCCGGGCTGGCCGGCGCGCTGCTGGTGGGCGCGGGCGTGGCCTGCGCCTTGGGCGCTTCGCTGGGCAAGCCCGTGCTGGGCGTGCACCATTTGGAGGGGCACCTGCTCTCGCCCTTCCTCAGCGCCGATCCGCCCGAATTCCCGTTCGTGGCACTGCTCGTGTCGGGCGGGCACACGCAGCTGATGCGCGTGGACGGCGTGGGCCGCTACGAGATCCTGGGCGAGACCATCGACGACGCTGCGGGCGAAGCGTTCGACAAGTCGGCCAAGCTCATGGGCCTGGGCTACCCGGGCGGGCCCGCCCTCTCGCGGCTGGCGGAGCAGGGCAGCGCCACGGCCTTCAAGCTGCCCCGGCCGCTGCTGCACAGCGGCGACCTGGACTTTTCGTTCGCCGGGCTCAAGACGGCGGTGCTGACGCAGGCGAAGAAGCTGGGCGGCGACCTCGAAGCGCGCAAGGCCGACCTGGCCGCCAGCACCGAGGCGGCCATCGTGGAGGTGCTGGTGAAGAAGACGCTGGCGGCCCTCAAGCAGACCGGCTTGAAGCGCGTGGTGGTGGCGGGCGGCGTGGGCGCCAACCGGCATCTGCGCGCGCAGCTCAACGAAGCCTGCGCCCGCAGCAAGGTGCGGGTGCACTACCCCGAACTGCACCTGTGCACCGACAACGGCGCGATGATCGCCATGGCCGCCGCCATGCGCTTGCAGGCAGGGCAGCAGCAGGCCAACACCGACTACGCCTTCGACGTGAAGCCGCGCTGGCCGCTGGACGCGATCGCGGCCTGAAAATACCCGTCAAATCGGCCTCCAGCGCTTATGTGGCAAGCGTTGGAAGCTATTCTTTTTGAAATTCAGAACGGGTA
>Ga0222423_1001275_pt1 | contig 11809 bp, 9 predicted proteins | sample 3A0metagenome_FD_182472 | JGI IMG/M metagenome (GOLD analysis project Ga0222423, IMG submission 182472) | Enriched microbial communities from leaf-cutter ant dump, University of Wisconsin, Madison, United States - 3A0 (version 2) | ecosystem: Environmental > Terrestrial > Nest > Insects nest >...
GCGCAGTTGTACAACATCTCGGTGGTGGACCCGGCCGAGATCGTGAAGATCGCCGGCATCAAGCACGCGCACGGCCTGGGCATCAGCCAGGTGGTGCCCTACCCGTACCGGCCGCTGCTGCCCGTGGTACGCGAGTACCAGACGCTGCTCAGGAAGTACGCGCCCGACGCGGACATCAACTACACCAGCTTCGAGCAGTTCCTGGGCGCCAAGGTGCTCGTGGAGGCGCTGCGCCGCGCGGGCCCCGCGCCCACGCGCGCCAAGGTGGTCAAGGCACTCGAATCGCTGCAGAGCTATGACCTGGGCGGCATCACGCTCGGCTACTCCCCCACCAACCGCGTCGGCTCGCGCTACGTCGAGGTCACGGTCATTGGCAGCAATGGCCGGCTCATGAAGTAGGCAGCGCGCGCATCCGTTTTTCCGTTGTTCCAAAAGGCAGTCCACCATGTCTCCCACCTCGCGCTACGCCACCTGCGCCGGCTATGAAATCCACTACCTGGAGTGGGGCGCGCGCGACGCGCCGGCGGTCATCGCCTGGCACGGCCTGGCGCGCACCGGGCGCGACATGGATGAGCTGGCCGAGCACCTGGCGCCGCGCTACCGGGTGATCTGCCCCGACACCATCGGCCGGGGCCTGAGCCAGTGGGCGCGCAAGCCCAAGGACGAGTACCGCCTGTCGTTCTACGCGCGCATAGCGGCCGATTTGTTCGACCAGCTCGGCATCGAGAAGGCCCACTGGGTGGGCACCTCCATGGGCGGCGCCATCGGCACGGTGTGCGCCTCGGGCCTGTTCGAGCCGCAGCTCAAGGGCCGCATCAGCAGCCTGCTGCTCAACGACAACGCGCCCCGCCTGGCCGACGCCGCGCTGGAGCGCATCAAGGCCTATGCCGGCCAACCGCCCGCGTTCGACACCGTGCAGGAGCTGGAGGCCTTCTTCCGCCAGGTCTATGCGCCCTACGGCTGGCTCAGCGACGCGCAGTGGCGCCGCCTGACGGAGACATCGACGCGCCGCCTGCCCGACGGCCGCGTGACGCCGCACTACGACCCGGCCATGGTGCAGCAGTTCACGCACCACGCCAACGACTATCTGATCTGGGACCACTACGACGCGCTGGACATCCCCGTGCTGTGCCTGCGCGGCGTGGACTCCGACCTGGTGCTGCGCGAGACCACGGCCGAGATGCTCACGCGCGGCCCCGGCGCGCGCGGCCTGGCCCAGGTGGTGGAGGTGCCCGGCTGCGGCCACGCGCCCGCGCTCAACGTGCCGGAGCACTACGCGCTGGTGGACCGCTTCCTCGTGCACGGCGTGCAGGAGCCCGGCCCCAGCCAGCCCGCCCTGGTGCGGTCCGCGGGCGGCACGGGCCAGAAGACCTACTGGGCTTCCTCGCACCTGCAATGGCCATGAGCAGCAAGCCGCTCCCGCTGCCTCCGCGCGCTGGTCAGGCCGGCACCCTGGCGCTGGCCGCCGTGGCCGTGGTCCTGGCCTGCGTGGTGCTGGCCGGGCCGTCGCCCGCGCTGCGCCCCTGGGCGGGCGGCCTGGGCCTGGCCGCCGCGCTGCTGGCAGCCGCCGTGGCGCTGCGCGGCGCGCAACGGGCGGCGCGCGAGCTGCGCCTGGTGCAGGCCAGCGCCGAGCGGCTGGCGCAGGGCGACCTGGGCGAGCCCCTGACCGCGCACGGCGGCCCGGTGCAGGCCCTGCTGGCCGAGGTGGGCGAGCGCATGTTCCGCGTGGCGGTGGACGTGCGCGTGGGCACCACGGCCATCGCCACCACGGCGGGCTTCGTGGCAGGCGACAACACGGCGCTGTCGCAGCGCACCGAGTCGCAGGCCAGCGCGCTGCAACAGACGGCGGCGTCGATGGAACAGCTCACGTCCACCGTGCGCCAGAACGCCGACCACGCGCGCCAGGCGCACGGACTCGTCGCCTCCGCCGCCGACGCGGCGCGCCAGGGCGGCCAGGTGGTGGGCGAAGTGGTGCAGACCATGGGCAGCATCCGCGAGAGCTCGCGCCGCATCGTGGACATCACGGGCGTGATCGACTCCATCGCGTTCCAGACCAACATCCTCGCGCTGAACGCCGCCGTCGAGGCCGCCCGCGCGGGCGAGCAGGGCCGGGGCTTCGCCGTGGTGGCGGGCGAGGTGCGCGCGCTCGCGCAGCGCTCGGCCACGGCCGCGCACGAGATCAAGCAGCTCATCGACGAATCGGCCGCGCGCGTGGAGGCGGGCCACCGGCTGGCCGAGCAGGCGGGCGGCGCCATGTCCGGCATGGTGGACGGCGTGCAGCGCGTGGCCCGCATCATGGGCGAGATCGTGCAGGCCAGCCAGGAGCAGAGCACGGGCCTGGAGGAGATCCACCGCGCCATCGCCCACATCGACGACACCACGCAGCGCAACGGCGCGCTGGTGGAGGCGGCGGCGCACACTGCCGGCAGCCTGCAGTCCCAGGCGCAGCGCCTGGCCAGCGCCGTGGGCGACTGGCACCTGGGCGCGCGCGAGTTCGGCAACGCCGAGCAGGCCCGCGCCATGGCCGAGGCGGGCGCGCAGTTCGTGCGCACGCACGGCGTGGAGCGCGGCAAGCAGGCCATCAGCGACCCGCAGGGCCCCTTCGTGGACCGCGACCTGTATCTGGGCATGTGCGACGCCAGCGGCACCATCGTCGCCAACGGCGGCAACCCGCGCGTGATCGGCGTGGACGGCAACGTGGTGAAGGACGTGCAGGGCCGCTACTTCGTCAAGGAGATCATGCGCATGGGCCAGCACCCCGGCACCGGCTGGGTGGACTACCAGTGGGTGCACCCGCTCACCAACGAGACCATGACCAAGTCGGCCTACGTGCAGGCGGTCGGGGTGGAGGGGATGGTGATCTCGTGCGGGTTCTACAAGAAGTAGGCCAGGCGGGCCGTGCTGAATGGGTTTGCTTCTCTTTCAGGAGCTGTTGGCGCTTGTTGCATAAGCGCTGGAGCCTGATTTGACCTGAGTTTTGGCATCTCAGTCATTTGACAGCAATGACTGCATTGACAACAATGAAGGCTTCTCTTGGCAAGAGGTAGCCCACCATGGCCGTACTGACCATCCGCAACGTCGATGAAGCGATCAAGACCTCCTTGCGCGTGCGCGCCGCGCAGCAAGGGGTGTCCATGGAAGAGGAGGCACGGCGCATCCTGCGCGACGTGCTCCTGGCCCGCCCCGGCGAGCAGGCACCGCTGGGCCAGCGCCTGCTGCGCCGCTTTGGCGGCGTGGCCGACGGGGGCTTCGCGCCACCCCGGCGGCAGGCGCCGCGCACGCCTCCCGTGTGGGGCGAGGGCGAGGCGCCATGACGATCCTGCTCGACACCAATGTGCTGTCCGAGTTCATGCGCCCCCGGCCCGCCTCCCAGGTGGTGGCCTGGCTGGACGCGCAGGCGGCGCATGCGCTGCATGTGAGCGCGGTGGCCCAGGCCGAAATCGAACTGGGCCTGGCCCTGATGCCCGCAGGCAAGCGCCAGGCGGGGCTGGCGGTCGCCGCGCAGGCGATGTTCGACGAGGACTTCGCGGGGCGCTGCCTGCCTTTCGACGCGGCGGCCGCCACGCACTATGCGCGCATCGTCGCTGCCCGCACCCGCATGGGCAGGCCGGTGAGCGTGGAGGACGCGCAGATCGCCGCCATCGCCCTGGCGCAGGGCCTGCGGCTGGCGACCCGCAACACGGCGGATTTCGAAGGCATCGAGGGGCTGCGGGTGATCGACCCGTGGGTGGAGGGGGCTGCCGCGTAGTCGTTTTCAGGTTCACAAGAGATGGCTGCCAGCGCAAGTCCCCTAAGCGCTGGAGTTTGATCAAAATGGCCTCCAGCGCTTGATGGACAAGCGCTGGAAGCTATCAAAAGCATAGTTTTCGAGCCGCCTCACGGCTTGCGGACGGCAAGGCCGAACTTGCGGGCGCGGTAGGCCAGCGTCGCGCGGCTGATGCCCAGCAGGCGTGCCGCGGCGGCCACGTTGCCTTCGCTGGCCTGCAGGGCCTGCTGCAGCATCCGTACCTCGGCCTGCTGCAGGGGCAGGCCCGGCGCGGGCGCTGCTTCCGTTGGCGTGGCCGGCCCCAGCGTGGCGGTGCGGCCGCCGCCATGCTGGAGCGACAGCACGCCCGGGCCGCGCTGCTCCCCGCCGCTGAACAGGTGGTGCGGCTCGATGGGTTTGCCGTTGCTCGCCAGGATCACGCCGCGCTCGATGAGGTTCTGCAGCTCGCGGATGTTGCCCGGGAACGCGTAGTGGAACATCGCCTTCACGGCGGCTTGGCTGAAGCCGGGCACGTCGCGCTGGTGCCTGCGGCGGTAGTGCGCGAGGAAATGGCCCATCAGCAGCGGGATGTCGTCGCGCCGGTCGCGCAGCGGCGGCAGGTGAATGGGAAAGACGTTGAGCCGGTAGTAGAGGTCGTCGCGGAACGTGCCCGCGCGCACGGCCTCGCGCAGGTCCACGTTGGTGGCGGCCACCACGCGCACGTCCACGGCGATGGTGCGGGTGCCTCCCACGCGCTCCACTTCGCCCTCCTGCAAGGCGCGCAGCAGCTTGCCCTGGGCCACCAGGCTCAGGGTGCCGATCTCGTCCAGGAACAGCGTGCCCCCGTGGGCGCGCTCGAACCGCCCCGCGCGCGACTGCGCGGCGCCCGTGTAGGCGCCGCGCTCCACGCCGAACAGCTCGGACTCGACCAGCGTCTCGGGGATCGCCGCGCAGTTGAGCGCCACGAAGGGCTGGCCCTGGCGCGGGCTGATGCGGTGCAGCATGCGCGCGAACATCTCCTTGCCCACGCCGGACTCGCCGGTGAACAGCACCGTGGCCGACGTAGGGGCCACGCGCCGCAGCAGGTGGCAGGCGGCGTTGAAGGCCGACGACGCGCCGACCATGGCGTGGCCCGCGTCCGCCTCCTGCGGCGCGGCCTGGCGGGACGGGCTGATCGGCACCTGTGCGCCGACGAAGTCCTGCGCGTTCAGGTAGGCGAGGTCTTCCTGCGCATCGCCCCAGCGCTCGGCCGACTTGCCGATGACGCGGCAGTGCGCCGCGCCCGAGGACCGGCACTCCACCTCGCGGAAGACGATCATGCGGCCGAACAGCGTGCTCACGTAGCCCGTGGCGTAGCCCACCTGCATCCAGCATGCGGGCGAGCCGCCCACGCCGTAGGCGGCGATGTGCTCGTCGTCCTCGCTGGAGTTGTGCCAGAGGAACTCGCCCTCGTAGTCGCCGGTGCCCGCGTCGTAGCGCACATGCACCACCTCCACCTGCACCACGCCTTCGAGCGCGTGCAGCCGCGTGCCCGCCATGGCTGCGGCGGGTGGGTCGGCGTCGGGCCACTGCTGGCGCACCAGCTGCGCGTCGCGCGCGCCGCTCACGTAGCCCGCCCGCGTGAGCAGGCCCCGGGCTTTCTCCAGTCCGATGCTGTCGATCAGCTCGCGCCGCAGCGCGCCCAGGGCCTCGGAGTGCAGCAGGACCATGCGCTGGTCCTGCAGCCAGATACGGCCGTCGCCCGGCGAGAAGAACAGGCATTCGCTGATGTCGGCCACCGTGGGGTGGGCGTGCGGGCTCACGCCAGCGGTGTCGAACCCGCCCAGGGCGGAGGGAGTGCGGTGCAGGTCGGCCAGGGAGACGCGGCGCTGGGACATGGTGATCCTTCGGTGGGTGGGCGGGAATTGATCAAGAAGTGATCATTTGAGCAATTTCCATGCGGCTATTTGTTTATTAATGGTAACTATTTGGGTGCAAAAAATCGCCCATGCCAGCCGCGCCCGGGCCTAGGGAAAGTCCGTAGCGCTCCCTCTCAAAAACCACCTGGTGAAGGCGCTTTGCGGCGTTGGATGCGCCGTGGCTGGTACGCCCGTTGCAATTCCTGGTGCGGTCGCCGCAGTGGCGCGGCTGATTTTTTCAACCAAGGAGCAAAGCAATGGGTGTCTCAGAAAAACCGGGCCTGCTGGACAACCGCCTCTGGGCGGGCAAGGCTTTCGACGGCGGGTGGACGACCTCGCTGAACACGGCGCGTGATGTCACCGAGCCCGCCACGGGCCAGGTGCTGGGCAGCGTGGGCATCGCCAACGCGGCGGACATGCAGGCCGCCATCGGCCGTGCGCAGCAGGCGCAGCCCGCCTGGGCGGCACTGGGGCCGCGTGAGCGCGCGGCGGTCTTCCACCGCGCCGCAGGCATCTTCGAGCAGCACTTTGACGAGCTGGCGATGGCGATTGCCCGCGAAACCGGCGGCATCGTGCCCAAGGGCCAGCACGAGGTGCGCGAGGCCGTCACGCTGTGCCAGCTGGCCGCCAGCCTGCCCATGCAGGCCCAGGGCCAGGTGCTGCCCAGCACGCCGGGGCGGCTGTCCCTGGCTCGGCGCGTGCCGCATGGCGTGGTGGGCGTGATCTCGCCGTTCAACTTTCCGCTCATCCTGGGCCTGCGCTCGGTGGCCCCGGCGCTGGCACTGGGCAATGCGGTGGTGCTCAAGCCCGACACGCGCACGCCCGTCAGCGGCGGCTTCATCATGGCCCGCGTGTTCGAGGCGGCGGGCCTGCCCGCCGGCCTGCTGCAGGTGGTGCCGGGCGATGCCGAGGCGGGCGAGGCGCTGGTGACGGACGAGCGCGTGCCCATGATCGCCTTCACCGGCTCGCCCGCCGTGGGGCGGCGCATCGGCGCGCTGGCGGGGCAGCACCTCAAGAAGGTGTCGCTGGAGCTGGGCGGGGCCAACAACCTCGTCATCCTGGAAGATGCCGACCCCGATGCCGCCGCCAGCGCCGCCGCCTTTGGCGCGTGGTTCCACCAGGGGCAGATCTGCATGGCGTCCAACCGCATCCTGGTGCACGAGTCGATCGCCGACGCCATCTTGCAGCGCCTGGTGGGCAAGGCCACGCACCTGCCCGTGGGCGACGATGCCAGCGGCCAGGTGGCCCTGGGGCCGATGATCGACGCCCGGCAGTTGCAGCGCTTCGACAGCGTGATCCAGGACAGCGTGGCCCAGGGCGCGAAGCTGGAGGCGGGCGGCACCCATGAGGGGCTTTGCTACAAGCCCACGGTGCTCTCCGGCGTCAAGCCCGGCATCCGCTCGTTCGATGAAGAGCCCTTCGGCCCGGTCGCCAACCTCGTCACCTTCCGCACCGACGACGAAGCCGTCGCGCTGGCCAACACCAGCCAGGGCGGCCTCTCGGCCGCCGTGATCAGCCCCAACGTGGGCCGCGCCATGGCGATCGGCCAGCGGCTGCGCGCCGGCATGGTCCACATCAACGACCAGACCGTGAACGACGAATGCACCAACCCCTTCGGCGGCCCCGGCGTGGGGGGCAACGGCGGCAGCGTGGGCGGCCCGGCGGACATCGATGAGTACACGCGGTGGCAGTGGGTCACCGTCAAGGACGCGCCGCCGCAGTTCCCGTTCTAAACAAACATCTTCAGGAGACACATTCATGACCCTTCACAACAAAACCATCGTCGTCACGGGCTGCTGCTCGGGCATCGGCGCCGACTTCGCCAAGCTGGCGCGCCAGCAGGGTGCCAGCGTGATCGGCTTGGACCGCCATGCGCCCACGCTCACGCTGGACGGCTTCGTGCAAGCGGATCTGGGCGACCCGGCCGCCATCGACGCGGCGGTGGCGCAACTGCCCGTGCAAGTGCATGCGCTCGCCAACATCGCCGGGGTGCCCGGCACGGCACCCGCCGAGCTGGTGGGCCGCGTGAACTACCTGGGCCTGCGCCACCTCACGCTGCGTCTGCTCGACCGCATGCCCGAGGGCGGTTCCATCGTCAACATCGCCTCCATCCTGGGGGCCGAGTGGCCGCACAGGCTGGAGCCGCACCGCGCCCTGGGGGCGACGGCCAGCTTTGAAGACGGCGTGCAATGGCTGGCCGCCCACCCGGTGGCGCAGGAAACCTGCTACCAGTACTTCAAGGAGGCGCTGATCGTCTGGACCTACACCCAGTCGCAAAAAATCTTCCTGGAGCGCGGCGTGCGCATGAACTGCGTGGCCCCCGGCCCGGTGTTCACGCCCATTCTGGGCGACTTCGTGCAGATGCTGGGCACCGAGCGCGTGGAGAAAGACGCGCACCGCATGAAGCGCCCGGCCTTCAGCGACGAGATCGCGCCGGTCATCGCCTTCCTGTGCAGCGACGCGGCGCGCTGGGTGAGCGGCATCAACCTGCCGGTGGACGGCGGGCTGGCCTCGACCTACATCTGAGGAGCGCACCGGCCATGTCCGCACAACAGCTCCAGGCCATCCTGCAGATGGCCGCGCAGAACCCGCCGCCGCAAGGGGCCAGCCCCGCGCAGCTGCGCGCGTGGTTCGACGCCAGCAACTCGCAGATGCCCCCGGCCCCGGGGCTTTCGGTCCAGAGCCTGCGTATCTCCGATGTGGCGGGCGGCACCCTGGCGGCCGAGCTGCTGGGCACGCCGCAGTCCGACCCGCGCAGGCTGGTCATCTGCTACCACGCGGGCGGCTTCGTGTTCGGCTCGCTGGACTCGCACCGGGCGCTGTGCTCGTACCTTGCGCAGTTCAGCGGCGCACGGGTGCTCAACGTGGGCTACCGGCTGGCCCCGGAGCACCCCGCGCCCGCCGCGCACGACGATGCGCTGGCGGCCTACCAGTGGGCGCTGGACAGCGGCTATGCCCCGTCGGCCATTGCGCTGGCGGGCGACTCGGCGGGCGGCAACCTGGCCCTGTCCACGGCGGTGCGCGCCCGCGACCAGGGGCTGCCCCTGCCGGCAGCCATCGTGGCACTGTCGCCCGCGCTCGACCTCGCGTCCGAAGGCGAATCCCACCACACGGTGGATGACCCGTTCATCACGCCCGAGCTCATGGGCTTCTTCAACGCCATGTACGTGCCCGGCGGCGACGTGCGCTCGCCTGCCGTCACGCCGTTCTACGGCACCGACCTGCAAGGGCTGCCGCCCGTGCAGCTGCAGGTGGGCGCCCGGGAGCGGCTGCGCGACGACGCCGTGACCATGGCCGCGCGCTTGCAGGCGGCTGGCGTAGAGGCCGAATGCACCGTGTGGGAGGGCATGGTGCATTGCTGGCAGCTGTTCGCGCCCGCGCTCGACGAAGCGATGGCCTCGCTGGAACTGGCGGGGCGGTTCATCGTCGCGCACCAGCGCTGAATGACAAAAGGAGACGACATGACAACACCAAAGACATCTTTCCGCCTGACGGCGCTGGCTCTCGCCGGTGCGCTGTCCACAGCGGCCTTCGCCACCGAGGGCGGGGGCTCCACCTACCCGCTGGGCACCGAGAACTTCATGGCCGGTGCCGCGCCGCCGCCCGGGCTGTACGTGCTGGAGTACGTCAACCATTACACCACCCGCCGCGTGAACGACGGCCAGGGCAACGCGGTGCCCGTCCCCGGCTTCAAGGTGCGGGCGACGGCGGCGGCCACGCGGGTGATCTGGGTCACGCCGGTGGAGGCGCTGGGCGGCCTGGTGACGGCACACGCCATCCTGCCGCTGGTGAACTTGTCGGTGCGCGCGGGCGGCGCAAGCGATTCGCGTACCGGCCTGGGCGACGTGACGGTGGGCGGCGGCATCGCCTGGCACCACTCACCCCAACTGCACAGCGTGGTGGGGCTGGACGCCGTGCTGCCCGTGGGCGTGTACGACCGCACGCGCCAGGCCAACATCGGGCGCAACTATCTATCGCTGCAGCCCCTGGGCGTGCTGACCTGGATGGATCCGGACGGCTTCAACGCCGACGTGAAGGCCACCCTGAACTTCAACCGCACCAACAGCGACACCCAGTACCGCTCTGGCCGCGAATTCATCGTGGACTACGCCGCGGGCTGGGGCCTGGGCAACGGCTGGGTGGTGGGCGTGGGCGGCTATGTGTATCGGCAGTGGAGCGACGACAGGGCAGACGGCGTGGCGCTGCCTGGCTCGCGCGGCCGCAGCCAGTCCATCGGGCCCTCGGTGCGCTTCGCCAATGGCAAGGGCTGGCTCATCACCGCCAAGGTCGAGAAGGAATTCGGCGTGCGCAACCGCGCCCAGGGCTCGCAGTTCTGGCTCAAGACCACCGTGCCGTTCTGACCGCTCGGCCCGGCAGTCCCGCCGCCTTCCGGGCCGGGTTCAGCGCAGCTTGCGCCCGCGCCGCGTGTGCCCCGCCGCCTGGCAGGCGCGGCGGTAGGCGCGCAGCGTCTGCTCCGCGCGCTCCAGCACCGAGCCCGGTTCGGCCGGCGCGCCGTCCATGCCCGAGGGTGTGCCCGTGAGCAGCGCGATGCCCTCGCTCACGTGGCCCATGGTGTAGACGTGGAACAGGCCGCGCTCCACCGCGTCCAGCACGCTCGCGTCGAGCATCAGGTGGCGCCGGTTGCGCGCCGGGATCAGCACGCCGTGCGTGCCGTCCAGCCCGGCGGCGGCGCAGGCCTGGAACCAGCCCTCGATCTTTTCGTTGATGCCGCCCACGGGCAGCACCTCGCCGTGCTGGTTGAGCGCGCCCGTTACCCCGATGCCCTGGGCGAGCGGCAGGCCCGACAGGCTGGACAGCAGCGCGTACAGCTCGGCGCAAGAGGCCGAGTCGCCCTCCACGCCGCTGTATTCCTGCTCGAACACGATGGAGGCATTGAGTGCCAGCGGCGCCACATGGCTGAACAGCGCCGTGAGGTAGCCGTGCAGGATGAGCACGCCCTTGTCGTGGATGGGGCCGGACAGGTCCACCTCGCGCTCGATGTTGAGCAGCCCCTCCTGCCCCGCGAAGCTGCGCGCCGTGATGCGCACCGGGAAGCCGAACCGGTAGTCGCCCAGGTCGATCTGCGTCATGGCGTTGACCTGACCGGCCACGCTGCCGTGCAGGGTGATGAGGCGCTCGCCCTCGGCGATGGATTCGTGCAGCTGCTGCTCGGGGTAGTTGTGGCGCAGCCTGCGGGCCTGCAGGGCGGCCGCCACGTCGTGCGCCTCCACCAGCCGCGCTTCACCTGGTGGCTGGCGTGCCTGGCACAGCGCCGCGCTTTCGATGAGCAGGGCCTCGGTGTGGGCGAACAGGGCGCTCTGGCGGCCCTGGTCGTCGGCCTCGCGGTGGCTTTGCTCCAGCAGCCGGGCCACGGCGTCGGCCGTGAAGTGGGGCAGGCCGCGCTTCTGGCAGCTGTGCGCCACGAAGACGGCGCTGGCCTGCCGCGTGGCGGGCGTGGCCGCGAAGCGCTCGGCGAAGTCCACCTTCGCGCGGAAGCGCCGCGCGGCGTCGGGGTCCGCCTCCTGCAGGGCGTAGTACTCGTCCACCGAGCCGATGAGCACGATCTTCACATCCACGTCCACCGCCTCGGGCTGTAGTGCCGCGCCGCCACCACCGCCGCCGCCGTGGGGCGCGCCGCCTTCCTCGATCTGCAGCCGGGCGCAGCGCAGGAAGCGGCGCAGGCGCGGCCACAGGCCCTCCTCGGCGGCGAGGTCGTGCAGGTGCAGCAGGATGAAGCCGCCATGCGCGCGCAGCAGGCTGCCCGCGTGCACGCCCAGGTGGCCGGCCGGGGCCGGGGCCGGGCCGTCGTCGGGGCCGTGCGGCTCGATGCTGCCGAACAGCGTGCGCGCCGTGGGGTTGTCCTCCACCACCACGGGCGCGGCGGGCCGGCCGTCGTTGTCCACCGCCAGGTTCACCTGGCAGCGGGCCAGCAGGTCGTCCTGCGCGTCCTTGCGGTCGGCCTCCGCGTCGGAGTCCGGGTCGGCGTCGGCGGGCTCGAACAGGTCGATGCGGTCCAGCACCGCGTGCTCCACCTGGTCCAGCCACTGCGCGAGCTTGGCGGCGTCCTTGATCTGCTTGCGCAGGCCCTGGCGGATGCCGTGCAGCAGCTGCTCCACCAGCGGCTTGACCGTCTGGCGCCGCAGTGCGGCCAGGGCGGCGTCGCGTG
>Ga0222423_1001278_pt1 | contig 11800 bp, 9 predicted proteins | sample 3A0metagenome_FD_182472 | JGI IMG/M metagenome (GOLD analysis project Ga0222423, IMG submission 182472) | Enriched microbial communities from leaf-cutter ant dump, University of Wisconsin, Madison, United States - 3A0 (version 2) | ecosystem: Environmental > Terrestrial > Nest > Insects nest >...
TGGCGCGCGTTTTGATTGGCGCTGGGGACGCAACCACTTTTGTTTCTGTGCTCAAGCTCATCGCGGTGTGGTTCCCGCCGCTGCGTGCGCCGCTGCTCTCGCAGATTACGGGCCAGATTGCGCAGACAGGGCAGATAATCTCGGCTATCCCGTTTGTGTTTGTGGTTCACAAGCTCAGTTGGTCTCCCGCGTACGCGATTCTTGGTGTGCTTGGGATTTTTGCTTCATTGTGGACGCTTGCGTGGGTGCGTGATCGCCCTGATGTGGCTCATGCTGGCACTGCCAGGCAGCTGCGCCCCATTGATGTTGTACCAGCTCAGCCCGGTGTGACGCCGTTTCGTGGGGCGATTCATGCTGCTGGTTCGTGGTTGGGTTTCTGGACTCACATGGTGACTGCGTTTTCGTTTAACGTGTTTATTTTCCTGTGGGGTTCGCCGTTTTTGCTGTTGGGGCAGGGGCTCACTCAGTCCAATGTCTCGCTGATTGTCACGTGCATGACGCTCGTTGGCATGGTTGCTGGTCCATTGATTGGTTTGTTCTGTTCGCGTCATCCTTTGCGACGATCTTGGCTGGTTTACGCCATCGTTGCGGCTGTGACGGTGGCTTGGCTGGTCATGCTTGTGCCTTCGCATCCGCTTCCGCTCGGGGTGTTGTTGCTCTGCTGTATGACGATTTCTGTGGGCGGCCCAGCGTCCTTGATTGGCTTGGATTTTGCGCGCACGTCTAACCCCACGGAGCACCTTGGTGTGGGTAGCGGGATTGCCAATATGGGTGGTTTTGTGGGCGGGTTCCTGTGCATCTTGGCTATTGGGTTTGTTCTTGATGTGCTGCGCCCGGATGGCAACTATATTCTCGACGATTTCCGTAAGGCGTTCCTCGTCTTACTGATACCGCTCGTGGTTGGGTTTGTAGGCACGCTGGTGACACGCAGGTCAACGCGTTCGGCGTATCGGGATCGCGGCATTGTGGTTCCGCCGATTCGAGACGCGTGGCGCAGTTATCGGGGTAAGTAGCCCTGCCTGCATCTAGTTCTGTATGGAACTAACTCTGCACGCAAGTGGCCCCAGGCACGTTTGATATGGCGTTAAGTTACTCGTGAAATGTGTCGAATAACTGGGTGTGACAAAGCGTATGAGGCAGCGTGATAGTGCCGATGCTCAGCAGTCGAATGCGGCCGAGGTGGGTCGTCCTCAGGGTCGGCTCAGTTCCACGTTATTGGTGGTGCTTATTGTGGTAATCGTTGCGTACGTGGTGGCCCACCTGATTTGGCGCTGACCGTTGCGGTGCCTGACCACTACCGTGGTTGTCTGCTGCTGTAGCTGACTGCGGGGGTATCCGACTGCGGTGGGCTGAAGTTGCCACGGGGCTGGGAATTGGGGATTCGTCGGGAATCTACGTGGTGCATTTATGGTGTGGGTGCAGCAAAAAAGATACACCTACAGCAAAAATGATGGATCTCATGATGTGGTCCGCCTGGCTCAACTAGTCCGCATGGCTCAACTGGTCCAACCGATCCACCCGGTCTACCCGAGCTACCCAGCCCACGCCGCTGCGAGTTAGTTGATGCGAAAGCCTTCAGGGAGTCCGCCGCCAACACTCAGGTAGGTCACCATTCCGGCTACCAGCACCACGATTCCCCAGAGGGCTAGCGGCATGCCCGGCACGAGAGCGATGGAGAAGAAGCCAAAGACGATCTGCGCCATGATCAGCACCAGCGTGATAACCAGTGTGGCTGCCAGTACCTTTTGCGGTGCGTGGATGGCGTTGCCCTTGGGCATGTCGCGGGCGAGGGCTGCGGCGGGGCCAAAGTGCTCGTTGAGCCGCTCGCCTGGGTGGGTGTGTTCCCAGCCTTTGATGTCGTTGAGCGTAGTCAATATTCGCTGGTCCTCAATGCCTTTGCGGCGCATGAGTTTGGTGACCTGCGAGTAGTACTTGATGTCCATGTATGTCCTTGTGGGCGGGTTACAGGCAGCCGTCCGGTCCACAAACGGCGGCGTTGTCCACAGTGAAGTCTAGGCCTTGTAAGGCCGTCAGTGCTGCTGGGGCCCGCAGTGGGGATGCAGGTGCGGTTGCGCTGTTGGCGGTCTGATTTTCGACGACACCCCCGCTCTGTTCATCGCGTGCTGTTGCGTTGGGTGTTGCTTCAGCGTCAGGCATGGCTGGAGCTTTCAGCGCTGTCCTCGCTGGTGCGCTCGGCTGCTACCTGCTCGAGGACCTGGGTGAAGGTTTCGGCGGCTTGGGCGCCGGAGACGCCGTACTTGTTGTCAAACACGAAGAAGGGCACGCCGTTGATGCCGTAGGCGCGGGCCTGGTTGATGTCTTCTTGGACGTCATTGGCGTACTGGCCTGATTCAAGCGCGGTACGAGCTTCATCCTTGTCCAAGCCAACCTCTGCGGCGAGTTCGGCGAGCGAGTCGATCTTGCCTACGTGACCGCCCTCGGTGAAGTAGGCCTTGAGTAGGCGTTCCTTCATTTCACGCTGTTTGCCGTGTGCCTTGGCAAAGTGCAAGAGCTGGTGCCCGCGCAGCGTGTTGGTGTGCTTGAGCAGGTCAAATCGGTATTCGAGGCCAACTTCTGCGGCCACGTTGGTTACGTGCTCGAGCATTTGCTCGAGTTGGCCGGCGGGCATGCCTTTGAACTTTTCCAGGAAGTCGATCTCTGAGCCGTCAAAGTCCACCGGGGTGTCGGGGGCGAGTTCGAACGAGTGGTATTCCACTTCTACGTTGTCGCGGCCGGCAAACTGGGCGAGGCCATTCTCAAACTTTCGCTTGCCGATGTAGCACCATGGGCATGCGATGTCGGACCAGATATCTACCTTTAAGGGAGCGCTCATAATGTGAGTCAACGGCGCAGTTGCCGCTGCTATTCCCGGCGCGCCAGCTATGTCCTCCTACTGCCTCGCAGAGAGGGGAGGTCGAAGGGGCAAGGGGCAAGGGGCAAAGGGCAAGGGGCAAAGGGTTGGTGCTGCGGTAATTCGACCAATGTATTAGTTGACGCTTCAAGTATTGCGTGAGATGCTTGAAGCATCAATCAATCGTCGGGTGGACCTCAATGAACAACGCAACGCAACCAGAATCGTCGAAAATCATGGCGGACCTCACGCCGCAGCAAGACGCACAACTACCAGGACACGCTGGAATCACACCAAGTGCCCGCGTACCAGAACCGCACGCACTGACAAATGCGGACCTACTGCCAGCCGAACTCGACATGGACGCCGTCACCCTCTATGTACGCGACCTCGACGCCATGGTGCGGTTTTACACGCAGGTAATTGCACTCAATGTGATCGATGGCGACGGCCACACCTCAGCGGCAGTCGACAAACGCGAGGGGATCGTAACGCTCGGCCGCGGCAAGACACCCATCATGGTGCTACGCCATGAACCCAACCTGCCTTTTGCCGGGCAAGGCCAAGCAGGTCTCTTCCACACCGCCATTCTGTTTGAGACGAAGGCCGCGCTCGCAGCCGTAATTGTGCGCGTGGCCCAGCACGCAGGGGATCTGTACACGGGCTCAGCAGACCACCTAGTATCCGAGGCCTTCTACCTCAACGATCCCGAGGGCAACGGCATCGAGCTGTACTGGGACCGCCCGCGCGATCAGTGGCGTTGGAACGGCTCCTCGGTGGTGATGGACACCCTGCAGCTCGACCCCAACGATTTTGTGCACACCCACCTAACTGAGCAGGCGCTCAATGCCCCTGAACTCGAAGAAGCAAAGGTGGGACACGTCCACCTGCAGGTGGGAGACACGCGCGCCGCACGTCAGTTTTACGTGGATACGCTTGGGTTTGAAGCTACCAGCGAGATGCCCGGCGCGCTGTTCGTATCGGCCGGCGGATATCACCACCACATGGCTATGAACGTGTGGAATTCGCGCGGCGCAGGGCCGCGCGCCTCCTCGCTGGGGCTCGGTGAGGTCTCACTTCTGGTACCAACTGCCTACGAAGTCTCAGCTTTAGCGGAGCGGCTTGCGTTTGGTGGGATCTCGGCGCACCACGACGGCGCGGCATTGCGATTCGAAGACCCCTGGCGCAACGCCATTGCGGTGAGCGTGGGGTAGCAGGCACTGTTGCTTTGCGTCGGTTGATGCGTCGGCTTATCCGTCGGTTGATCGGAGATTGCCGCGGTGGTTTATGCGGCGGTTAATTACAGGTCGGCGCTGGGCGCAGGCTTGACTAGGCGGGCTGCCACTCGCTTTGAGCCGCGCTTAGCGAGCACCTGCGTGAACGTACCGGCCATAGCGCTCACGGCAGAGAAGGTGAGGAGCGAGACCATCCGGGCATCGTCGTCGTCAACGGAGTGAGACAGTCCGCCCGTGGACTTGTCCCACGCCTTCTCCACGACCTTCTGCGCAATCCAGCCGGCAGCAAAAGAAATCACCAGCGTGGCAATCTTCTCCACACCGGACTGCTTGGGCTGCTCGTTCTTGGGCTGCTTGCTCATGGTGACTCCACTTCGTCGATGCGCTGGGTCGGTTCTGAAGGAACATACTGAAATAACGTTTTGCTACACCCAAAATATCGGCTCACCTGCCAGGCCGCGAACTGGCCGCGCCAATTAGCGGCAGCCCGGCTGGCTGTCCCGAGTGATGAACCTCCTACATCGACCTATTTTGCGTGGCGGTAGACTGGATAGGTACGACAGGGGAGCGCACAGTGCGCTGAGAGTGCCTGAGATAGGCAGACCCTCGAACCTGATCCGGTTAGTGCCGGCGTAGGGAGTCGGGCTTCTCGCCATGTTGCGTGAGCGCAACATGGAACCCCTCCTTTCCCAAGGAGGACACGTTGGGTACAACGCGCACGCGGAACATTGCCGCCGTCGCATCCACATTCGCACTCGTCATGGCTCTGGCAGCATGCGCGCCGAGTTCTGACTCGGACAAGAACGCGGCCGAATCGCCAACTACCAGCGCCAGCTCAGATGGTACGGCGAACTCGCAGGGCGAGCCCGCTAATAAGACGGTGCGGTTGGTAGCACATGATTCGTTTGTTATTTCCGACGAATTGAAAGCTCAGTTCACCAAGGTCACCGGATATGAACTCGAGATTGTGACCAACGGTGACGGCGGCGCACTCGTCAATAAACTGGTGCTCACCAAAGATGCACCACTTGGCGATGCCGTATTCGGTGTCGACAACACCTTTGCCTCGCGCGGCATCGCAGAAGGCGTTTTTGCGCCGTACACCTCGGATAAGCAGTCGACCACAGGCACCTCACTCGCAGTCCCCGGAGATAACTCGCTCAACGCAATTGACTACGGTGACGTGTGCTTGAACCTCGACACCGCGTGGTTCGCTGAACACAAAGTTGCTGAGCCACAAACATTCGAAGACCTGACCAAGCCGGAGTACAAGGACCTGACGGTTGTGACCAACCCAGCCACTTCGTCGCCAGGCTTGTCCATGCTCCTAGGCACCATCGGTGCCTTTGGCGCGGACGGGTACCTGAACTACTGGCAGGAACTGAAGGACAACGGCGTGAAGATCGACGACGGCTGGGAAGACGCATACTACGTGGACTTCACCGGCGCTGGCGAGGGAGACCGGCCCATCGCACTGTCCTACGCTTCCTCGCCCGCTTTCACCGTAAGCGATGACGGAAAGTCGACCACCACGAGCGCGATGCTAGACACCTGCTTCCGCCAAACCGAGTACGCCGGCGTGCTGGCTGGAGCAAAGAACCCCGAGGGTGCAAAAGCACTCATCGACTTCTTGCTAGGTGTTGACTTCCAGAACTCGATTGCAGACGCAATGTACATGTACCCCGTGTCAGACGAAGCTACTTTGCCAAGCGACTGGGCCAATTTTGCTCCGTTGCCCACCAAACCTATCGCGGTTGCGCCAGCCGACATCGCAGACAACCGCGACGCCTGGCTAAAGGATTGGAGCGCAAAGATCATTGGCTGATAAGACGCTCGAACACCCTGCGCCAAGTGCTACGCACGGTGCTGATAGGGCAAGTGCTACGCACTTGGCCGCAGGGTCGAGCGCGCCCTTTCGCAGGGCACGGGCGGGGCGGCGCCTGCTGATCTGGGGCGGCGCAGCCCTCGTGCCCATTGTCTTTCTTGCCATCTTTTTTGGCTGGCCGGTAATTGCCCTTGTGGGGCGCGGGTTCTTTCATGAAGGCGCACTGGACCTGTCTAGTTTTAGCGAGGTACTCGGAACACCGCGTACGTGGCGGCTGCTCGGCATCACCCTGGCACAGGGGCTTGTGGGCACAGGTATGTCCCTCGCGCTGGGATTGCCCGGCGCTTACGTGCTCTACCGGTGTCGGTTTCGCGGGCGCATGCTTGTACGAGGGCTAGTCACGGTTCCGTTTGTGTTGCCCACCGTGGTGGTGGGCGTTGCCTTTCGAGCGTTGCTGACCTCGAGTGGACCGCTTGGGTTCCTCAACATTGACGGCACATTCATCGCTGTGGCCGCAGCCCTCGTGTTCTTCAACTATTCGGTAGTTGTCCGCACGGTTGGCGGCATGTGGGAGCAGATCGATCCACGGGCAGCTGAAGCAGCCCGCTCGCTCGGCGCCTCGCGATGGCGGGCGCTGTGGACGGTGACGATACCGCAACTTATGCCCGCCATTATGTCTGCTGCCGCTGTTGTCTTCTTGTTCTGTGCCACCGCGTTTGGCACGGTCATGGTGCTTGGCGGTCAAGGCTACGGGACGATCGAGACAGAAATCTGGATGCAAACCGTCCAGTTCTTGGACTTACGCGCTGCCGCAGTGCTTTCCATCCTGCAGCTCGTGGTTGTGGCAGCCTCACTCTGGCTGAGCGCGCGGGCGCGTGCCAAACGGGAACGAGCACTTGGCCTAGTTCGCTCAGAGTCCTCCGCGCAGCCGGTGGTGCTCCGCAGGGACTGGGCGTCCGTACTGGTCACTGCCCTAGTTGCGGTGGTGCTCATTGCTTGGCCACTGGGAAATCTGTTCGCGTCCGCGTTCCGCAGGGGGGATTCGTGGACACTTGCAAACTTTGCCGCGCTCACGGGGAAGGGCACGCGAAATGCGCTGTCCGTGTCCGTACTAGAAGCGCTCTACAACTCGCTTGTCATCGCAATGTATGCAGCGCTCATCGCGCTATGCGTGGGCGGACTCGTAGCATTTGTGGTTTCGCGCAGGCCTACATCGAGAACCGGCAAGTGGGCAATCAGTGGGTTGGACGCGCTCTTCATGCTGCCCCTTGGGGTGTCCGCAGTAACGGTGGGTTTCGGGTTCCTCATCACCTTGGACCGGCCGCTTGGGTTGAACATTGACTTGCGATCTTCCGGAATGCTTGTGCCCATCGCACAGGCGGTGGTGGCCGTGCCACTTGTGGTGCGCACTGTCCTTCCGGTGCTGCGGGCAATAGATCCGCGGCAGCGTGAAGCTGCAGCAACGCTTGGCGCTAATCCGTGGCGGGTGGGACTAACCATTGACTGGCCCATTGCCACGCGCGCTCTCGGTTTGGCGTTGGGCATGGCCTTTGCCGTGTCGCTCGGCGAGTTTGGTGCCACGTCGTTCTTGTCGAGGCCGGAAACGGCCACTTTGCCCGTGGTGATTTTTCGCCTGATTTCCAAGCCGGGCGCGGAAAATTACGGCATGGCGCTTGCCGCCTCGGTGATTCTGGCGCTCTTTTCCGCAGCGATCATGATGCTCGCCGAGCGGCTGCGCACTTATTCTTCAGGGGAGTTCTAATGGCACAGCTGAGTAAACGTATTGGCCAGCCTGATCGGGTGCTGAGTATCGAGGACGTGAGTGTCCTCTTTGGTACGTTCACTGCCGTGGACTCCGTGTCACTTACCGTGGGTAATGGTGAAATCCTCGGCCTGCTGGGTCCATCCGGATGTGGTAAATCCACCCTGTTGCGTGCGGTGGCCGGACTTGAACTGCCCTCGGCGGGGCGAGTGCTCTGGAATGGCGCGGATCTGTCTGCGGTGCCTGTGCATAAGCGTGGTTTTGGGCTGATGTTCCAAGATGGCCAGCTATTTGTGCACAAAAATGTGGGTGAGAACGTAGCGTATGGGCTCGTCAGCCAGCATGTTTCACGTGTGGAACGCCGTAAGCGGGTGGCTGAATTGTTGGAGCTGGTGGGCCTGGAAGGTCAGGGCGGGCGGGATGTGTCCACTATGTCCGGCGGTGAGCGCCAGCGAGTTGCGTTGGCTCGCGCACTTGCGCCGCGTCCGTCTCTTTTGCTTCTCGACGAGCCCCTGTCCGCTTTGGACCGCGAGTTACGTGAGCGCCTAGCTCTGGATGTCCGTTCCATTCTCAGGGCTACCGGAACCACGGGCGTTTTTGTCACGCACGATCAGGACGAGGCTTTCACCGTGTCTGATCGGGTGGCTGTTATGCGTGCTGGCCAGGTTGTTCAGGTAGATACGCCGGAGAAGTTGTGGCGTTCGCCTGCGGACGCAGGTGTTGCCGAGTTCTTGGGCTACGAGGCTGTGGTGTCCACGGACCCGTTTGCGGGTTATGCACCCTGTGACTTCACGGTTGTGGATGGTGCCGGTGTGGGCGCCGGTGTGGATGGTGCTGGTGTGGGCGCCGGTGTGGATGGTGCTGGTGAACGAGTGGGGACGGCTGGAACGCACGGTGACCAGCTGACTGGGGACGTCGTCGATAAGTTGTTTCAATCCGGGCGCGCAGTGGCGCGCGTGCGCGTGCCGCAAGTTGGCGTGCTGACGTGCCTTGTGCCTGCTGGAACCGAACCGCAGGTGGGGGACAGCGTGACCCTGTGCCGCGCCTAACCCTAGTTCCTCACCCCTCACCCAGCCGCTTGGCAATAACCGCGCAGACCACCAACTGCAGCTGATGGAAAATCATGATGGGCAGCACCATGATCCCCACTACGGACGCGCTGAACAAGATCGTGGCCATCGGCACGCCCGTGGCCAGTGACTTCTTGGACCCGCACATGAGAATGACCGCCTGATCTGCGCGGCTAAACCCTAGCTTCTTTCCGACGAAATGGCTGGTACCCAGCATCAACGCCAGCACCAGCGCGGATAGCACGAGCAGCGTGACTATGTTTGCAAGCGAAACCTTGGTCCAAATGCCGTCCACAACGCCGCGCGAAAATGCGGAGTACACCACCAAAACAACCGAGCCGCGATCCGTAAATGTGGTCAGCTTCTTGTGCCGCAAAACCCACTCGGCAAGCCATCTACGTACGAGCTGACCCACAACAAACGGAAGTAGAATCTGGATCGCGATCTTGCCAATCGCCGCAGGTGAGAAGCCAATCTGCGCACCCATGAATGCCGCTACGAGAAGCGGAGTGATAACCACGCCGGCCAGGTTAGAGAATGACGCCGCAACCACTGCGCCAGCCACATTGCCGCGAGCAATTGAAACGAAAGCAATCGAGGATTGGACGGTGGATGGCAGGAGAGCCATGAACAAGACGCCGAGTTGGAGCTCATGCGGCAAAATGCTATTGGGAATGAGCTGGCACAGCAGGCCAATGATCGGGAAAACAATATAAGTGCAGGCCAGCGTGACGGAATGAAGCCGCCAATCCTTCAGAGCGGCAATAGCCTCGGACGTTTTTAAGCGGACGCCATACAAAAAGAACAGCCAGGCAACCGCGGCGATGACCAGGTAATCAAACACCTCAGCCGTGGAACCGCGCACCGGAAGGAACGACGCCAGCAGGATGGCACCGAGCAGCGCGGCGAGAAACGGATCAACACGGCGGATAAGACGGTTTAGGCGAGGCACAGACCGAGACGAAAGCACTTAGGCAGGCTATCGCACTGTCACACGTCACACGCGCCACCGGCACTTACATGGCACGAGCCGAAAATGGACCGGACCACTCACAAAGATGAGTGGTCCGGTCAAAAATAATCTAGTTTGGTCAGCGTGTAAAACGGAAACTACTTCTTGTTACCCGAAACAGCGCCCCAAATCACGAGGACTACGAGCGATCCGATGAACGCGAAGATCCAGGTTTTCAGATCAAAGAATGCGTTGTTCGACGAGGAGCCCACCAGACTTGCGATCCAACCACCAACGATTGCGCCGATGATTCCAACCACAAGGGATACTACCCAGCCTCCGTTGGCGCGTCCGGGGAGCACTGCACGGGCGATTGCTCCCATGATCAAACCGATCAAGATCCAAGCTAAGAAACCCATGTTTGGTCCCTACCTTTCGATTCCGGAGGACCACCTGTTGGGCGGTCCCTCCCCCTTCCACGCTTGCACGGTCTCGCGGGTGCTGCATCTTCAAAGGGTGAAGAATCGATGGGGAGAACTGCTCGCGTTAGGCCGCGCGCGCTCGGCCAAATCGTGCGTGTAGGTATGAACTGAGATGTGGTGGCGCGCCATGAATTCGGGTGGAATACGACGACGTGGCGCCCGGTGCAGATGTCGTAGATTTCTTGTCTGACAGGGCCTTATTGATGCTTTTCACCGTGAATTCAAAGGACTTGTCCATGGGGTTGTTCATGACTGGTGCAGGGTGAGCGGATTGTGCGGTGGGAAGGGCCCGCGGGTTAGTCAGCATGAAGGTGAGGCCGCCAAGCGTTCCGGTAAGTAGGAACGCTGCGAAAGCGGTCATTGCGAGGGTCTTCTTGGTGCGCTTGGCGCGTCGCAAGGGTTGTGTTGGAACGTATTGCGTGGTCAATGCGGCCCTCAGATCTGGGTCGTATGGAATCGGCGGTGTGTGGTTTGAGCGCGGTGTCATTGAGCACCGCTCTCATTGAGCGCGGTGTCGTCGATTACCGTGTCATCGACGTTTTGGCAACATGCTGCTGGAAGCCGGGGATTCGTCGAAAATCAAAGTAAAGACTAAGTAAAGTTTAGGCAACAAATTGGACTGCTGGCAACTTGATGTGGCTCACAGCGGTGGTTAGGAGGTGGCCGAGCGTAGTGAGGCCCCGGTTGCCGCCCCATGTGAATCACTTTAGGGTTTAACTAGCCTGGCTAGGTAAAAGCAGTGTGGTTTCACAATGGGGTCCGCTGCGAATTCCCCAAAGGAAAGAGGGACGATGAACTCGACTATCACCACAAAGCGAGCATCTCGCTGGCTGCGGGTATTCCTGCCAGCCATCCTGATCCTCGTGTGGCTGGCCGCCGGCAGCCTCGGCGGCCCGCTCTTCGGCCGCATCAGCGAGGTCTCCTCCAACGACCCCACCGCCTACCTGCCCACGAGCGCGCAGGCCACCCAGGTGCAAAAGCAACTCACCGACTTCCTCGGCAGCGACTCCATCCCCGCGATTGTGGTTGCCGCCGCGGACGAACCGCTGACCGACGCGAGCATCGGCGCAATCCAGCACGTGGTTGCGGACCTGCCCAAGCAGGTCACCGACGTGCTCGCCACCAGCCCCGCCATCCCATCCGAGGATGGGAGAGCCGTGCAAATATTTGTCCAACTGAATGCGGGCGGTGAAATTGCCGACGATGTGGCGGCCCTCGATGACTACCTTGCGCAATCCCTGCCCGAGTCGCTGACGGTCTATGTCACCGGACCGGCAGGATTTACCGCAGACCTAGCCGCCGGATTCAGCGGAATCGACGGGGTGCTGCTGCTCGTGGCGCTCGCGGCGGTGCTCGTGATCTTGCTGGTGGTGTATCGTTCCCCGCTGTTACCCATCGCCGTGCTCCTGACCAGTGTTTTCGCGCTGTGTGCGGCGCTGGGAACAGTGTGGCTGTTGGCCCGTGAGGGTGTAATCCTGCTGTCCGGGCAGACCCAGGGAATCCTGTTCATTCTTGTTATCGGAGCCGCCACCGACTACGGACTGTTTTATGTGGCCAGGTTCCGGGAGGAACTGAGGCGGCACGCTGGGAAATTCGAAGCCACCAAAGCTGCCATCAGGGGCT
>Ga0222423_1001279_pt1 | contig 11796 bp, 7 predicted proteins | sample 3A0metagenome_FD_182472 | JGI IMG/M metagenome (GOLD analysis project Ga0222423, IMG submission 182472) | Enriched microbial communities from leaf-cutter ant dump, University of Wisconsin, Madison, United States - 3A0 (version 2) | ecosystem: Environmental > Terrestrial > Nest > Insects nest >...
ACATGGCACGAGGCGTCATCTCAGGAACCGCAACTAGTGCGCGTATAGGCATCCTTCAAGAAGGTTGGAACCGGGAGGGACTGCTGAGGGGCATGGGTGGCGTGACCGTAGGTGCGCCTGAGTAGACGCAGAGATGCTCCACGGTGCGAGTTCCTACGCTCAACGGCCTAAGGACGCAACGTGGCGGACGTTGCCCCCGCTGTGACCGACCCGGGCGTGAGGCCTCGCGCGACCGTCAGGAGTCGTTGGCCCGTTCAAAGGTGCTGGGCACGGGGAAGTATGACGAGAGGAACCATCGCCCAAGAGCGTCGGCCCGTGCATGGCCCACCTCATCGGCGAAGGTGTCGTTGAGGCAGAAGACGTCCCGGTCGCGTTCGCGAAGCAGCTTCGTGAGAGGCAGCTCCGCATTGCGAGCAGTGATGTCTACATACGCGTAGCTGATGTCACCGGCAACGGCCTGCCCCTCGGCGTAGGCGTAGTAGTGCTGAAGCGCCGACGCAATCGAGTAGTCGTCAGGGTGCCGAATGCGGGATCCGGCAACTTGCTCGAACATCTCGGGAAAGCGCCGCTCCATCTCCTCAAGCAGCACACGATTCTGCGTGTGCGGCGTGTGCTTGAACTTGTTGGTGATCGAGCGACCCCGCACGTTCGCGATCAGATCAGCGTTGTGCTTTGCCGCCGAAAGCACCGGCAGGTCACGGGCCGACACCGGCCCAACGTCGAGCGTTGCGGAGGACAGGAAGAATTTGGAGATGCCGTTCGCCTCAAAGAACGTCTCCTTGTATACCGGGCGGCCAAAGAACACGTCGTCGTTGAGGTAGAGGTAGCGATCGCTCAACCCCTCGATGTGGTGAAGCTGGGATTCGATAGCGTGAGAGTTGAAGACGGGAAGGGCATCTGCGTTGCGGAAGATCTCCGAATGGTCAACCACCGTAAGGCGCGGGTGACTATCCACTAGCCAATCCGGCCGTTGGCCGTCGGTCACCAGGTAGACGTGCCGAACCCACGGCGCATACAGCTCGAGCGATCTCAGCGAAAAGCGCAACTCGTCTCGTGAGACAAACCGTGAGGCAGAGTCGGCCGTTCTGTTGATGACCTCTGCGTGTAGCCCCATGGCGTCAGACTTGCGCCGCAACCAGTCCTCATCCTCACCATCAACCCAGGTATAGACCACGTCAATGGGCTCGGTGACGGCAAGGAGATGCGGCAACACGAGCGCGTGCGCATGCGGCGAGCCTTGTGCGAGTGCCGTCCATTCAGACGCAAGAAGATATGGAACGGTCACGGGCTCGGTTCGCGGGATGCGTGTTCCTGCTTGGTGGGGCTCGCCGTCTGGCCGCGTCTCACCACCCGCCAGCACATCCCAAATCTGGATGGCAACCTCACCGTGATTGTGAACCGCCACGTCCTGACCATCTGGTGCCACATAGGCCCGCCTCAGCCAAACCGCACGCGCCGCGTGAAGATCCTTACGGCAGCCAACTTCGAGGGTCAACCATCGCAGCGGCGGCGAGGCATCGATGCCCATTCGCCAGGTGGCACCGTCCGGAAGGTGCCTAAGAGCATCGGGCAGGCGCGCCACATCCGTGCTTTGAACGGCGATCACGGGGCGGCCGCCCTGGACCGGAATGACAGCGTGCTCGATCTCCGCTTGTCGCAGGGCCTCGTGCACGGCCTCGCGAACAGCGTCGGGGCCCCAGATCACCGAGATGTCGCGAGCCACCACGGCGCCGTCAACACTGACAAGGTCAGGGTTGCTGGCAATCACGCGTGCCATGCGCTCGCGCCGGCGCTCCGCACGCCACGCGCGAGGGCCGAGTTCACGGTGAAGAATCCTCGAAAGGGTGAGCCGAACACGCGGATTGAGCCAACGCACCGCGAGGGCGCGCAGTGCTCTCTTCGCCACGCGACTACCTCCCCTCGTGACGTAAATCCCGCGTTCACCGACGCGCATGCACACCTTTAGCGAAAGTCATTGTAGTTGCCAAGCCACGCGCCCTCGACGGCGGGTGGCATCGGCGAACCGCGGATAGTCTTCAACCGTGCTGCCCAGGTTGATACGCCGCGTGCGCGCCCTCGGGGTGCGTGCCACCGCGCGGCGGCGTCCGCACGTCACAGTGGTTGTGGTTCGCGCCGGGCAGGATGCCCCGCTCGTGAGGCGCCGCGACACGGGCGATGCGCGCCTCGAATATGTCACCGGCTCCGCCGTGCAGGCCGTCGCGGCAGCACGCGCCCCGTTCGTTGTGTTCGCTGACCGTGAGGACCAGGTTCCGGTTGAGGTGATCGCACGTTTGGCGGCCGAGCCTTACCGTGGCGTGGCGATTGTTCCGCTTGCGCGGGACGGGCTGCACCGCAAGGGCAGTGACCGCTGGGGCCTTGCCGCGGTCGTGGCGCCCTCGCTGTTTCCCCGGGCCGACGCTCTGCGCGCGGTGCGCAGGTTGGCGGGCTTGGGCGGCGTGTCGGCAAGCGACGCACGGGCGATGACCGCCGCACACTTGCGCTTTGCTCCACGCACCGTGGATGCTCCTGACCTTCCCGAGGCCTGCGCACCGGCGTCCGCAGCGGCTGTGGAACACCTTGGCGCGGCCGCACATGCCCACGGCGTGCGCGAGGCGGTAGAGCGGGGCATCGGCCGTGCCGAAGGCGTTGCGCTCCGCGAGAGACCGCACGCCCGTGCAGACGCCGTTGCCCGCCTCACCGAGCGTGGGCTGGGTGCCGCGGCGCTGTCCGAACTCAACGCGGCCACCGCAACAACGCTGCTGGTGGCGTACGGATTTCCGCCGTTCGTTGACGCGTCAGGGTTTATCGCTGCTCGGCGAATGGCGCTGCGCGGAGAGCCCTACGACGTGCTTACCAAAGACCTCACGGGTGAGCGTGGCCTCGATGCCCGTTCCGTTGACCTCGCACACGAGCTGCTTGGCCGGCGCATGGTGGTCCCTGGCAGGGTGGGGTTTGGCAGCTGGCGCGCCATCACCGTGTTCTGCGAGCGCGGCACCGAGCTTGTTGCGGAACGGGAGCGCGTTGACGGGCCATACACCACCGTCTACAGCCGCTCCATGTGGCCGGCAGCCACCGTCTTTGGCGCGCTGTACAAGGCTCGCAATCCCTCGACCACGTGGATTGCCGAGCTGTCCGACCCCCTGACGGTGCGCACCGATGCTACGCACCGCGAGCACACCATGCCTGACAATCCCTGGATGCATGAGATTGCTGCCGCCGTTGGCCATGGCGAACGCGCGTCATGGGATGGCGCGGAAGTCTTTCCCACAATCGAGTGGATGGCGTTTTCCCTGGCAGACGAGGTTGTCTTCACCAACGAGAATCAGCGCGAGCTGATGCTGAGCATGTGCCCGGACCGGCGCGCGGCGGAGCGTGCCCGGGGCGTGTCGCGGGTCTCGCATCATCCACCACCCCCGGAGGACTTCTACGGCAGGGCCACGGCCGCGCACCTGCCGCAACACCGCGTTTGCATCGCCTACTTTGGGCGCTTCTATGGCCTACGCAGCGCCGAGGATCTCATTGCACCCTTCGCACGGCTCACCCCTGATGAGCAATCGCGGGTGGCGCTCGTGATCTTCACGTCCGATGCCGCCGACGCTGGGGCAGCACTCGCGCGATTCCCCCACGTGACGTGCGTGGAGGTGCGTCCTGCCCTTTCCTACTTTGAGTTCCTCGCCACCACGAGGGCGGTCGATTGGCTCATCGTGGCCGACACCCACTCGCCTCCCGAGTTCAGCACCAACCCCTACTTGCCCTCAAAGCTCGCCGACTATCGCGGCTCGGGCACGCGCATTTGGGCGTTGGCTGAGCCGGGCTCGGTGCTGAGCTCCGAGCAGCTTGACGCGGCGTCGGAGCTGGGCGATGTTGACTCGGCTGTGCGCGTGCTGCGGCACATCATGGCGCAGCCTTCGCACATGACGCAGGGCTAGCGACTCGGCAAAGGCACACCGAGCCGCTCATAGACCTCGACGATGCGGCCCGAGAGCTGATCCCACGAACGGTGCTCGACAACCCATGTGCGGGCGGCGTCACCAAGTCGCTGCCTTTCGTCCGGGGTGGTGACCAACTCGGTGAGAACCGCGGCGAGCGAGTCAACATTGCCCTTGTCGAAGACGCGCCCGTTGTGGGAGTCCGTGACAATTTCCGCGAGCGCGGCAACGCTCGACACGACCACCGGCTTGCCCATCGCCATCGCCTCGAAAGGCTTGAGCGGCGAGACCAGTTCCGTAACCGGCAACGGCAGTCGGGGAAATGGCGCGATATCGATGACCGAGTAGTAGGCCTCCGCTTCAGCGTGCGGCACGCGTCCCGGCATCACGGCAATGTCGTCCAGTCCGACGCTGCTTACACGTGCCTTGACGCTGGCCAGCGCCGCTCCATCGCCAACGATGAGCAGTGCTACAGGCAAGCCAGCGTCTACGAGGAGTCGAGTCGCATCGACGAGGAGCTCGAGGCCTTCGTAGTCCACCACCGAGCCCACGTAGCCGATCACCACCTTGCCCCGTAGGCCAAGACGGTCCTTCAACCGCGCATTGGTGGCAGTGGGAGTGAATCTGGAGACATCCACGCCGTTCGGCAACACGGAAATGCGCTCGGCCGGCACGCCGCGGCTGATCATCAAATCGCGCAGACCGTTCGTGAGCGCGAACGCGTGATCGGCCTGCATGCAGGCCTTAGCTTCGAGGCGGGCGGTGAGGCTAAAGCGCTCTGTGTGCTCGTACTCGGGTTCACGCGACATGCGCGTGATCTCCCACAGTCCACGCACCTCATAGACCGACGGAACGCCGATGCGCGCGGCAGCGGCATTGGCTGCCAGGCCCAGCGGATGATTGGATGCGCCGTGCACGACTCCCCACTGCTCCACCTCAGCGAGCTCGCACAGCTTGTCGGCAAAGTAGCCCACCTGGCCCTCGAGGCGTCGGTCACTCGCCGAACGAGTAATGCGGGTATAGCGCACACCGTCGATCTCGTTGCCCAACGCCACCTGCGAGGCCACGAGCCGAGCTCCCTCCGGGCGGTCAAGGGGGTAACGCGGGCGTGTCACCGCGCTCACGTCCCAGCCGCGGCGCACGAGGCTCGCGAGGAGCCCGTGGCTTCGTGTGGCGTAGCCGCCGCTCGTGTAGGGCAGGGAGTTGTGCAGCAGGTACGCCATCGCGCCCGGCCTTGCCGCGACGCGAGCGCCACGCACGGGGGCCGTCCATCCATCACGCAGAATGGTGAGCTCCGCTTGGCCCATCGACACGTAGGTTGCGGCGGTCGCATCACGATTGCTGGTACCCGCACCGCGTGCCACCTCAACCGAATGCGAAATGTCGCCCTTGGTACGCAGCGCCTCGGCCAGGCGTGCGCGCGCGCCATCGAGAATCTCGCCGTCCGCTTCACGACGCAGAATCGCCTCCTCGATCGCCGGAAGCACGTCCCAACGCACATCTTCCCTGGCCCAGATGGCAAGCAGCGTCAATACGGCCGCGGGGAGGTTGGGGGCGCCCCTTCCGAGGCCAAGCTCCTCTCCGGTGCGGAACCTCGCAGCCACCGCAAGGATGTGCATGGCCAGCTCCCGGTCATCGGCAGCATCCTGGGGTAGGTCGACGGTTGCGATGTCTGTGCGCAATGCTTCGAGTTGCGGGCAATCGAGCATCCCCATGGCAGCTGTAGCCACCGAAACCAGCGAGCTGCTCCGCAAGTCGCCGCGCACCGCAAGCACGAGGTCCTCGAACACTCCTGGCTGGCCGTGACTATGGCGCACCTCGGCCCTCTCGGCAAGGGCGCGCGTATTGGTGGGAAACCTCACCAACACGCCCTCAAGAGCCTCGAGGGCGAGCGCGTGCTTACCGGCAGCACTCAACGCGCGAGCCATCTCTAGTGCCGGGCGAACAGGAAGCCCGCGCGCCACGCCGCCAACCACTGCCTGTTGGCGCCGCCGCGGGCTCAATCTGCGCGGGTCTACGAGCGCCACAGTGGCGGGAACGAGTCCCCTGCGCTCAATACTCGCGGCGTACCCGGGAGCCAATGCGGCAAGACGCCGCTTCATTCCTACCGTCTTTGACAAAGTGTTGCCCTTCACGGATCGCACGGTGATCACACGGGCCAACGGCACCGAATGAAAGGGATGGAACCATGGTACAGGCGTGCCGGAATGTGCCCTCTGGCCTATCGACGCTGCAACGCGTCAAACCAGCCGCCAACGCCGGGGCGGCGTGCAGGCGGCGACTCCTCAATGTCGCGCGACGCCGCGGGTGCACCGTCGAATACCGCAAGTGCCAAGGACGGGTCAAACTCGAGCGTCCGAGCAAAGTCCTCGGCGTGTTGCAGCCCCTCCCGCGAGAGTGTGAGTGCCGCCAAGCCACGAAAGCTCGTACCGGGCGGGCGGCTGAACCCCACGGCCCAGCCTGGTTGGACATCGTCGTCGTGCTCGCTGACGAAGACTTGCATCGTTGGGTCATCGAAATCCTGCCCATGCACGGCGCGTTCGTCGAGGACATCAAAGAAGTACTCGACTGCCGAGGTCTTGTCATGGAACTCATCGAACACGTCCATGATGGGGTGGAACATGGTCCACCCCTGCACTTGCATGCGGAAGCTCTGATCAGGGTTGTCGGCCTGCATCCAGTCCGTAGGGAAGCGCACCTCAACAGGCGCACTTTGCCGCCGCGGACGGAAGGTGCGTTGGATCGCGAGCAGCTCAGGCTCCGCACCGCCTGCGCCCAGCAGGAGCACCTTGCCCAAGCAGGACACGGCGGGCATGAGCTTAGCCATCACGCTCTCTCCTACTCGGCACGGCCTTCCGGCGAAGGCCCACGACTGCAACTGGCCGTGAGTAGGGCAACACTATGACAGAGTGGCCGCGCACGATCCGCCCACTTCGTAACAACGAGAGAGCGAGCCACCGCCGAATGCGCCTCCTGGAGGTGGCTGACCCTGTGGTCCGAATTTCACTTACCCGGAGGAGTGAGCGTGCACCGCTCCGGAGCAATCTATGCGAGTTATCCGGCCGCTTCCACAAATGTTGGCCCCACTCGCTGGTCGCCATTATCAATGACTGCAGCCAACCGCGCACCAAGGATGGGGACCAGAGACTGAGCATAGGAGTTCGTCATGTGGGAACCTTGTCGATACACCAGGACTCCGCCGATCACCGGCGCACACCGACTGCGAGGACACACGTAGTCGGAGATGCTCACGACGGCGACACCGTCCACAGCGTCGGCAGCCAGAACTTGGGACGGTGCCGCTGACACCTCCACCGCGTGAGCGCGGTCGAATGCGCATACTGACGGATTGTCTCGATTCGTAGTTACGCATTCGTACACCGGGCGACTTGCAGTGGGACGTGGCGTCTCGACGAGCACAATGACCTGCGCTCCAGTAGCTTGCGTGCGATGCCACTGTTCAGCAAGGCCTTCGGCCCGTAGTGCATCTGTCGTATCGGCACCCCAGACGGGGTACGGTGAGCCAGATGTGAGCACGAAATCCGGGGGATCTTCTGTTAGGTAGTCGAGCACACGCGCATTGAACTCGCCGCAGCTTACATAAGGGGCATCGTGGTAGGTGGCAGTCTGCGCAGTCCAGGAACATGCAGACTTAATTGCGGTTGTTATCCGCCACCCATGCTCCCTTCCGATGATGTCGAGTGCGCCCGCGTACTGAAACATCTTCGAATCGCCAAGAACCACGATATGGGTACCGCCATTGGGATCGCCGTAGTCACAGAACTTCGGTGTAGCGGTCGTGGCCGTGGCCTGGCACCCCTTCGAGTAACCCGACGGAACGTCATCCGGTGCATCTGCGGGTGCCGGAATGATCGTCGCCGGTACGGCTGCGGGGTCCCCCGCTGGGGAGGTCGCCGGATCGTCGCCGAGCGCCGCGGCGCCCCACAACTGGCTGTCGGATGTCGGCGGACCCGTCGCTGGCGGAATCGTGTTGGCATGTGCGGCGATGACACCCACACCGGCCCCCACGCCCACGAGCGTAAGCACCCCGCCCATCAGGAGTGCCTTGCGAGCCGACCGTGCAAGGCCCTCGGAGAAGCGCACAGGGTTCTCCACGAGCTTGAGGCTGACGTAGGCGGGAACGAACGCGACCAGACACAGCACCACCTTGTGCCACACGCGCAGTGGCCCAAAGGCCTCCCCCGCGAGCACAAGGATCGGCCAATGCCACAAGTACAGCGAATACGAGATAGCGCCAACCCAGACGAGCGGACGAATCCCCAACACCAAGGACGCCGCATTGCGAGGCAAAGCGCCGCCTGCCGCGATCACCGCGGCGGTCCCCACCACCGGCAGTGCGGTCACCAATCCAGGCCACGCCATGGCGTCGTTCAGCACAACGAGCGACGCCATCACGGCAGCGCCGCCAACGCCGCCCACCACCTGCGCGGTCCGGCGCGCCATCCGTGCCAGCACAGGGGCCGCTAGTGCAACGGCGGCACCGATGCCCAGCTCCCACATGCGCGTTGGCGTCACAAAGAACGCTCGTGCCGGGTCCACATGCACCTGGTACAGCGCCCAGGCGAACGACGGAACGACGATGAGCACAAGGCCCACCCCCATGGCCGCACGGATGCTGTGGCCCCAGCGTCGGGCAACAAGAATCGCGACTATTGCGAGGAGGGGCCACACCACGTAGTACTGCTCTTCCACGGACAGCGACCAGAAGTGAAGCACCGGCGACTGCCCCGTGTCTTCAGCAAGGTAATCCACGGAACGCGCGGCGAGGCGCCAGTTCACCACGTAGGCGGCGGCCGCAACGATGTCGCCACCAAAGACCCTCGCCGCGCTACCTGCGTAGAGCACACCAGTGCCAATGGCAGTGGCGACAAAGACCAGCGCGGCGGCTGGCAACAGGCGCTTGGCGCGGCGCGCATAGAAGCGCGCGATGGAGATGCGGCCAGACCGCTCCGCCTCACGTACCAGCAACCCCGTGATGAGAAACCCCGAGATGACGAAGAAGATATCGACACCAACGAAGCCTCCCGGCAAGAACGGCAGGCTCGCGTGATACGCGAGGACCGCAAGAATGGCTACCGCGCGCAGGCCCTCAACGTCGAGCCGCAGCCCGGACCCACGCTGCGAGGCGACTCCGGTTGCGGCGTGGGTGCCGGCAGTCACTACGCCCAGATGCCCTTGGTGTCCACGATCCGCATTGGCTCAATGCCCAACTGCTCCGGGGTCGCCGCGCGGAAGTGACGGTGGTCAACAAGCAGCACCACAACGTCGGCGCGTGCCGCCGCGTCCTCAAGGGTTGCCAACTCCACATTCTTGCGGTTGGCCAGTTCGCGCGGAAGCTCCTCAACGTGAGGCTCCACCGCCAGTACGGTCCCTGTGGGGTAGCGGTCCGCAAGCTCAGCCACGATCTTGCGCGCAGGGGACTCTCGCAAGTCGTCCACATCCGGCTTGAAGGCGAGGCCAAGCGCAGCGATCACGGGGGCGCTGGAGGTGCCAACAGCGTCGGCCACCTTGCCAAGCACCCATTCGGGCTTGGCGTCATTGACCTCGCGAGCCGTGCGAATCAACCGTGCCAGCGATGGCGCGGCGTCCACGATGAACCACGGATCCACGGCGATGCAGTGACCGCCCACGCCCGGCCCGGGCTGCAGGATGTTGACGCGCGGGTGATGGTTCGCCAGCTCAATGAGCTCCCAGACGTTGACGCCCAGCTCGTCAGAAATGAGCGACAGCTCATTGGCAAAGGCAATGTTGACGTCGCGATACGAGTTCTCCACGAGTTTCGCGAGCTCTGCCGTGGTGGCGTCTGTGAGCAAGATCTCGCCGTCACAGAAGGTGCTGTACAGATCCTTTGCGCGCTGCGCTGCCTCCGCAGTGATGCCGCCAACGATGCGGTCATTCGTCACGAGCTCCGTCATGATGCGGCCCGGCAGCACGCGCTCAGGGCAATGTGCGAACAAGACGGTAGGCGCACCATCGGCGTCCACAAGGTCGGGACGCTTGGCGCTAATCCATTCGGCCACCTTCTCCGTGGTGCGCGGCGGTGACGTGGACTCTAGAATGACAAGAGCCCCCGGCTGCAAGACGGGGGCAATAGCCTCGGCGGCGGCCTTGACATAGGTCAGGTCAGGGCTGAGGTCCTCGTGAAACGGCGTGGGAACCGCGAGGATGTACGCCTCAGCCGGCTTCACAGCCGTGCTCGCCGTCAGCGTCCCGGCGGCCACCGCCTGGCTCAAGAAGCCGCCAAGGTCCGGCTCCACGAACGGAACGACTCCCCGTGACACCTGGTCAACGACGGATTCGTTGACGTCCACGCCGTGCACGGTCACGCCATTCGTGGCAAGAATTGCCGCCGTGGGAAGGCCGATATAGCCAAGTCCCACGACCGTAGCGGTCGTCATCGCTGTCATCGTCACGCTCCAGAAACTGAGTGCTGTGGTCGAAACTCAAAATCGGGCAGCCGCTCACCCACGCCAAAGAACGCGGCAATCGCGGCCACCGAACGCTCCGCCGCTTGACCATCGCCGAACGGATTCTGCGCCCGAGCCATAGTGTCATAAGCAGCCGCATCGTCAAGGAGCCGATCCACCACTGTGACGATCCTCACGGGATCCGTCCCCACGAGCACAGCCGTTCCTGCCTCGATCGCCTCCGGGCGCTCGGTGTCATCGCGCAGCACCACAACCGGCTTGCCGAGCGCCGGCGCCTCCTCCTGAATGCCGCCTGAATCCGTCACCACCAGCTTTGCCACCTTGAGCAGCATCACCAAGTCGGGATAGGCAAGCGGCTCCGTGAGAATGACATTGGGCAGCGGCCTGAGCACGGGCTCAAAAGTCTCGCGCACGCGCGGGTTGGCGTGCAGCGGGAACACGAACGTGATGTGGGGGCGGTCGTGAGCAAGCTTTGCAAGGGCCGACGCCGTACGCCGCATCGGCTCGCCCCACGACTCACGCCGGTGCGAGGTGACGAGGATCACGTCTCCCGTGAGCGCAGCGTGGTCTCGCAGCGCCGGGTCAAGGAAGGTCAGGTCGTGCGACGCGGCGGCAAGGAGGGCATCGATCACGGTGTTGCCCGTGACGACGATCGAGCCATCATCCACCCCGCTCGCAAGCAGGTTTGTGCGTGCCTGCGCCGTTGGCGCAAGGTGCAGGCTCGTAATCTGGCTCAGCAGGCGCCGGTTGCCCTCCTCGGGAAACGGCGACGCAATGGACGCTGTGCGCAGGCCTGCCTCAAGATGCACCACCGGGATGTGCAGATTGAACGCCGCGAGCCCTGCGGCAAGCGCAGAGGTGGTGTCACCTTGCACCACGATCGCATCGGGCGCCTGGTCCTCAAGCACGGGAGTGAGCCGAGACAGCGTCTTCTCAATCACGGCACTCAAGCCAAGCCCGTGCTCAAAGATATTCAGGTCAATATCAGGGACAATGCCAAATACACTGTTCACTTGATCGAGCATCTGGCGATGCTGACCCGTCACCACAACCGTGCAGTCAAGCACTGGGCTATCGCGCAGCGCGAGCACCAGTGGAGCCATCTTGATCGCCTCTGGACGAGTCCCGTAAACGGGCATGATCGAGTGCGTCACGGTGTCAAATCCTTACGGCGGTGCGTTACAAACGGCACCAATGCTACCCGCTGTGTGCCTAAACCAACCCCAACTCCCGCACAGCGTCCCGCTCCTCAACAAGCTCGTTCACGGACGCATCGAACAGCGCGCGCCCAGCGTCGGTGAACTCGAGCCCCTGCACAATCTCCCATTCACCGCCCTTGGACGTGGCCGGGAAGCCGCTCACAAGGCCCTGCGGCACGCCATACGAGCCATCCGACACCATGCCCACAGACACCCACG
>Ga0222423_1001280_pt1 | contig 11795 bp, 6 predicted proteins | sample 3A0metagenome_FD_182472 | JGI IMG/M metagenome (GOLD analysis project Ga0222423, IMG submission 182472) | Enriched microbial communities from leaf-cutter ant dump, University of Wisconsin, Madison, United States - 3A0 (version 2) | ecosystem: Environmental > Terrestrial > Nest > Insects nest >...
CTTCTTCGCCTCGGTGCTGCCAGTGTGGCTGCTGCTGGCGCCGCGCGATTACCTGTCGACCTTCCTCAAGATCGGCACGATCGGCCTGCTCGCGCTGGCCATCGTGTTCGCGATGCCGCAGCTGCAGATGCCGGCCGTGACCAAGTTCATCGACGGCACCGGCCCGGTGTTCGCCGGCAACCTGTTCCCGTTCCTGTTCATCACGATCGCCTGCGGTGCGGTGTCGGGCTGGCATTCGATCATCGCCTCGGGCACCACGCCGAAGATGCTCGCCAACGAACGCGAGGCGCGCCTGGTGGGTTATGGCGGCATGCTGACCGAGGCCTTCGTCGCCATCATGGCGCTGATCGCGGCGAGCGCGCTGCACCCGGGCGTTTACTTCGCGATGAACGCGCCCGGCGCGATCATCGGCACCGACGTGCAAGCCGCGGCGACGGCGATCAGCCAGTGGGGCTTCGTCGTCACGCCGGACCAGCTCACCGGCGTCGCCAGGGAAATCGGCGAGACGACCATTCTCTCGCGCGCCGGCGGTGCGCCGACGCTGGCGGTCGGCATGGCCCAGCTGCTGCACCAGATCCTGCCCGGCGAAGGCATGCTCGCGTTCTGGTACCACTACGCGATCCTGTTCGAAGCGCTGTTCATCCTGACCACGGTCGATGCCGGCACGCGCGTCGGCCGCTTCATGATCCAGGAACTCGTCGGCCTCGCCGTGCCCTCGCTGCAGAAGACCGAATCGTGGGCGGCCAACTTCATCGGCTCGGCGATCTGCGTGGCGATCTGGGGTTACTTCCTGTATTCCGGCGCGGTCGATCCACTCGGCGGCATCAACACCTTGTGGCCCCTGTTCGGCATCGCCAACCAGATGCTCGCGGCAATCGCGTTGATCCTGTGCGCGGTCGTCGTGGTCAAGCTCAAGCGCGACCGCTACTTCTGGGTGCCGGTGGTACCGGCCTGCTGGCTGGTCATCTGCACGCTGACCGCCGGCTGGCAGAAGCTGTTCGACGCCAAGATCGGCTTCCCCGCCGCTGCCGCGAAATATGCCGACGGCATCGCCCAGGGCAAGCTGATCGCGCCGGCGAAGACGATGGAGGAGATGCAGCGCATCGTCACCAACAACAACGTCGACGCTGCGCTCACCGGCCTGTTCATGCTGCTCGTCGTCGCCGCGGTCGGCTTCGGCGTGCGCACGATGCTGGCCGCCCGCCGCCAGCCTGCGCCGAGCGCGAACGAAGAACCCTACGTCGCGCTGGCTTCGGTGGCGACGCCGTGAACCCGGCGCGCCCCCTGCCCGACACCGCCCCGCCCGAGCGCGACCTGCGCGCGCTCTGGCGGCGCGCAGTGAGCGTCGGGCGGCGCATCTTCCTGAGCATCCCGGACTACGACGTCTACGTCGCCCACCTGCGCGCCCATCATCCCGAGCGCGCAGTGCCGACCTACGAACAGTTCTTTTCCGAACGCCAGGCGGCCCGCTACAAGGGCGGCGGCGGACGCTGCTGCTGAACCATCGCCCCCCACGGGAGCGCGCCGCTGACGCGGCGCGCTCGACCGCTCGTCAGCCAACGCGTGAAGTTGCCACACCACTTCACAATCGTCGCGCCGCCTGACCCTCCATAATCGCCCCGGACGCTGCGTCCCCTGAAACGCAACGGTTCGCTCGCCATGAAACCCAAGAGGCACCTGGTCATCGCCGGCGCGTCGCCGCAGGACGCTGCCGAGCTTTCCACTTTCCTGCGCGTGCTGCGCCCGCAGCTCGATCACGACTGGTCGATCGCCGGCGACGGCGACGAAATCGGCGCGGTATTCGCCGACCTGAGTGATTTCGGCGGCCGCGTCGCGCGCATCCGCGCACTCGACGAAGGCCGTCATCTCGTGGTCCTCGCCGATCCCGGGGCGGACACGCTCGACGCCGAACTCGTGCTGCAGCGGCCGATCGCGCCGAAAGCGCTGGTCGGCCTGCTCAACCACGTCGGCGCGACCACGCCACCACGGCCGCGCCGTCTCATCGACTTCAGCGTGCACGAACGCGAGATCCAACGCCGCGAGCGCACCAAGGCGCTGCAGCGCCATGACGATGCCGGTGACGACACGCGCGCGAACTTCCTCGACATCCAGTACGAACGCCCGTGCACGCCGCTCGATGCCCTGCTCAAGCGCGGCGCCCTGCTGATCCGTCGCGCCGGCCTGCCGCCGCTGCTCGTCGATCCGGTCACCGACCTGTTCCACAGCGCGGCGCGCATGTGCGAGCTCGAGGCGTATTTCCTCGACCCGCTCGAAGGCCACGAATACCAGCGCGTCGGCGGCACCCAACTGGCCACGCTGCAGAACGAACACGCCGGCCGGCCGCTCGTGCGCCTGCGCTGGCTGCAGGCCTTCCTGCGCTCCAACGGCTACCTCGCCCGCCACCTCGACCCGGGCGCGCATTACCGCCTCAAGCAGTGGCTGCCGCTGGACAACGACTACCGCAAGCAGCACCGCATCGCGCTCACGCTCATGCGCGAGGCGCCGCTGCACATCATCGCGCGCCGCGCCAAGGCGAAGATGGCCGACGTGTTCGACGTGGTGAACGCCTACGCGGCGCTCGACCTCATCGAATCGCGGCGCATCGCCACCAACGGCGCAGCCGCGCCGACGCGGCGGGCGCGGACACGCACGAGTGCGCGCGCCGGTGCGTGAGGACACACGCGGACGGGAGCGGAACTGCTAACTTCGCGCTCCCTTTTCGCGGAGATCCGCCATGACCCTCCATATCGCACTGCAGCCGCTGCTCGCGCTGATCGCCGGCATCCTCGTCCTCGTCGTGCCGCGCCTGCTCAATTACGTGGTCGCGCTGTACCTCATCGTGATCGGCCTGATCGGGCTGCTGCACCTGGGCTGAGCCGTCGCCGGCGGACACCGCGTCCGCCCGGCGGTTTTCACACGCAAAAAGGCCCGGCGCTTGGCCGGGCCTGTTTCCGCCGGGGAATGGAGCCGATTCGCTGGGGTCGAACCTGCTCCTTCGCGGATCTTCCGGTCCTGCGCCGCGGACTTCATGGCGAAGCCCGCGGCCAGAACCCTTTTCTTCAGTGCTTGCGCACCGCGGCGTGGAGCGCGGCGGCGACCGTGATCGGCTTCACGCGGCTCTGCGTGGCTGCGCAGTCGAGCGTGATGTCGTCGAGCATCACGCCCGCCGGATCCTCGCCTTCCATCGGCCTGTCGTAGGTGAACATGATGGTGTGCGACTGGCCATCCGCGTACACCGCAGGAACCTGGAACGACTGCAGCGCATACGAGATGCTGATCGGACCGCCCGGGAAATCGGCGACCTGGTTGCCGTCGATGGACAGCGTCAGCGTCGCGGCATCGGTCAACTGGTCGATCTCCCAGAAATTCACCCAGCGATCCTGACCCGAGGGGATGACCACGCTCTGCGACAGGGTGGCATGCACGGGGAAGAACGATCCGCCCATCCACGCGAAGATGATGCCGCTGTGCGCATGGATGGTGCCCGTGGAATCGCAGGACGCATCGCAGAACGAGGTGCCGTACTGGCTGTCGTAGCTGTCCCAGTGCACCGTCTCCAGTTCGAGGCTCGGATCCTCGAAAAGCTGCTCAGGTTCGCAGACCTGCGGCACGGTTTCGAAGCCGTTGGAGAAGATGATGTCCGCGGAGGACACGCCGAAGGTCGCGACGACTTCGCAGTCGGCGGTGACCGGACCCGTCACGTAGGTCACGCCGTCGTCGGCGAGCGCGCCACCGCAACCGGTGACCGATGCCGCGGCGTAGCCTTCGTCTGGACTCAGGGTCAGCGTCGCGGTGCTGCCGTAATCGGTCTGCTGCAGGTCCGGCGTGATCGTGCCGTGGCCGCCGGACACCGTGCCGGTGATCGAGACGTGGATCGGGTTGAAGTTCACTTCCACCGTGCAGTCGGCGTGGATGAAGCCGGTCATGTACCAGTCACCGGCGAACGAGCCCGCCGGGCAGGTACCGCCGATGTCGCCGACGAAGTGGTCGGCATCCGGCGTCACCTGGATCCAGGCCTGCTGGTTGCCGGGATAGACGTCCTGCTCGCCTTCGGGCGAAATCGTGCCGCCCGGACCGGCGCTGGCGACGACCTGGTACGGCAGGTTGTGATAGGTGAAGGTGATCTGCACCGTGCAGTCCGCGGTTACCGGGCCAACCGTGTAGACGAGACCGTTCAAGGTCCCCGGGCAAGTGCCGGCCGTCGCCGTGACGAAGTAGTCCGCATTGCGCGGCGTCAGCGTGAGGTCGATCGTGTCGCCTTCGGCCACCTGCTGCGGGCCGCTCGGGGAGATCGTGCCGCTGTTGCTGGCACCGGTCACGCTTGTGGTCACCGTGTGCGTCGGCCGCTGGTAGAAATACGCGGCGCCGGAGGTGGCGGTCTGGCCCTGGTGGTTGTAGGCACCGATGGCCACGCGCGAGCCGGACAATGCGATGGATGCGCCAAACGTGTCGAGATCGGCGCCGTCATCGGGCGCGACCACACCGCTTTCGGTCCACGTGCCGTTGCTCTTGGCGAAAACGTGGACCTGGTTGCCGTCCGCACCCGCCATCAGGGTCGCGCCCTGCAAGGCCAGCGAGACACCAAGGCCCGTCGAACCATCCGACGTCAGCTTCTGCTTGAGCGCGCCGGTGGCGATGTCGTAGAGGTACACGGCGCCGACGGCGGGTGGCGGCCGCGACGGATCCGTCACCGGGCCAAGCGCGCCCGCCGCGCCGATGTAGACGCTGTCCGCATCCAACGCCACGGCGCCGCCGTAGTTGTCGTACGGATCGCCGTCGCTCGGAAGCAGCTGCTTGTCCTGCTGCCAGACGCCGTTCGCGTCGCGCTTGAAGATGTAGGCCGAGCCGCGCGTGGCCGCGCCCATGATCGGCGTGTAGCCCGAACCCATCACGGCCACGTCGCCACGGAAATCGACCGGGCGACCGAACAGGTCGTAACGCTGGCCGTTGCTGGCCGTGATCATCTGCGTCTGCGACCACTGCCCGTCGGTGCCGCGCTTGAACTCGAACACCGCGCCCTGGTTGACATGGGGATCGCCGCCGATCGCCGGCGTCGCCGACGCGATCAACGCGGTGTCGCCGTGCATGGCCAGCGAAAAGCCGAACTCGTCATGCGTGTGCGTGTTGTCGGGCACCAGCCGCTGCGTCTGCGTCCACGTGCCGCCGCTCTGGCTGAACACGTAGACCGCGCCGGAGAACGTGTTCTCGACGTAGGCGGAAACCATCGCCGTATTGCCGTCGAGCGCGAGCGACACACCGAACGAACTGCCGTTCGCGAAAATCTTCTGGCCCTGCTCCCACGCGCCGGTGGTGGTGTTGCGATGGTAGACGTAGACCTCGCCGTGCTTGTCGGTGGTGCCGTCGTTGAGCCCGTTCGGCGCCGCGATCAGCGCCAGATCGCCCTGCATCGCGATCGCCCAGCCGAACTGGTCGCTCGGCGCGCCATCGCTGGCGAAGACTTCCTGCACCAGCCAGTCGGGGATGCCGAACGGCTGCACTGCGCCGTCCAGGTCGCCGCTGGTCTTGAAACTGGACGAGCCCGCCTTGGCGCGCAGGTCGAGCAGCGCGCTGTCCGGGATCGGCTGGTGCGCAGCGACCAGGGCCGCGAGGTCCTGGCTGGAAAACTTGTCCGCCGCCGTGGCCGCCATGCTCGCGCACGAGGCGACGAGGATCGGAATGGCCTTGCGTGCAAAACGGATGATCGTTGGCGATTTCATTGCAGTGACAATTCCCCGTGAACGAAATGTGACGGGGCAGTGTCGACCTGCGGCAGAAGGAAACGCAACGCGGTTTCCGGGCGCATTTGCGCCATGACGCCAATCCGCCAAACGTGTATTTTTCGTTCATGCGTATGGACGTCCAGACTTCCATACGCAAGCGCATGCGAGATACCGCGACGCAGCAAGATGCGGCACGCCGGCGTCGCCAGGGGCGCGTGTCCTCGCGGCGTACTTGCGGCGAACCGCCGTGGCTACTTGTCCGCGTCCATGCGCAGCGCGGCCAGCCATCCGGCCTGGAAGCGCGTGCGCGCATTCAGCCCGCGCATGAGATCGACGATGCGCCGATCCAGCGTCCGCGACGACACCCCCAGGTCGTGGGCGATCGCCTTGTCGTTGAGGCCGGCCGCAAGCACCGACACCAGGCGCTCGGCGCCCTGCGGCGAGGACGAGTCCGCGCTCGCGGTCTCGCCGCCGAACGGAATCGGCGCGGCGCTTTCCCACATCAGGTCGAACAACTGGCACAAGGCATCGAGCAGGGTCGACGAACGCACCAGCAGCGCAGCGTCGTAGACGCGGTCGAGGCTGAGCGGAACCAGCGCCACGCTGCGATCCACCACCGCGAGCTTGAGCGAAACCCCGGCGAAGACGCGCGTTTCCTCGCCCGCGCCGATCTGCCGGCGCAGGCGGTCGAGCGCGCCGGGCAGTTCCAGCGTGGAGGCATCGACGATGTTGCGGTAGGCCACGCCGCGGGCGATGGCCCGCTCCTGCGCGACATTGCGCCCGGTCACGCCCATGACGTAAGGCGGCCGCTCGATGCCGAGGAACTCGCGCCGGGCCGATTGCTGCAGTTGTTCGTAGATGCGCACCTGCGCGTCGCTGCCGACGATGATCTCGACGATGCGCTCCTCGTCCCGGTCGGTCGAATGGCGGCCACGCACCAGCTTCTCGCGCAACTGCTCGCCGAGCAGTCGCGCGCGTTGCAGTTCGCCCTGCCGCCGCAGGATCAATGCCTCGATGGCGATGTCCGGCGGCGCCGGCAGGTAGCGCGGCACGCGCTCGGGCAGCCGCGTCACCAGTCCCATCAGCTCCAGCGTGGCCAGCGTCTTCTGCACCGCGGCCCTGGACTGCTGCAGCGCCTGCGCGATCTCCGCCAGGGTGAGCGGTTCGCCCTCGAACAGGACGGCGTACACGGCACGCGCACGCTCGTCCAGACCCAGCGCATCCAGTGCATGCAGCTCCGCAGCGCCGGTCATCGACCACCTCCGTTGCACTTCATTGCAATCGGCAAGCGGCGCACGGCAAGCGCCGGCGGAGCCGGATTTCGCGCACGCGCGCACGCGCGCGCGGGGAACCTCGAATACGAGCGCCCCCAGCGCGCGAAAAATGACAAGGCATTCATGGATTTGCGTGACGACCGCGAGCAGCCGCGGAAGCGGCGTGAGCCGATGTTATCACCCGATGGACGCCGCCTGCGGCGGCGCAGGGGCCGCCGTGACCCCCATCACACGCCGCGCCGCGCGGCACGGCCATGCGGCAGCGGCATACGACCCGCAACCGAGCGTTCGCAGCACTGTTTTGCTATAAGAAAAAAATGCACCTGTTCACCCCCTCCGCGCCGCTGCCGCGCCATCGCCTTGCGAGCTGCCTTTGCCTTCTGCTGGCCACAGTCGCCGGCAGCGCGCAGGCCGCGCACATCACCGCCCAGGTCGACGGCGTCGACGGCCTGCTCAAGGACGCCGTCGACGGCAGCATCGAGATCAACCAGTACAAGGATCGCGACGTCACCGACGCGCAGGCGCGCCGCCTCTACGAGCACGCGCTGGCGCAGGCCGAAAAATCGCTGGAAGCCTACGGCTACTTCTCGGTCAAGGTCAGCGGCGACCTCCGGCAGAACGGCGCCGACTACGTCGCCGCGCTGCACGTGTCGGCGGGCGAACCGACGCGCGTGGCCACGCTCGACATCCGCATCGACGGCGACGCCGAAGGCCAGAAGGCGGTGCAGGCGGCGCTCGCCGCATTCGCGCCGGCCAAGGGCCAGCCGCTCGACCAGGCCTCCTACGAAAAGAGCAAGGCAACCTTGCAGGCGGCACTGTTCGCCAGCGGCTATCTCGACGCCGAACTCGTCACCCACCAAGTCGAAGTGACGCGCTCGGCCAACAGTGCCGACATCCACCTCGCCTGGAAGGCCGGCGCACGCTACCGCCTCGGCCGCACGTCGTTCGAGGGCGGGCAGTTTCCCGATGCCCTGCTCGAACGCTACATCCCCTGGCACGAGGGCGACTTCTACACGCAGGAGCAGCTGCTCGGCTTCCAGCAGCGCCTCATCGACGCGGACTATTTTTCGATCGTGCAGGTGCAGCCCGACACCGAGCACGCGCACGACGGCATCGTGCCGATCAAGGCCGTGCTGGCCCCGGCCAGGCGCACGATCTACACCGGCGGCGTGTTCATCGGCACCGACACCGGCCCCGGCGTGCGCGGCGGCATCCAGCGCCGCTGGATCAATTCGCGCGGCCACAAGGCGCAGGTCGACGCGCTCGTCGCGCAACGGCTGAAGACGGCTTCGGCGCAATACACGATCCCGCTCGCCGGCTACGACAACCACACGCTGTCGTTCGGCACCTCGTTCCGCAACGAGGACACCGACGCGGCCTATTCGCGCACGTTCGGCCTGGCCGCGACGGACTCGAAGATCTGGCACGGCTGGACGCGCACCGCCGGCCTCAAGTTCCTCACCGGCAACTTCAAGGTCGCCAACATCTACGGCGACACCACCCTGCTCTATCCAGAGGTCTCGCTGTCGCGCAAGAAGGCCGACGACCCGATGTTCGTGCGCCATGGCTGGTCGATGACGATGTCGGCACGCGCCGGCGCGAGCGGCCTGCTCTCCGACGCGAGCTTCGCGCAGACCAGCGCGGACGCGAAATGGATCCACGCGCTCGGCGAAAAATCGCGTTTCATCGCGCGCGGCTCGCTCGGCGCGACCTGGACCGACGACTTCGACAAGCTGCCGCCGGAACTGCGCTTCTTCGCCGGTGGCGACCGCTCGATCCGCGGCTACGGCTACCAGACGATCGGCCCGCCGCTGCCCGACGCGCAGATACCGATCGCGCAGGCCGAATGCGCCGACCATCCCAAGCGCACCTGCCAGGACCTGGTCATCGGCGGTCGCTACCTCGCCGTCGCCAGCGCCGAATACGAGTACTACTTCAAGCCGAACTGGGGCATCGCCACCTTCGTCGACACCGGCGACGCGTTCACCAGCTTCGACTCGTACCGCCAGAAGATCGGCGCCGGCGTCGGCCTGCGCTGGCGTTCGCCGGTCGGCCTGGTCCGCGTCGACCTCGGCTTTCCCGTGCACGACAGCCAGAACAGCGGCGTCGAACTGCACATCGTGATCGGGCCGGACCTGTGAGCGCGCGCATGGTCATTCCAACATCGATGCGGACGCGCCAGCGCGGTTTCGCGTGGCAACGGCTGCTCAAGTGGCTCGGCATCGTCTTCGCCGCGCTGCTCCTCGTGCTCGTGCTCGCGCTGTGGTGGCTGCTCGGCAGCGAGTCCGGCGCGCGTTTCGCGCTGGCCCGCGCGGTCGGCGCGATGGACGGCAAGCTCGCCGTACAGGCATCCAGCGGGCACCTCGGCGGACCGCTCATGCTCGACGGCGTGCGCTGGAACGACCCCGCGTCCGGCGTGGATGCGAAGGTGTCGCACCTGCGCATCGACCTCAAGCCGCTCGATCTCCTCGCCAAGCGCGTGCACATCACCGCGCTGGAAGTCTCCGGCATCGACGTCGCCCTGACCACGGTGCCGCCGAAGCCGCCGGAGCCGTCCGCGCCGTTTTCGCTGGCCGCGCCGATCGACATCGCGCTCGACAGCCTCGCCGTGCGCGACACCAAAATCACCCAGGACGGCCAGCCCGTGTTCGCGCTGGACAGCCTCGACGCCAGCGCGGCGTGGACGCGCCTGGGCGCCGTCGTGAAATCGCTGGCGCTGCGCGCGCCGGACGGCCAGGTTGACCTGCACGGCACGGTATCGGCCGCGTCGGGTTATCCGGGCGATGGCGACACCACGTTCCGCTGGAAGGTCGGCGACATCGAATACGCCGGTTCGCTCAAGGCGCATGGCGACGGCCAGCACGCGACGCTCGCCCTCGCGCTCGACACGCCGACCAGGGCGAGTGTCGACGCCACGCTGACCCAGACCGACGCGCTGCCGTGGACGGCGAAGATCGCCGTGCCGCGCTTCGATCCCAAGCTCGTGCAAAAGGATTCCACGCTGGCCTCGCTCGCCCTCGCGCTCGAAGGCAGCGGCGACAAGAACGCGGGCGCGATCAACGGCGACGTCGCCGTCAACGACCACCACGTGCAGATCGACCCGCTGCGCTACGCGCTGGCCGGGCAGACGCTCAAGTTCGAGACGCTCACGCTGAAATCGCCGGAAGCCGCCGGCTCGCTGACCGCCAGCGGCGCGGTGCAACTCGACGCCCAACCCGTCTCCGCCAACGCCGTCGTCGAGTGGCAGGGCGTGGAACTGCCCGCCGACCTCGCCGGCCAGGCGCTGGCCACGCACGGCAAGCTCAACGGCGGCGGCAGCGCCGAGGCATTCCACGCCGACGGCGCGCTGTCGATCGGCCCGCCCGGCCAGCTCGCCGATCTCGCGCTCGACATCGACGGCACGCCGGACGCGATCTCGATCAAGCAGGTCGCGCTCAAGCAGGCCAGCGGCGGCCTCGACGCGCACGGCGAGGTCCAGCTCAAGCCCGCGATCGGCTGGGACATCGCGGCCAAGGCCGACAAGCTCGATCCCGGCGCGTTCGCGAAAGAATGGCCCGGCGCGCTCGACTTCGACCTCGCCACGCAGGGCACGCTCGCCGACAACGGCCCCGACGCCACCATCAAGCTCGACCGGCTCGGCGGCTCGCTGCGCAAGAAACCCGTGTCCGGCCAGGCCGACCTGCACGTCAAGCCCGGTTACGTCGTCGACGGCACGCTCAATCTCGCCTCCGGCAAGAGCCGCGTCGACATCACCGGCGCCGGCGGCAACGACACCGACGCCACCATCAAGCTCGCCATCGCCTCGCTCGGCGATTGGGTGCCCGATGCGGGCGGACGTCTGGACGGCCAATTCCGCGTGCACGGCAAGTGGCCCGCGCTCGCCGTCGACGGCCGCGCGCATGGCGCGCAGATCGTCAGCGGCACGACGCACCTGGACGCGCTCGACCTCGACGCCGCCGTCGCCAGCATCGATCCGCCGCAGGGCAAGTTCACGCTCAAGGCCGCCCAGCTCGCCGCCGGCAGCCTCGCCTTCGACTCGATCGCCGTGAACGGCAGCGGCGACCAGGCCACGCACCAACTCGACCTCGACGCGATCGGCAAGCCGCTCGGCCTCAAACTCGCGCTGTCCGGCAGCGCCAGGGACAACGGCGACTGGAACGGCACGCTGCGCACGCTCGACGTGGCCATCGACAAGGCACCGCCGCTCGCCCTCCAGCAGCCGGTGGCGCTGGCCTTGCAGCAGCAGAAATTCTCCGCCAGCGAACTGTGCCTGGCCGGCGGCGGCACCACGCTGTGCGCGAGCGCCAACGGCGGCACGGACGGCAGCGTCGACGCGCGCTACCGCATCGAACAACTGTCGCTGGCCCTGCTCGCCAAGCTCGGCGCGGCCGACGAAACCTTCAGGACCGAAGGCGTCATCAACGGCCATGGCGACATCCACGTCGGCGCCGACGGCGCGCTCAACGGCACGGCCAACATCGGCTCGGACCACGGCAGCGTCGCCTTCGCCGACCACGCCGATTCGCCGCTGCTCGCCTACACCGGCTTCAACATCGACGCGACGCTGTCGCCGCAGGCCACGCACGCCACCGTGCGCGCCGCGCTCGACCACGACGGCAGGCTCGACGGCGACGTCACGCTGTCCGGCGCGCCCGGCTCCGCGCAGGCGCTGTCGGGCAAGATCGACCTCGCCCTCAACAGCCTCGCCTTCGTCGAACTGCTCACGCCCGAAGTCGCCAACGCGAAGGGCCGCGTCGCGGCCAACTACACGATCAGCGGCACCACTGCGGCGCCGCAACTG
>Ga0222423_1001282_pt1 | contig 11771 bp, 10 predicted proteins | sample 3A0metagenome_FD_182472 | JGI IMG/M metagenome (GOLD analysis project Ga0222423, IMG submission 182472) | Enriched microbial communities from leaf-cutter ant dump, University of Wisconsin, Madison, United States - 3A0 (version 2) | ecosystem: Environmental > Terrestrial > Nest > Insects nest >...
GTTCGGTAGTCGTTTCTCCTTCAAAATCAAGATTTCTGCCGCCGCCAAATAATACGCGTCCTGCTATTTCTCTAAAATAATAATAGCCCTGATCTGCATGGAAAACTCCCTGAAAGGGCAAATTCGGTATTGGCTCGGTAATCAACACCTGACCTCTTCCCGGTCGTACATCCGCATCGGGTAGCAACTGCCGGGTAAATGCATTGGTACAAAGCAGCAAATGGTCGCAATGCAGGGTGTGTTTTTCGGATAAAGCTCCGCCTTCAACATCAAGGCGAACACCTCCGGAATATTCCTCAAACTGACGTACCAAAGCGCCGGTTCGGAGCATAATGCCGCGACTGTGGGCATACAGCAATAACTGCTGCATCATTTTTCCCGTATGCAATGCGCCCTCACCTTCGGTACGAATAAGGGTTTTAACCTCATCCGAATTAAAACCGAATGCCTGCACTTTTTCGGGAGCCAGACTGAATGTAGGCTTGCCGTTGACAGGAAACAATAACTGATTCATTGTTTCCAAGGCATTCAGATGCGGCAATTCCGCTTCCCGAATCAGCTCATAACTTTCTCGATCCTGATAGCCGATAGCATCATCGCCTAAACGCTTCCGGAGTATTTCCAGACCTTTTTTCCTGTCTTCATAAAGTTGCAGCACCTCGGTTAGGGGCATATTTTCGGCATCGTCCAATAACTCCGTCAGGCTGCCCATGCAGGCAAAACCGGCATTGCGGGTACTTGCACCTGCCGGGAAAATACCACGTTCCAATATAAGGATGCTTTTATCCGGGAAGCGCTCCCGGAGTTCTATAGCTGCGGACAAGCCCACGATGCCGCTGCCGACTACGATATAATCGTAATGTAAAAAGCTCTCTTGTTCCCAGTAGCTGACCATAAGAATGTCAAAATATTTTTACCCCTTTACAAAAGGATTGCTGCGTTTTTCTTCGCCAATAGTGGTTGCAGCACCATGCCCGGGATAAACAAGAGTATCATCGGGGAGGGTGTATAATTGATGTTGAATACTATTGCTTAGAGTAGAAAAATCGCCACCCGGCAGATCCGTCCGGCCTACACTTCCCTGGAACAGCACATCGCCGGCAACCACAAAACCGCCTTCAGGATAGTAGAATACAATACTTCCCGGAGAATGTCCGGGTGCCAGGCGTACCTCTATGGTATCTTGGCCTAAATTAAGTGTAGCGCCGCTCTGAATATAAAAATCTGCCTGAGGAGCCGTAAAAGGCGGCAGCCCTAACATCATGGCAGAACCCGCAGCATTACGCAATATGGGCAGATCGTCTTCATGCATTCCGAAAGGCAATTGATACTTTGCTTTCAGGCTATGAATCCCCAAAATATGGTCAATATGTGTGTGGGTATTAATAATTTGCTGAGGACGTAATTTTTCCTGCGTTAAAAAATCAAACAGTATTTTTTCTTCTTCCGCATTGTACATTCCGGGATCAATGATCCAGCATGCTCCCTGCTCGTTATATAAGACATAAGTATTTTCCTGAAAAGGATTAAATGTAAAACCGGTTATCTGTAGCATAAAATGTATAATGGAGTAGAAAGCGTATGCTTTTTTTAATTAAGCAATAAAATATTGACGCTGCGTTGCAGGATATTAAATGCAATTTCCGCCATGAGGTTTTCCTTGTCTAAAGTGGGATTTACTTCCGTAATTTCGAAGCAGCAGAGTTTATGGCTTTGCATAAAGGAGGCCATCAGATCTTCGGCTTCGCGCTCTTTCAGTCCGTTGCTGACGGGAGTGCCCGTTCCGCGGGAGATAGAGCTGTCCATACTGTCCACATCAAAAGACACGTAAATATCATCGCAACTGCTGAGGTGCAGCAGGGTTTGTCGCACCACATTTTCCACACCTTTTTTCCGGACTTCCTGCACCGGTATTACTTTAATATTGTATTTTTTCAGTAGCGCTTCTTCTTCTTTTTCATAATCGCGCAAAGCAATAAACACGATATCTTCCGGCTTTACTTTAGGTTGTATTTTGCCGATATTTTTCAGCTTGCTCCACCACGCTACGGTTTCCTGATCCAGCTTGTGGCTTTGATTTTCAATATTATCTTCTGCGATGGATGCGGCTATCGGCATACCATGCATATTACCGGACGGAGTGGTATATGGGGAATGAATATCCGCATGGGCATCAATCCATACCACACCTAAACGGCTTTTCGGTTTTGCGATTTTAATACCCGCAATAGTGCCACCGGCAGTGCTGTGATCGCCCGCCAATACAATAGGAAACAGACCGGATTTCATCGTTTCGGCAACTGCTGCGGAAACGCGCTCGTACATGGTATAAAGACCTCCGATGCGTTTTGCATAAGGAGAAACCACCGGCTCGTACAAAAGGTTGTTTTCATCCGGGATACGTTCCGATGCAATATTCACAAAAAGACTGCTCATGAAATCCAGCGCTGCAATCTTGATGGCATCCACCCCTAAGCTGGCGCCACGGGTACCTGCCCCGATTTCCGAAGGCACTTCTATTATTTTCAGATTACGCATAGGCTTCAAAGATAAAGATAGCCCGGCAGAAAAAAAACTATTCCCAGCGAAACACCCTTGCAGCAACGGCATAACCGGCCATTCCCCACAACAATAACACCGCAATATCCGTTCGCACATCCCAGAGAGAAGCGCCATCCATAGCCATCTGCCTCATGGCATCGTTAAAATAAGTCAGCGGCAATGCATAAGAAACCGGCTGTAGCCATTTCGGAAAATTACTGATAGAGAAAAAAGTGCCGGCCAGCAGAAATTGCGGCAGGGTAATAATATTAGACAAAGGTGGAATCACCGATTCGCTCGCAGCCAAACCACTGATGATAAAGCCGAAACTCATAAATACCAACAGCGCCAACATACAAAGCGCTAACATATTCAGGAGCGTTATAACGCCGCCGGTAATGGTGAAATTCAGAAAATAATAACCAATAAAAATAATGAGTAAAGCGCCGGCCATTTGAAATATCATCCGGGCTACGCCTTCGGCAAGCAGGATATAGGTTTTATGTACCGGTGTGGCAAAAAAGCGTTTCAGCACTAAGGTTTGCCGGAGATTAAAAAACACAAAAGCTGTACCAAAAACACTGGCGGCCAACAAAGAAAAACCCAATTGTCCGGGAAGGATAAAGTCTATTGTTTTGCCCGAACGATTAGTTACGATTGTTTCATTTAAGGTAATTTTTTTATCTAATAAAGAACGAATTTCAGGATGGGCTTTCAACACGGCACGGTCAATATAATCTTTGATAACGACAGCCTGCTCCTGCTGAGAGGAGCCCACCGTCATTTGAACAAATGTCCTTTCGGGTTTAGTATGATGCACATCAAGTATGGCGGCGATATCTCCTTTTTCCAATAGCTTATTCAGCTCTGCATTATTTTTTGCAGTAATTATTTTAAAACCATCGGCTTCTTTCAAAGAGAGCACTAAAGGATGATCTGTCGGAGTACCGGTAGTAAATGCAATCGGTATTTTGGAAAAATCAGTATCCCCCAAAAAACCGAATACAAAAATGAAAACAAGCGGGAAGGCTATAGTAAAAATCACGGAAGAAGGACTTTTGGCTATAGAGCGTAAAGCCGCGCGACAAAGCGCCTTAAAAGCAATCCACTGACTGTAAGTATGGGACATAATTGGAAAAACGAGGGCTCAAAAATAGTTAAACTAAAATTGTGGTTAGCGTAAAAGATTTTTTGACCTGATAAAGCAGGGATGAAAAAGTGGATCGGGTAAAAATCTGTTATGAACAGGTATTGGAATCGTCCTTTGTATATTATCTTAAACAAACTCCTTGAGATAGTAAGCCTTCATCAATTCTGAAAATGCCTTACTGTATGTATCCGTTGCCGTATAAATTTCCAGATGTTGGTATTGCGGTTGCGGGGAAATTGTCTTTTTATACAGTGCAATGAAACGATTGGCCGCCATGCCCGGTTTGGGAATTACTTCTAATTTCATCCAAAGATATAAACCCTGTGCCGCTGCCGCCATTTGCCAGTCAGACCAGGCTGCCGCCGGATACATTACACTGAAAACCCCTTCTGCTGACATCAGCCGATTCACTTGTACAGCTAGATCCTGTTTAGTCAGCCGATCATCATGTCGTGCCGTTGTTCTTTCCGGATTGGCATTTTTCAAATCATGATTAAAAAACGGTGGATTACAGATGATAAAGGGATAAGGAGCTGCCGCTTCCAACTGATGGATGGCAAGGGGATAAAGATGCAACCGTTCCCGCCAGTTCGATTGCTGAAAATTATGTGCGGCCTGTAATGCAGCACCGGGCTCCAGTTCCGCCGCATCAATACGAGCCTGAGAAAATGCCTGTGCCATCATCAGCGCCAGCAAGCCCGTACCCGTTCCGATATCCAATATCCGACAATCTTCCGGAGGAGAGCAGTTGGCTTTCCACATTGCGGCAGTCCATGCGCCCTGAATACAGGCATCGGTAGATACCTTCATGGCACACTTGTCTTGCTCAATGCGAAACTGTTTAAACTGAAACCAATGATTTGCCATTACCAACAAGGATTAGGTGAAAAGTCAAGATTGAAAATTAAACGTCTTTTTACTTTTGCGTTTTTGATGTACCGCTACCAGGCAGATCTTGCAGCAGGCACGGTATCCATTGACGCAAATTGCTGCTGCTGATATTTGTAATGCGCCACCATGCCGATCATGGCGGCATTGTCGGTACAGTATTCAAACTTGGGCAGATAGGTTGACCAATTGTGCTGCTGTCCTAATGCCGTTAAAGCATGGCGTAATGCGCTGTTGGCAGACACACCGCCGGCAATTCCAATATGTTGAATTCCGGTTGCCATTGCCGCTTTTTCGAGTTTTTTGATCAAAATTTGCACTATGGTTTTTTGTACGGAAGCACAGATATCATTTCTGTTTTGTGTGATGAAATCCGGCTCCTTGCTTTTCATTTTCTGTAAAAAATACAATACAGAAGTTTTTACCCCGCTAAAGCTGAAATCAAAATCTTTAATTTCCGGTAAGGGAAAATGAAAAGCATCCGGATTGCCACTTTGTGCATACCGGTCAATCATCGGGCCACCGGGATAAGGCAGTTCCAGCATTTTGGCAATCTTATCAAAAGCCTCTCCCGCAGCATCATCTAAGGTAGTGCCGATCACCTGCATGTCCAAAGGCGCTGTGCAATGGACTAATTGCGTATGACCGCCTGAAACGGTGAGGCACAAAAATGGAAATGCCGGAAACGGTTCATCAATCCAATGTGCCAATACGTGCGCCTGCATGTGATTTACGGCAATAAGCGGCACCGACCAGGCCTGTGCCAGCGATTTGGCAAAGCCTGCACCGACTAACAGCGATCCGATCAGACCCGGAGCCTGGGTAAACGCTACCGCAGTAATTTGCCTGCCATCTAATCCTGACTGACGGAGTGCCTGATCCACCACCGGTACAATTTGCTGTAGATGCGCACGGGAAGCCAGTTCAGGCACTACGCCGCCGTACTGCTCATGCACTTTTTGGGTAGCAATGACATTGCTTAATACCCGACCATCCTGCAGCACTGCGGCAGATGTTTCATCGCAGGAAGATTCAATAGCGAGTATGTTTACGGGATTTGTCAAAACGGAAACGGAATGATTAAAGGCTGCAAAATTACAAAGATCAGATAAAACCCACGAAGAACCGGCGGGAAAAATCTCATTATTAATATACGTCCAACTTCCCTGCAATCCGTTATTGAAAAATTTGGGCAATAACGGATTGCAGGAATTACCCAACTCAAACTCAAGGAGGTTGTTTTTTTGATGACAACCGCTGCACCGTAGGCGTATTTTATGCAAAATCAAAAAAAGTGCCAGAATATGAATTTACGTCAATATGGATTTACGAATTTTATGGCGGGCACTTTTCCGAGGCAATAACTCTATGGCTGCATTTTCCGGAGCGGAAAAATGAAAAAGCAGCCATGAAAATCACTTCATAACTGCTTAATTGTTTCGTGGTCCCACATGGGCTTGAACCATGGACCCCCTGATTATGAGTCAGGTGCTCTAACCAACTGAGCTATAGGACCCTTGCCGTGTTTAAAATAACGACAAATACAAAAAGGTGTGCAAAGGTAAAAAATTTTTTTAAACGAAGTATTTTTTTACGGACAGAATCCACACCTTTAATTGGAACGCTTTTACGGATTTTTTGGAGACATTAACCGAAAAATAAGCATAGCCACTATATGAATCCGATAAATTTGCCGCCGGTAAGCGCGTTTTCGCTACCCATAATACTTTTCAAAAATGAAAAAGAACAAAAGCGGCCTTTCTGCCGATGGTATGCAACAAGCCGCTAAGCACAATATCTTTGCGGTATTGAAGCCCTATAAAGGCTTGCTGGCAGGACTGCTGGTTTTTGCGCTACTCAGCAATGCCCTGAATTTGGTTATACCCAAGATCATCCAAAATGGGATTGATGATTTTGCTGCCGGCCACTTTGAGCTAAAGCGCATCATCTTATTTTTTGCTCTGGCCTCCGGCTTCATTTTGGTCTTGAGCTATCTGCAAAGCATTGTACAAACTTATGCTTCCGAGAAAGTAGCCCGGGATTTGCGTCAAAAACTTTCGGATAAAATATCTCGTCAGACTTTCAGTTATATCCGGGAGGCCGACCCCAACAAATTACTGACGAACCTCACCTCAGATGTAGATGCCGTGAAGACCTTTGTATCTCAGGCTGTAGTTAATATCGTATCGTCATTTGTTCTGATTGTCGGAGCGGCTATACTTTTAATCCAAATCAACTGGAAGCTGGGGCTTTTTGTTCTGCTGGTAATTCCCCTCATTGCCGCAGCATTTATCTTAGTATTCAGAAATATCAAAAGTCTTTTTAAAAGATCGCAGGAAATCTTAGACAAGCTCAATAAGATCATCAACGAAGCGATACTTGGCGCACCGCTTATTCGGGTTTTGAATGCACAATTTACGGAATACGGAAAATTCATTGAAGCCAGCGGCGAAGCGAAAAATCTGGGCCTGTCCATTCTGAGGCTGTTTGCTACTCTGATTCCAATTATCGTATTCACCTCCAATATGGCACGTCTTGTGGTGCTGGCTCTGGGCGGCAGTTATGTGATTTCCGGCAGTATGACTCTGGGAGCATTTGCAGCGTTCAACAGCTATATTGCCATCCTCATTTTCCCCATTCTGATTATCGGCATTATGAGCAATGTAATTGCGAGAGCTTCCGCCTCTTATGGCCGCATTCGGCAGGTATTGGATATGCCGGATACAAGACAAGGTGGTAGTTTTCAAAAAGAACTCAGCGGCGATATCAGCGTAGAAAACCTATCATTACACTTTGGTGAAAAACAAGCGCTGAAACACGTTTCTTTTCATATAAAACCCGGCACGCGCAATGCCATTATCGGGCCTACTGCTGCGGGAAAAACACAATTGCTCTATGCCCTTACCACATTAATCAAACCGCAGGAAGGAGCAATTCGATATGATCAAATATTGTTAGAGGAATATGATCATGAAATACTGCTCAGGCAGGTCGGCATGGTGTTTCAGGACTCCGTAATGTTCAACACCAGCATCCGGGAAAATATAGCCTTCAATACAACCGTAACAGATGCAGCCTTGCAAAAAGCCATCCATACGGCAGAGCTGACCGATCTTATACAGTCGCTCCCCAACGGATTGGATACTATTATTTCCGAACGGGGCAACAGTTTGTCCGGTGGGCAAAAGCAGCGTATCATGCTTGCCCGCGCTTTGGCAGTGCAGCCCCGTATTTTACTGCTTGATGAATTTACCGCAAGAGTAGATCGGAATACAGAACAAAAGATATGGCGCAATGTAGCCGAAAACTATCCGGGAATGACCATCGTGTCCATTACCCAAAACCTGGAACCGGTAAGGGACTACGAACAGATCATCTTACTGATGGAAGGCGAAGTGGTGGTTGCCGGCACCCATGATGCACTGCTGAAAAGTTGTCCGGAATATATTCAGATTTATCAGTCGCAACAAAGTACCAATGCTTATGAAAGGGCTTAACCCTAAGTACTGAAGGCAATAAAAAAATGAACAAATGAACACCACAACAGATTATAATCTCAATATTGAAACGGCAGATTCCAATCGTAAGGCGATGCGTAAGATGCTACAGTTTATGAAAGGCGAAAAGCGCAACTTGTGGGCTGCTTTCTTAGTGATGCTGCTGAATGCGGGCATCACAATGCTGACCCCTTACCTGATCGGGTACGCCATAGATCATTATATCCAGACCGGGCAATTGCGCGGATTAATGCTGTTTTCAGGGTTTGTACTGGCCTGCTATATTGTCTGGGCAGGAACGGAATATCTGCAAACTCAGTTGATGGGTAGTGTAGGACAGCGTATGCTGTATGCATTGCGCAATGAAGTGTTTCATAAATTACAGCAATTGCCGGTAGCCTTTTTCAATCAGAATAAATCCGGCGATTTGATTTCCCGCATTAATAACGATACGGATAAAGTCAATCAGTTTTTTTCTCAGTCGCTGATGCGTTTTGCGGACAGTATTTTTATGATGACGGGCGCTGCGGTTTTTTTGTTGAGTATTCATACGGAATTGGGTGCAGCCTCTTTAATCCCGGCAGTATTTATTTTGGCTTTTGTACTGTTGGCTTCTCCTTGGGTAAAAAAGAAAAACGCCACCGGCCTGAAAGCTACCGGCGGCCTAAGTGCGGAGGTGCAGGAGAGCCTACACAATTTCAAAACCATTATTGCTTTTAACCGGCGGGATTATTTCAGAAAACGATTTGACGAAGCTAATCGCCATAATTACCGGGCATCGGTTATTGCCGGTTTGGCTAACGGCATCTTTACGCCGGTCTTTACTTTTTTCTCTAATATCGCTCAACTGATTGTGTTGGCATTCGGCATTTACCTGATTGCCCAAGGTCATTTCACAATCGGTTTATTAATCAGCTTTATTGCCTATGTGCAAAATTTCTATCAGCCACTCCGGCAATTAGCCGAGCTTTGGGCGGGCTATCAAACCGCCATGGCTGCATGGGATAGAATATCCGTGATTTTAAGTCTGGAAAGCAATATGCAACAGCTTCCCGAAACAACGGTATCGGAAGGCATCTCGCAGGATTCCGTGATTCGGTTTGAGGATGTTTCTTTTCAGTATCCCGGAGGTGCAAAAGTGCTGCACCATATCAATTTTGATTTGAAGCGGGGGAAAACTTATGCATTAGTTGGCCCGACAGGTGGTGGCAAAACCACAACAGCATCGCTGATTGCCAGGTTGTATGATCCGACGGAAGGCAAAGTATTGCTGCACAACCGCGATATCCGAAGCTATCCCGACGCAGAACGCAGCCGGGAAATCGGATTTATTCTACAGGATCCGTTTTTATTTACCGGCAGCCTGCGGGAAAATATTCTGTATGGCAATGAAGCTATCGGGAATATCAGCTCGGAAGCGCTGGAAGATATGATGCGAACCGCCGGTTTGGGATCATTGCTGATGCGGTTTGAAAAAGGGTTAGACACCGAGTTGCTGTCTTCGGCGGAAGGAATGAGCTTAGGCCAAAAACAACTGATTGCTTTTATCCGTGCTATTTTACGAAAGCCAAAAATTCTGATTCTTGATGAAGCGACCGCAAATATTGATACGGTAACGGAGCAGTTATTAGAGGAAATTTTACAGCAATTGCCCTCAGAAACCACAAGAGTAATTATTGCGCACCGTCTGAATACGATTGAAAATGCCGATGAGATTTTCTTTGTAAACAGCGGAGCGGTGATTCCTGCGGGAAACCTGGATCATGCTCTGGCAATGTTGCTTTCCGATAAAAGAGCCAGTTAATAATCCGCCGGAATGAGCAAAGCGCACACCCGGCCTATATGCTATAATACATCTTCGTAATCGGAACGGTATTTTTCCATGGTAGCTTTTGCAAAAGGACAAACAGGGATAATTTTCACCTGTTCTTCTCGGGCGATTTCCACCATTTTATCAATTAATTTTTACCTACGCCTTGTCCTTTAAGAGAAGGATCCACCTCCGTATGGTCAATGATGATCTTATTTTCTGCACCGCGGTGATATTCTATCATCGCTAACTGGCGGTCATCTGATGCAATAAAAACCTTACCCTGAGTGCCGGAATTTTGATGTTGTATTTCCATTGTATTGTAATAATGAATGATAAAAAAGCAAACTGCTATTCCCACAAATGTACTACATTTTATGTGTCCGGTATAATCGCAGTAGCGGCAGCTGCATTTCAATTTTTCGCTAACCGAACGCCCCTGCAATCCTCATGTCATGCTGAAAGCATCAATAGGAGCGGATTTACCCACTTCTATTGATACCACAGCCCTTATACACGTCCTTTATATTCCAAGAAGGAGTATATGGCTGCGAAGGCTTGAAATGCACCCCGAAGCCAGGCACTTTTCGGATTTTGTATTTTTTTGTTGAACTTGCATATTGAAACAACATCTCGTGAGATGCACATAGCGTATTTACCGGGCGTTTCATGAGTTAAGTTATTGCAGTTTATTAAAAACAAAATACAACATTTTAGTATGAAGAAAAATCAATTAGGTCATTCCGATTTGTATGTAGCGCCGCTTACCTTTGGCGGCAATGTTTTCGGCTGGACGATAGATGAGCCAACATCATTTGAAATACTGGATGCATTTGTAGCGGCAGGTTATAACTTTATTGACACGGCCAATGCTTATTCGCGCTGGGTGCCCGGTAATAAGGGCGGCGAATCCGAAACCATTATCGGAAATTGGATGAAAAGCAGAAGAAACCGGGATCAGGTTATTATCGCTACCAAAGTAGGCGCAGATATGGGTGAGGGAAAGAGCCTTCGGAAAAATGATATTTTCAAAGAAGCGGAAGCATCCTTAAAAAGATTACAAACAGACTATATTGATTTATATCAGTCTCATTGGGACGACAGCAATACGCCGGTTGAGGAAACATTAAGCGCGTATGCCGATTTGGTACAACAGGGGAAAGTGCGCTGGATAGGTGCTTCTAACTTTTCTGCGGAAAGGTTATCGGAATCTCTGGCGGCAAGCAAAAAGCATCATTATCCTTCTTATCAGACTTTTCAGCCGCTGTATAATCTATACGACAGAGCAGCATTTGAAAAGGAGCTGCAACAGGTTTGCAAGGATAATAATATCGGTGTTATCAATTATTATGCTTTAGCATCCGGATTTCTTACCGGAAAATACCGTGATGAAAGCGATTGGAATAAGAGTGTTCGCGGGCAGGGAATGAAAGCCTATTTCAATCAGCGAGGCCGCGATATTTTAACGGCATTAGACCATGTTGCGGCGATTCATCATACAGCGCCGGCCAGCATTGCTCTTGCATGGCTGCTGACGCGCCCCACCGTAGCAGCACCTATCGCAAGTGCTACTTCCATAACACAGTTGCAGGATTTAATTAACGCAAATAATATTGTTTTATCCCAAGATGACATAGCGCTGTTAGATGCTGCCAGTGCGTGGGAATAAGAGCGTACAAATGGGATAGAAAAAACCAATTGAACCGCTTTAAAGACACCTTGTCAGCATTGTTCATTAAATGAAACCCTTTATCTTTATGATAATTACGGATGCATAAAATGGTTGTTGTATTTTAATGCTTAAACCGACAACAAGTTTTAAAAACCAGCTCAAAGTATATGAATACCTCCAGAATGGAAGCCTTTAGTGATGGTGTGATTGCTG
>Ga0222423_1001283_pt1 | contig 11752 bp, 10 predicted proteins | sample 3A0metagenome_FD_182472 | JGI IMG/M metagenome (GOLD analysis project Ga0222423, IMG submission 182472) | Enriched microbial communities from leaf-cutter ant dump, University of Wisconsin, Madison, United States - 3A0 (version 2) | ecosystem: Environmental > Terrestrial > Nest > Insects nest >...
CAGCGTGGGATTCGTGAAAAAATCGCCGTCTTTAATGGCTTTATTAATGCGGCCAAGCTCTTGATAAACAACACGGCCGGCACCCAAATTCATGTGTCCTACTTCCGAATTTCCCATCTGACCTTCTGGCAAACCCACGGCTTCGCCGGAGGCGGCTAAGCGGCTATGGGGGTAATGTGCCAACAATGCGTCAAAAAAAGGTGTCTTCGCCGCATAAGTAGCATCGGCACCGTCTTTTTTTCCGTAACCCCAACCATCCAGAATGAGGAGAACCAACTTTTTATTGTTCATAATTTCAGAATTTTTTCGAAAGCAACAAATATAATCCTAATAATGCTGGGTAAAAAAGAAATATTATGGAATATGATGCAGTAATGGCATAATTTTAGCTGTATAATTTCTGTCTTTAATGCACAAATATGAAGCCGTTTTTAACGTTAGTGATTCTTTTTTTTCAATTTCTGCCTCAAAATGGCGCTCAGGCCGATATTGTGGATGATTTAATGAGTCATTTTAAGAGTGGAAACACAAAGGAAATTGCAAAAAGTTTCGCACCTTCTGTCGAACTGCTCATTATTGATCAGGAAGATGTATACAGTAAAGTACAGTCCGAACAAATTCTGAAAGATTTTTTTATTAAAAATCCACCTCAAAAAGCAACCCTCATCCATCGTTTAAATAGCAACCCTGCTTTCAAGTTTGGCGTGTTTTCCTTGCAGTCAAAAAACGGGTCATTCCGGGTAACCCTAACTTTACGTGCTCAAAAAGCCAATAACACTTTCTTAATCACTGAGTTGAGAATTGAGAAAGAATGATGTGGCTTTTTATCGGGTAAATTGCTAATTTTGGGTTTTAATTACACGTATTTTGGATAAAAAAACCGTTGATCTTTTTATCAGCTATGCGCTCGCCGAAGATATTGGCGATGGCGACCACACCTCTTTGTCGACGATTCCTCCGGATGCACAGGGAAGAGCGCGGCTGGTGGTTAAAGATGCCGGCATTCTTGCAGGCGTCGCTTTGGCGCAAGCTATTTTTCATCATATTGATGCCGATTTAAAAGTGGATGTTCTACTGTTTGATGGGGCCTCTATAAAACCGGGAGATATTGCGTTTACTGTGTCGGGAAAAACACAGGCGATTCTATTGGCCGAACGCCTTGTACTCAATTGTATGCAGCGCATGAGCGGTATCGCAACTAAGACGCACCAGATGGTGCAAGTGGTAGCACCGTATGGCGTCAAAATTCTGGATACGCGCAAGACCACTCCGGGAATGCGTTACCTGGAAAAATGGGCTGTGCGCATCGGCGGAGGGACTAATCACCGTATCGGCTTATATGATATGATTTTAATCAAAGATAACCATGTCGATTATGCGGGTGGCATAGAAAAGGCGATTTTATCGGCCAATGCCTATTTACGTGCGCAGCATAGGGATTTGCCGATAGAAATTGAAGTACGCAATATGACCGAATTGCAGGAGGTGTTGGCGACAGGGCAGGTGCAGCGCATTATGCTGGATAATTTTACACCAGCCTTGTTAAAAGAGGCCGTCCATCTTATCAATGGACGTTTTATTAGCGAAGCATCTGGGGGCATTACCGAACAGACCTTGGCAGATTATGCCTCCTGTGGTGTCGATTATATATCCATGGGCGCCCTCACACATTCGGTTAAAAGTTTAGACTTAAGTTTAAAAGCATATTAAGCGACTATGATTTCTGTCTATTCGATCTCGACATTGCTGTTAGCGTACCTTTTGGGCTCTATCCCAACGGCAGTTTGGTTAGGACAGGCGTTTTATGGAGTAGATGTGCGGGAGTATGGTAGTGGCAATGCGGGTGCTACCAATACCTTTCGTGTGCTTGGGAAAAAAGCGGGCATAGCCGTTATGGTGATCGATATTTTTAAAGGCTATACGGCTACTAAATTGGCTAAATTAGCCTATTTGATCGGGATATCAGCCATCGGCCCACAAAATGCCGTTCCTTTCGTTAATTATGAATTGGCACTCGGTGTTATTGCTGTGATGGGGCACCTTTTTCCTGTATTTGCGGGGTTTCGAGGCGGAAAGGGCGTAGCCACTTTATTTGGGATGGTACTGGCCGTTAATCCGGTTGCGGCACTGCTCTGTGTGGCGGTATTCTTGCTCGTATTGTTGAGTACAAAATATGTTTCCTTAAGCTCTATTAGCGCGGGATTTACCTTTCCCATTGTGACGGTGTTTATTCTCCAGTCATCCATTAAGTCGGAAGTATTATATGGTATTGCAGTATGTTTGCTTATTTTGGTGACACATCAAAAAAATCTGGAACGCCTGCTCAAAGGTAAAGAAACGAAAGTGTATCTTTTTCGTAAAAAAAACTCAGCCTAATTGGGCAAATTGTACAAACATATTCCTAATTTTATTGTTTTAATAGCTAAATTATTATCTGAAAATATAAAATCCTTTAATGCTCAAAAGATGAAAAAAATAATGATAATGGGAGTGGCCACTTTACTGGCGATTTCTTCTTGTACCACTACCGTAGTGCCTTTAACAGGTCGTAAAGTCCAAACTTTTGGAGTGAGTGCGGCCGATTTGGAGCAACAGGCTGCCACGGGCTACGCCGAGTTTTTACATGATCCGGCAACTAAGGTTATCTCTGGGACTACGGATGCGGCGCGTGTTAAACGTGTAGGTACAAGTATCCAAAATGCCGTCACGCAATATATGAACGCGAACGGCTTTGGCGAGCAGATTAAAAATTACAAGTGGGAGTTTAATTTGGTCGAAAGCCCTGAAGTTAATGCCTGGTGTATGCCTGGCGGCAAAGTCGCTGTGTATAGCGCTATTTTAAAAGTAACGCAGGACGATGCGGGCTTAGCAACGGTTTTAGGACATGAAATTGCTCATGCCATTGCACAGCATTCTTTGGAAAGGGCCTCGGATATGATGAAAGCGCAGATTGGCGGAGCCGTGGTGGGAGCTGCCACAAGTGGAAAATCGGAGGCTACACAAAATGTGATTAACCAAATTTATGGTTTGGGTGCTCAAGGTGCCTATATTTTGCCTAATTCGCGTAAGCAGGAATTGGAAGCGGACAAAATGGGTTTGTCGTTCATGGCTATGGCGGGATATAACCCACAGAGCGCGCTGGCTTTTTGGCAAAGAATGGCGGCTGCCAGCGCGGGAGGCCAGAAACCTCCGGTGTTTTTAAGTACGCACCCTACGGACGAGGCGCGGATTGCCCAAATTCAGCAGGATTTGCCTGAGGCGATGAAATACTATAAGAAATAGCCTTTTTTATAGCTTTGGCCTTAAGTAGGCATTCCTCATATTCGGCTTCAGCATCCGAAAGATAAGTGATGGCGCCACCCACGTGGAAGGAGAGGTATTGCGCCTGCTGGTTATAAAGTATACTGCGTATAATAACATTGAAGTCGAAGTCGCCATCGGGGCTAAAGTAACCCAGGGCGCCCGAATAGGCACCCCGACGGCTACGCTCGTATTGTTCAATCAGTTCCATGGCGCTTATTTTTGGGGCGCCGGTCATTGAACCCATGGGAAACGTATTTTGAATCGCCCTCACCGGATGAAGATTTTGTTCCATTTCGCAGCTTACCGTCGAAATAAGCTGGTGCACCTGAGGAAAGCTATATAATCCGAAAAGTTCGTCGACGCAAACGCCGCCTTTTTTAGCGCAGCGCGTCAGATCATTTCGAACCAAATCGACAATCATCACGTTTTCAGCCCGCTCTTTGATGCTTGTTCGCAAAGCTTCCCGACGTTCATGATCGTCGACAGGGTCTGTACTCCGTTTAGCCGTCCCTTTGATAGGTTGGGAATAAAGGTGCTTGCCCCGCTTACAAAGATAGCGCTCCGGACTGGCGCAGAGAATATAGCGCGATTCCATTTTAAAAAAAGAACTAAAGGGCGTAGGTGAGATGCTATTAAGTTTCAAATATAGTGCTAAGGCATCGATCTCAGCGTTCCGGGCATAAAATTCCTGGCAAAAGGTAACTTCGTAAATATTGCCTCTGAGGATGTGATTTTTTAGAGTTTTGACCGTATCCAAATAGTCTGCTTTACTAAAACGCGCGGTTAAAGACAGCGAAGCGCCGGATACGGATGCGGTAGCGGGTACTTCGGTACGCCGAATGTCGTTTGCAATGGATTCTGGGCCAATTAATACCGTGATATCGTTACCCGAGATACCGACCAGGTATTCCGGTACAAAAAAATAAAGCACAGGGAAACCGAGCGGATCCTCATTCGCAGAATGGAGCGCTTCGGTCTCGTTTTTGAGGTCATAACTCAACAGACCAAACAACCAGTTCTTGCGAGTGTCATAAACGTCACGGAGCGCTTCGAATGCTTTTCCCGATTCGGGTACCGAAAGAACATCGGAAGCACCGGCGGCTATCAGACAATCAAAACGGCCATGTACGTCTGTATAACCGTTTGAATCCAAACAACAGCAAACAGAAAATTTGCTGGCCCATTGTATCGCTTTCGTTTTAAGGCACACCCCTTATTTTAAGGTCAACGTTTGTGTCCGATCCGGACCTACCGAAAGGAAGGTAATTGGAACGTCTAATTCTTTTTCCAAAAAAGCGACATAATCACGAAGCGCCTCAGGCATTTCGCGAGGGGATGAGATCTTCGTTAAATCCGTCTGCCAGCCGGGAATAGCTTTCCAGACCGGTTGCGGTTTAATCGAAATAATATCATAAGGCATATAGTCAATAGTTTCTCCCTCATGCTGGTAATGCGTACAGGCGTAAATCGTTTCAAAACTGTCTAGTACGTCGGCCTTCATCATGATTAAATCTGTAACGCCGTTTAGCATAATGGCGTATTTTAATGCCGGAAGATCAATCCATCCGCAACGACGAGCCCGGCCGGTGGTGGCGCCAAATTCACGTCCGGTTTGACGTAACGCTTCACCTGTTTCATTGTCCAGTTCGGTCGGGAAAGGACCGCCGCCAACCCGGGTGCAATAGGCCTTGAAAATTCCATATACGCGTCCTACTTTATTTGGGGCAATCCCTAAGCCAGTACAAGCACCCGCTGTGGTGGTATTTGATGAGGTAACAAAAGGGTAGGAACCGAAATCCACGTCGAGTAGCGTGCCCTGTGCGCCTTCGGCCAATACTTTTTTATCGCCTTTGAGATAGCTATTTACATAATGTTCGCTATCCACATGAGGTATGGTTTTGATAAAAGCTATCGCCTCAAAAAAAGCAGCTTCTTTTTCCTCCAGATCGTATGCAAAGTCGTAATGCGATAATAATTCTTTATGTTTCTCTACTAATCGCTGATAACGTTCCTTAAAATCCGGCAGGGTCGTATCGCCTACGCGAAGCCCGTTGCGACCCGTCTTGTCCATATAAGTGGGGCCAATGCCTTTTAATGTAGAACCAATTTTCCCGGCGCCCATTTTTTGTTCGTTGGCCGCATCGAGTAACTGATGCGTCGGCAAAATGAGATGTGCTTTCCGGGCAATGACCAATTTGCCCTCGCCGACTGGATCGAGCCCAGCATTTTTTAAGTTGTCTAACTCTCTTTTTAAGATAATAGGATCGATTACTACCCCATTACCGATTAAATTCATACTGTTTTCGTTAAAAATGCCCGATGGTATCGTGTTGAGGACAAATTTTTTGCCGTCAAATTCAAGTGTATGACCCGCGTTTGGCCCGCCTTGAAAACGCGCCACCAAATCGTATTTGGGACTTAAAACATCAACAATTTTGCCTTTTCCTTCATCGCCCCATTGCAGGCCCAGCAGCACGTCTACTTGCGTCATTCGAATAATAGATTTATTAGTTTATAGTCAATTTTTAACAGATTTTTTTTGCGCATTTGCCGATTTAACTGCGGCAGCAGCACTACAATCGAAGCAAACACCATACAGATTTAAAGAATGATGTTTAATGTCGAATTTGAGCAGATCGCCTACCATGCTTTGTATCTGATGGATACGTGGGTCGCAAAATTCTACTACTTTTCCACAATCAATACAGATTACATGATCGTGTTGATGATAACCATAAGACTTTTCGAACTGCGCCATGTTTTTGCCAAACTGATGTTTGGTAACCAGATCGCAGGAAACCAATAACTCTAATGTATTATATACCGTAGCCCGGCTTACGCGATACTTTTGGTTTTTCATGTGGATGTAAAGGGTTTCTACATCAAAATGATCATTTCTTGAATAAATTTCCTCGAGAATGGCAAAACGTTCAGGCGTTTTTCTCAAATTTTTATTTTCGAGATAGGCTTCGAAAATTTTCCTCACCAACTCATTTGTGTTCTGTCCGGACATAATTATTTGCTCCATCCAAAGGTATGAAAAAGATTTTAATTGCCTATGCATCAAATCGGCTTACGCCGGTTACGCCTTTTACTTCGAGTAAATTTTCAATTAATTGATCTAAATGCTCTTTATCGTTAACAAAAACCATGATCGATCCGTCAAAAATCCCATCATTGGTATCGACAGTAATTGAACGCATATTCACTTTAAAGTCGTTTGAAATCACTTTAGTAATATTATTAATGAGGCCGACATCGTCAATGCCGATGATATGTAGGCCAGTTAAGAACGTTAATTCTTTTTGACGATTCCATTTGGCCTTCACAATACGGTAGCCATAATTCGCCATCAGCTGCGCTGCATTGGGGCAATTGGTCCGGTGTATTTTTATACCTTCATTAACAGTGACAAACCCGAATACGTCGTCGCCGGGGATAGGGTTACAGCAGGCGGCCAAGGTATAATCGATTTTTTGCAGATCTTCGCCAATCAACAGGACATCCGATTCCGGACCTTTTACCTTGTTTAAAAGACTTTCGATCTGTTGATTTTCTGTTTTGGTTTCATTTCCACGGTTTTCGCCTTCTTTTTCGGCTGTAACGTATTCCTTTAAATCTTTCAATTCTATCTTGCCATTGGCAACTGCAATAAAGAGGTCTTGGGTAGAGGCAAGTTTAAAGAAATAGCTCAGTTTATTCAGGTTGTCGGTATTATAGGTGATTTTGAGCGATTTAAGTTTTCGCTCCAAAATTTCTTTTCCTGTTTCAGCAATTTTTCTTTTTTCCTCTTTTAGCGACGATTTAATTTTTGATTTAGCCTTAGCTGTTACCACGATATTGAGCCAGTCTTCTTTGGGTGTCTGTTTCCCGGAAGTAATAACCTCGACCTGATCACCGTTTTGCAGTTTATGCGATAAGGGAACAAGTTTATGGTTTACCTTGGCGCCGATACATTTGGCGCCCACGTCTGTGTGAATTTCGAAAGCGAAGTCGAGAGCGGTGGCGCCTAGTGGAAGTTGCAGCAGTGCACCTTTCGGTGTAAAAATGAAGATCTCGTCCGAAAAAAGATTCATTTTAAAATCGTCCAAAAAATCGAGGGCATTGGCTTCGGGATTACTTAGCATATCCCGCACTTTCTGTATCCATTGGTCTAAACCATTGTCGCTGCTTGATTCTTTATATTTCCAGTGTGCTGCGAAACCTTTTTCGGCAATTTCGTTCATCCGTTGCGTACGGATCTGGACTTCTACCCATTGACCTTTAGGCCCCATTACAGTGGTATGCAAAGACTCATAGCCATTCGCTTTCGGCGAGGAAACCCAATCGCGCAGACGATCAGGATTAGGCCGATACAAATCCGTAACGATAGAATAAGCCTTCCAGCAATCGGCTTTTTCTTTTTCTGGCGCACTATCCAAAATAATTCGGATGGCAAAAAGATCATATACTTCTTCGAAAGGAATGCTCTTTTTCTTCATTTTATTCCATATCGAATGGATGGATTTAGGCCGCCCGTATACACTGGCCATTAGTCCCTGTTCTTTCAGAATTTCATTAATCGGTTCAACAAAGGTCTTAATAAAGGCGTTTCTTTCCGCTTTTTTTTCACTAAGCTGGTTGGCTATATATTTATATGTGTCGGGTTCGAGGTATTTCATCGAGAGGTCTTCTAATTCCGATTTTATAGCATATAAACCCAGCCGATGCGCCAGCGGAGCATACAGATAAATGGTTTCGGAAGCAATTTTAAGTTGCTTTTGTCGCGGCATAAAATCCATAGTACGCATATTATGCAGGCGGTCGGCCAGTTTAATCAGAATCACACGGACATCATCAGCGAGTGTCAGTAGCATTTTCCGGAAATTCTCGGCCTGTAAGGAACTGTTATAGTCGAATACCCCAGAAATCTTAGTTAGTCCGTCGATAATACGTGCTGTTTTCTTTCCAAATTCGCGTTCGATATCGTCTAAGGTAATATCGGTATCTTCGACTACGTCATGAAGTAGTGCACAGACAATAGAAGTAGTTCCAAGGCCTATTTCTTCGGCGGCGATTTGCGCTACGGCGATGGGATGATAAATATAAGGCTCACCTGATTTTCGTCGCATGTCCTTATGACTTTCGAGCGCCATTTCAAAAGCCTTACGTATTTCCTTTTTGTCACCTTTTTGTAAAGTCGACTTCGACGCGCGTAGCAAGGCACGATAACGTTTTAAAATCTCTTGTTTTTCGGCTTCTAAATCGATGACTAAGGTCGTTTTCATAGTATTACGTAAAAAAATGGTAAAATTAAGCGATAAAAGATTATATTCGGGTGTTATTTGACGAATATATAAAATTAGCTTTAACTTTGTAAAGGCATAAATTTATGAAATTTTCTATATTCTTTTTTCTGTTTATTGTCAGCATTGCAGGCGGCCGTCTCTATGCACAGGATAAACCGGCGGACGCAATCTGGCCAGCGACCGGAAAGAATGATACCATTCCGGTGGCGGTTTATAATGATAACGGTTATATGATTCCATGGATTCCACTGAGAGAGGTGGTTATTGTGGGCGTGCGTACTTTTCGTTCACCCGAAGAACAGATGGCCTTTAACCGTCTAAAATATAATGTTTTAAAGGTAATGCCTTATGCGCTCTATGCCAAACGCCGTTACGAAAAGCTGGAACGGGATTTAGCGGTGACCCCTGACCGTAAAACTCAAAAAAAGCTGGTGAAAGACTGCGATACGGAAATAAAAAAAATGTTTAATACCGAGATTAAGGAATTAACCATTACGCAGGGGCAAATTTTAACAAAATTGATTGACCGTGAAGTAGGACGTACCACGTATGATATTGTAAAAGAAACTAAGGGTGGCTTTGCAGCCTTTTCTTATCAGTTAGTTGCCCGTGTGGTGGGGCATAACCTTAAAAGTACATATAATGCTCGTGAAGATCGTGATATTGAATCGATTATCGTGAACTCGGGGTATTACCAATAATATTTATGAAATTAGATCTTCTTGTTTTTGCGGTGCATCCCGACGATGCTGAATTGGGTTGTTCAGGAACCATTTTAAAACATATTGCAGAGGGAAAGAAAGTGGGGATTGTCGACTTTACTCGCGGAGAATTGGGCACTCGTGGAACCGCTGAAACACGGGATGCCGAAACAGCGGCTTCGTCAGCTATTTTAGGGCTTCATGTGAGGGAAAATTTACAATTCCGCGATGGTTTTTTTAAAAATGACGAGGCGCATCAATTAGAAGTTATCAAAATGGTGCGTAAATATCAGCCCGAGATCATTTTGACAAATGCCTTGCACGATCGGCACCCCGATCATGGCCGGGCCGGTGATTTAGCGAATGATGCTATTTTTTTATCGGGGCTAATCAAAATCGAAACCGAATTAGCAGGAGTAAAACAGGAAGCATGGCGTCCGCGATTGGTTTTGCAATATATTCAGGATCGGTATATTACACCTGATATTCTAGTCGATATATCGGATGTGATGGCCCAAAAAGTGGAATGCATTCGCGCATTTAAAACGCAGTTTGATAGCCCCGGAAACACAGAACCGCAAACCTATATTTCGACACCTGAATTTCTGGAAGCCGTTATTGGCCGCTCACGAGAGTTTGGTAAAAGTATAGGCGCCCAATATGCGGAAGGTTTTACCTCCAGAAAATTATTGGGCGTCGACAATCTTTTTAATTTGCGATAAAAACTTCCACTTTAAAGAAAGGATTTTATTTCCTATTTTTAAGGATGAACTTCAAGCGCATACTTCTCGCCGGGCTAATGAGTGCTGGCTTTTCGGTAATGGCACAAAAGCCCGTTATTACAATTAGTCCTGAAATGCCTCAAAGAGGCGACACTGTCATTATCCGTTTTCATGACAGTAACGCCACCCGGCCACCTGTTCTCAAATTCAGCTATAGTAATCTGTATGAATTGCCCAACGAGCTAAATTTTATAAAGGAAAAGGGAAATTGGGATTTGCGTTTTGTGGTGCCGCGCTATGCAAAATATGCCTCGTTTTATGTTCAACAAGGGGATAGCTTATATCGGCCCGACGCCCATCATCATTATGAATTGCTATTTTATCAGAATGGCAAGCCCGTTTTCGATACATATTTATACAAATCGTATAGTTTAGCCGCACAAGTTGGAAAAAGCGACTCGCTGGCATATTGGGTTAATCAAGCTCTTAATTTAGAGCTGAAACTATATCCCGATAATTATGCCGCGAAGTTACGCTTATTAGCCACCAAGATGAGTGCGGATAAGGCGCATGCCGCAGCCTATTTAAAAGAGGGTCTGGACTTAGTTGAGTCCAAACTACAGGAAAATCCGACGGCTATGGCGAATGTTAATCAGGTGACCATGGGCTATTTGATTCTCGGGCAAAACGCCATGCTTGATAGTTTGAAAAAACGTCTTATGAAAAATTATCCTCAATCGGAGGTGGCTTTTGAATATCGCTTTGAACAGGCTTATAAAACCAAGGATGAAAAGCAAAAGGCGCAATTAATGGAAGCCTTGCTCCGCGCACCTCAGGGCGGGGAAAGTTCCACTCAATCAGGTATTCATCAGTATTTATTTGACTATTACGCCCGATTAAAGAATGAAGAAAAAGCACTTTATCATGCCCGACAGGTGGCTGCGGTTTCCGATCCCTGGCTGCCTAAAACATTAAAGGAGCTGGCCCTTGGACTTGTAGAAAATGCCCTTGCTCCCGACACGGCCAGAATGTACGCACGCAAAGCACTCGAGCAGGTAGAGGATTATCCTTTTGGTGTAATCCGGTATTTTCCGGAGTATGGCTATATTCCGGGCTTTGCAGCAAATAAATCGGCTTTGGTTAATGCCCAGCGGGCCGAAATATTATCGATTCTGGCACGGATTGATGTGCAGCAAAAACACTATGATACGGCAGAAAAGGCCTTGTTATCGGCGCTCGACTTATCAAAGAATCCCGCAGTTTATCATCATCTGGCTTATCTTTATGAGCAAACTAATCGACCTAAGCAGGCATTTGATGCTTATCGAGCGATATTACAGCAAATGCCGGTAGATACGGCTATCCAACAAAAACTGAAAGAAAACTATATACAATATAGTGGAAGTGCTGCAGACTGGCCTAAAGTAATGGCTCAGGTGCAGGCCGACTGGGAAAAACAGGCATTACCGGGTCTTTTAGCCACAAAAATCAATCAGGATGCCCCGGTTTTTAATGATATTTATGACATGTCGGGGAAAAAAATAAGTCCTGATTTTATTAAGGATAAAATAGTTGTGCTCGATTTTTGGGCAACCTGGTGTGTGCCCTGTATCGAAAGTTTCCCTTATATGCAGCAGGTGTATGCAAAATATAAAGACCGGAAAGATGTGGTGTTTATGATTGTTAACTCCGGTTCGAAAAATAGCTTAGATGATGCTATGGGTTGGGTAAAGGCACA
>Ga0222423_1001284_pt1 | contig 11748 bp, 11 predicted proteins | sample 3A0metagenome_FD_182472 | JGI IMG/M metagenome (GOLD analysis project Ga0222423, IMG submission 182472) | Enriched microbial communities from leaf-cutter ant dump, University of Wisconsin, Madison, United States - 3A0 (version 2) | ecosystem: Environmental > Terrestrial > Nest > Insects nest >...
GCAAGGGTATGCGCGCGATTATGGTAGCCGGTGGTGACGGTACGTTGAACCGTGCCGCGCGAGGACTGATGGCATGCAATCTGCCAGTGGGTGTCATTCCTTTGGGAACCGCCAATGACTTTGCGCGAACCATGGGGATACCGGCCCCCTTGGAGGAGGCGCTGGATGTGATTCTGGCTGGCTACACACGTACCGTGGATCTGGGCGAGGTGAACGGCCACCCGTACTTTAACGTGGCCAGCGTAGGCTTTAGCGCGATGCTGGCGCACGAGCTGACCCATGAGGCCAAGCAACGTTGGGGCGTGCTGGGGTATGCCTTTACCGCCGCCAAGATGCTGGCCAAGGCACGGCCTTTCAGTGCGACACTGATGGCGGGAGGCGAGGTGCATCAGGTACGTACCCTGCAAGTGGCGGTGGGCAACGGCGCCTACTACGGCGGCGGCATGAAGGTGGCCCGTGATGCCGCGCCGGATGACGGGGCGCTGGATACGTATAGCCTTGAGCTGGCGCATATCTCGGAATTACTGGCGCTGGGGCCGATGCTGAAAACCGGTACCCACGAGCTGTGGCCGAATGTACGGACGCTGCGGAGTGAAACCGTGGAGCTGTACACCCGTGTACCGATGCCGGTGAACGCCGACGGCGAACTGGTTACCCAGACACCGGCGGTGTTCAAAGTGCGCGAAAAGGTGCTGAAAGTGTTTGTGCCGGACGTTTAGGGGCGGCATGCGGCGCACTTCCCTCTTGACGGCGCGGGCGGCTTGCGACATAAGCCGTTGCACCGGATGATTAGCTCAGTGGTAGAGCACTACATTGACATTGTAGGGGTCACAAGTTCGAACCTTGTATCGTCCACCAGAATTTCAAGCCTCCCGGATGGGAGGTTTTTATATAACATGTTGTAATCTATTTGTAAATTTAGTATGTTGTTTGTGTTCCTGAGTGAACATCTGTAATCGTTTTCGCCATCTAGAGAGCCCGTTACGACGGGACATGGAGTGAACATGCTTAATCGCTATAATCTGAGTACGCGAAAAGAGGAGAATAAACTCGTTCTGGAATACCTCCAAACGAGGTCTCCACAGGTTCTGGATCAGCTCGTCAAAAGCAGCATGCCTTTTATCCGTATGGAAGTGAGCCGCTTTAAGCGATGGGGACAGAACGTCGGATTAGATTGGGATGATATGTTATCCCAAGCCACCGAGACGTTCTTAAGATGCCTCGAGAGTTATCCTCATCGGCCTAATGGAAGTTTCTATACTTACTACTCTCATGCCGTCAGGAAAGAATTGCATCATGCGCTTGTAAAAGCTGGTTTGCCCGTTTCTATGGGGTCGTCAGATAAAAGCTTGTCGATGTGGGCATTCATGAATCTTCCAAACTATTTGGGAGAGCTTGGTTACCGCTTGGATAGCTGGATTCCCGAAGCAGTGCTTGAGCAGGCCGGTAAATTTTACCGCTTGAGTTCTGGCAGCATTAAAGACCTTATCGTTCTGAAAAGACGCTGGGGGCATACGGTGCAGCTTGATGATTTACCCCAGCATGAGGTTGATGCGGCCATTTATTCCCATATATCGGATGGATGGTTGCAAGGGAGAGGCGATAGTCTTTCTCCTGAAGATATTTTGCTGGCTCAAACGCCGGCTCAAAAGTCTAAACAGGAGGAAGAGGATGAAATCCTTGACGCCCGCAGGGAGAAACTGCGGGACTGGATGATGCTCATTCCTAGGCTGGAGAATCAGATACTCATGTTTCGGTATCTTCTGCCAACACAGTTAGGGTCTTCCAAACCATGGGAATGGAGTGCCATACGGGATAGAGTTACCAGAGTGAAAATGACAAGTGGAGAAGTCGAAAGTTACCACAATGTGGCCATTTCACGTCTTCAAGCTTTCAATACGGGTGATTTCAGCCTCGTTTGCCCAGTTTCACTGGCTGAACAGGAGACGGCTTCCATCCTAGGAAACTTACAGCGCGTGGCGGGGAATAGTTGGACCTACTGGCTTAAACTGTTGCCTAGGAGAGAACGTCATCTTTTCCATAACCGCTGGCGTTCAATCCCTCCAACACCATTCAGCTATCTATGTGATGTCAACGCCAAACGGGAGGACAGTAAACTCAAGGTCTCTCCTGAACAGGGTGAGCAAATTGAAAAGCAGTATATCCAGTATTTCAAGGAGTTTGCCGCTGGTGACTTTTCCAATGCCGATACAACGCTTTTGGCAGAGGAATTGCCGCTTGAGATGGTCGAGGTTCTGTTAGAAAAATTTCTAAAAGGTTCTTTAGACTATCTTATCCTCAAGAAGAAGCTTCTCACTTTCCAAACCCGGAAAATGAAAGGTGGTGGTATTTCAAGAAGCCGGGGGAGATTGGAAGTTATAGCGGAGCAGCGTTTAAAGGGGTTGAGCCAACAATACGGCAAAACTCTCACAATGCAGGAAGCTACACAGCTTTTACGTCGCCGCTATGTTGAGCTTTCCATGATTCTTTGCAAAATGGCGGAGCAGGAAGGCTATGAATTTGCAGCAGAGGAATCTGCCCAAAATGTGGTTAAAGAGGTTTTGTCATATGCAGACAAGGAAGAGCTGGAGAAGATTCTTCAAGCCGTACAAAGTAAGGGAGCTTTCAAGGTTTCCAATACTGAAAAGACTAAACTCCGAACCTCCCTTTATCTTGGAGAGGTAGGCAAAGAACTTTCACTGGATGAGCGTATGATACTTCATCGTATGCTCACACTCTATAGTGAAGGTTTGAGTGTCCATGAAATGGCATCAAGGGTTAAAGTTGACACAGGATGGCATCCGACAAGACTTCAGCAATTTTTCCTCACCCGCACCACTTCCGGACAGCGCAAATTTGCTAAGGAAAACGGAGTAAGGAATTAAATTAAAAATGAAAGGGGCTCTTTGGGGTCCCTTTCTTTGTGGATTTTGGGAAGGCCGCTTTCGGAAGGTTTTTTCGTGGCGGGTTGCCGATATGGGGTTTTGGGCGTTATCGTTACAGTCAACAACAAGGAGCTTTACCATGACGACCCTTCTTCGACCTCTTGCCGCCGCCGCTTTGCTGGCGGGGCTTGCCGCCTGCAGCAGCGCCGACAAACAGCCCGTACCCCTGCCGCCGCATGTGGCCGAGCGTCCTGCAGCCGGTGAAGCCGCCGACCAGCCGACCCTGACCGAAACCTATTGGAAAGCCATTGAGTTGATGGGTAAGCCGGTGCCGGAAGGTAACCGCGAGGCGTATATTATCCTGAAAAAGGACGGCAACCGGGTGGCGGCCAGCGGCGGTTGCAACGGTATGGGTTCCAGTTACGAGTTGAAGGCTCCCGACCGCATCCGCTTTACGCCTGCGATTTCCACCATGATGGCCTGTGTCAAGGGTATGGATACCGACCGCATGCTGGGCGAAGTGCTGGAACGTACCGACAGCTACACCTTGGCAAATGGCCGCCTGCAACTGAACCGCGCGCGCATGGCGCCGCTGGCCGTATTTGAGCCGGTCTACCTGCGCTAGGTTTCCGGTACGAGCAAGGCCCCAATGGGGGCCTTTGTGCTAGAGGGTTTTGAGCAGGGGAATGAAGTCGTCCCAGTGGTGCAGGATGTGGTGGGCACCGGCTTCTTTCAGGCTTTGCGCGACTTCGTTTTTATCGCCGTGGCCAAGGCCGGTGTAACCGACACAGATGTAGCCCGCGCCGACGGCGGCGGCGACACCCACGGGCGAGTCTTCCACCGCGACGCAGCGCGTGGCATCGGCCTTGTAACGGATAGCCGTATTGACGTAGACATCCGGTGCCGGTTTGGCCTTGCCGGAGCCATCGGCACCTGAGGCCGAGTACATATGGCCTTCAAACAGGTGCGGGAGGTTCATGCCCGCGCTGTGCTGGCCGGTGATTTTTTCCAGCGTGAAGGCAATGCGCGCCGGGGTGCTGTTGGAACAGATGCAGACCTGCTGGCCGCCGACCACCAGATTGCGCAGCGCCTGCAGCATGCCGGGGGCGGGTTCGACGCCGTTTTCAAACATCACCGGTACCATTTCGGCACGGCGGCGCAGAAATTCCTTGAGGTCGACCGCGATGCCGAACTGCTCTTGGATGGCGTCAATCAGCGATTGTCCGCTGCGGCCGTGGAGGTGTTCGTACCAATACTCCAATGTGACCGGTACGCCAAAACCGCGCATGGTCTCGACCGCCGAGGGCAACGAGAGGGCTTCGGTGTTGGCGAGAGTGCCGTCGAGGTCGAAGGCGATAAGCGGAATAGAGGGCAGAAGGGCAGGATAGTCGGTCGTCATAAAGCTAACCTAGCAAACGCAACGGGGGATGTCAGGTTTTTCGTTGTGTAAAAACAAGGGTTGGCGTGCGCTGCAGCAAGTGAATCGCATCAGAGGGTTACTGCGGGATGATGCAAGAAATTTAAAATACGTTGTTTTTCGGTGCGTTGCAGCATGGTGATGAGCTTCATAAGAGTGTGGAGGAGGTAACCCCACGATGAAACGCACCTTGAGATGCACGACCCCCCGGCATAGCTGGCAGGGTTATTGGAAACAGAGTTTGATGATGGTGGCGGGAGCTATTCTGTTAACCGGCTGCGCCGTGCTGCCGAGTACCGCCACCCAAAGCAAAAGCCGCTGGGTGGATTATGAAGAGGCCCGGGCATCGTATGACACGGTGAAAATCGACCATACCACCCGCAAGGATCTGAAGGCGATTGGCTTTACACCCGATGGGAACTCGAATGTGCGGATTCTGAACTACGTGGACGTGGGTAACCTGTTCGGGTCGGCCTTCCGTTACGAAGACTTGCCGACCGGCGTGCGTACCTGTGTGAGCGCCCAGGATGCCTGCTTAGCCTACGTGGTCAACGTACGCCGCGTGAACAACAAGCGTAACGGGAACGTCGCTGCCGACCTGTTCGGGTTTAAAAAGCATACCGACATTACGGGTTGGGAATTCCAGGCCACCGTGGTGCTGGTGAATGACCGCGTTGTTTATAAACTGTGGAACGGCACGCCGGATATTGCCAGCAGCGAAAGCCAGAGCACGCCGCTGGGGCCGATGCAGAATCTGTCCGGGATTATTCCGAAGCCGGGGTTCTAGGTTTTGGCCGCACCGAACGGGCGATTCCGCCCGTTTTTGCGTGGCTGATGTACTCTTTTGACTGTACACGGCGCCCCGCAAAAACGAACGGACTCATCCCGCCGGATGCAGCCGAGGTTCGGCCGCCAGGGAGGGAGGTCAGGGGGAAAGGCACGGGCTAAAACCTTCCCCTGATGCGCTTTGCCGAATCTTGTGTACTTCTTGTACACGGCGCTTCGTCAAATCACCCCAGGAGAAGGTTTGTAGCCACGTGCGCGGGGGCGACGGCGCTATGCGCCGGATTTTTAGGTTGGGAGGAATATCTGGAGCGGGATACGGGACGGGCGTATTCGCTTAAACCTCTCGCAAATCTTTGTCTTCGTTGAGTTCTGCCGAGTTACGTTTTCGATACTGTTACAGGTTACCGTTACAGGCAAGGGAGCTTTTTTCCTTTAGCGATAGAATGAAAAAAAAAGCGACCGAATGGCCGCTTTTTCTTTGGGAAGAGAGCGCTCTCGAACCTCCGCTAGCCGTCTATCTAACATCAGCTTATGTACTTACACTTACCTAGCTAGCTGAGCCTAATGCTCACATCTCTCCTCAAGCCTATCCGAGTTTCCCCGGCCGTGCTTTCTGTAAAAAACATGGCAACCCTCCTGCCACCACCTAATCGGGCTTGTGGCCTTCGACGATTTTGGTGTCCAAATGGCGGTGCTGGCTGTTTAGCTCTTACCCCGTAACCCCTCAAGCATTAGGCCACTTGGTTACAGCCAAGTGGGTGAGAGTGGGGAGTTCAGCATATTACCCATAATGGTAACCCTTTCGTTCTCCCCTCTTCATTGAGGTGGCCGATGTTAAGATTTTTTGTTAGCTACTTCAAGCTAATACGGATGATTTTGCTTTTGCAAGCAACCTTGGCTGTGTGCTTGAGTTAGTGTGTAGACACCACAGGTGACTGCCCATATTTTGGGGGGTGTCAATAGTAAACCTTGACTTTTCTTGCATTGTGTCCTATAAGACACATAGCTCATCTACCTCGACGTAGAAGGAGTTCACGGGGGTCGTCATGTGCGCCCCCGGCTTTTTATGTACTCAGCTTCTTTCTTTTCCCGAGAATGTTTATATTGAATATAAAATGCTGTAATCAATGTATATGTCCCATTCTCTTTAGGCTCTAATGTCACCAGGTAATCAAATGATGGCGTGGCTATATAGACTCGTGGGCTCAAACGGGCTTTAGTCTGACGCGTGCCTTCCCACACTCTTAGTTCGTGAGCATGTTCAATAATTGGCTTGGGCCAAGCAATGCGTTCACACCGGCTAAAGTCATACGTTCGATTACGATTATCCACTCCTTCGGTAGTCAAATGGAAAAACGCCTGCTCTTTATCCTCTTCTTTAGGGTAAGCACGCACGGTAACTCTATGACCATTAAATGTAGGATAAGTATAGATAAAATCCTGTTTAAATTGAGTGTAGAGCGTCTCCAGATAATCATCCAGCTCCGCGGTAATGCCAGAATATGGCATTATTGGAGGAAGCCATGCACATGAACTAGACATGAGGTTTAGGCTCCCACATGAGGAGATTAAATTTCTCCGCTCCTGCAAAAGTCGTTTTCTGAAGAGAAAGCTTTGAACGCAGGCGGATATGTTCTACCAGTTCATTTTTGGCAGGGCTTTGACCTTCCCCATTAAACCTATTGGCGTATTGTACAGCTCCGATGAGAATGTCGACGACCTGCATGAGAGTTACTTCATGCGAGCGAGCTTCTTGGATATGCTTAATCATTTCGCCAGACCGGTCGTAAACGCTCGTACAAATCACTTCTTTCAATTTGGTGACCTTCGAGTGCCCTTGAGTATCTTTAATGTCTAGGAAGATGCGGTATTGGTGTTTGGGGTCAACCATGCGCTCTAGCAAGCGAAAGTAAATTTTGTAGTAGAACTGGTCATGAGTCTGATTGTGAGCTTCGTGGTCTAACTTGTTCTTGTCGATGATGATGGCTCGGAATACGAGGTTGTCCTTGTCAAAGAAAAAGTTGATTACATCTTTGTAGAGAGGGAGGGTCTTGGTGGAGACTCGATTCCACTTTAGCTCGGAAAACTGCTTTCCGTTCTCGTTTTTGATTTGCCGAATTCTCGTTAGTGCCTCGCTTCGTACATCATCGGAACAGCGCAATGCACCCAGTACCATGTAGCGGGAGTCTGTCGCGGACTGCATGTGGCAGCTTTCATCGCAGTAAATGCTAAAACTCTGTGTCATTTTCTACCTCTACTTGCCTGCGTTTGTATTTGTTTCGGTTTGAGTGGCAGCTTGTTGAGCCTTCTGCCCTTGCCAATATTCGTGGATTGCTTCCAGCTCGCCATACGCGCCAACCTCAAGAAGCCGGTCTCTAAAACGACCGTACAACAAATCTTGTACCATCCCCCTAGACCTCATCCATTCCAATGCTGTATTGGGGTTGAGAAGCAAAACATAGTGGTAGTCGCCTGATGGCCCAGCTTTTGTGGCAATCATCTGCAAATTTGCGAGGTGCTTCATGCGTTTGCGCCATGTGTCGATAGCTCGCTCGCCTGTAAATCCTGCTTCAGCAGCAAATGTAGAAGGGTTCTCGATAATCACCAAAGGGTTGTCGGGGGAACGTGCCCATAGGCAGAATAAGACATGTCCAGCTGGTTGTCCCTTTGATTGAATGTCGATAGCCTGCATTGCGATTGGTAAGGTTCGCGGAATTGTTGAGTATCCGTCGTTAGTTTTACGTGTCCATAGACATGCGGACGGCATATTTGGAAAATGCACGTCCATCTGATGTTGCGCCCGTTCAGCCATTTTCATGCGCTTTATTGACGACTGTCTTCCATTAGCCATTGTGTTCAACTTCGTTTGTTTGCCTTGATGCCCTAAATTGGCCCACTGAATGAATTCCAACAATGAGTAAGTAGGCGGAGTTTACGGAGGTATTGAGGCTGTCTTATAGAGGGTTTAAGTGGCATAGTCCAGCTTTATGACCATACTTAATATTGTTAATTGAGCTAAATAGCTCATTATTAGTGTTTGTTTGTGACTTTTATCAGTTACTTGAATTGTATTTTGCGTGCTCAATGTTATCCGGTGCTTGTCGTGCTCGACTGTGCTCCAAGTTTCTCCCGGGGTATGGGGGCGCCAGACCCCCCCATCTACTACCTTTTTTATAAACCAAAATGCTCTGTTGTGCGTGGTATGATTTGTTGAAATAGCCTACACCCTGACGTTACCCTCAAAAAGCCCCAGAAAACGGGGCTTTTGACATTGTTATGCTGTTGACGTGCATACTGTCTCGCATAGTCTAAGTCCCAGAAATACAAGGGATAGATTGTGATGAGCAAGGGGATGAAGTGTGCGTATGTACGCGTGTCGTCGGTTGACCAGAACGAGGTGCGCCAGTTAGCAGGGATGGAGTTTGACCGCACGTTCACCGATAAATGCAGCGGAGCCACGACTGACCGCCCAGCGCTGACCGAAGCGTTGGCGTTCTTGAGAGAGGGCGACGAATTATACGTTCATTCCATGGATAGGCTTTCGCGTAGCCTGTCTGACCTGCGGAACATGGTGGAAGTTCTGACCAAGCGCGGGGTGTCCGTCACCTTCGTTAAAGAGTCTTTGACGTTCGGTACGGAGCAGTCGCCTATGGCCATGTTGATGTTAAGCCTGTTAGGTGCAGTTGCGGAGTACGAGCGTAGTCTGATTCGGGAGCGCGTGAGGGAAGGGGTTGCTCAGGCAAAGCTGCGTGGCGTGTACAAAGGCAGGCAGTTCAAGCTGGATGCGGCTGGTGTGGAGCGGTTGAAGGAGCGGGCGGCGACGGGTGTGAAGAAGGTGGAGCTTATGCGAGAGTTCGACCTGTCACGGCAGGCACTGTACATGTACCTGAACAGGCGGTGACAAGCCCACCCTTTTTAGGGAACAGTCGTTTGTGCTTGCTTTGGCTTTATGTTATCGTATCCTAGTAATCATGATTTTTATCAGCTACTTGACAATGAACTTGCTAGATGTGCTGGGAATGCATTTTGAGGGGTTTAAGAGACAAGAGCGATTTCAACGGGGAAGTTTTCTGTATTAAGTGAAACACGATGCTTCTGCATCTCTCTCACCCCTCCAGTTCAGAGAAATTGCAACGATTGCACGGAACGACTGAGGTTTCTCTCCCCTAAGCCAAGCGGCTAGGTCATACTCTTCCCGCAGGAGGGCATGACGTGATTGACAAGATACACCTACAGTTTGCGGGTTTGAACGAGACGGGGGTAAGCCTTCAAGCCGTGGATGAGGCCCTGTGGGGTAAGCGGGTGCGTCGTGCCAAGCATGAGGGCGAATGGCTGAACACGGTGCAGGGGTACGAGGCGTTTAAGTTCAAGTTCACCACGGTGGAGGGGCGGCGGTTGTACAAGCGGATAGACATGAACCCGAACTACACCAATGAGGCGGGTGTTCGCGTTTACCCCACCTATCAGGCATTCAGGGCAGCGGCGGAAGAACTGGGGATACATCTTGTGATGGGGCTGGGACGTATCAACCGCATGGATTACTGCGTGGATGTGCCGCTCCCCACCAAAACCGTCATACGCGGGCTGGACGCGCGGCGGTTGCAGGTGAACCGGACGTTCGAGAAGGCCAATACTTCCGGTGCACAGGGCTATACCCTCGGCACTAAGCGGGCGGTGACCGTTTACGACAAGCGGCCCAACGTGGATGCGCCGTTTAACACCCGTATTGAGGTGAGGCTTAAGGGTGTTGAGAATATGCCGTGGTCAATCCAGCATCCCCGTCATAACCCGCAGAACTTCGATGATTTGGCGGCCTATATTCAGTTGGTGGTGAGTGGTCATGATAAGCCCTTCAGCAACTTTAGCGTATCCGAGGTACGGGTGTTGTATCCGACCTTGCCTGACGTGGAGAATGACAATGGCTGGGATAATCCCAATTTCCAGTTCTTAATGCGGCATTATCTCCGTTACTACCCGCTCAAACACGAGTTGGATGTCCTGCTGGGGGTTATCAGCCTTTCCGAGATGCGGAGGCGGTTCAGACGGGAACATGGGTTGCGGGATGAGGATACCTTGGAACGGCTCGGGCATATCCGTACACGTCAGGGAATAGACCTTGAGAACAGGCTCCGGAGAAGTTTGCACGATTTCTTGGAATCCTTGTCACGTACTCCGATACCGCTAGGGGAAGAGCATCTGCTTCCGTCCACCTGATGTTTTCTTGTGGGGTGTTTTTCCAAGCCGTCCCAGTCAAGGAGGTGGATGGGCGGCAGTCACAGGCCGAGGAGCTTGCGACGAGCCGCAGGGTAGCCTTGACGGCCAGCACAGACGCATCCCAGAAGTGATGTAGCTTGAAAACAACATCTTTTTTATTCTGATTCAAATAATCATCTAATATATATCAATGTATTAGAATATCTCCATTGAAATCGTTGCAATTATTGACGATAAAATTGCTATATGAACCATGGTTTCTCAGTTGGTTGAAACGATTTCAACGAGTGGTTATTCTATATTTATGAAAGGTTGGCCTTCCGCATTCAAAAAGCATGAACAGTTGAATCTGATTCAGCTTTGGTTGCCTTTTTTAACTCATAAGGAGATTTGGGAAGTGCTCTGTATTTCGAAAGCGACCTTTTACCGTCGTTTGGAACAGTTGAAACGCCTAGTAACTCCATCATCTCCTACGGAAGAGGAGCGGGAGCAGGTTATTCGGGCGCTGAAAGAGCTTGAGGCGGCAGCTAGGGCTTCCAACAATAAGCGGAATAAGAAATAGGGCTTTTCGCCGTCAATGGCTTAGGCTAGATTCATTTCGCGGGGAAACCCGTGGGGCCTAGGAACCCCAACTGATGGTCGGCACCGCCAAGACAGGTGTCATTCGCGTCTAAGGCGCGTCTCTCGGCGCATGTATAGCCGGGTGGCGGTGTTAGTCCAAGGCGTAAGCCCAAAGGCATCGCGCCATATCAGTTATGGTTCCTAAACCCGGCTTCTCTTTTTAGAGGAGCCTTTTTGTAACCAAAGGATGTCGCCATGAGCCAAGACCTTCGATACTTCAATGTTTGGGATGCCGTGGCTGTTGCCGCCACTGCCCTTATCACCGTTGGGAGCTTTGTGCTCTATCTTAAGGGGGTTTCCGAGGGAGAACAGCATTTGCCGTGGATACCGCTGATTTTCATGGTGGTGACGTATGGCCTGTACGAGCGGGCCGTAAATAACCATGAGCTTAATTTCTACCGCGCTGTACCCCAACCGAAGTCTGCGGCCGATGACATCGTGACCAAGTTGGCCGCCAAGGGCTTTCAGTTGCAAAGCCGGAACAAAACCCAGCTTCAATTTATGCGTAAAAAGCAGTTTAGCTTGTTTTGGAGCCTTGCTTGGCTGCTGGTAGCTTTTGTGGGGCTTATCATCTACCTGCTGTACTACATGAGCAAGAAGGATGATTTGTTGACCGTGAAGCTGACCAATGACTAGCTTGCTGGTCGAAGACGTTATTGCCCTCGCCTTGGAGCGGGGGCTTTCTTTGCCGTCTTGGACGTGGCCGCCCTTAAAAACGTACCGAGGGTTTACCCATGAGCAGAGGGTGAGGGGATGGCAAGCGGAGAAGCTGGCGATACGGATGGGGCTTCTTGCGCCTGCTTCTGCGTCGGTTTGTGAGGAGTG
>Ga0222423_1001287_pt1 | contig 11736 bp, 14 predicted proteins | sample 3A0metagenome_FD_182472 | JGI IMG/M metagenome (GOLD analysis project Ga0222423, IMG submission 182472) | Enriched microbial communities from leaf-cutter ant dump, University of Wisconsin, Madison, United States - 3A0 (version 2) | ecosystem: Environmental > Terrestrial > Nest > Insects nest >...
TGCATCTTATCCGCGATGGTATTGTAATTCATACCGGCGAACTGGCTTCGCTCAAGCGCTTTAAAGATGATGTAAAAGAAGTGGTAGCTGGATACGAATGCGGTCTGAGCATCAAAAACTACAATGATGTACAAGTGGGCGATATCATCGAGGGCTATGAAGAAGTGGAAGTAAAACGGAAATTATAGGGTGAATAAAAATGCAGGGGGAATGGTGTGCCGTAGCAATGTAAAATGTTCCCTATTTCGAGCCCTTACAAACACAAAATAAAATCGGCTATTCCCATTGCTCTTCTTTATGCAGTGGGGAGTATGATAGCAGTTGGAATCGGTAAGGTCGTTTTGAAAAAATGTCCCTTGCCTTTGATGAAAAAAGACAGGTTGATATTTTTTATACAGTAAACGGGTTATTCGTCATTCGAATAACCCGTTTACTTGTTATTGTTTCCTTTTGTAAGAAACGAATGCCTTTATGCCTTTGCTTTTTTGGCTGATTTGGTTGCTGTGGCATTAGCCTGACCGGCGTTTTTCTTTACTCTTGCAGGACGCGAAACGCCAAATGTGCCGGAGAAAATTTTTCCGCGTTTTGTGCGGTTGTCACCTCTACCCATAATTTTGATTTTGTTGTTTAAAATTGATTTGAAAAAATTGTTCAGGATGCAAAAATAAAAAAAGCGGAAAACATTTATTGCTTTCCGCTTTTTTCTTTGCAATAATTCATTTATTTCTTACCGCCGATCTTAGTGGAAAATTCCTTACCTGCTTTGAAGCGGGGCACTTTGCGTGCTTTAATCTTAATCACCTCACCGGTTTGCGGGTTACGACCGTTGCGGGCAGAGCGTTCAGATACGGAAAAAGTACCGAAGCCTACTAAGGTTACTTTATCGCCTTTTTTCAAAGAACTTACTACGGCATTGGTAAAAGCATCTAAAGCATCGTTTGCCTGCACTTTAGTTACGCCGGAATCTTTAGCGATTTTGTCAATTAATTCAGCTTTGTTCATAACTGTGATCTTTTATTGTGTTAGGAAATGAAAAATATTGTTGAGCAAATATAGTAGTCTTTTAATCACATCCAAATTTATTTCAGCCTTTTTTCTGCTCAAACCCTTTGCTGTACTGACTTTACACAGGATATTCACATTTGAATCCTTTAGTTTTTCTCCAAAAAAGCAGGCTGCTCACCCTGAAAATCAAGTCGAAAGCATAAATTTGCATGGAAAAATGCTTATTTTACGCTGTTTTAACTGGATTTATCTTGAAAACGTTTGAAGTACCCACCCGATACAGAAGCGAGCTTATAGCCGCCATCAAAACCAGCCGCCGCGGGGCTGATAAGATGAAAAAAGATTTTTCACCTACTATAATTAATCTGGGTAATCGTCTTCAGATTATTATTGCCCGCCACTTCGGCTTTTGCTACGGCGTAGAAAATGCTATTGAAATTGCATTTAAAGCTGTATCGGAAAATCCCGATAAACGCATTTTTTTATTAAGCGAAATGATCCACAATCCACAGGTAAATGCCGACCTGCAAGATGAGGGCGTGCGCTTTATTATGGATACCCGCGGCAATCAACTGATCGACTGGAACAGCCTGAACAGCGATGATATCGTGATTGTGCCGGCATTCGGCACCACTTTGGAAATTGAAAAAACTTTAAAAGACAAACAGATCAAACCCTCACAATATAATACTACTTGTCCTTTTGTGGAAAAAGTATGGAATCGTTCCGAAAAAATCGGAAATGAGGGTTATACGATTATTATTCATGGCAAACCCCGCCATGAAGAAACCAGAGCCACTTTTTCTCACAGTCGTGCCAATACGCCGACTGCCGTAGTTCGGGATATGGAGCAGGCAAAAAGACTGGCCTTATATATCACCGGAGTGGAGCCCGCAGATCAATTCTATACCGAATTTGCCGGGCAGTATTCTGAAGGTTTTGATGTAAAAAAAGATCTGCAACGCATCGGCATCGTGAATCAGACTACCATGTTGGCCAGTGATACGCAAGGTATTGCCGACTACCTCAAACAAGTCATGAAAGATCATTACAATCTGACAGAAGAAACGATAAAGGAACGTTTTGCCGATACCCGTGATACCTTGTGCTATGCCACCAATGATAATCAAAATGCAGTGATCGCTATGTTGCAGCATCAGGCAGATATGGCTATCGTTATCGGTGGATACAACAGCAGCAATACCTCTCATTTAGTGGAATTATGTGAAGCGGAATTGCCAACCTATTTCGTAAATGCCGAAACGTGTTTAGTAGATCATCAGGAAATTCGACACTTCAATTTTCATGAACATCAAGAGGTCGTTACTAAAAACTATCTTCCGGAAAAAGATCCGGTACGGATAATGATTACTTCCGGTGCCAGTTGCCCGGATGCATTGGTAGATAAAGTGATTAAACGGCTTTCAGAAATTCTGCATGTGGAACGCGAGCTGCATGATTATATCGTAAACTTTCAGTCGGTATGATGTTCATTTATTGCTATGATGCCTATTGTGGCTGGTGTTATGGATTTCGCCCTCTTATGAATCAACTGGCGGCCGCCTACCCGAATATTCCGGTGGAAGTATTAAGCGGTGGTATGATCCTGCCGGAACAACCGGTACACCTCAGCGCTTCTGCTTCTTATATTGCAAAGACATACCCTACGGTGGAAGCTACCACCGGCGTTGTTTTCGGAAAAGATTACCTCTGGCATATTCTTCATCCGGATCAGAGCGATTGGTATCCTCATTCTGAGAAACCGGCTATTGCGCTGTCTATTGTTAAAGAGCAAAGGCCGGAAATGAGCCTGTCGTTTGCATCCGATTTGCAACAAGCCTTATTCCTCGAAGGGCGTGATCTCACTGATGACGAAGCTTACCGGCATCTCTTGCCGAAATACCATCTGCTTCCGGAGCAATTTTATTCCGATTTGCACAGCGACCATTTCGAAGATGCGGCACATGATGATTTTGCCTTAGTAAAACAATTGCGTGTGGAAGGTTTTCCGGCTTTATTTTTGCAGGCTTCGGAATTTAAGTTTTATTTGCTGACAAATGGATATACGGATTGGGATACCCTCCGTCAACGTATTGATCAGATTCTGGAAGCATGAGCTGCCGCCGGTCAGTAAAATCATTTTACTGCTATAATTTTAAAAAATGAAAAATATGGATCATTTACCTTCATTAATTGAAGCGGCATACAACAACCGCGCCCTGCTCGCTCAACAACAGTATGAAGATGCCGTACGCGAAACCGTAGCAGCGGTAGATAAAGGTCATTTGCGCGTAGCCGTACCAAAAGATGAGGGTTGGGAAATTCAGCAATGGGTAAAACAAGCCATATTGCTGTATTTTGCTATTCAAAAAATGCAAACATGGGAACTGCCGCCTTTTGAATTTTATGATAAAATGGAGCTGAAAAAGGATTATGCATCGCTGGGTGTACGCGCCGTGCCACATGCTGTAGCACGCTATGGCGCTTATATTGCCCGTAATGTGGTACTGATGCCTTCTTATGTGAATATCGGCGCTTATGTGGACGAAGGTACTATGGTGGATACCTGGGCTACCGTAGGCAGTTGTGCGCAAATTGGCAAAGGCGTACATCTGAGCGGCGGCGTAGGCATTGGCGGTGTGTTAGAACCGTTGCAAGCCGCTCCGGTCATTATCGAGGACGGTTGTTTTATCGGATCCCGTTGTATTGTGGTGGAAGGTGTTCGGGTGGAAAAAGAAGCTGTTTTGGGGGCTAATGTAGTACTGACACAATCCACCAAAATAATTGATGTGAGCGGATCAGAGCCGATAACACTAAACGGAATTATACCGGCACGCAGTGTAGTGATTCCCGGAAGTTATACCAAACAATTTCCTGCCGGAAGCTATGGAGTGGGGTGTGCGCTGATTATTGGAAAAAGAAAGGAAAGCACCGATCTGAAAACCAGTCTTAATGACGCTTTGCGTGATTTTAATATTTCCGTCTGAATACCTTTTACTATTATTTAAACTGTTACTTTCGTCTGTAATGAATAGGCCGTCTCGTTTCCTGAATTTGTTGATGATACTCACGGCATTTAGCCTGATCTCAACCATAGCCAGAGGGCAAAAAGTTGTAGTGGCTTCCATGAAACAAAACATCGTTCATGAGGGGCTGGCCAATCCTTTGACTATTATGGCGGAAAATTGCGACTGCAATCAGATTCAGGTAAAAACCGATAACGGATTTTTGAAAAAATATGATGATTGCAGCTACGATTATACGCCAACCCGCCTCGGTATGGCACAGATTTTAGTAACTTGCAAAGGAAAAACCCAAAACTATCTATTGCGGGTCATTGCTCCAACCATAACCTATGAACGACCTGTAGCAATTATTGATAAAAAAAATGGCGGTAATATCCGTAAATCAGTATTGGAAGTTCAAATGGGTATCATTATTTCCGGAGGAGATAAAGATGTAAAATACAAATTGCATCAATTTACAATGGCCGTTATGAGAGACAACCGGATGATATGGTCGAAAAGTAACGAAGGGCCGGTGTTTAATGAAGATATTGTGCGCTTTTTGACTACTTTAAAACCCGGCGACCGGGTGGTATTCTTCAATATGGAATGCAGTTCTGCCAAAACGCCGGTGATGCAATTGACTCCTATGGAATTTAATGTTATTTATTAAAAAGCAAACCGCTTGCACATGAGTTTTGATTTTCTACATCAACCTTTTTTAGGAGCAACATTGATGAATTATACCCGGATGCTTTCCATACTGATTCTGGGTGCATTGTTTTTAAGAATCATTTCAAAATTCTGTTCCAAACTCATCTTCGTTTTTTTTAAAAAATATGCCGATGATTCATCCCCCCAAACATTCATCCTGCTGCTGTTGCAGCCGATTCAGGGGCTGATATACAGCATATTGGCTTACATTGCCCTAAATCAGATTGACACGGTACTGAAAAGTATCATCCTGCTGAGCAGAAAATATACCGCCGGCACATCATCAGCCGGAACGGTAATTACACTAATGAACTTAGTGGATCATATTTTCTTCCTGACCTTCATTTTTTACTTTGCCCTGCTGATTTCCCGAATATTGGATTTTATATTTAAAATGATGGTGGATCGTGCTGTCAGGCGCAAAGATCGTGAACGACAGCAATTGATGCCTTTGTTTCGGGATGTATTAAAAGCCATATTGTGGTGCATTGCGTTTTTTACCGTATTAGGCGTGGTGTTTCATGTTAATATTCCTACACTAATTGCAGGGATGGGCGTAGGAGGTATTGCTATTGCATTTGCTGCAAAAGAAACCCTCGAAAACCTGCTGGCTTCATTTATGGTGATGATAGACAAACCTTTTACCATCGGCGACTGGATCAAAGTGGATGGCGTGGAAGGCACTGTGGAAAAGGTTGGATTTCGCAGTACCCGGTTGCGCACTTTTGATAAATCCGTTATTACCTTACCTAACCGAACATTAATTGACGGTCAGTTGGAAAATTTTTCCGAAAGAGGTCTGCGGCGTGTGAAATTTACAATAGGCGCCGTTTACGGACTTTCTCAAAAAACATTAGAGCAAATAATAGCCTCTGTAAAGCAGCTTATCCGAAATACTCATGATACAGTGGGAGAAGAGTTGGTGTATTTAGATGGCTTCGGTGATTCTTCTGTAAATATTCAGGTTGTATATTATGTTGCTTTGGGTAATGGGAAGGTGAATTTTGAAGCAGTAAAACAGCGTATCAATTTTGGCATATACCAAATTATGTATCAGTATGGCAATGGTTTTGCCTTTCCTACTCAGGTTGGGATACCCGGGTCGGGTTCTGATCAGGTAGAACGACAGGTTCAGGGAAAAGTTGCAGATTAACTTTCTTCTTTTTTTGCAGCCAGCAGGTATAAAATGGCCATGCGCACGGCCACACCATTTTCCACCTGATTCAGGATAATCGAATTATTGCTATCGGCAGCATCACTGCTGATTTCTACCCCACGATTAATCGGGCCGGGATGCATGATAACGATCTCTTTCTTCAGATCGTCCAGCATTTTTTTATTGACTCCGTAATAGAGTGCATATTCTCGAAGAGTAGAGAAAAGCGGTTTGTTTTGCCGTTCTAACTGTATCCGTAAAATATTGGCTACATCGCACCAGGCCAATGTTTCCCGTACATTATAGGACACCTGAACACCCAATGTTTCGATATGTTTGGGGATAAGTGTTGGCGGCCCGCAAACCACTACTTCGGCACCCATTTTGGTAAGTAGGTAAATATTACTGAGTGCTACTCTTGAGTGCATGATATCACCGACGATAGCCACTTTTTTACCCCGGAGCGCTCCGGTTTTTTCCCGGATGGAATAAGCGTCCAACAGCGCCTGTGTGGGATGCTCATTGATTCCGTCTCCGGCATTAATGATGCTGGCATTGATATGTTTGGCTAAAAAATGCGGTGCGCCGCTGGCGGAATGGCGCATGACCACCATGTCCACCTTCATGGAAAGGATATTCTTTGCAGTATCAATCAATGTTTCCCCTTTTGACACCGAGCTGCCCGATGCGGAAAAGTTGATGGTGTCCGCACTAAGTCTTTTTTCAGCTAATTCAAAAGAGATTCGGGTTCGGGTAGAATTTTCGTAAAAAAGATTGACAATGGTTGTATCGCGTAAAGAAGGTACTTTTTTAATGGGGCGTTGTAATACCTCTTTGAAATGATCTGCCGTTTGAAGAATCAGATCAATATCTCCGGGCAGCAAATCGCGGATGCCTAACAAATGCCTGACGGATAATGACACGTTATCGTTATTCATTTTCATAATAAAATTACCTCATCTTTATGGTCACGTTCTTCCCAGAGTACACGAACTTTCTGCGCTGCTATTGAATCAACGCTAAGTCCTACATAGTCGGGTTGAATCGGTAGTTCTCTGCTGAATCTCCGGTCGATCAATACCAGTAATTTCACGGAACGTGGTCGTCCGAAATCTACTAAGGCTTCCAATCCGGATCGGATGGTGCGCCCGGTGTACAATACATCGTCAATCAAGATCACATCTTTACCCTCAATAGAAAAATCCAGTTCTGTTTTTTTGGGTATATGCAGTGCTTCTTTGGAATTGAAATCATCTCTGTAAAAAGTAACGTCTAATTTTCCGTAAAGAATAGCCGCATTGTTGGTGCGCTCCTGAAGGATTTTATAAATGCGATCTGAAAGAAATACACCCCTCGGCTGAAGACCGATCAGTACAGCATCAGCAAAATCCAAATGATTTTCTATCAACTGTTGCGCCAGTCGTTCTATCGTTATCTGTAACTGTTGATGAGAAAAAAGCGGCTTCATTATTTAGTATCTTTTGAAAATGTTCCCGGTAATGCGGCATTATTCTCCGTTTTTTCTTTGGAAAATTTTGCTTTCAAAAATGAGAATATTATCGGTAAAACAGATGCTAAGATAATACCCATTACCACTTTTTCAAAATTATTGCTGACCCATTCGTTGCCTCCGAGGAAATATCCTGCCAGCGTAATGCTCAGCACCCACAAAATTGCCCCGATGGCATTATAAGTCAGAAAAGTGGCATAACGCATTTTGGCTACGCCGGCTACAAAGGGCGCCAGCGTTCTTACAATAGGTACGAAACGTGCAATAATGATGGTGGTGGAACCGTATTTTTCATAAAAAGAATGGGTCTTGTTAATATGTTTTTCCTGTACAAAGTTCCTTCCGAAAATTTTCACCTTGAGGGCTTTTTCACCAAAGAATTTCCCGATAAAATAATTTGCGGTATCACCCAGAAAAGCGGCTAAAAGCAGTATGATCAGCACATACCACAGGTTTAGTGATTCCGGATATTTTGCAGCAAATATTCCTGCGGCAAATAGTAAGGAATCGCCGGGCAGGAAGGGCATAATTACAACACCGGTTTCCACGAAAATAATCAGGAACAAGATGAGATAGACCCAACTGCCATAATCCTGAAGAAAGGATTCTAAGTATTGGTCAATATGTAAGATGAAATCTATAATAGCCATTGGCGTATATTTTAAGGTGCAATCCGGTATTTTCTCCAGTCCTTTGCTCCTGAAATTTTCTCAAATACAATGCGATCATGCAGCCGGTTGCTGCGTCCCTGCCAAAATTCTATCTTATGAGGCGTTACCGCAAATCCTCCCCAGTAATCAGGGCGATGTATGCCGGTCTTTTTTACTTCGGTTTTTATCGTAGCTACGCGGGATGCCAACCATTGCCGGCTTTTAATAACCCGACTTTGGGGTGAGGCAATAGCCCCGATGCGACTTTCCTCCGGACGTTGATCGAAATAAGCATCTGAAGCGGCGGCATCAATCTTTATAGCCAATCCTTCCACTCTGACCTGACGCTCTAATGAGGGCCAAAAAAAGTTTAAAGCTACCCGCTGATCTGCTTCAATCTGCCGGCCTTTATTACTTTGATAATTAGTAAAAAAGATGAAACAACCTTCTTCCAAACCTTTCAGCAATACAATGCGCGAATGTGGATTGCCAAGGCGATCTACCGTAGAAAGCGTCATGGCATTAGGCTCGGCTTCATTTGCTGAAAGTGCCTCTGTAAACCATTTTTCAAAAAATAAAACAGGATCATCACCGGCTTGTTCCTCGTTTAGAGCATCCTTGTGATAATCCTGCCTTAACTGGGGTAAACGCCCGGAAATTCTGCTCATCAGATGTGAGATGTACTACAAATGGTTTATTAGGAAAGATTAATTCAGGTCGGAAGTGTCTAAATATTTAAACATTACCCAAACCCAAACTATGAGAAACAGGATGCCTAAAATCCAGGATATTGTATGCCCGGCAGTATTTCCCATTTCATAAACATTGTTTAATAATAATGATTGCATCGTGTAAAATTTTCTCTGCAAATTACCGATATTTTTTCCAAATCAGCAAGTAAAAAGCACAGCGACTGCATTTCAAACTTTCTGAGCATTTGTTTTGGGGAAATGGGTTAAACCCTAATCAAGAAATGGGTTAAACCATCTGTGAAAATCCGAGTTATCTGTGAGAAGAATCCTGAATCAAGAAATGGGTTAACCCATCTGTGAAAATCCGAGTTATCTGTGAGAAAAATTCTGAATCAAGAAATGGGTTAACCCATCTGTGAAAATCCGAGCTATCTGTGAGAAAAATCCTGAATCAAGAAATGGGTTAACCCATCTGTGAAAATCCGAGCTATCTGTGAGAAAAATCATGTTAAAACCCATTTCAATTGATAATAGCTATGTTGCAGCAGTGGCGGCTGACCGCATGAATATAACGACAAGCCAATTGTAAATAAAGATCAATAAGTTTTCCAGAGAAATTCCGGCTTTTATTTATTGTTGAATGGTACGTTCGTTTTTTGCTTATCTTTGGATTAGCAGAAAAAAACGACAAGATTTCATTCCTGAAAGTTAAAACAACATTCTGACCTTAAAGTCCCTTTTTCATTCGGAGTATTTTACCTCTGGAAAATATTGGGAAGCTATGATGCGCGGGCATTCATCTTTGAGCAGAGTTCGGTTTTTTTACATAGTTAGATACTTGATTGAGATGTTTACAATTTCTCTTGAAAATATAGATCATTGTGCTAATAGTTTAGCAAAGCTATCCCAAAAGCGCGAACAGGATTTGCGGATAGGCGATATTAGTATTAGAAATGATAATGGTATAGTTGTAGAAATATTGGACAGCAATTATTTCAAAATATTTAAGAAGCGGCCTCTTTTTACCTACACTGAAAATTCTTTATCCAATTTTATCGCATTAATTCAGCTAAGTGATGCAAAAGCATTTGTAAGAATAAAAATAAAAAGAAGGGTTTTAATTTTTACTTTAATATGGTACGTTTTATTCCTGTCTTTATCTACTTATCTACTCTTGAATGAAAAATTTGCGGGATTGATATTTATATTCTTGATGCTATTGGCGCCAGTCGCTTTTTTAAGAGAAAGGATAAAGTTTAAAAAATACATAATTAAATATATTGCTAATGTGTGATGGTGTTATACGAAGCTATAAACTGAATTAAAATGAAACAATTAGCTATTATAGTAGCCATCGCTTTTTGCATAAGTAGGTATGGTTTTTCACAATCAATTTATTGTAATTCAAATGGAAAGAATTACGATAAATCGAAATGTAAAGTTGATACTAATTATGTGGAGTATCCGCAGATAGAAATTGTAGATAGCCAAGTCTATCCAATAATTGATAATCTTATTGAAGACTTATGTATTAATAATAAAATAAAACGGGAGTTGCCATTTTATATTGAGATTGCCTCATATAAGGATGATGAGAATATTAATATCGAATTTAAAATATCCAATAACTATTCACCATTTTATGATACTACATATACCAGTAGGAAGATTATAGGTGTGCTTGATTATAAAGGGATTGAGATATATATATCTACATGGAAACATTTAGATTTCAATTTGCTACATGGTTTATTTAAAATAAATCCAACTTTTACCCAGACAGCAAGAACTTATATTGTAAATTATGAATATAAGGGAAATTGGTATCATATGTTAAATAAATTCAATATTGGATTTATGGAATATCAATGGAATGGTAGAAAATTTATTTTATTAAAGAAATTATGGGTTGATACACGCAAACTTTGATGCGTAGCGCGTGTTGTTGCTGTCATTTTTACTGGAAATTCCGGAGAAACTGAGCCACCATTCCGGCAAAGTGAGCCAGCGTATTTTGCTATTGCAATTTGATGTAAATTTAGTTGATTTTTTGTCTTCTAAGTGAATGTCCTTCTAATTTTATTCTATGTGCTTTTGCTGACAAGCCAATTGTAAATAAAGATCAATGTGTTTTCCAGAGAAATTCCGGCTTTTATTTATTGTTGAATGGTATGTTCGTTTTTTGAAACGGGTTAAAACCCATTTCTATTGATAATGTCAGGGATGTTCGGGTGATTTTTTTTAAATGGGTTGAAACCCATTTCTATTGATAATGTCAGGGATGTTCGGGTGATTTTTTCTAAATGGGTTAAAACCCATTTCTATTGATAATGTCAGGGATGTTGCGGGTGATTTTTTCTAAATGGGTTGAAATCCATTTCTATTGATAAGGTCAGAATATCTATTATTCAACTCCGTTCAACATTGATAAGGTTAAAACCCATTTCTATTGATAAGGTCAGGGATGTTTCGGGTGATTTTTTTTAAATGGGTTAAAACCCATTTCTATTGATAACATTGAGGATGCTGCGGGTGATTTTTTTTAAATGGGTTAAAACCCATTTCTATTGATAACATTGAAGATGCTGCAGGTGATTTTTTCTAAATGGGTCGAAACCCATTTCTATTGATAACATCAGGGATGTTGCGGGTGATTTTTTCTAAATGGGTTGAAATCCATTTCTATTGATAACATCAAGACAGGGAGAATTGCAGGGTGTTCTGTTAACGAAAGACTGAAATGCCTCCGACACAGCGGATATCTTCTTGCAATTTGTCTTCCCACAAACATGGAAATTTGCTTTTGCTCGAAAAAAAAAGCAGAATAACTGCATACTGCCTGCATCCTTGCTGATTCGGTGAAATTTCAACATTTTTCATTACAGCAAGCTTATGCTTAAAATGCTTACATTTGTTGTCCAACAGTTTGTTTGTCGCGATGAAAATTAAGTCCTTTCTTGCAAAGCCTTATGCCAATGTGATCAGTAAAAGAATACGCAGATCT
>Ga0222423_1001288_pt1 | contig 11732 bp, 12 predicted proteins | sample 3A0metagenome_FD_182472 | JGI IMG/M metagenome (GOLD analysis project Ga0222423, IMG submission 182472) | Enriched microbial communities from leaf-cutter ant dump, University of Wisconsin, Madison, United States - 3A0 (version 2) | ecosystem: Environmental > Terrestrial > Nest > Insects nest >...
ATGGACTTGCGCGCGATGCTGGTCATCTGCAGCGACTGCTGCAGCCAGTCGCTGGCCACCAGCTTCATCACGATGCGGTTGCTGTACAGGATGAGGAAGGGCGTGGCCAGCATGGACAGCACCATCGCCGCCAGGATGGGGTTCATCAGCGCGGGCTGCACCAGCCCGTTGTCCTGCGCCAGCGACAGCAGCACGAAGCCGAACTCCCCCGCCTGCGCCAGGTACAGCCCCGTGCGCAGCGCCACGCCGGTGGTGGCGCCCATGCCGCGCGCGAGCAGCAAAATGATCACCAGCTTGAGCAGCAGCGGCACCGTGAGCAGCGCCAGCACCAGCGCCCAGCGGTCCACCAGGATGTGCCAGTCCAGCATCATGCCGATGGTGATGAAGAACAGGCCCAGCAGCACGTCGTGGAACGGGCGGATGTCCGTGCCCACCTGGTGGCGGTACTCGGTCTCCGACACCAGCACGCCCGCGATGAAGGCGCCCAGCGCCAGGCTCAGCCCCGCCAGCTCGGTCAGCCAGGCCAGGCCCAGCGTGATCAGCAGCAGGTTGAGCATGAACAGCTCGTCGCTCTTGCGCCGCGCCACCAGCGTCAGCCACCAGCGCATCACCCGCTGCCCGCCCGTGATCAAGAGGCCCACCAGCACCGTCGCCTTGAGCAGCGCCCAGCCCAGCGAGGCGAGCAGCTGGTCGGGCGACGAACCCAGCGCCGGGATCAGCACCAGCAGCGGCACCACCGCCAGATCCTGGAACAGCAAAATGCCCATGACGCGGCGGCCGTGCTCGCTCTCCAGCTCGGCGCGCTCGGCCATCAGCTTGACCACGATGGCGGTGCTGCTCATCGCGATCACGCCCGACAGCGCCAGCGCCGTCTGCCAGCCCATGTCCCACACGCCGCCCACGGTGTTCGCCAGCAGCAGCGCCGCGCCCGAGACCACCACCATGGTCAGCACCACCTGCATCAGCCCCAGCCCGAACACCTGCCGGCGCATGGCGCGCAGCTTGGGCAGGCTGAACTCCAGGCCGATGGCGAACATCAGGAACACCACGCCGAACTCGCCCAGATGGCGCACGCCCTCGGAGTTCTGCGCCAGCGCCAGCGCATGCGGCCCGATCAGCACCCCCGCCGCCAGATAGCCCAGCATGGGCGGCAGCTTGAGGCTGCGGCAGACCACCACCCCCAGCACGGCGGCGAGCAGGTACAGCAGGGTGAGGGCGAGCGAAGACATCCCTTCGATGCTATCCGAGGCGGGGCGCGCGGGCGCGCCCGGTCGATAGAATCCCCGGATGACTCCCGCCCCCGCCGCGCTGCCCCCCTTCGATGCCGAGCAGGTCCTGTGCCTGGCCCGCGAAACCTTCGAGATCGAAGCCGCCGCGCTTACCGCCCTGGCCGCCCGCGTCGATGGCGTGTTCGCCCAGGCCGTGCAGATGGCGCTGCGCACGCGCGGCCGCGTGGTGGTCATGGGCATGGGCAAGAGCGGCCACGTGGGCCGCAAGATCGCCGCCACGCTGGCCTCCACCGGCACCCCTGCCTTCTTCGTGCACCCGGCCGAGGCCAGCCACGGCGACCTGGGCATGGTCACGGGCGACGATCTGGTGCTGGCCATCTCCAACAGCGGCGAGAGCGGCGAGCTCACCGCCATCCTGCCCGTGCTCAAGCGCCTGGGCGCCCCCCTGATCGCGATGACCGGCGGCCTGCAATCCACGCTGGCCCGCCACGCCGACCTGGTGCTCGACTGCAGCGTGGCGCGCGAGGCCTGCCCCTTGAACCTGGCCCCCACCGCCAGCACCACGGCCCAGCTCGCCATGGGCGACGCGCTCGCCGTGGCCCTGCTCGACGCCCGGGGCTTCCGCCCCGAGGACTTCGCGCGCTCGCACCCCGGCGGCGCGCTGGGGCGCAGGCTGCTCACCCACGTGAGCGACGTCATGCGCTCCGGCACCGAGATCCCGCGCGTGCCGCCCAGCGCCTCGTTCAGCGACCTCATGCGCGAAATGAGCGCCAAGGGCCTGGGCGCCTCGGCCATCGTCGGCCCGGCGGGCGAGGTGCTGGGCATCTTCACCGACGGCGACCTGCGCCGCCGCATCGAGGCCGGCGCCGACCTGCGCGCAGCCACGGCCGCCGAGGTCATGCACCCCAGCCCGCGCCGCATCGCCCCCGACGCGCTGGCCGTGGACGCGGCCGAAATGATGGAAGCGCATGCCATCACCAGCGTGCTGGTGGTGGACGCGGCCGGCGCGCTGGTGGGCGTGGTCCACATCGGCGACCTCATGCGGGCCAAAGTCATATGAGCCCTGTCCTGCGGATCGACCCCGAACTGCTGCTGCGCGCCCAGGACGTGCGCGTGGCCTTCTTCGACGTGGACGGCGTGCTCACCGACGGCGGCCTGTACTTCACCGAAGCGGGCGAGACCATCAAGCGCTTCAACACCCTGGACGGCCACGGCCTCAAGCTGCTGCAAAAGGCCGGCATCACGCCCGCCGTGGTCACGGGGCGCGACAGCGCCCCCCTGCGCGTGCGCCTCAAGGCCCTGGGCGTGGAGCACGCCATCTTCGGCACCGAGGACAAGCGCCCCGCTGCCGAGCAGATCCTCGCCACGCTGGGCCTCGGTTGGCCCCAGGCCGTCGCCATGGGCGACGACTGGCCCGACCTGCCCCTGATGCGCCGCAGCGCCTTCGCCTGCGCGCCTGCCAATGCCCAGGTGGAGGTGCGCCACGCGGCCCATTACGTCACCCAGGCGCGTGGCGGCGACGGCGCGGTGCGCGAACTGTGCGACCTGCTGCTCACGGCCACGGGCCGCTACGCGGCGCTGCTGGCGGACTACACCGCATGACGCTGGCGCAGCGTTTCCGCCGGGGCTGGGACCAGCTCTCGCTCTACCTGCCCGTGGCGCTCATGGGCCTGCTGGCGCTGGGCACCTGGTGGCTGGTGCGCAACGCGCCCGCGCCGCTGCTGCCCGCTGTGGAGCGCCCGCTGGCGCACCAGCCGGACTACTTCATGAAGGGCTTCTCGGTGAAGAGCTTCGACGCCACCGGCCGCCTGCAAAGCGAGGTGCGGGGCGACGTGGCGCGCCACTACCCCGACACCGACACGCTGGAGATCGACCAGGCCCGCATGCGCTCGGTCACCCCGCAGGGCCGCGTCACCGTGGCCACGGCCGACCGTGCGTTGACCAATGCCGACGGCTCGGAGGTGCAGCTGTTCGGCAATGCCATCGTCACCCGCGAACCCCTGGCGGCCCAGCCCGGCGCGCCCGCCCAGCCGCGCCTGGAATTCCGCAGCGAATTCCTGCACGCCTACACCCACACCGAGCGCGTGCACTCCGACAAGCCCGTCACCCTCACGCGCGGCAACGACCGCTTCACGGCCGACGGCATGGACTACGACAACCTCGACCAGGTGCTGCAGCTGCGCGGGCGCGTGCGCGGCATCCTTCAACCTGGCCCGGCCAAATGACCACTCCCCTCGTCTTCATCACCGGCGCGTCCAGCGGCATCGGCCAGGCGCTGGCCCTGCGCTACCACCGGGCGGGCTACCGCCTGGCGCTCGCGGCACGCCGCACTGCAGAGGTCAAAACATGGGCTAACGCCCAGGGGATAAGCGCTGACAGCTACGAAATCTATAGTGCCGACGTGGCCGTGACCGACAGCATCGTGGCCGCAGGCCGCGACTGCATCGCGCGCCAAGGCGTGCCCGACGTGGTCATCGCCAACGCGGGCATCAGCGTGGGCATGGACACGGCCGTGCGCGACGACCTCGACGTAATGGCCCGCACCTTCGCCACCAACAACATCGGCATGGCCGCCACCTTCCACCCGTTCGTGGATGCGATGGCGCAGCGCGGCAGCGGCACGCTGGTGGGCATCGGCAGCGTGGCGGGCATCCGGGGCCTGCCGGGGCACGGCGCCTACTGTGCGAGCAAGGCGGCCGCCATCAGCTACTGCGAAAGCCTGCGCGGCGAAATGCGCCCGCGCGGGGTGCGCGTGGTCACCATCTCGCCGGGCTACATCGACACGCCGCTCACGCGCCAGAACCGCTACGGCATGCCCTTCCTGATGCAGGCCGACGACTTCGTCGACCGCGCTTTCCGCGCCATCGCGGCGGGCGCGAGCTACCGGGTCATTCCCTGGCAGATGGGTGTGGTCGCCAAGCTGCTGCGCATGTTGCCGAACGCGCTGTTCGACAAGCTGCTGGCCGGCCGACCACGCAAACGCCGCCAGGGCGAGATGCAGTAGGCGCTGCTGCGGGCATGAAAAAAGCCCCCGAAGGGGCTTCTCTCAAGCATATCGCCGTGGTTCAGTAGCCGTTGTTGCCGCCGCCGTAGCCGCCACCGCCGCCATTGCGGCCGCCGCCACCGTTGCGGGAGCCGGAGCCGTAGGGGCTGCGAAAACCCCCTTCGCCACGGCCGCCACCACCGTAGCCGCCGCCACCGCCCTCGCGGCCGCCGCCATAGCCACCACCGCCGCCTTCACGGCCACCGCCGTAACCGCCGCCGCCACTGCGGCCACCGCCGCCGTAGCCGCCACCACCCCCACCGAAGCCGCCGCTGCGGGGCGGGCGGGGTTCCATGGGGCGGGCTTCATTGACCACGATGCTGCGGCCGCCCAGGGGCTGGCCGTTCATGCCGTTGATGGCGGCCTGGGCCTCTGCGTCGCTGCCCATTTCCACGAAGCCGAAGCCCTTGGAGCGCCCGGTGTCGCGCTCCATCATGACCTTGGCGCTGGTCACGGCGCCGAATTGGCCAAAGGCCTGCTCCAGATCGTTGTCGCGCACCGAGTACGGCAGGTTGCCGACGTACAGTTTGTTGCCCATTCGAGGGACTCCTCAAAAACACATGGATAAAGCGATGGAGTCCCGAAAACGCAGCCAGCTAATCTCAATGACGCTCTCAGCGCGAAACTGACGGACACCGCAAACTTGAGACGGGCGAAACCCGCCAGCGCATTATGCGCCACACTTTTGCCGAAAAAGCAAGCGCCGACGCACGCTGTGGCAAGTCTGCCGCGCAGGCAAGAAAAAAGGAACCCGAAAGCTCCTTGTTTTGCCGCTGGCGGACCCGGAGATCCGCCGAAGAGGTCTTTTTAGTAGCTGCCGCGGCCACCGCCGTAGCCACCACCGCCGCCGCCGTAGCCGCCACCGCTGCGGCCGCCGCCGTAGCCGCCGCCACCATTGCCGCCGCCGAAGCCGCCGCTGCGGGGAGCGCGGGGCTCCATGGGACGGGCTTCGTTGACCACGAGGTCACGGCCGCCGAAGTTCTGGCCATGCACGCCCTGGATGGCGGCCTGGGCCTCGGCATCGCTGCCCATTTCGACGAAGCCGAAACCCTTGGAACGGCCGGTGTCGCGCTCCATCATGACCTTGGCGCTGCCCACGGAGCCGAATTGGCTGAAGGTTTGCTCCAGATCTTGGTCGCGGAAGGAATAGGGCAGGTTGCCCACGTAGAGTTTGTTGCCCATGAAGGACTCCTGAAAAAACATGAAAACGCGATGGAGCCCGACGCAATCAACAAACCTGTGACGACTTCAAAGACGCGAAACTGACCATTCACCGCAAAGCTAACGGCTCTCCCGCACGCAGGAAAGCCGGCCCATTATCAATCACTTTATGGCGCCGCGGCGTTTTATTTCGAGACGGAGCCGCCAAATCGGCACAAATGGCAGGCGGCTACGGGGAAACCCGGGGTAAAATGCGCAAGTCTTTGGGGAGTAGCCCGCCCGCCGTGCAACGCGGCGGGGGCATGCGTCAACAAACTTGGGTTCGGTGAACCTATGGTGCATGCGGTTCTTGAACTGGGCGAGACCATTGACTGCATGCCGATCCACAAAGGCCGGAGTCGGGGTGCAGTCAATGCGTTTCCACCATCCGGCCGGATAGAACCCCCACCATGGAATCGTTTTTCATCTCCACCGCCATCGTCGCGCTCGCCGAAATGGGCGACAAGACGCAGTTGCTGGCGCTCGTGCTCGCCGCGCGCTTTCGCAAACCCTGGCCCATCGTGCTCGGCATCCTGGTCGCCACCCTCGTCAACCACGGGCTGGCGGGCGCCGTGGGCGCCTGGGTGACCACCTTCGTGGGGCCGCAGGTGCTGCGCTGGATCCTGGGCGCCTCGTTCATCGCCATGGCCGTGTGGATGCTGATCCCCGACAAGCTCGACGAGGGCGAGGCCGACGGCTCGCCGCGCTGGGGCGTGTTCGGCACCACGCTGGTGGCCTTCTTCCTGGCCGAGATGGGCGACAAGACGCAGATCGCCACCGTGATGCTGGCCGCGCAGTACAACGCCTACCTGTGGGTGGTGGCGGGCACCACGCTCGGGATGATGCTCGCCAACGCGCCCGTGGTCTGGCTGGGCGAGCGCATCACGCGGCGCGTGCCCATCCGCGCGGTGCACCTCGTCTCGGCGGTGATTTTTCTCGTGCTCGGGTTGCTGGCGCTTTTGGCATAATGGCCCCACGCGCCGATTTGCCACCGCTTGCGGGCGCTTTATAAATCCTGCTAAAGACCCGTCCGACACATCCGCCCGGCCTCGTTTTTAGCGACGCCGGGTTTTTGTTTTATGTCGTTCATCGCCACGCCCCAGACCATGCACTTCACGGAGGCCCTGCCGCTGCAAAGCGGCGCGTCCATCCGCGACTACCACCTGGCCTACGAGACCTACGGCACGCTCAACGCCGACCGCTCCAACGCGGTGCTCGTGTGCCATGCCCTCAACGCCTCGCACCACGTGGCGGGCGTGTACGAAGGCCAGGACAAGAGCGAGGGCTGGTGGGACAACATGATCGGCCCGGGCAAGAGCGTGGACACCGACCGCTTCTTCGTCATCGGCGTGAACAACCTGGGCTCGTGCTTCGGCTCCACCGGCCCCATGCACGTGCACCCCGACACGGGCGAGGTCTACGGCGCGGACTTTCCGGTGGTCACGGTGGAAGACTGGGTCAACGCCCAGGCCCGCCTGCTCGACCGCCTGGGCATCCCGCAACTGGCTGCCGTGCTGGGCGGCAGCCTGGGCGGCATGCAGGCCCTGAGCTGGACCTTGCAGTACCCCGAGCGCATGCGCTACGCCGTGGTGGTGGCCAGCGCCCCCAACCTCACGGCCGAGAACATAGCCTTCAACGAGGTGGCCCGCCGTGCCATCGTGACGGACCCGGACTTCCACGGCGGCCACTTCTACCGCCACGGCGTCGTCCCCAAGCGCGGCCTGCGCATCGCGCGCATGATCGGCCACATCACCTACCTGAGCGACGACGTGATGAACGAGAAGTTCGGCCGCAGTCTGCGTGCCCCCACGCTCCCCGCTTCGCGTGGTTCGCTGCCCCCCGAGGGGGCTGATCCGGCTCGGGGCGGCCCAGCGCCGGATCTCCGCGATTACTTGTACAGCACCCAGGACATCGAGTTCCAGATCGAGAGCTACCTGCGCTACCAGGGCGACAAGTTCAGCGACTACTTCGACGCCAACACCTACCTGCTGATCACCCGCGCGCTCGACTACTTCGACCCGGCCCGCGCGCACGGCGGCAACCTCACGCGCGCGCTGGCCAGCGCGCGGGCGAAATTCCTGCTGGTGAGCTTCACCACCGACTGGCGCTTCTCGCCCGCGCGCAGCCGCGAAATCGTCAAGGCCCTGCTCGACAACCGCCGGGGCGTGAGCTACGCCGAGATCGACGCGCCCCACGGGCATGACGCCTTTTTGCTCGATGACGCCCGCTATATGGGCGTCATGCGCTCGTATTTCGATAGCATTCATGAGGAGCTGCAGCCATGACCGAGACAGTAGCCATGCAGGCCCTCGCACGCCTGGTGCCGCCTGGCTCGCGCGTGCTCGACCTGGGCTGCGGCGATGGCGCGATGCTGGACTATCTGCAGCGCGAGCGCGGCTGCACCGGCTACGGCGTGGAGATCGCCGACGCCAACGTGCTGGCCTGCGTGCAGCGCGGCGTGCAGGTGCTGCAGCTCAACCTCGAAGAGGGGCTGGCCATGTTCGGCGACAACTCCTTCGACGTGGTGCTGCAGATCGACACCCTGCAGCACCTGCACAACGCCGAGACCATGCTGCGCGAGACGGCGCGCGTGGGCCGCACGGGCGTGGTGGCGTTTCCCAACTTCGCGCACTGGCCCAACCGGCTGTCCATCCTGCGCGGGCGCATGCCCGTCACGCGGCGCCTGCCCTACCAGTGGTACGACACGCCCAACATCCGCGTGGGCACCTACAAGGACTTCGAGGTGCTGGCCACCAAGAACAGCCTGCGCATCCTGGAATCCTTCGGCTTGGAGGGCGGCGAGGAAGTGCGCTGGCTGCCCAATGCGCGGGCCGGCACGGCGGTGTTTCACTTCGAGCGGGCCTGACCCAGACGTTTCGCCTGCTCCACCCACTGCGCCAGCCGCGCGTCGCCGGCCGTGCGCACGGGCCCGAAGCTGTGCACGCGCACGGGCCGGATGCCGCAGAACTCCAGGATGGCCTTCTTCATCTGGTGGTGGCCAGGCATGCGCGTGACCCAGCGGAAGTACCACGGCGGCGAATCCATGGTCACCAGCAGCTCGGCCGAGCGCCCGGCCAGCAGCCTGTCCCACAGCGACGAGCCCGGGCGGTACTTGAAGGCGTAGCCGGGCAGGAACACCCGGTCGATGAAGCCCTTGAGCAGTGCCGGCATGGCGCCCCACCAGATGGGGTACACCCACACGAGGTGGTGCGCCCAGGTGATGTGCTCGCGCGCGGCCAGCAGGTCGGGCTCCAGCGGCTGCGCGCCGCGGTAGCCCTGCTGCAGCACGGGGTCGAACGCCAGCTGCCCCACGTCCAGGAACCGCACATCGGCGCCGGCCTGCCGCGCGCCCTCGGCATAGGCGCGGGCCATGCCCGCGCACAGGCTGTCGGCGGCCGGGTGGCCCAGGATGACCAGGATCTGCTGCTGTCGTCGCGCCACAGGAATCTCCTTCGGGGGTGGTGATGGGGGATGGCGCCATCGTCACCTTGACCCCCGGGGCAGAGTCAAGCAGCCAGATCAATCCAGCACTCAAGGGGCGGTGAATGCCGGCGCGCAGGCTTGCGGCGCGGCCCGCAGGGACAGCGTGTCGCAAGCGAGCAGCTCGGCTTCCAGCACGGCCAGCTGCGCATCCAGCGCCGCCAGCCGCGCCCGCTCCCGTGCCACGGCGGCGCGGCGCCCGGACACGAGCCGGGCCACCTGCGCCCAGCCGTCGGCGCTGTCGATGCGGGGCAGGCCGCCGAGCTCCGCCAGCCGAAAGCCCAGCGCCTGCGCCTGGCGGATCAATTGCACGCGCGCCACGTCGGCGTCGCCATAGTGGCGGTAGCTGCCCGTGCGCGCCACGGCGCCCAGCAGGCCGCGCGCCTCGTACAGGCGCAGGGCCTTGGGGGTGGCGCCGGTGCGGCGGGCGAGTTCTCCGATGCGCATGGACAAGGTTCCTGAAACTGCTGAAATGATAGCTGGTAGCGCTTATTGGATAAGCGCTAGAGGCTAATTTGACGCATATTTCAGCGCCGCGCTAAGCTGCGCCGTCGCACCGCCTTACCGTACCCCGCCATGCCCCAGTTTGCCGCCAACCTGACCCTGATGTACACCGAGCTGCCCTTCCTGGACCGCTTCGCCGCCGCCGCGCGCGACGGCTTCCAGGCGGTGGAGCTGCAGTTCCCCTACGCCTTCGCGCCCGCCGAGATCGCGGCGCGGCTGCGCGGCAACGGGCTGCGGCTGGTGCTGCTCAATGCCCCGGCGGACGGCGCCGACCGCGCCGCCATGGCGGCCGCGTGGGAGCAGGGCGCGCGCGGCACCGCCGCCCTGCCGGGGCGCGAGGCCGCGTTCCGCGCCGGCGTGCAGGAGGCCCTGCGCTACGCCGACGCGCTGGACTGCCCGCGCATCCACGTGCTCTCGGGCACCGTGTCGCCGGGCGTGGAGCGGGCATCGCTGCAGGCGTTGTGCGCGGACAACCTGCGCTGGGCCGCCGCGGAGGCCGCCCCGGCGGGGCGCGAGATCCTCATCGAGCCGATCAACCCGCGCGACGTGCCGCGCTACTTCCTGAACCGGCAGGAGGAGGCCCACGCGCTGCTCGACGCGGTGCAGGCCGGCAACCTCAAGGTGCAGATGGACCTGTACCACTGCCAGATCGCGGAGGGCGACGTGGCCACCCGGCTGCGCCAGTACCTGCCCACGGGGCGCGTGGCGCACCTCCAGATCGCGGGCGTGCCCGCGCGGCACGAGCCCGACCAGGGGGAGCTGCACTACCCCTACCTGTTCGACACCATCGACGCCCTGGGCTACGGCGGCTGGGTGGGCTGCGAATACCGGCCTGCGGCCGGCACCTCCGAGGGCCTGGGCTGGTGGCGCAATCTGCGCTAGAACGATTCGGCGCACCGCGCCAGTCCGCGCGACTGCGTAAGGGAATGCGTGAATAAATGTAACAAGTTTCTCGGCGTAGAGTGCCCGGAGACCGGCGGCATCAGCCGGCGCGTTGCATGCATTCGCAGGAGACATTCCCCATGGCCGCACCCCTTGCCAACAACCGTTCTGTCGCGCGGCAGGTCACCCTGACCGCGATCGCGCTGGTGGCGCTGGTGCTGGTGCTCGTGGGCCTGGCCATCGCGGTGCTCACCGAGCGCAGCACGCGCGCGCAGGTGGTGGCCAGCGTGGGCGACACGGCGCAGAGCGTGGCCCAGTCGCTGGACGCGGCCGACAACACCAACCGCGAGCTGGTGCAGCTCACGATGAAGGGCTTCCAGCGCTACTTCGACGCGGCCATGCACCTGGACGAGACCACGGGCGAGCTGCGCAGCTACGGCGCCCTGGTGAACGAGGACTACGGCTCGGTGGACAAGTTCGCCAACGAAACCGGCGGCATCGCCACCGTGTTCGCCAGGAAGGGCGACGACTTCATGCGCATCACCACCTCGGTGAAAAACGAGCAGGGCGAGCGCCAGCAGGGCACGCCGCTCAACCGCGCCGACCCGGCCTACGCCGCCGTCAGCAAGGGCGCGCCGTACACCGGCGTCACGGTGGTCGGCGGCAAGCCCTACATGGGGCACTACCTGCCGACCAAGGACGCGTCGGGCAAGGTGGTGGCGCTGCTGTTCATCGGCAACGACATCAGCGTGTTCCACGCCATGCTGCAAAAACAGGTGGCGCAGACGAAGTTCTTCGAGCATGGCGGCGTCTACGTGATAAACCCCGGCGCCTCGCTGGACAAGGCCACGTTCGTCTACCACGCCACGGCGCGCGGCAAGCGCGTGCTGGAGGCCTACCCCGACGCTAAGCCCTTCTTCGAGGCGCTGGCCGCGTCGCCCGACGGCTTCGTGCGCAAGGCCGCGGACGTGCTGGGCACGGGCGCCGCCGACCCCTGGGCGCTGATGCGCAAGACCGGCGGCGGCTGGTGGGTGGTGGCCGAGGTGCCCGACGACGAGGCCATGGCCAGCCAGCGCCGCGTCACGATGGCGGTGTGGGGCCTGATGGCGGTGGCCGTGGTGCTGCTGGCCATCGGCCTGTTCGTCATGCTGCGCCGGGGCGTGAGCCAGCCGCTCACCGGGCTGACGAAGGCCATCACGCTGGTGGCGCAGGGCGACCTCACCGAGGCCTTCCGCACCACGCGGCGCGACGAGATCGGCGCGCTGGTGCAGGAGGTGGAGGGCATGCGCCAGCGCTACACGCAGATGCTGCAGCAGGTGCGCACGGCGGTGGACAGCATCACCACGGCCAGCGCCGAGATCGCCAGCGGCAACCAGGACCTGTCGGCCCGCACC
>Ga0222423_1001291_pt1 | contig 11707 bp, 9 predicted proteins | sample 3A0metagenome_FD_182472 | JGI IMG/M metagenome (GOLD analysis project Ga0222423, IMG submission 182472) | Enriched microbial communities from leaf-cutter ant dump, University of Wisconsin, Madison, United States - 3A0 (version 2) | ecosystem: Environmental > Terrestrial > Nest > Insects nest >...
GAGTCGCGCCAGTGCGGGCTGGATGCGCTCGGGCGTCTTCAGCTTTTTCTCGAACAGCGCCTTGGCGCGATCCAGTGCGGGCTGCACGTATTTCATCTCGCGGTCCTGCAGCGTCACCTCGAAACCGCGCAGTGCGCACCACGCGGCGATGTCGCCGCCCATCACGCCGGCACCGACGACGTGGACGTGGCGGATGCCGTGTTCGGCGCCGCCGGCCAGGCCCTTGAGGCGTTCCTGCAGGAAGAACACGCGGATCAGGTTGCGCGCGGTCGGCGTGCCGGCCAGTTTCGCGACGGCGCGCGCCTCGTTGCGCAGGCGCTGCGTCAAGCCACCGCCGCGGCGCCAGGTTTCGATGAGTGCGAACGGTGCCGGGTATTGTTCCTTGCGCGCCTTCGCCGCAGCCTGCTTGACCATGACCGGCGCGAGGGCTTGCCGCACCGGCCACCAGTTGGTCGCCCACGCCAGCGCGCGCTGCTTGAGCGGACGCGTGCGTGGATGGCGGATCAGTTCCTTCGCCGTTTCGACGAGGAGCTCGGGCGAGGTCAGCGCATCGACGATGCCGAGCGCCTTGGCGTTCTCGGCCGACGCGGCGCGGCCGGTCAGCATGAGTTCGAGCGCGGCGGGTGCGCCGATGAGATAGGGCAATCGCGCCGAACCACCCCAACCGGGGAAGATGCCAAGCTTGACCTCGGGCAGCGCGATGCGCGTGGAGGCGTCGCGCGTGGCGACGCGGAAACGGCAGGCCAGCGACAGTTCGGTGCCGCCGCCCATGCACACGCCGTGGATCGCGGCGACGCTCGGGCAGGGCAGTCTGGCCAGGCGCTGGAACACGCGCTGGCCGTTCTCCAGCGCGTCCTGCACGGTGCCGGATTTCTCGAAACCCTCGAACTCCTTGATGTCGGCGCCGACGATGAAGCTCGGCTTGCCCGAGCGCACGATGATGCCCTTGGGCGGCTCGAACGACAGGCGTTCGACGATCTCCGACAGTTCGTCGATGACCGCGCGCGACAGCGCGTTGACCGAACTGCCGGCGCGGTCGAGCGTGAGCACGACGATGCCGTCGTTGTCCCGTTCGGCCTGCCAATGCTGGAAACGCAGCCCTTCGAACATGTTCGGCTCCGGTGTGGGTGGGTTTGCGCGGGCGGGCCTCCTGCCGCGCGCCGTGCAAGGGAAACGATGACGCCGCAGCTGCCGCATCACAGGCGGGCAGGGTGCGCGCCGGACGGCTTTCGAGCCGATCCGTACATGGGCATGGCTATAATCCCGGCAAGCTGTGCATCGGGTCAATGCGGCCCGGAGAAGCGCGTGAGCGAAGCCAAGACCGAACTGTCGATCGTCCAGAAACTCCTCGAACGCATCGTGCAGTCGCCACAGCACGTGATCGCGCTCGACACCGACAACCCGGCCGACCTGCTCGCGCAGATGCGCGTGCTTTCGATCCGTGCCGGCACGTCGATCTACGCCTGGGACCCCGATGGCGGCATCGCGCCGCTGCGCGAGACGGGGCTGTACGTGCCCGGCACCAAGCGCCTGGGCGACGCGCTGCGCTACGTGCTGCAGAGCATGCACTTCGGCGTCTACCTGTTCGTCGATTTCGACGCCTTCCTCAAGCCGGCGGAAACCCTGTTCCTGCGCCGCATCTCGCGCATGACCATGCGCAGCGAGCGCAAGGCGGTGTTCATCGGGCAGCACGTCGAGTTGCCCGAGGAACTCGACGGGCTGCACGAGGTAATGTCCTCGCGCGCCGAGCCTTCGCAGCGGCCGCGGCTGCGCGACGGGCGCTGGGTGTCATGAGCGTGCCGTTGCCCGATGCCGAGGGCCAGGGTGCCGCACTGATCGTCGCCGCCGAGCGCGGCGATCGCCGCGTGCTGTTCGACGTGCTCGACCAGAACGCCTTCGACGAGATCTACTCGGCCAAGGACATCGCCCAGGCGCGCGAATTCCTCGCCCCGGGCATCCGCATCGATTTCGCCTTCATCGAATTTTCCGGGCACGCTGTCGACGCCGCCGCGTTCTGCGCCGAGCTGCTTGCCCACGCCGGGCGTGCGATTCCCGTCATCGGCATCGTCGGCGCGGTGGCGGGCAACTGGAGTCCGGCGCAATTTCCCGGCTGCATCAAGGAATGGCTGGCCGGCCCGGTGCGGCCGGGCGACGCGCAGGCGCGGCTGAAGTCCGCGCTGGCGCAGCGGCCGCCGGAGCCGCCACGCGCGGCGGCGCCTGCGCCGGCCGTCGTCGACCGCTATCGATTCGCCTTCGACGGCAGCCTCGACGAGCTGGCGATCGTGGACCCGGCGAGCGGTCGCATCATCGACGTCAACGACACTTTCGTGCGCCGCTCCGGCCATGCGCGCGCGCAGCTGGTCGGCGCCGGCATCGGCAATGTCGACTTCGTGCTGGCGCCGGAGCAGCGCCGCGACGTGGCCACGCGCCTGGCCAGCGGCAGCGCGGTGCAGCTGCGCACGCGCAAGCCGCGCGCCGGCGGCGGCTCGTATCCGGTCGACGTGAGCATCCGCAGCGCCATGCACGAGGATCGCGTGGTGCTCTTCTACACCTTCCGCGAGATCGACGAACTCAGCCGCCTGCAGGGCACGCTGGTGGCCCTGCTTGGCGCCAGGCCCGGCGATTCGCACGATGCGGCCGAGGCCATCGTGCAGGGCGTTGCCAACTGGCTGGGGGCCGACCTCGTCATTGCGCTCGAAGCGGGACTGGACGCTGCGCCGCAGTCCCAGGTCGCCGCTTACCGGCGGTTCGATCTCGACGACGGTGCCGAAGTGTCCTGCGAGGCACTGGTGCGTGCGCTCCTGGGCGGTGAGGAAGTGATGCTGCCGGCGCAGGCCTGGGCCGCGCCGCTGGCCGACCCGCTGCTGCGCGAGCGCGGCTTCGAATGCGTGCTGGGCATGCCCGTGCGCGGCGAGCGCAACGACGCCATCGGCGCACTGCTGGTCGCGCGGCGCGAGTCGATGGTCGCCGACACGGCCGTCGTCGCCGGCCTGCGCCTGTTCGCGCGCATGCTCGGCGCCGAGCTGGAGTTGCGCCATGCGCGCGAGCAGGGCCGCTCGGACGGCCTGCGCGACCCGCTCACCGGCTTGCCGAACCGCCTGCTGTTCAATGACCGCCTGAATTCGGCGCTGGCCGAGGCGCATCGCGGCAGCGAAATGCTCGCCGTCGTCTTCGTCGACATCGACCGCTTCAAGACGATCAACGATTCGCTTGGCCACGCGGTCGGCGACCAGGTGCTGGTCGCGGTCGCGCAGCGCCTGAAGGCGACGGTGCGCGGCACCGACACGGTGGCGCGCTACGCGGGCGACGAGTTCACGCTGATCCTGCGCCACATCGTGCAGCGCGACGACGTGCTGCGCATCGCCGAGAAGATCGTGCGCGCGATGGAAGTGCCGCTGCAGCTCGCCGACGGGCTGGAGCTGAGCATCACCGCCTCGCTCGGCCTGAGCTTCTATCCCGACGATGCGGTCGACGCCGAGCGCCTGCTCAAGCAGGCCGACGTGGCCATGTATTCGGCCAAGGGCATGGGCCGCAACAATTTCCAGGCCTACGTCGCCGTGTCCGAGGAGTCGCATCGCCAGCGCCTCGCGCTGGAGGCCAAGCTGCGCCAGGCCGAGCGCAACGGCGAATTGCGCGTGTTCTTCCAGCCGCAGGTCGATGCGCGCAGCGAGGACATCGTCGGCATGGAGGCGCTGCTGCGCTGGGAGCATCCCGAGCTCGGCATGATCAGCCCCGGCTTCTTCGTGCCGCTGGCCGAGGACACCGGCCTGATCCTGCCGATCGGCGAATGGGTGCTCACCGCAGCTTGTCGCGAGGCGCGGCGCTGGCAGCACGAATACGGACTGTCGTTGCGCCTGGGCGTGAACCTGTCGCCGCTGCAGCTGCGCCAGCCCAACCTCGTGCAGATGGTCGACCGGGTCCTGCACGAATGCGGCCTCGATGCGCGCCTGCTCGACCTCGAAGTCACCGAAAGCATCAGCGTGAAGGAGATTCCCGGGCTGATCGACACGCTCAACGGCCTGCGCGAGCTGGGCTGCGGCATTTCGATCGACGATTTCGGCACCGGGCAATCCTCGCTCGACTACATCAAGCGCTTTCCGGCCGACCGCATCAAGATCGACCAGGCCTTCGTGCGCAACATCGGCCTCGACCCTGACGACGAGGCGATCGTGCGTGCGACGCTGTCGATGGCCCACGACCTCAACTGCGAGGTCGTTGCCGAGGGCGTGGAGACCGAGCAGCATTTCGAGTTCCTGCGCAACGAGGGCTGCGACGTGCTGCAGGGCTTCCTGTTCTGCCGGCCGCTGTCGGTGGCCAGTTTCGACAACCTGCTCAAGGAGCGCGCGCGCCTGGTCGGCGCGCGGCACGGATGACCGGGCAGGGCGAACTTTTCCGGCGTGGCGCTGTCCAAGCGGCATGCCTGCGCGCGCAATTGAAAAAGGGGTAAGGCCCGGATGGGCGAAAGCGACTTGGACAGGGCGCTCGTCGAGCGCGTGCAGAAAGGCGACAACCGCGCCTTCGACCTTCTGGTCAGGAAGTACCAGCACAAGCTGGTTGGCGTCATTTCGCGCTACGTCAACGACTGGAGCGAATGCCAGGACGTCGCCCAGGAAGCCTTCGTGCGCGCCTATCGCGCGATCGGCTCGTTCCGTGGCGACGCCCAGTTCTATACCTGGATCTACCGCATCGCGATCAACACGGCGAAGAACCACCTCGTTTCGCAGGGCCGCCGCCCGCCGACCGAGGACATCGCCGTCGAGGATGCCGTGCAGTTCGACGGCGCCACGCGCCTGCATGAGTCGGCCACGCCCGAGCGCGAGCTCATGCGCCAGGAAATTGAACGAACCGTGTTCGCCACGGTCGAAGCACTGCCCGAGGAGCTCAAGGCCGCCATCACGATGCGTGAGGTCGACGGCCTGAGTTACGAGGAAATCGCGGAAGCGATGAACTGTCCGATCGGTACGGTCAGGTCACGCATCTTCCGCGCCCGCGAGGCGATCGACGAGAAGTTGCGCCCGCTGCTGTCGGAAGAAAACAAGCCGGAAGGAAAGAAAACGCCATGAACGAACCAATCCGCGAACAACTCTCGGCGTTGATGGACGGCGAGCTGGAGGCCGACCAGGCGCGCTTCCTGCTCGCTCGCGCCGAGGGCGATCCCGATGTCGCCCGGCGCTGGGCGCGTTACCAGTTCGCCGCGCAGGTGCTGCGCCGCGAGCATCCGGTGTTGCTGCGCGAGGGCTTCGCCGAGTCGGTGCTGGCTTCGATCGCCGCGCCGGCACCCGCACTGGCGGTTCGCCCGCGCATGGCGCAGCGCATGTTGCGCTGGGGCACCGGTGGCGCGATCGCCGCCTCGGTCGCGGTCGCCGCGCTGGTGGCCACGCGTCCGGCCGGAGACTCCCCGGCGGCGCCGCCGCAAACTGCATTCGCGCGGGCCACGCCCGTCGCCGCCGGCCCCGCGATCGCCGTCGCGCCCGTCGCCGCGACGACGACGAGTTTCGGTCCCGGCGAGGTGCGTCCGCCCTTGCTGGCGCCGCTGGACGCGGCGCCGGCCAGCTACGGCATGGAAACCCTGCTGGTGCCTTCGCTCGATCCGCGTTCGGGCATGTATGCGCGCCATGCGCAGCCGGCTGCGGCCGCGCCCTATGTGTTGCTTGTCGAGCCGGCGCAGGCGGCTTCGCGCGATCGCTGATCGCGACTTGAATTTTCGCTGAAGGCTGGTGCCCGCGTGCCGAACTTCGCCGCGGGCCCGCCGTCAAACCGCGCGTTCCACCGTTGTCGATGCCGCTGCCCGTACGGCGGCTTTCCAGATGCTTTCCGCGGCGGTGGCGTTTCCCAGGTTCAGGACATGAGGTGATCATGACGATGATTTCACGCAGTGCCGCGCCGTTGCGCTGGATGCTGGTTCCCGTTCTTGCCGTGTTTGCCGGCGCCGCGCAGGTGTCGGCGGTCGATCTTCCCGATTTCAGTCCGCTCGTCGAAAAATACGGCCCGGCCGTGGTCAACGTGCAGGCCACCGGCAATCCCGACAACGATGCGCAGCAGGGCGGTGCGGACCCGCAGGACGTGCCGGAAATCTTCCGCCGTTTCTTCGGTCCGCAGATGCCGATGCCGCGCGACCACGGCACGCGCGTGTCGATGGGCTCGGGCTTCATCATCTCGGCCGACGGCTACGTGCTCACCAACAATCACGTCGTCGACGGCGCCGACAACGTCACGGTGCGCCTGTCCGATCGCCGCGAACTCGACGCCAAGGTCGTCGGCACGGACGCGGAGTACGACATCGCCCTGCTCAAGGTCAGCGCTTCGGATTTGCCGGTGGTCAGCGTCGGCGACTCCAAGGCGGTCAAGGCCGGGCAGTGGGTGGTCGCGATCGGCTCGCCGTTCGGCTTCGACCATTCGGTGACGGCCGGCATCGTCAGCGCGGTCGGCCGCAATTTCGGCGGTGTCGACCAGCAATACGTGCCGTTCATCCAGACCGACGTGCCGATCAACCGCGGCAATTCGGGTGGCCCGCTGTTCAACCTCAACGGCCAGGTCGTCGGCATCAACTCGCAGATCTTCTCCAACACCGGCGGCTTCATGGGCGTGTCGTTCGCGATCCCGATCGACATCGCCATGAACGCGGTCGAGCAAATCAAGACCAGCGGCCACGTCAGCCGCGGCATGATCGGCGTGCAGATCCAGAACATCGACCGCGACAAGGCCAAGGCACTCGGCCTGCCGCGCATCGGCGGTGCGCTGGTCAACAACGTCACCCCGGGCAGCGCGGCCGACAAGGCCGGCGTGCAGGTTGGCGACGTGATCCTGTCCTTCGCCGGTCGCGACATCGCGATGTCCGCCGACCTGCCGCCGCTGGTCGGCTCGACCAAGCCGGGCACCAAGGCCGACCTGTCGATCTGGCGCGACGGCAAGACGCTGACCATTCCGGTCACGGTGGCCGAACTGCCGGCCGGCAAGGATGCGCTGGCCAGCGCGCGCGGTGGCGCCAAGCCGTCGGCCGGCGCCGGCAATCCGCTCGGCATCGTCGTCGACGACCTCACGGCCGACCAGCGCAAGCAGCTCGGCATCAGCGACGGGCAGGGCGTCGTCGTGCAGCGCATCGCGGCTCCGCTGGCGCGCCGTTCCGCGCTGGCCGAGGGCGATGTCATCCTCATGATCGGCCGCAAGCCGGTGAAGTCCGCGGCGGATTTCAACGCCCAGCTCAAGGATGCCAAGCCGGGTGACTCGATCATGCTGCTGGTGCGTCGCGACGAGCAGACCCAGTTCCTCGCCGTCACGGTGCCCAAGGACAAGGCGGCCAGGGAATAAGGCCGGCGCCCGCGGGAAGGGCAACGGGGCCGTCATGGCCCCGTTGTTCGTTGGTGCGATCGTCCGCAATCGCCGTTCCCGCAATCGCCGTTCGCGGCAGCGGGTGCTGAACCCCGGCGGCTCGCCGGGCCGCCTTGCACGGCCGCACTTTTCAGCAGCGGCGTGCGATAATCGCCGTTTTGCCGGGGCCCATGCCACCGGACGAGCTCCCGGTTCGCATGACCAACATCCGCAATTTCTCGATCATCGCCCACGTCGACCACGGCAAGTCCACGCTGGCCGACCGCATCATCCAGCTTTGCGGTGGCCTCACCGAGCGCGAGATGGAAGCTCAGGTGCTCGACAACAACCCGATCGAGCGCGAGCGCGGCATCACCATCAAGGCGCAGTCCGTCTCGCTGCCGTACAAGGCCAAGGACGGCACGGTCTACCAGCTCAACTTCATCGACACGCCCGGCCACGTCGACTTCAGCTACGAGGTCAGTCGTTCGCTGGCTGCCTGCGAGGGCGCGCTGCTCGTCGTCGATGCCGCGCAGGGCGTGGAGGCGCAGTCCGTCGCCAACTGCTACACCGCGGTCGAGATGGGGCTTGAAGTGGTCCCCGTGCTCAACAAGATCGACCTGCCCACGGCCGATCCCGACAAGGTCAAGGAAGAAATCGAGGCCGTCATCGGCATCGAGGCCGACGACGCCATCGCGGTCAGCGCCAAGACCGGCCTCAATGTCGGCGACGTGCTCGAAGCCATCGTCGCGCGCATTCCCGAGCCCAAGCCGCGCGATACCGACAAGCTGCAGGCGCTGATCATCGACTCGTGGTTCGACAACTACCTCGGCGTCGTCTCGCTGGTGCGCGTCATGCAGGGCGAGATCCGGCCGCGTGACAAGCTGCTGGTGATGTCGACCGGCCGCGTCCACGAGGTCGACCAGGTCGGCGTGTTCACGCCCAAGCGCGCGCTGCGCGACAAGCTCGGCATGGGCGAGGTCGGTTGGGTCACCGCGTCGATCAAGGACGTGCACGGCGCGCCGGTCGGCGACACGCTGACGCAGTCGCGCGATCCGGCGCCGCAGCCGCTGCCCGGCTTCCAGAAGATGCAGCCGCGCGTGTTCGCCGGCCTGTTCCCGGTCGAGGCCGACGACTACCCGAGCCTGCGCGAGGCGCTGGAAAAGCTGCGCCTGAACGACGCCGCGCTGGCCTTCGAGCCGGAGTCGTCCGAGGCGATGGGTTTCGGCTTCCGCTGCGGCTTCCTCGGCCTGCTGCACATGGAGATCATCCAGGAGCGGCTCGAACGCGAATACGACCTCGACCTGGTCACCACCGCGCCGACCGTCGTCTACGAAGTGCTCAAGACCGACGGCGAGGTGATGCCGCTCGACAACCCGGCCAAGCTGCCGCCGCTGCCGACCGTCGAGGAAATCCGCGAACCGATCATCGTCGCCAACATCCTCACGCCGCCCGACCACATCGGCTCGGTCATCAAGCTGTGCGAGGAAAAGCGCGGCGTGCAGCGCTCGATCCACTACATGGCCAGCCAGGTGCAGATCAGCTACGAACTGCCGCTGGCCGAAGTCGTGCTCGATTTCTTCGACAAGCTCAAGTCGGTGTCGCGCGGCTACGCGTCGATGGACTATCACTTCGACCGCTTCCAGGCGGCGCCGCTGGTGCGCGTGGACGTGCTGGTCAATGGTGACCGCGTCGATGCGCTGAGCCTGATCCTGCACCGCTCCAGCGCGGATCGCCGCGGCCGCGAACTGGTCGAGAAGATGAAGGAACTGATCCCGCGCCAGCAGTTCGACGTCGCCATCCAGGCCGCGATCGGCGCGCAGGTCATCGCCCGTTCGACCGTCAAGGCGCTGCGCAAGAACGTGCTCGCCAAGTGCTATGGCGGCGACATCACGCGCAAGCGCAAGCTGCTGGAGAAGCAGAAGGAAGGCAAGAAGCGCATGAAGCAGGTCGGCAGCGTGGAAATCCCGCAGGAAGCCTTCCTCGCCGTGTTGCAGATGGACAAATAACGCCGGGATTGGGGATTGGAGATTCGGGATTAGAAACAGCGCGTTCTTCCGAATCCCCAATCTCCAATCCCCAATCCCGTTTTTCCGAAGGAAGAAGCATGGACTTCGATTTCGCACTCCTGCTCGTCGTGCTGACCGGCGTCTCCGGCACGCTGTGGCTGCTCGACATCATGTTCCTCGCCCCGGGCCGGCGCCGTCGCGCGCAGGCCGTCGAGGCGATGACCGCGCTCAGCGAGGAGGAGCGCGAGGCCCGTGCGCGCGACACGCTGCGCGAATCGGTACCGGTCGAGTACGCGCGCTCGTTCTTCCCCGTGCTGTTCGTGATCCTGCTGTTCCGCTCGTTCGTCGCCGAGCCGTTCAAGATTCCGTCCGGCTCGATGATGCCGACCCTGCTGGTCGGTGATTTCATCCTCGTCAACAAGTTCGCCTACGGCCTGCGCCTGCCCGTGCTCAACACGCGCATCCTCGCCACCGGCGAACCCAAGCGCGGCGACGTCTTCGTGTTCCGCTACCCGCAGAACCCGAAGGAGGACTACATCAAGCGCGTGATCGGCCTGCCCGGCGACACCATCGAATACCGCAACAAGACGCTGTTCGTGAACGGCCAGCAGGTCGCCGAAACCGATCTGGGCGCCTACACCGGCCCGGCCGAGCCGGGTCGCCCGGTGCGTGACGCCGAGCTCAAGCAGGAAGACCTCACCGGTGTGCAGCACAAGATCCTGGAAATGCCGGGCGTGTGGGTTGGCCATGAGGGCAGCTGGACGGTGCCGCCCGGCCAGTATTTCGCCATGGGCGACAATCGCGACAACAGCGCCGACAGCCGCTTCTGGGGTTTCGTGCCCGAGGCGAACCTGGTCGGCCGCGCTTTCGTGATCTGGATGAATTTCGGCAGTTTGGGTCGCATCGGAACGATGATCCAATAAACTGGCGGCCGGATTCCGCCGCCACGACCATCCACCCGGGGAGACAACGAACATGCATCGCAAGGCCAAAGGCATCACCCTGATCGGATTCGCCATCCTGCTGTGCGTCGCCGGCTTCTTCGCCTATGCCGCGATGCGCCTGATTCCGGCCTACACGGAATATTTCGGCGTGGTCAAGGCGATGGATCAGGAAAGCAAGGAGCCGGGCGCCTCGCAGAAGTCGCTCGACCAGCTGCGCCGCGACCTGCAGTTCAAGTTCAACACGCAGTACGTCGACGAACAGAACGTGCCGCCGCAGGCGATCAGCGCGGTGCGCGACAACGGCAAGGCGGTGTTGCGCGTGGCCTACGAGCGGCGCATCCCGTTCATGTACAACGTCGACCTGCTGATCAGCTTCGACCACTCGATCAACCTGGCCAACAACACAGGTGAGTGACGCAACGGCCCTCGGTCACCGTTTTGCAGACGCCGCCCTGCTGGAGCGTGCGCTGACGCATCGCAGCGCCGCGCACGCCAACAACGAGCGGTTGGAATTCCTCGGCGACGCGCTGCTCAACCTGCTCGTCGCCGAACTCATCTACGAGACCCATCCGCGCGCCAGCGAAGGCGAGATGACGCGCCTGCGCGCGGCGCTGGTCAACGGCGCCGCGCTGGCCGGCATGGCGCGTTCGCACCGGCTCGGCGATCGCCTGCACCTGGGGCCGGGCGAACTCAAGAGCGGCGGTTATCGCCGCGATTCGATCCTCGCCGACGCCTTCGAGGCGGTCATCGCGGCGATCTATCTGGACAGCGGCTGGGCGGCCTGCCGCGAACTCGTGCGCACCCAGTTCGCCGCGCTCGTCGCCGAAGGTGCGCGCACGCCCAAGGATGCCAAGACGCGCCTGCAGGAATTGCTGCAGGCGCGCGGCCTGCCGCTGCCGGTCTACGAGCTCGTTGACACCCGCGGTGAGGAACACGCACGCGTCTTCGACGTGACCTGCCGCGTCGAATCGCTCGACGAGGTGTTCGCCGGCAGCGCGTCGAGCCGGCGCGCCGCCGAACAAATGGCTGCCGAGCGCGCACTCGCGCGCTGGGAAGCGGAGAAGAACCATGGCCAATGAATCGCCCGTGCCGCACCGTTTCGGTTGCGTCGCCTTGATCGGGCGCCCCAACGTCGGCAAGTCGACGTTGCTCAACGCGATGCTCGGCACGCGCCTGTCCATCGTCACGCCCAAGCCGCAGACGACGCGCCATCGCATCCTCGGCATCGTCAGCCGGCCCGACGCGCAGATCGCCTTCCTCGACACGCCCGGCGTGCATCGCGAGACGCGGCGCGCGCTCAACCGCCAGCTCAACCGCGTGGCGCGGCAGGCGCCGGAAGAGGCCGACGCGCTCATCCACGTCATCGACGGCCCGCAATGGCGCGACGAGGACGAGTCGGTCTGGAAACTGCTCGCGCCGCTCGGCAAGCCGGTGCTGCTCGTGGTC
>Ga0222423_1001294_pt1 | contig 11688 bp, 11 predicted proteins | sample 3A0metagenome_FD_182472 | JGI IMG/M metagenome (GOLD analysis project Ga0222423, IMG submission 182472) | Enriched microbial communities from leaf-cutter ant dump, University of Wisconsin, Madison, United States - 3A0 (version 2) | ecosystem: Environmental > Terrestrial > Nest > Insects nest >...
GACGCGCTGGCGGCGTCATACCAGCGGGTGGTTGACCGCTACGACCTGACCAGCATTGACCTTGATGTGGAAGGCGCCTCACTGGCGGATCGGGATGCCAGCCTGCGCCGTGCAGCCGCCATCAAGGCAGTGCAGGACAACGCACGTCAACACGACTCTCACCTGGACGTATGGCTCACCTTGCCGGTGTCCCCTTCGGGCCTGACGGCTGAAGGCAAGGCGCTCCTTGACGACATGCTCAACGCGGGCGTGGCCGTCACCGGCGTCAACGGCATGACCATGGACTTCAATACGGACGTCACCCCAGGTAAGCCGTATTCCGACACCGTGTTGCGCGCAGCTACAGCCCTTCACGGCCAGGTTCAGAGCGCATTCGCCGATCACGGCATCAATTTGGACGAGGCGCGGGCGTGGGAACGTGTGGGCATCACGGCCATGATCGGTCAAAACGACGTGGTCAATGAGGTGTTCACCATTGGGGACGCCGAACGGGTCAATCAGTTCGCACGCGATCACGGGGTGGGACTGGTGTCCATGTGGTCACTCAACCGAGACTCCACCTGTGTCAGCCCGCTGCCGAACGTGGTGACCGTAGTGCAAACCTCCTGTTCGGGCATCGACCAGCAGGGGCATTCCTTCGCCGAGGTGTTGGCCAAGGACCTGCCGTATGTGACGCGGGGTGAGGCGGCGACGGCAACGCCAAGCGCGTCCGCCCAGCCCGACGAGGCGGTGATCACCGATCTGACCGATGACCCCGCCACTAGCCCGTATCCGATTTGGGATCCACTGGGCGAATACCCCGGCGGAACCAAGGTGGTGTGGCACCGCAATGTCTACGAGGCGCGCTACTGGACCAGTGGGGTGTCACCAGATACGCCTGTGGCCAACCCCTACGACGCTGCCTGGACGCTTCTGGGTCCGGTGCTACCGGGCGATAAGCCAGCTCCGCTTCCAACCCTGCCGGCTAACACGTACCCGCAGTGGGATAAGGACGAGGTTTACACCGCTGGGATGCGGGTCCAACTGGATCTGGTGCCCTACGAGGCGAAGTGGTGGACACAAGGTCAACGCCCGGGCGTGCCCGTACAGGGTGGCTCACCGTGGATTCTGGTGATTCCGGAAGGGTAGGCGCGCCGATCATTGCCCGCGCGTTCACCGTGACCGGGACTGGCCGCCCTGCCAGGATGGTCACATGGACGACGTTGCCGCATCGCAGCGGTTGCTGCGGGTCATACCGGAAGTCGTGGATGCCTCCGAACGGGGCGAACGCAACCCCGAATATCGGGTGGACCTGGAGCGGATTCGCTTCTCACCGTACTTTTCGCGCCTATCTGCGGTGACTCAGGTGATCTCCCAGTCGGGAGCAGGCCTTGCTGTCCACAACCGGCTGAGCCACTCGGTGAAGGTCACGGCCGTAGCGCGCGCCATCGCCATTTCGCTTCGTCACGGTGATGAGCAGCGAGCCGCCATGGTCGAGTCCTTGGGTGGCTGCGATCCGGTGGTGGTGCAGGCCGCCGCGAGCGCCCACGACCTAGGCCACCCACCCTTTGGGCATTTAGGTGAGCAAACCCTTGATCGCCTAGCGAGGGACCGGTTTGGCATCGCGGAAGGCTTTGAGGGAAACGCACAGACCTTCCGCATTCTCACTCGCCTTGACGAACATGATCAGCCGGGCGCCGGACTCAATCTCACGGCGGCGGTGCGGTCTGCGGTGCTGAAATACCCGTGGGTCAGTGCGGAGGGGCTTGGTTGGGAGTCGGGGCCGCGCACTCCGCGTGGCCTGGCCCCGCACACGCGCGGCGGGGGAGCACGTAAGTTTTCGGCCTATGTGATTGACGCGCAGGCTCTTGCCGACGCGCGCGCCGCCTTTGGTGCAATCGCTCCGCTGGTGCAAACCGTGGAATGTTCCGTGATGGACATTGCGGACGACATTGCTTACTCATTGCATGACCTTGAGGACTTTTACCGTGCCGACATGCTCAACCAGGCGTCGGTGTCTGCCGAGTTCCGTACCTGGACTGACCAGCGCGCTCAACTGGCACTGGTGCCCGCCCATGAGCTGCGGCGCCATCACCGCCAACCCGGCTATGCCTTGGAGGCGTTGCGGCGCGAGTTGGTGGGTAAGGATGCATGGATTGCCAATGACGATGCGTTTGGCGAATCCGTGCAACGTGTGGGTGAGCAGGTAGTGGATGGGTTGCTGTCGGTGTCGTTTGACGGGTCGCTGGCGGCCGAGCGGGCACTGACGGTGTTCATGTCGAGCTGGATTACGCGTTTGCAACGCTCGGTGGTTGTGACGCGCACGCCGCACATCCGCTCCGGACATGTGCACCTGTCCACGCAGGCCTGGCATGACGTGGCGGTGTTGAAGTTTTTGCATGAACGATTCGTGCTGCACAGGCCAGACCTTGCCGTCTATCAACGTGGCCAGGCCCGCATCATTGAACGCCTGGTAGATAGCTTCTCGGCTTGGCTAGCGGACGCCGACGAGGTGCGCCGGGCCCCGCAACGTCTCCTGGACCTGGTGGCGGTGGCGCGGGTGGACTATGACCGTGCCGTGGCGGCCGGTAGCGAGGTGATGGGCGATACCGAGCCCGATCCTGCCGACTTGGATCGCTTGGCCCGTGGGCGTGGCGTGATCGACTATGTCGCGTCCTTGACGGACGCCCAGGCAACGCAACTGTCCGCCCTGTTCACCGGGGCATCGTCCCGGCTGTGGGAAGGTGGACAAGTTCTCTAGGCGCACGATGCTGGCGAACGTGGTCACGGTCGGTAGCATCGTGGGGGCGGGCCACCGTGGCCTGACGCTTAGGTGAGGAGTGCACTCGTGCCAGATCTGAACGCCACCATCGACGGCACTGCCCGCGACTTGGCTGCTGGCACAACGGGCACCGAGCTGTATGCGGACCGCGCGGATGTGATTGTGATGCGGGTGGACGGCGAGCTGTGGGACCTGCATCGGGAAATTCCAGCCGGTGCCCACGTGGAGGCCGTGACCACGAGTGAGCCGGATGGTCTGAACGTGCTGCGTCACAGTGCCACCCATGTGATGGCCCAGGCTGTGCAGCAGCTGTTTCCCGAGGCCAAGCTGGGTGTTGGCCCCTACATCACCGATGGCTTCTATTACGACTTTGACGTGGAGCGTCCCTTCACCCCCGAGGATCTCAAGGCAATTGAGAAGGCGATGCAGCGCATCGTGAAGGAAGGCCAGACCTTCCGCCGGCGTGTGGTTACCCCGGATGAGGCGTTGGCCGAACTGGCTCACGAGCCCTACAAGTGCCAGTTGCTGGCCAAGGCGGCCGGATCCGAGGGTGCCGAGGGTGTATCCGTGGAAGTGGGCGCCGGGGAAACCACCATTTATGACAACCTCAACCGCCAGGGTGAAACGGTATGGAAGGACCTGTGCCGCGGCCCGCACGCCCCGTCCACCAAAATGATCGCCAACGGGTGGAGCCTGATGCGCTCGGCAGCCGCATATTGGCTCGGTAGCGAGAAGAACCCGCAGTTGCAGCGCATTTACGGCACTGCGTGGCCCACCAAGGATGAACTAGTCGCCTACAAGGACCGTCTTGCCGAGGCGGAGCGGCGCGACCACCGTAAGCTCGGTGCCGAACTGGACTTGTTCTCCTTCCCCGATGAGGTGGGATCGGGTCTACCGATCTTCCACCCCAAGGGCGCGATGATTCGCATGGAAATGGAGGAGTACTCCCGCCGGCGTCACGTCGAGGCCGGATACTCGTTCGTCAACACGCCGCACATCACCAAGGCACATTTGTTTGAGACCTCGCGCCACCTGGACTGGTACCGAGAGGGCATGTACCCGCCCATGCATTTGGACGAGGAACGCGACGAGGCCGGCAACATCACCAAGCAGGGCCAGGACTACTACCTCAAGCCCATGAACTGCCCCATGCACAACCTGGTGTTCACCTCGCGCGGGCGTTCCTACCGTGAGCTACCGCTACGACTGTTCGAGTTCGGCTCCGTGTACCGCTACGAAAAGTCGGGCGTCATTCACGGGCTGACGCGGGCTCGCGGCTTCACACAGGATGACGCGCACATTTACTGCACGCGCGACCAGATGAAGGACGAGCTGACCTCGCTGCTGACCTTTGTGCTGGACCTGCTCAGCGATTACGGCCTGGATGATTTCTACTTGGAACTGTCTACCCGCGATCCCGAGAAGTCCGTTGGTGACGATGCCACCTGGGAGGAAGCTACCGAGGTGCTGCGGCAGGTGGCGGAGGCTTCCGGCCTGGACTTGGTGCCCGACCCAGGAGGGGCCGCGTTCTACGGTCCCAAGATTTCCGTGCAAGCCAAAGACGCCATCGGCCGCACCTGGCAGTTGTCCACGATTCAACTGGACTTCTTTGAGCCGGAGCTGTTTGAACTGGAATACACCGGTCCTGATGGAACGCGCCAGCGTCCGGTGATGATTCACCGCGCCCTCTTCGGGTCGATCGAGCGCTTCTTTGGGGTGCTGTTGGAGCACTATGCGGGGGCATTCCCCGCATGGCTGGCACCCGTGCAGGTCACCGCCATCCCGGTGGCAGAGGCATTCAACGACTACCTGGAGCAGGTTGCGGTGCGGCTTCGTGCCCACGGTGTGCGCGTGGTGGTGGACACCTCTGACGAACGCTTCCCCAAGAAGATTCGTACCGCAGCCAAGGACAAGGTGCCGTTCGTGCTGATCGCCGGTGGCGACGACGCCGAGGCGGGGGCCGTGTCCTTCCGCTTCCGAGACGGGTCACAGGACAACGGCGTTGCTATTGATGACGCCATTGACCGCATCGTCACTGCCATTAAGACGCGAGTGCAGGTGTGATGACTGAGTGGGTGGATGCCGACACGCTCGGGGGTGATCCCGACGGTTTTGAGCGCCTGTGGACGCCGCACCGGATGGCCTACGTGCGCCGGGCAACCGATAGGCCCGATATTTCCGACCCGGACGCCTGCGCGCTGTGCAAAACGGACGCTGATGACGACCGTGCGCACCTGATTGTGCATAGGGGCACCGACTGTTACGTGGTGCTCAATTTGTATCCGTACAACCCGGGGCACCTGATGGTGTGCCCCTTCAGGCACGTGGGCTGGTACACCGAGGCCACCGATGCCGAACGTGACGAGATGGGTGTGCTGACCCAAACAGGGATGCGGGTACTGCAGGATCTCACTGGTACGCAGGGCTTCAACATTGGTATGAACCAGGGGCGCACGGGAGGTGCAGGCATTCACGAACACCTGCATCAGCACATCGTGCCGCGTTGGGTGGGGGATTCGAACTTTTTGCCTATCATCGGGCAGACCAAAGCCCTGCCGGAGTTGCTGGATGAGACCTGGCGTCGTGTGCGTGAGGCGTGGCCCGTTTAGGCCGCGCACCTAGAGGAGAAACATGTTTGGCAAGCTACGCCCGGTGATGGCGGCGGTGTGGGCCGCGCCGGCACGGGCGCTCACGGCCGCTGGCGTTCACCCCAATGCCATGACCATCATCGGCACGGTTGGTGTGGTGTTTGGGGCACTGTTCTTTTTCCCGCAGCGCGGCTCCATGCTGTTTTGGGGTGTCATGGTGATCACGCTGTTCGTCATCACCGACATGCTGGACGGCACCATGGCGCGCATGTCGGGCAAGGCATCACGCTTGGGTTCCTACCTGGACTCCACCTTGGACCGGGTGGCCGATGCGGCGATCTTTGGCTCCTTGGTGTGGGCTTACCGCGAGGTGGATGACCTCACCGCACTGGCGGCCCTGGGGTGCCTGACCATCGGGTCCTTTGTGCCGTATGCGCGGGCAAAGGCGGAGTCGTTGGGTATTCCTGCCAAAGGCGGTATTGCGGAGCGCTCGGACCGGCTCGTGATTGGGTTGACTGCCACGGGTTTGGTGGGCTTGGGCCTGCCGTTGTGGGTGTTGACGTGGACGCTGGCGATTTTGGCGGTACTGGGATTGGTGACGGTGGTGCAACGCACCATCGTGGTGATCAAAGCCAACGCGATCGACCATCATTTGGCTGACGAGCTTCGTTGAGATGAATTCGTTTCTTGTCGCGTGGCGGGCATCACGCGTCCTACCGGTCAGCGTGCTACGTGGCACGGCGTGGACGCTGGCGATGTATGCGTGGGCAACCAAAGCCAAGCCTGCGCGTCGGCTTGAAGTGAACCTTGCCCGGGTTACGGGCATGCAGGGGCGCCAGCTGCGGCGTCTGACCCGGCAGGGGATGGCGTCGGTGGCGCGCTACTATGCCGAAACCTTCGAAATGTCGCGCCTGAGCACCACACAGCTGGATGCGCGTGTGCGCATGGTGGGTTTTGACGACATTCGCGAGCATTTGGTGGACGATCGCGGCACCGTGGCGGTCCTGGGTCACCTGGGCAACTGGGATCTGGTGGGCGCCTACGCGTGCCGTCACATCATCCACGTCACCGCCGTGGCAGAAGTGCTCAAGCCCCAGGAGGTATTCGACGAGTTTGTCGCGTTGCGCCAGCAGTGGGGCCTCAGCATCCTGGGCCATGAAGGGGGAGCCACCTTCAGGGAACTCCTGCGCGTGGCCAAAGCCAAGCGCACCCTAGTGTGCCTGCTGGCAGACCGGGATTTGTCCGGCAGTGGAATAACTGTGCAGATGTGGGGTCAGCAGGTCAAAGTCGCGCCCGGACCGGCCGCACTGGCGCAGGCAGTCAAGACTGACATCGTCCCCGTGTTGATCCGCTACGAACGCCTCACCGGCAAGCGCCGGCGTACGGCCCGGTCACGCTGGGGTGTCGTGATGCATTTTGGGCAGGCGCTACGTCCGGAGGACTTCACCGGTGAGGATCGCCTGGCGCAGATGACGCAGGCGTGGGCCTCCCAAATGGCGGACTTTATTGCCACTTACCCGCAGGATTGGCACATGCTGCAACGCTTTGGATGGGTGGATGCCGCATGAGAATTGGCATCGTGTGCCCCTATTCGCTGGACCGTCCCGGCGGCGTGCAGTTGCACGTCATCGACCTGGCGGAGGCGCTTATTCGTCGTGGTCACCACGTCTCCGTGCTTGCTCCGGCGGCGCCGCACACCAAGGTGCCCGGCTATGTGCGCACCGCGGGCAGATCCGTCCCGCTGCACTACAACGGGTCGACGGCGCGTCTGACGTTTGGTCTGGTGGCCGCCGCACGCGTACGACGCTGGCTTGCCGACGGCGAGTTCGACGTGGTCCACCTGCACGAGCCGGGAACGCCGTCGCTGAGCCTCATTGCCATGTGGGCGCGGCTAGGTCCCACGGTGGGTACCTTCCACACCTCAACAGAGGGCTCGACGTTGATGCGGTTGGCGAAGCCGTGGATTAAGCCGGGCTATGAGGAACTGGATGCACGAATTGCGGTGTCACCATCGGCGGCCCGCACCATTGCCGAGCACCTGCGGGTCACACCCACTCACATCATCCCCAATGGCGTCGATACCAGCGCCTATGTAGCAGCCCAGCCCCGTGAAGAGTGGATGGGATCGGCTCACGCGCCAACGGTGGGGATTTTGGGGCGCATGGATGAGCCGCGCAAGGGTCTGGAGACGTTCCTGGACGTCATTGGCCCGGTGCGCCAACGCCACCCGCGCGCACGGTTCCTTATTGCCGGACGCTTCTCCGATCGAGTTGCTGCGCGTGCCGCACGCGCCGGAGCCGAGGTGGTGGGGGAGCTGGACGAGGAGCAGAAGGCACGCTTCATGGCCTCCATGGACGTGTATTGCGCGCCCAATACCGGCGGCGAGAGCTTTGGCATTGTGCTGGTGGAGGCCATGGCCGCGGGCGCGGCCGTGGTTGCCAGTGATTTGGTGGCGTTTCGGGACGTAGCGACCTCTGACGAGGGTGAGGATTGTGCGGCGTTCTTCCATGTGGGTCATGCCGGGGCGATGGCCGAGCGCATCAATGCGCTTCTTGACGATGCGCAGGGCCGGGCTGCACTTGCCCAGAGGGGTCAGGAAAGGGCCGGCACATTTGACTGGCATCAAGTTGCCCCACGCATCGAAGAGACCTACCTGGACGCCATTAGACTGGATGCAAGCTTTTTCCCCCAGCGAGCGAAGGAAACCCCAGCATGAGCGAGTCCACGTCCACGTCAGCGCAGGTCGGCACCGATCTAGTCAAGCGCGGCATGGCTGAGATGCTCAAGGGCGGCGTCATCATGGACGTGGTGACCGCCGACCAGGCCAAGATCGCCGAGGACGCCGGTGCCGTCGCGGTGATGGCACTTGAGCGTGTTCCGGCCGACATTCGTGCCCAGGGCGGCGTGGCTCGTATGTCGGACCCGGACCTGATCGACCAGATCATCGCGTCGGTGTCCATCCCCGTCATGGCTAAGGCCCGCATCGGCCACTTTGTGGAGGCGCAGGTTCTGCAGAGCCTGGGCGTGGACTACATCGACGAGTCGGAAGTCCTTACCCCCGCGGACTACACCCATCACATTGACAAGTGGAACTTCACGGTGCCGTTCGTATGTGGCGCAACCAACCTGGGTGAGGCGCTACGCCGCATCTCGGAAGGCGCCGCGATGATCCGCTCCAAGGGCGAGGCCGGCACGGGTGACGTGTCCAACGCCACCACGCACATGCGCAAGATCCGTGCCGAGATCAAGGCACTGACCGCGATGCCTGAGGACGAGTTGTATGTGGCGGCCAAGGAGCTCCAGGCGCCGCTGCCGCTGGTCAAGGAGATTGCCCTCACCGGCAAACTGCCGGTGGTGTTGTTCACTGCGGGTGGTATTGCCACCCCGGCGGACGCGGCCATGATGATGCAACTGGGTGCCGAGGGCGTGTTTGTGGGCTCCGGTATCTTCAAGTCGGGCAACCCGGCCGAGCGTGCCAAGGCAATCGTCAAGGCGACCACGTTCTACGACGACCCTGCCGTTATCGCGGAGGTCTCGCGCGGCTTGGGCGAGGCGATGGTCGGGATTAACGTCGACGAAATCCCCGAACCGCACCGCTTAGCTGAGCGCGGCTGGTAAGCCTGCCAGACGCATCGTGCCCGAACCAGCTGCGCGTGTTGAGCGAGTCGGGGCACGCGTCCTGCTGGTTGACAACTCGGGCGCTGTGGCGCGCGTCATGATGGTGCGCGGTCACGACCCACACCGCACCACGCGCAGTTTCTGGTTCACTCCCGGAGGGGGCCGGGAGGCCGGTGAGAGCGCGCGTGAATGCGCGGTTCGTGAACTGCGTGAAGAAACGGGCTACGTGGTGGCTGCGGCAGAATTAGTGGGGCCGGTGTGGCGGCGCACGGCCGTGTTCGACTTCGCCTCACGGCCGTATACGCAACACGAAGAGTTCTTTGTGGCGGTGCTGACGGAGGACCACCGGCGCGGGAGGGTTCAGCCGGAACTCACGGCTGACGAGCATGAGGCACTCGACGCGCTGGCCTGGCTGAGTCAGGACGAACTCGCGGCCGAAAGTCGTGAGGTGTTTCCGGCACGGCTACGTAGCGCGTTTGACGAGTTTCTCGCGTGGGATGGCGTCACTCGCGACTTTGGTGAGGAGAACGAATGAGCACGATTGGCGTGCTGGCATTGCAGGGGGATGTGCGCGAGCACGAGGCGGCGCTGGCACGCCTGGGGGCGACGACGCTACGGGTACGCAGGCAAGCCGAACTGGACCGTGTAGATGCGATCGTGATGCCCGGTGGTGAGTCCACCACCATCGACAAGTTGCTGCGCGTGTTTGGTTTGTTTGACCCGCTACGCGAACGCCTCCACGCCGGCATGCCCGTGCTGGGCACGTGCGCAGGAATGATCATGTTGGCTTCGGACGTGATTGGTGCGGTGGACGGCCAGCGCAGCTTGGGCGTGATTGACATGCAGGTGCGGCGCAATGCGTTTGGCCGGCAAGTCGACTCCTCGGAAGTGCAGTTGACGTGGCGTCCTGACGGTTCCGCCATGCATGCGACCTTTATTCGTGCGCCCTGGGTGGAGCGATGTGGTGCGGACGTTGACGTGCTCGCCACCGACGATGCACGCGGCGGGCAGGTGGTCGCAGTGCGCCAAGGCAATGCCATTGCTACCAGTTTTCACCCGGAGGTCTCCGGCGAAGATCGAGTGCACGCCATGTTGGTCGACCTCGCCGACCACCACTAACCACATAGACTGAGCGACGACAAGAAACGGCAAGGAGCATCGTGTCCGGTCACTCCAAATGGGCAACCACCAAGCACAAGAAGGCGGTCATTGACGCCAAGCGCAGCAAGTTGTTCGCCAAACTCATCAAGAACATTGAGGTCGCGGCGCGCGTGGGCGGCGGCGACCCTGCAGGCAACCCGACGCTGTATGACGCCATCCAAAAGGCCAAGAAGACCTCCGTACCCAACGACAACATTGACCGGGCGGTCAAGCGTGGTTCGGGTCTGGAAGCGGGCGCTGCCGAATACGAAACCATCATGTATGAGGCCTACGGCCCTGGCGGTGTGGCCATGCTCATCGAGTGTCTGACGGACAACCGCAACCGTGCGGCAATGGAAGTGCGCACCGCGCTGAGCCGCAACAACGGCACCCTGGCAGATCCCGGCTCCGTGGCCTATTTGTTTAGCCGCAAGGGTCAGGTGATTGTTGCCAAGGACGCTGCCGACGAGGACGCCATCATGGAAGCCGCGCTGGAAGCTGGCGTGGAAGAAATTGCCGATCTTGATGAGGTGTGGGAAGTCATTTCGGAAGCGGGCGACTTTGTGGCGGTGCGCTCCGCCTTGCAGGATGCCGGTATTGACTACGAGTCGGCAGAGCCGACCTGGGTTCCCTCCATGAAGGTGGAACTCGATGTGGAGGGCGCGCGCAAGATGCTGCGCCTGGTGGATGTGCTGGAAGACTGCGACGACGTGCAAAACGTGTACGCCAACTTCGACGCCTCCGATGAGGTGCTCGAGGCGGCAAGCGAGTAGTTAGGTGCGCTGTGCGCGTCCTTGGCGTTGACCCAGGGCTGACCCGTTGCGGGCTTGGCGTCATTGACGCGCCACGCCCACGGCAAGTGCGTCTGGTCGATGTCCGGGTGGCGACGTCGCCTCCGGGTCAGGATGTGGCCGTTCGTTTGGTGAGCATCGGTGATGCGCTGGAGGCCGTGATTGACACACTCCAGCCCGACGCCGTTGCCGTCGAACAGGTCTTTGCACAACACAATGTGCGTACCGTGATGGGCACCGCCCAGGTCTCTGGTCTGGTGCTGGTCGCGGCCCAGCGACGCGGTTTGCCGGTGGTGACGTACACCCCATCCCAGGTGAAGGCGGCGGTTACCGGAAGCGGCCGGGCAGCCAAGGCACAGGTGGGGTTTATGGTGGCCTCGCTGCTGGGGCTGGATGCGCCACCGCAACCGGCCGACGCTGCTGACGCGCTGGCCATTGCCATCACGCATGCGCTTCGCGGGGGGGCTCGCACGCCGCAGTCGGGTGCCCCCACGCCAGCTCAGGCCGCCTGGGCGGCGGCTGAGCAGGCGGCGCGCCGCCGCGCATAGCAGCGCGCACTCGCCTAGGGTGTTCGTACACACGTTCGAAAGGCCAGCTGTGATTGCACACTTGACAGGAACCGTGCTGAGCGTAGGCGGCTCGGCGCTGGTGCTCGACGTAGGCGGCGTCGGCTACCGCATCCTGGCCACGCCGTCCACCTTGGCAACGGTCAACGCAGGTGGTGCCGCATCGTTGGCTACGCACTTGGTAGTGCGCGAGGACTCCCTGACGCTGTACGGCTTTACCTCTC
>Ga0222423_1001295_pt1 | contig 11684 bp, 20 predicted proteins | sample 3A0metagenome_FD_182472 | JGI IMG/M metagenome (GOLD analysis project Ga0222423, IMG submission 182472) | Enriched microbial communities from leaf-cutter ant dump, University of Wisconsin, Madison, United States - 3A0 (version 2) | ecosystem: Environmental > Terrestrial > Nest > Insects nest >...
TATGCCCCCGTCATCTCGGCTTCTGAGGCGTGGAACAGCTTCACCGTGCCCGCCGGAAGCGCTCGCCGATCCGGTATTGCGCCGGACGTTACCGCCAACGCCACCATCATCCCGAGGCCGAAATTGAACGGGGCGAGCAGGTCAACGCCCGTCACGATGCGCCGCCCGAGAAGGACCGGCTGATCATCAATGGCAAGATCGAAACTCCAGCGCTCGGAGGTCGGGTTGTAGCGCAGCCGGATCGTGACGCGCCTGCCGTTGATGATCGTGCCGAACTGCTGGTCGGCGGCGTCGATGATGCGGAAGACGTCCATCAGTTGCCGCTCCCGATAATGCTCGACAAGAAAGACCTGTCCTCTGGCGTGGCCGTGCTTACCCCGGCATCACCGCGCAATTCCGTCTGCGAGGCACGATCCGGTGTTGCGCCGCCCTTGGCCCGTTCAGAGGTGGCTGGCGCTGCCCGCGTGCTCTTCTTGCCTCCAGGCTTGCCGCGCTCGCCGTTGTCGCCGCCGGGATCGGCAGCGTAAGCGGTGGCAACGATGATCGCCTCCTGAAGCTCCACCCGCCCCCGGAAGACCGAAGAGAAGGACGCATCACGCTCCGGGAATATCGATTTCACCAACATGTTTTGGAAGACCGAAAGGCCCGTCACCAGCGTGAACGGAACCCGGCTTTCCTGAAAGGCCACGAGAGCCGCGAATGTCGCCGTCGCATTGCCGCTCGCCACATCGAGGGAGACTTTTTTCGGCAGGATCACAGCATGGTCGGTTATGCGAGCGCCAGTTTCAATGGCAATCTCAGTGATATCAAGCTCCGAGCTTGGCTTTTCCGAAATCACGCAATCCAGCGGGACCGGGCCGATTGCCGTGGAGAACGCGACGATAGAGGACATCTCAATACATCCCCTTGTTGAGAAGGCGGGGCTTTGTCGTCAGGGCGTTTCGGACAGCGTTCTCGGTCTCGCGGCCAGCAGCGGCGGCGGCTTGGTTGATCTCATTGACCGAGACCGTGGCTGTTGCCTTGACGTTGATGGAGCGGTCGGCGTTGTCGTTGATGACGGTCTCGGTCGCACCGCCCATCTTCTGGAGGTTCCCTTCCAGATTTTGAAGGTAGAACTTGTAGTCGAGCGCGTCTTTGGTGAAGCCGGCCGTGGGATTTTCTGCTGGCCGGTCCACGCGGCGGTTACCGTCCATGTAGATGAACTTGCCGTCCTTGTCGTAGCCGTGGCCGCCTTCAATATAGCCGGGCTTTGCGCGGGGATTGTCGGTGGCTTTCTTATTCTCGCCCATGATGTTCTGGGCCGAAAGAAAGTCCAGCCCCGCCTTCGCCGCAGCATATGCAGCAGAAAAGGCAAGCAGCGCTCTCGTCAGAGGATTGAGCGACATAGCGAAGAGCGCAACGCCGCCAGCGGCGAGAGCCAAACCGGCCATGCCGCCGATCGTGCCGATAATCTCGCTGATCTTGCCGGCATCTATCCCAGTCAGCCCTTCAAGTGATTGCAGGAAATCGCCAATGACCGATTTCCCGCCCCGCATGTATGTCAGCAGCTCATTGAGCGCCAAATAAGCCCCAACAAGCAGAGACGTCATCGGGAAGAGCCGAACGGCTATCGCACCGACGACCCATTTCAACCACTCCCAAGCGCCCCTGTACTTGTTGAGTAGTTCGCCGATTGAGCCGAGGTCGCGACCCAACGTGACAGCGAGCCGGCCTATGGCGTCAGCGGCCCAGGTGAAGGATGAGGAGAGGCTTTTCGACCAACGGTCAAGCGTCCCGTCAGCGTCGAGCCTCCCGAGGTAATCAAGAACGCCAGCCAGTTTGTTTTTGACCGTCTCGAAGAAGCCGCCGTCGCCAATCCTCCTTTGGAAGTCGGTCCAGGTGTCGGCAAGATTGCTCATCATGCCTTCCCAGGTTTTTGACTGCCTGAGCATTGCGCCGGAGAAGCGCTTCCCTAGCATTTCCTGCACAAACTTTCGGATCTCTTCGCCCGTCTTCTTAACCGTCTTTGTGACGGTCTTGCCGTTTTCGTCCCACGAGAACGTTACTTTGTCTCCAGCCTGACTTGCAGTGATGCCGAACTCTTTCATGCGCTCGAAAGAGTTGGTGCCGGCGTCTGCGATCATCTCCACAGCCTCGTTGAGCGTCTTGCCCATGGCCGAAGAGGCGTTGCCGAGGTCTTCCATGAGGCCGTTCGTCGGATCGAGGCCGTAGGCGCGGAGCTTCACGAACGCAGCGGTCAGTTCTTCGACCTCGTAGGGGGTCCGCTTGGCGAAGTCGCTGATCCAGTCGAGGGCGGCCTTGGCCTTGTCGGAACTCCCCTCTACCGTTTCAAGAGTAGCCTGGAAGGTCTCGAACTTGGCGGAGATGCCAATGACGTCCCCCGGTAGAGATCCGATGGCGCTACCGAGTCGGCTAAAAGCCTGCGCTGCAAGCGTTCCGATGAACGTGCCAGCCGCAACGCCCATCATCGATATGCTCTTGCTGGCATTGTCGATGCCGCGCTGGAAGCGGGTTAGGTTCGCTTCGCCTTTAAGGTCGTAACCGAGTACGGCCACCAACTCATCTACAATCACGATTCGACTCCTGAGCGAGTTTTTGCTTTCATGCCCTCAACCAAGGGAGGGGACCATGGAACTGTTAGACCGAGATTTTCAGCGTGTGTTGCTACAGCGGCTCGCCGAGCGTTTCCCTGACGAGGTGCACCCGCTTCACGAGCTTGACGGCATGGATCAGCGCCAACTCACGTATAATCTTGCCTATTTGCGGGAGCATGGCCTTGTACGAGTGCAGTGGCAAAACGGTAGCAGAGAAGCGATCCCTGTTCGCGCGGCCATTACCGCGCAGGGTATCGACTTCATTACAGACGACGGCGGGCTTTCAGCGATCCTTGGAGTGGTGACGATCAGGTTGCACCAAGACGAGGTGAAGGAGCTTCTGATCCAGAAAATCAAAGGCACAAAGGCGCCGGAGGGCGTGAAGGCATCCCTCGTCGCTCAAGTTAAAAAGCTGCCCGCCGAGATGGTAAAACAAGCAACGATGGAGGGTCTGAAGGCTGGGCTGGATTCTGCCCCTGACCTAATCCAGTGGCTTCAAACACAACTTGGCCTTTGATCGTGCCGACCCGGCGCATTTCGATGACGCCGCCGCGCACCCGGGCGAAGAGACAATCCTGCTGGTGAATAACCATGTCGTTGCCGATATCGACGGCAAAGCGCATCACGTAGTCGTCGCCGATCTCTTCGACCCAGCATTCATCAAATGGGATCATAGCGCGCTCCTATTGGCAGGGGTGAAGGATTCCTCGACGCTCTCTTCGATCTCTTTCAAGATTTCCGAAATCGGCTTTCTGTTCTCGGGAATCCGTTCATAGCGAGCATCGAGGCCGAGCCAGCGGATAATCCATCGCTTGAGCATTGAAATCTCCATATAAAAAGGGCGGTTCGTGAGAACCGCCCTGTTGCCTTGCGTTGACGCGCCGTGCGCCGCCATGGCCCGACACGCCCTGGCACGCCATAACTCACCTCGCCAGCCATGCTCGCTAGAAGCGCCCGAGGTTGAAAGGAGAACTCTCGGCGTAACTCCAGATGAAGGATGCCACCCGCCGAAACGGATGGCAATTGATGAAATTAAGCGGCGTTTGCGTCGGTAGCCGACTTGATCGTCGCGTAGTCGATAAAACTCAACTGGCGCGGATCGTGCTGCATCGCCGGCACGACGGGCAGGCCGAGGCGGAACCAGAGCTGCGCCGCTGCCTGAGTGCCGAACACCTGACGGCTTTCGTTCACCATCCGCAACTTGACGCTTTCGTTCTCGTGCGGGTCATCAACGATATCGCCGTTCTTCGCCGCCGAGACGCCAGCCGCCTTGCCGAGGAAATGCTTGGCGAGGACGCCGTAGCATTCACGCTGGTAGACGATGACCTTCTCACGAACAGCATCGTCCTTGATCCGGGACGTGTCGATGGTGAAGAGCCAGCCGTTGACCAGTTCGAGCTTGAGGCAGACGGCATCCTGAGCCCCACCGCGGCCGAAAGGTGTGGTCATGATAACCATACCTTCGGAGAGGATCGGATCACGTTTCACGCGCTGGAGCTGCGCCGACCAGTCCATGCCCATGCTTTCAACGATCGGCTTAAGTGCAACAAACACGCCGTCGTCATTCTCGAAACCGTAGAGGTCATCTCCACGGAAGTTGACACTTACAATGGTTCCCATGCTATGGGTCTCCATGTTTTCTGGCGCGCTAATCGCCAGGGACCAAAGGGGATGGGGCGGTTGGCAACGATGGGGGTCCAATCCAAGGTGCCTTCCGCCCCGCCGTGTTTAGCGCCACGGCATTCGCCGCTAAGCGAATCTCTTAATTGTTTCGCAGAAGTTCCCTGTGGATTGCAACTGCTAACGGGTGCTTTCGAGTTATCCACCGTTCCGGTTTTGATCACGGTCGCGGATCAGGCGTCGGAACGCCGGATTTTCAGGCTATCGGTTTCCCGTAGTGCAGCTTCTCTCCGAACATGCCGAAGGGATCGTGAAGGTCACGGTCCGCGCCGGTGATGGAGAAGATGCCGGGCTTACCCTTGTCATCGGACGCGGCAACAATGGTCCACGTATTGCCGGTTTCCTCGGAAAGAAGCTGATCGAGCCGGGAAAGGCATTCCCGCATTTCCTGCTTGTGATCCTTCTTCGCTATCTTCTGGAAGGAGACGGGAAGCTCGGCCCGCTCTGAGGGATAGACGACGGCGTGGAATTTACCGCCGGCATATTCGTTCATGGCGTCGGCCAGTTCGTAGCTGAGGCGTTCAACGCGGTCGGCGGAGTCTTCTGCCGGGGTTGCGACAGCTACGGCCGGGACGGAAGCGGCGGCGAGGCCTGCGAGGAAGGTGCGGCGCGTCGTTTCCATCACGCATTCCCCATCGTTTCGGTTTCGAGGGTCAGCGCCTCGCCGCCGGTCAGAACCGGAGACTTCGGGGCCGGGACGACGAAAGCTGAGCCGCCATCGCGTTCAGCGCGACGGAAGGCACTAGCGACGACAGGGTTTCGGATGAGTTCAGAAAGGGGTATACGGCGAGTAGCCATATCAATCTCCTTAGAAGATTGGTTTCGGTTAGGGCCGGGATGGGAGGTTGGATGCCTATCCCGGCCTGTTTGTGTGGTGACGGGGCTTGGTTACTAGGCCGTCTGCCCCGTCACTTCCTTTTCGAGCTTCTCCGCAAGCTGTGCTGCGGCTTTATCGCCCCAGATGGCCCGGGCCTCTTCCACCATTTCTGTGGTTGCCGGCTCGGTTCTCTGCCCTCCATATTCTCGAAGAAGCAAAAGAGCGATTTCGGAGTTAATGGACCGACCGTGTGTCGCCGCCGCCGCCTTGATGCGGTCGCGCAGACCGATAGGCAAGCGAAGGCTGAACTGTTCGGATACTCGTCCAACGATAGCCATCACGCCCCCTCCTGCTGCGGAACCAGCGTCATCGTATATTGACGGCCATGTTCTACCAGCTCCAGCGGCGGAGACGGGAACCCCATCTGCGGGCTGATCCACTGCGCAGCCATGCAGCCGTAGAGCATACGGTACATGTCCACGACGCCGCGCTTGGTCCGAAGTTCTTCCATCGGCCAATCAGGGAACGGGCGCTGCTCCAGCGGCGTTGGCGGGATTACGTCGCCATCGTGGCTGTAGGTCCCCGTCTTCCTGATCGCCGGGATGACCTCATGAGCGAGCCAACGCTTGAAGCGTTCGGCGACCGGCTTCCGCGACCTGAAAACAAGTCGATAAACGCCGGCCTCAGAGACGATGATCATCTGCCGCTCGCCACCTTCCCCCTCCATAGTATGGAGGTCACGCTCATCTTCATCGAGGAGTGCGAGCGAGGAATGCGGATTCGACAACCCCAAAACATGGCAGATATCGATCCCGACGAACCAAAGCTCGTCGCCCTTGTCGATCTGCCTCACCAAATGCTCCCCTTCAAAGAGGAGCGGGTTGATATGCTGACCCATGAGAATTCCTTTCATCATTAGGACCACGGTGCTATTAATAGCATCGTGGTCTTATTGACGTCAAGAAAATAATATCACAGTGGTCCCCTTAGCGATGGGGGCGCGTCAACATGACAAAGACGACCGGCCGAGAATCCGATCAATTCAATCTCCGCTTCCCAGACGGGATGCGTGATGAACTGAAAGAATTGGCCGCAAAAAATGGTCGAAGCCTCAACGCCGAGATAATCGTGCGCCTGAAGGAATCCATTGATCTTGATGGACCGGCTGGATTCGGCCCGAAGAGCGGTTATCCGGTCTATATGCCCGACGACCTCACCGAAAAGGTGGCCGCAGCAGCTACGCGGATGAACCGAACAATTGAGGCGCAGGCTCTCGATACATTGGAAAAGTCCTATCTCCCGCCGAAACCCTAACGCAGATCAAGTAGCCGCATCCTCCCCGACTGGCTGGCCGACAACAGGCACTTGAAGCTCAACCTGCAATTAGCATAGTCTCCTCGCTTTCCTGCAAGGAGACCGAACCTATGCGCTCAATACCCTTCACTGCTGCGGTAGCTGCGATTGCTATCTGTCTCTCCCCCCTCATTGCCGCGAGCGAAGTCCTGAATAGCGTTCCTGCCACGCCGCAGCAGGAGAAGTTCAATAACGCCGTCGCTGAGTATTCCGTAGCCTATGCCTCGGCAGCGAATGAAATGGCGGCCGGCGCTCAACAGCAGAGGAGAGCCAAAGCTCTTTGCTCCATCCTCGGGAAGAGCCGCGCGGTTAAGGACTGGACCGGGTTCATCACAGAACTTTCATCGAACGGCGACGGCCTTGGTGTGCTTGCTATAGAGACGGGGAAAGGCGTTACCATAAAGACTTGGAACAACGCCCTGTCCGACTCTGGCGATAATACGCTGCTCCCGCTGGACAGCCCGGTGATGGAAGTTGCGATGAACCTATCCGTAGGGCAGGCAGTGCAATTTTCTGGAACCTTTGTCCGTGACCGGGCGCAGTGCATCCGTGAGAGTTCGATCACTCAGGACGGGTCGATGCGCCAGCCAGAATTCATCATGCGGTTCACGAGCCTGAAGCAGCTTGGCGATAAGTACGAGGCGAAAAAGGATAAGGGCGAAAGCCTTCTCCATAAGCTGTTCGGATCGGAGTAACCGTTGCGCCAACTTGCTCTCGCGCTTCTCCTTGTGTTGCCCGCGCCTTTTTCTGCCGCAACCGATATCGTTGGCCGCGCCTCGGTCATCGACGGCGACACAATCGACATTCACGGCACCCGTATCCGCTTTGATGGGATCGACGCCCCCGAGAGCCGCCAGCAATGCGCCGACAGTGCCGGTCAGCCCTACAGATGCGGCAGAGTGTCTGCCGATGCCCTCGATGCCTTCCTCGCCGAGTCTCGCCCCGTCTCTTGCACGCGCACCGGGCGGGATCGCAACCGCATCGTCGCAATCTGCACCCGGGCTGACGGCGCTGACGTGAACCGCTGGCTGGTCGCCAACGGCCACGCCATCGACTGGCCGAAGTACAGCAAGGGCCGGTATGCCGAAGAGCAGCGGCAAGCACAGGCCGATAAGCTCGGCATATGGTCCGGCACCTTCATCCCGCCTTGCGTTGTCCGCGGCGCGCGGTGCGATTAATCCTTCCGGCTCTTCTCTTGCATGGCTGCTTTCAGGTCGAGCGCCTCATGGCAATCGAGAACATCGGCCAGAGTCACCCACGTCTTTAGGTCTCCCGGCAGGTATAGCGGTGGGTCCGCCATGATCGGACGCCAGAGCCAAATGTTCAGATTAGGCGCTATCCTTCCGACATCCGTTCCCGTCAGCCCTTGCCCGCCAGACTTGGGCCTCCACTGACCAGGGCGCCGGAGAAAAAATCGCCGAAAATCTCCCGGAGAACGAAAGTGGTGATGGGCACGATAGCCCCGAGCTTGTCGGAAAGATCGCCATCGAGGTCGAGTTGATCGTATTGCCCCGAGGCGCGCTTCACCTTCGCCATGGCGATGATGTCGCCGACAAGGCCAGCATACTCGTCAGGCGACAGGCGCTCGAAAATGCCAGTGATCGCCGTAAGAGCGTCGGCGTCTGCCTTCGCTCTCTCCTGCTCGGACGCGCCTTCTCGGCGGCTGGCGAGGATGCTGGGCAGCTTCTCGGCAAGCCCGCCGGCGGCTCTCATCAGACGGGCTTGCAGCTTCAGGGCTTCAGTTGCCAGCGGGCGGTCAACTTTGACTTCAAGGCCGGAAATTTTCTTCTCAGACATTCGGGATCTCCGCGTTCCATTCAGGCGTCCACAGGGTCCACTCGCGAACCGTGGCGCTTGCGCCCTTGGTGTCGGTCGGCGCGGACTGGATGAAGCATCGGTCAGCCGTACCACCCTCGCCGCTTGACGTGTCGTAGGCGGTGACAGGAAAAGCCGTTGCCGGAGAAGCAAGAGCCTGCTGGCGCTTGAGCTTCTGCTGGAGCAGCCGGTGCGTCGGGCTGGTGTGCTGCAGCCGGATCGTGATCGTCGCCGATTTGTTTGCCGAGACGGAGAAGATGCCGGAGCCATCGGCACCGATGAGGCCGGTCCCCTTGTCGGCGCCTGGCGCGATGGAAATGGCGTCGTCGCCATCCCAAAGCCCCTGAATAAGCTGCCCGTCGAGCGTGTTGGCAGTGTTCGTATACGAATATGCGGACGTAAGAGCCATTTTCAGCACTCCTTCAATAGCTCATGGAATATCGCACCACGGCGTAGTGTACCGCCGAGGCATACCTGAAGCGGCATTCGATCGGCGGCGCAACACGCGCCTTGCGCTGGCTTTCCGGCACGTCAAAGGCGCTCGGCACCGTGATCTGGACGGCAGGCTCATAGTCGCCCGTCTCCGGGTTGAGGTCGTTGGCGACGATGCCGGCGCGAATGGCCTGCTGCATGACGGTGCGAACGGCACCGGCAAGGGTCTGCATGCCACTGTCATCGAACCGGACGCGCGCATTGTTGAGCAGGATGCCAAGCATTTCCTCTTCGGTGCGGGCAATGATCCAGTCCGTCGCGTGAATCTCGTCGAGGAAGACGTTGGCCGTGAGGGTCGAGCCTTCAACGACAAAGTTGCGGCTGCCGATGTCGATGATCGTATTCGCCATATGGCCGACAGATTCCGACTGGCCGACGCCGGGCGTGAAGCCGGTGACTGCCGTGAGAGCAGCCGAACCGATGTTCACGGCCGGAATGCCGGGCAAATTTTTGAATTTGCTGGTGTAGGCGGTGTTCGCTTCGTCGAAGCTGCGGGTCTGCATGTAGGCGGCGAGCGAAGCAGCCGGATAGGTAGTGGCATCCGTGTGGTAGAACACGCCGGCCCGGTCGAAATCGCCCTTGTTGGCCGCCGCAATCGAGGCGGTATCGCCCGGATCCTCGGTGTCGCTTTCGTTGCTGTCGATGATCGCCAGCTTCGGCTTGGCCTGCACCCACGTCAGAAGGCCGGAGAGAGCATCGACGTCTCGCAGATTGGCGGCGATGGTGATGAAATACCAGTCGCTGTCGTAGGCGTAGAGAAGATCGAGCTGCGCCTGGAGTTCGGAGGCGGTCATGGTCTCGTCATCGGTGACGTGACCGATCTTGATCTGGCGAGGACGCGGGTTCTGCGAGAACGCTGAGAGCGCGGCCTTGTAGGCGCTGGTCGTCGTCTCCCAATCTTCGGTCACTTCCTCGATGGAGCCGTAGAGCTTGGTGCGCTTCGTGGAGTCCACCTTGCCGGCGACGGATTCCGTCGTGATGATGAGCTGCGTCCCGAAACCGCGACGGCTCGGGAAGGCATCGTTGCGCGAGACAGAGACGTCAACTACGCGACTGAACGGAATGATGGCCATACCGTTGATCCTTTCTGGTTTCGGGGTTTATTCAGCCTCGGCGATGTCGAAGCTGTATTCGTCGATGACGTCGACTGCGCCGACGCTGTCACGGATGATTCCGCGCACGATGATGTCCATCTGCGCGCGGGGCTGCCATGCGTTCTCGATCCAATCAGGCACGTCCCGGATGGCAGAGACCTCATGGACATGCAGGCCTGGCATAAGCGGCTCCATGGCCTGCGGCACCTTCACGGCCGAGACGATGGGGCGGAGCCTGTCAGTCGGGCTAGAGCCGAACGAATGGACCGAAAACCGCCATTCCATTTCAATGACCGGAGCAGCGGTGACGATTTTTTCTTCCTCGCCATCCTCTTCATCCTCGTCGGGAGGGATGATGGTCTCGGTGTATTCAATGCTCTGATGCCAGCGCCGGACCTCTGCCGTGCCGGTATCGTTGACCATCACGTAAGGCAGCGCGGGCGTCGGGCCTGACTGGTGGGCCTTGATCGTGGTTGCGCCCGTCTTGGCCTTGATCCAGCGGACGACGGCGCTGTGGACCTCATCGTTGGTCATGCCAGCCGCCCCAACGCCGCCCGGTAGAAGTCACCGTCCCGCGTGCGCGGCCACGCAAACAGAACACGGTAGGCGATACCGGCATCCGTCACACGATCATCGACCACAAGCTCAGACCGGCTCCAGATGATCCAGCCGGCCTCGGTTCGGATGCCCTCTGGCATATCAAGCAGCTGATTGCCCTTCACCGGCTGCACCACGGCCTTGATCGTGGTCGAGACCGACGATCCCGGCACCCACTCGCCGTCATCGTTATATGAACCCTCAGACGCTCTTGTGCGGGTGACTGCCCATGCTCGGCGGTCGATGGCATTGGCGGCTTGGCGGGTCAACGTATGATCCTCCACTTCACGTCCCCGCGCATCTCGCCCGAGTCGATAAGCGGGTTGGCCGATCCCTTAATCTCAATCGTCACAGGGCTGTTCGGCGGGCTGGACAGAGCCGCGATTTCGTCCTGAATATCTCGCGCTGCCAAGGCCCCGAGCTTTGTCAGCACACCCCCTAGCGACGTTTGAGAGAGCATTATTTCCTTGGCGCCGGCCTTCATCGCGGTTTGGTACTTCGCAGAGTTGTCCCGCATCGAATTCCGCATGAATGGACGCTCTGGAATAGGCCCGCCAAAACCGCCGCCGCGTTCCGTGCCGAAGCCCTTACCACTGCCGCGAGTCCCAAACTCGTTGAAGTACGCTTTCTGAATGTTCTTGCCGTCAGACTCCCCGCCCGGGAAGCCTACAGCAACCTTCGTAGGGCCGCGCAAACTGGTCTGCACCTTCGACAGGTCCACACGCTTATTGCGCTTGACGGTTACGGTGAAACTCACCCCTCATGTTCCTCGTCAAGCGCAGCCTTGACATTCTGCGCCCGCTTACGGGCCTGCTTGGCCCCGGTTTCGAGGAAGCCCGACGCCGAAACGATCTTCTCACCTTCGGGTGTCAGTTCCACGTCGCGGCTTTTGCCGGGATGGATGAAGACCACGCCGGCCGTGGTATGGACCGCTTGGCGCTCGTCGCTGGTGTTGGTGATCCTCATGGTTTCCTCGTCGGGTTGTTCTTCCGAATGTTCATTGCGCGGGCCAAGTCTTCGGCGGCGGTGCGAACCACGAACCTTGCGGCAGAACCCGCCTGCTTCAGGCTCCTCGACTGCGCAGCGGCCTTGATCGCCGCCCGGCGCTCTTGACAGCGACAACGCATAGGCGTTCCTTCCCAATCATGAACGATCATCAATTCCGAGAATTGAAAGACCTCATCCTCGATGTCGCCATGCGCGTCGAGAAAGTAGAGGCTCACCTCAAACGGCAGGACCGCG
>Ga0222423_1001297_pt1 | contig 11673 bp, 11 predicted proteins | sample 3A0metagenome_FD_182472 | JGI IMG/M metagenome (GOLD analysis project Ga0222423, IMG submission 182472) | Enriched microbial communities from leaf-cutter ant dump, University of Wisconsin, Madison, United States - 3A0 (version 2) | ecosystem: Environmental > Terrestrial > Nest > Insects nest >...
CTTCGTCGACGGCATGCTGGTCTCGGAGAAGGATGCCTCGGTGGTGCGGGCCATTCTCGACATGGCCAAGGCCTTCGATCTGGAAACGGTTGCCGAGGGCATCGAGCGCGAATCCGAGCGCGACAGCCTGCTGCGCCAAGGCTGCACCGAGGGCCAAGGATACCTGATCGGCAAGCCGATGCTCGCGACGCACTTCGCCGAAGCCTTCCACATCGATCAACCCAGGCACGCGCATCCGCCCTTCCGAGGCGAAAGAGCCCTGGCGATCCTGTCGGGATAAGCGAAGGTGTCGGAGCCGAGGAGCCGGCGAACCGCCGCTAAACGGCGATCGCCGCGGCTTCTCTCGCAAGCTGCTCGATGCGCGCCCAGTCGCCAGCCTTGACGGCTTCGGCCGGCGCCACCCAGGAGCCGCCGACGCAAACGACGTTCTTCAGCTTGAGATAGTCGGTGGCGTTGTCGAGGCTGACGCCGCCGGTCGGGCAGAACACCATTTCGCCGAGCGGCGAGGCGAGGGCCTGCAGATACTTCGGCCCGCCGGCGGGACCAGCCGGGAAGAACTTGACGATGCGGTAGCCCTTGTCGCGGGCCACCATCGCCTCCGATGCCGTGGCGACGCCGGGCAGGAGCGGGACGTCGAGCTCGATCGCCGCGTCGAGCAGGTCGGGCGTGGCGCCGGGGCTGACCAGAAACTTGGCGCCGGCCGCGACGGCGGCCTCGGCTTGGGCACGGTCGAGCACGGTGCCGGCACCGACCACGCCGCCGGGAATGGCGCTCATCGCCCGGATGGCGTCGAGCGCCGCCGGGGTGCGCAGCGTCACTTCCAGTGCCGGCAGGCCGCCCTTGACCAGCGCGGTGCCGAGCGGCACGGCATCTTCCAGGCGGTCGATGATCAGCACCGGAACCACCGGCGCGCGGCGGAGAACGGCGAGAAGGGCGGACGTGTCGAACATGAGTGCCTGTTCCGAAGGTTAGAGCAGATCCAGCAAAAGTGGGTACCGGTTTTGTGTCCGGAGATGCGTGAAGACAAAGAGCTAGAGTGCGTTGGCGAACCAAGGTTCGCCGGACATGCTCTAGAAAGTACCGAGGTCGGCGACGGCTGCGAAAGGTGCAAGCGCGCCACGATGACGGATTACCCGTGCCGCGACGGCATGGCCGAGCGTCGCGGCTTCGATTGGCGAGCGACCGGCAAGGCGTGCGGCAATGTAGCCGCCGTTGAAGCTGTCACCCGCGCCAGTGGTATCGATCGGTTGGACCTCGGTTCTTGCTGCAATGGTGGCGTCCGCGTCGCCCGCGACGCGCAGAAACACCGGGTCGGCTCCGTTCTTCACCGCAACCTCGCGAACGCCCAGGGCAGCAATGCGGTTCGCCGTATCGCTGGGCGATGCGTCGCCGTAAAGGTCGGCTTCGTCGGGGAAGGTCGGCAGTGCAATGGTCGCCGCCCTGTATCCGTCGGTCGTGACCCGCGCCATGGTCTCCCGATCGCTCCAGAGACGCGGTCGGATGTTGGGGTCGAACACCACCTCGCCACCGTTCTTCCGGAAGTCCGTCAGGACGGACAACAACCTCGCCCGGTCCTCGGGTTCGAGAATGGCCAGCGTGATGCCGGAGAGATAGGCCGTGCCAACGCCGTCGAGCGACCTCCTCAGGCGTTCGGTATCGGCGGCAAGACGCCGCGCGGCCGAACTGTTTCGCCAATAGGTGAACGAGCGCTCGGCGCCGACGAGTGTGATGAGGTAGAGCCCCACGGTTCGGTCGTCGATCCTGGCTATCGAACCGGTGTCTATGCCGGCATCCGACAGGAAGCCGAGCATGGCCTCCGACAGCGCATCGGTTCCGACGGCCGACACGTAGCGCACCTTACGCCCGGCTTGGCTAACGAGGGCGCGGACATACCAGGCGGTGTTCAGCGTGTCGCCGGCAAAGCCCTGCCGGTAGAGGCCGTCGCCGGTCGGCGACAGTTCCACCATGCATTCGCCAATGCTCGCGAAGTCTCCGGATGCGAGACCGGTTCTCACAGCGTGACTCCCGTTTTGAATATGACGATTTCCTTGATTTGGTTCGTTTCGTTTCTGGTTGGCTTTCCGGATGCGATCTTGAGGACGGCGTCTGCGAAGCTGTCGCGGAGGCCTTCGACGGTGGTCTCTCCGGTGGCGATGGGGCCGGCGTCGAAGTCGATCCAGTGCGGCTTGCGGCTTGCAAGGTCGCTGTTGGTGGCGATCTTCATGGTGGGCACGACACCGCCGAGCGGCGTGCCGCGTCCGGTGGTGAACAGCACCATGTGACAGCCCGAGGCGGCGAGCGCGGTGACGGCGACGCCATCATTGCCCGGCGCCGACAACAGGTTGAGGCCGGGCTTTGAGATCCTGCCGGTGTAGCCGACCACGTCGCGCACCGTGGAGAGGCCGGCCTTCTGCGTGCAGCCGAGCGACTTCTCTTCGAGCGTCGAGATGCCGCCCGCCTTGTTGCCCGGCGACGGGTTCTCGTAGATCGGCTGGTTGTTGTCGACGTAGTAGCGCTTGAAGTCGTTGATCAGCGCCACCGTCTTGTCGAACACCTCGCGGCTCTCCGAACGCTCCATCAGGAGCTGTTCGGCGCCGAACATCTCCGGCACCTCGGTCAGCACTGTGGTGCCGCCGATGCCGGTCAGCCAGTCGGAGAAGGCGCCGAGCAGCGGATTGGCGGTGATGCCCGAGAAGCCGTCCGAGCCGCCGCACTTGAGACCGATGCGGAGGCGGTCGGCGCCGACCTCGGTCCGCCTGTCGCCGGCCATCTTCGCCGTGAGCTCGCGGCAGAGAGCCAGCGCCTCGGCCATCTCGTCGCCGGCCTCCTGGCTGGTCAGGAAGTGGACGCGGTCCGGGTCGGGCAGCTCCAGGCCTTCCCGGAAGTAGGCCTTGGTGTTGTTCTCGCAGCCGAGACCGAGCACCAGCACGCCGCCGGCATTGGGATGCGCGACGTAGTTCTGCAGGATGCCGCGCGTGTTGGCGAGGTCGTCGCCGAGCTGCGAGCAGCCATAGGGGTGGGAGAGGACGGTGACGCTGGAGCCCTCGGGCAGCATGCCCTCCTTCTCCACCGCCTTGGCGATGTTGTCGGCAAGGCCGTTGATGCAGCCGACCAGCGGCACGATGTAGAGGTCGTTGCGGATGCCGATGTCGCCGTTTGCCCGCTCGTAGGCCGATATCGTCGGCACCGGGCCGCCGTTCTGGGGACGTGCCGAGACATTGCCGGCATAGCTGTAATCGAGGATGTCGCCGAGCGCGGTCTTGAGATTGTGGACGTGGACATGCGCCCCCTTGGGAACCGCCTCGCGGGCGAGGCCGATCACCGCGCCATACTTGATCACCTTGTCGCCGGCGGCGATGTCCTTCAGGGCGAACTTGTGCGCCTGCGGCACGTCATCGCGGAGCGTGAGACCGAAGGCGGGGATGTCGGTGCCCTTGGCAAGCGGCTCGAGGGCGACGGCGACGCTGTCATCGGGGTGGATCTTGAGAACGCGCGGCATGGCTGTCGTCCCTAGGGTCTGAGGCAAGGGAGCCGGCGCGGGGAGGCGCCGGCCGTCTCTGGCATATGGGGGCGGAAGGCCGCCCCCATCAGGGGGTGTTCAGTGAACTCGCTCAGCGGGCGTCGATCAGCTGGCCCAGCCGCTCGATACTCATCGGCGCGGCGGTGAGGTCGGCGACGTCGGCGAGGACGGCGTTGCGGAGCGCCGGCGTGTCGATCGACCGGCCCCAGAAGGCACTCTCGCCGAGATATGCCGCAACCATCGCCTCGCGGCCGGTCTCCGTGCCGTCGTCGAGGGCGTCGATCGCCTTGATCCTGGCGATGATGTCGGCGCTGTCGCGCGGCGGATAGGCCTCCGAACCCTGGAAGCGGCCGAGGTAGAACACCAGCCAGGAGGCGAGCGCCAGCGTCATCAAGGGCGCCGGCTTGCCGTGGCGATCGATGTAGGCGAGGAGCCGGTCGAGATCGCGCGTCTGGTACTTGACGAGACCGTTCAGCGAGATGTCGTACCAGAGGTGACGGATGTAGGGGTTGGCAAAGCGCCGGAGCACCGCGTCGGCAAAGGCCTGCAGTTCGTCCCTGGGCAGGCTCAGGAAGGGAATGACCTCCTCGTTGAGGAGGCGGTCGAGGAACTTCGCCCCCACCTTGGTGGTCACCGCCTCGCCCACCGTCGCAACGCCGGAAATCAGGCTCAGGGCGCAGAGCGCGGTGTGGGCGCCGTTGAGGATCGCCACCTTGCGCGCCTTGTAGGGCGTGGCGTCGGGAACGACGACGGTGTCCGGATCATGGGTGGCCAGCGGCAGGCGCAGCTCCGGCTGGCCGGGCTGGCGCTCGATGACGAAGAAGTGGAACAGCTCGCCGGTGGTCATGAAGCGGTCGGTGTAACCGAGCTCCCGCTCGATCGCCTCGGCATCGGCGCGTGGGTAGCCCGGCACGATGCGGTCGACCAGGGTGTTGTAGAAGGCGTTGGCCTCCTTCACCCAGGCGATGAAGGCAGGCTCCAGCCCCCACTCCTCGGCGTGGCGCAACACGATGCGGCGTAGTTCGTCGCCGTTGTGGTCGATCAGCTCGCAGGCGATCATCTGCCAGCCGGCGTCAGGCTTGCCGCCGAAGGCTTTCCAGCGCTCGTGCAGGAGGCGCGTCATCTTGCCGGGGAAGGAGGCCTGCGGCGCATCGGCGTACTTGACCGTCGGCACGTAGGCGATGCCGGCGTCGGTGGTGTTGGAGATGACGACGGTGATCTCCGGATCGCGGGCGAGAGCCAGCACCTCGGTCCAGTGCTGGTGGGCGCCGATCTCCTTCAAGACCGAGCCGACGACGCGGGCTTCCGACACCTTGGAGCCGTCGTCGGCGACGCCGCGCGACAGCACGGTGTAGAGCCCGTCCTGCTCGTTCAGCCAGTGCGGGTTGCCCTCGGCGATCGGCCGGACGATGACGACGCCCCAGTCGAGGCCGCCGGCCTCGTTCATGCGGTCGATCTTCCAGTCGACGAAGGCGCGCAGGAAGTTGCCTTCGCCCCATTGCAGGATGCGGGCTCGCGGCCGGGGGCGGCCGTTGAGGGCGGATGCGTCGATGCTGTTCATGATGGTGTCCTCGCCCTCAGCACTCGATCAGGATCTTCAGCGTCGAGGCGCGGGCTTCTGTCCAGTAGGGCAGGGCCTTGTCGGCGTCCTTGAAGGGGAACACCTTGGAGATCAGGTCGTCGGGGGCATGGTCGAGCCCCTCGAGATAGGCGATCACCGCCTTGAAGTCGTCGATGGTGGCGTTGCGGGAGCCGTGGATGTCGAGCTCCTTCATGTTGAAGTACTTGGTGTCGTAGGTGACCGGCGCCTTGGAGTAGCCGATGTAGACGATCCTGCCGGCAAAGCAGGCGAGGTCGACGGCCTGGGTGAAGGTGGCCGGCAGGCCGACCGCCTCGATCACCACGTCGGCGCCGTCGCCGCCGGTCAGTTCGTTCACGCGCGCCACCACGTCGTCCTTGCCGGCGTCGATGGCATGCCTGGCGCCGTACTTCAGCGCCATGGCCGTCTTGTCGCCGAGATCGACGGCGATCACCTCGGCGCCGCGCGCCACCGCGCCGGCCACCGCGCCCATGCCGATCATGCCGCAGCCGATCACCACCACGCGGTTGCCCGCCTCGACGCGGCCGCGATCCACCGCGTGAAAGCCCACCGACAGCGGCTCGACCAGCGCCAGATGACGCGGCGCGAGCGTGTCGTTGAGGATCAGCTTGCCGTAGGGCAGCACGATCCGCTCGGCGAGGCCGCCTTCCTGCTGAACACCGAGGGTGCGGTTGTAGCGGCAGGCGTTGACGCGGCCCTTGCGGCAGGACGAGCAGGTGCCGCAGGCCGTGTAGGGGACGACGATGACCCGCTTGCCCGGCGCGTACTCGGCCGGCACGTCCACCCCGGTGCAGACGATCTCCGCGCCGATCTCGTGGCCGGGAATGCGCGGCAGGCTCACCAGCGGATTGAGGCCGGAGAAGGTGTTGAGGTCGCTGCCGCACAGACCAACGTGCTTCACCGCAACCACAACCTCACCAGACCCAGCAACCGGCTCCGCGATCTCGTGAAACGAACTCAATCCACTGCCGTCGATCTTCAGTGCTAGCATGGCCGCCTCCCGCCGAAACGCGATCCGCCGGCAATCGATCATGGCGTGCGTTTCTGTCTATTATCGATATCTAGACAAACTAACCTTGCGTTGTCAAAGCGTATTTTGGCGCGCTGGCCACCCCATTCGCTCTCTCGGGCGCGTCGTGCTACTATGGGCCGACGCCGCCAAGACCGCCGTCGCATCCTTCCGCCCGGCCGGTCAGGTCCAGCAAGGAGGTGTGTCATGACGCCCGCCGCGCTCTATTGGCTATTTGCGCTTGCCATTACGGTTCACAATATCGAGGAGGGGCTGTTCCTGCCGGCCTATGCGGGCAACACCTCGCGTCTGTCCGGTCGGGTCACCCCGTTCGCCTTCCGCTTCGCGTTGGTGGTCCTGACCGCCGCTACCTACGTGGTGGTGGCTCTCGCCGTCGCCGGCAGTCACCAGGCCGTCCAACTGCTGGCCGGCCTCGCCGTGGTGATGGTCGTCAATGCGGTGGTTCCACACCTCGCGCTGACCGTGGCGTTCCGCCGCTATGCGCCGGGCACGGGCACGGCCCTATGCATCATGCTGCCGCTGTCGTTGCTCGTCATTGCCAACGGTCTTGCCGCCGATGCCATGAACGGAAGGAGCCTGTTGATCGCCGCGGTCGTGGTCGCCGTGGCGCTGATCGTGGCCATCCCCTTGCTTTTCCTGGGCGGACGCTTCGTCGAACGGCACGTTTCCTGGGTGTCGGCGAACGGGGCGGCGTAGCTCCTGACCGTACCGACCGCCTCGTCGGAGGGGACTCTGCGGGATAGCCCTAATTGCAAGTGCATCGCAACTGCAATTAGGTTTCATCAAGGTCGAGGCCGCAAGGCTCCGTCGCAGCAGAGAGGAAAAGGGAAATGACCGTTCACGTGATCTATGGGTCGGACTCCGGCCGCACCAAAGCGGCTGCCGGCAAGATCGCCGCCAAGCTCGACGCCAAGGTCATCAATATCAGCGATGCGACGGCGGCCGATTTCGAGGGGTGCGATCTCCTCGTGCTCGGCTCGCCCACCTACGGAGAGGGCGATCTCCAGGCGGATTGGGAAAGCGGCGTCGACGTGCTCGGGGAAGCCGATCTCTCGGGCAAGAAGGTGGCGCTGTTCGGTCTTGGCGACCAGAACACCTACCCGGACAGCTTCGTCGATGCCATGGGCACGCTCTATGACGCCGTGCTGGAAAAGGGCGCCGAAGTCGTCGGCTTCACCGACACCAAGGGCTACGAGTTCGAAGGATCGACGGCCGTTCGCGACGGCCAGTTCGTGGGCCTCGTTCTCGACCAGGACAACCAGGCGGGCAAGTCCGAGAAGCGGATCGCAGCATGGACCAGCCAGATTCTCTGACCTCTGTCAGCGGCCGCATCGTCAACCACTCCCTCTACGAGTTGGACAAGGGCGTGCGGCATCTGTTCATGCTGACCGTCTCCTGGGCGGACCTGCCGGGCGTCATCGCCCGGCTGGCCGCCGACCGGGTGGACCACTACGTCCACCGGCTCAACGACAGTCGCGTCAACCTGTTCTTCGGGCGGGCGGCCTTGGTGGAGACGGTCCGCCGCTTCGTCGACAAGCCGCTCTGCGAGCTGACGGCGGAGGAGGATTTCATGCTGGGCACCTTGCTCGGCTACGACCGCGAGCAGCAGTGCCGCCGCTATCTCGAGCGGACGGCCATATCCGACCGGCAGCCCTATGTCGCCGACGGGATGTCCGCATCGGCGCCCCTGTGCTGAGCAATAGCTTTTAGCCGCCGATCAGCGAAGCCGCCAGCGGCACCAGAACCGCCGTCAAAAGGCCGTTCAGGCTCATGCCGACACCGGCGAAGGTGCCGGTGAGCGGGTGCACCTGGAAGGCGCGCGCCGTGCCGACGCCATGGGCGGCGAGGCCGACCGCGAAGCCGCGCGCCCGGCGGTCGGTGATGCGCAGGACGTTCAGCAACGGCGTCGCCATGACGGCGCCAGCGATGCCGGTGGCAACCACGATGATCGCCGTCAGCGACGCATCGCCCCCGACCGACTGCGAGATGCCCATGGCGACGCCGGACGTGGCCGATTTCGGCAGCGATGAAATGGTGATCACTGAAGGCAAGTCGAACAGGGCGGCGCAGACGATCACCGAGCCTATGGTCGCCGCCGATCCGACGACGAGCGCGGCGACGATGGGCACCAGCGAGCGCAGCACCACGCGCCGGTTCTCATACAGCGGCAGGGCAAGGGCGACGGTCGCCGGCCCGAGCAGGAAGTGGATGAAGTACGCGCCGTCGAAATAGGTCTCGTAGGGCGTGCCGCTTGCCACGAGGATGACGCCGATCACCCAGACCGAATGCAGGACCGGGTTGGCGAGCGGATTGCGCCGGGCCAGCAGCGAGAGACGGTCGGCGATCGTGTAGACGACGAGGGTGAGCGTCAGCCAGAGCAGGGCGCCGCCGGAAAGGTGAGCCCACAGGTCCTTCATGGTGCTCATTCCTGGCTCTCCGTGGGAGCGGGGAACCAGCGCGAAACGAACCGGAAAGTATAGGCCGTCACGGCGATCGAGAAGCCCGTGGTCACCACGATGATCGCGAGCACGCCAACGACGTTTGCCTCGAGAATGCCGAGCCGCTGCACGATGCCGACGCCGGCCGGAACGAACAGAAGCGCCATCTGCTGCACCAGCGTTTCACAGGTCTTGTCGATCTCCTCGCTGCGAAGCGAAAACGGCAGCCATTCCCAGCGGTCTCGAACCAGAAAGAAGCCGAACAGCAAAACCAGCCCGACGACCGGAGCGGGGACGGGCAAATGCGTCAAATAGGCGAAAATTTCACCGAAGAGCTGGCAGAGCAGCACCACCGCGAGTCCGACGACCATGGGAGATCCTCAGGGCAGATTTCAACGTGCACCCGAATAGTCGACCTTGCCGATCTCGTCCAATGCGTAGTTTGCGACGCAGCCGCGCGCGCCCCGGTCCGGCAAGGTCAGGCGCCACGCCCGATCGACTTCAGCACTTCCTCGCCGGTCAGCCGGGCGGGGCGGCCGAACAGGAAGCCCTGGGCCTCCTGGCAGCCTTCCTCTTCGAGAATGCTGAGCTGACCGGCCGTCTCGACGCCTTCGGCCAGCACCGGCACGTCGAGGCTGCGACCCAGCGCCACCACTGCCTTGACGATGGCCCGCGAGTCTTCCTTCTCCTCGGCTTCCGAGAGGAAGGAGCGGTCGATCTTGATCTTGTCGAAGGGGAACGAGTTCAGCGTGTCGAGCGAGGAGTAGCCCGTGCCGAAGTCGTCGAGCGCCACGGTGATGCCCAGCGCCTTGAGCTGCCTCAGCACATGCAGGGCGTGCGCCTTGTCGCCGATGATGGTCGACTCGGTGATCTCAAGTTCGAGCCGTTGCGGCGCCAGGCCGCTTTCGAGCAGCGTCTCGTGAACCAGCTTGACGATGTCGTCGTTGGCGATCTGTACCGGCGACAGGTTGACGGCGACGCGGAGGCCGTCGCTCCAGGCCATTGCGTCCAGACAGGCGCGCTTCAGCACCCAGCGGCCGATGGGCAGGATGGCGCCGCATTCCTCGGCGATGGGGATGAAGACGTCAGGCGGAATGGCGCCGCGCGTCGGATGGGTCCAGCGGATGAGGGCCTCGTAGCCGATGGTCTCGCGGGAGCGGATGTTCTTCTGCACCTGATAGGTCAGGTGGAACTCTTCCCGCTCGAGCGCATCCCAGAGATCGCGCGCCATGGTCCGGCGCTCGCGTGAGGCCTCGTCCATGTCGGCTTCATAGAAGCAGACGTTCTGCGTCACGGACCGTTTTGCGCGATACTTGGCCAGGTCGGCGTTGTTGACCAGTTGCTCGGCATCGACCGCGTCGTCGGGATAGATGGCGACGCCGATCGATACGCTGACGGAGATATCGTTCTCCTCGACGCGTATGGGCGCCTGGAAGCAGCGCTCCAGGCGACCGATGAACTCGCCCACCTCCGTCTGAAGGCGGAACTTCTTGAGGGCGCAATACTCGTCGCCGCCGATGCGCCCGACGAACTCGCCGTCCTGCGCCGCGTTTTCCAGGCGACGGCCGATCTCCACGAGAACGGCGTCGCCGGCGCTATGACCGCGCTGGTCGTTGATTTCCTTGAATTGATTGAGATCGAGACCGATCGCGGCAAGCTTGATGCCGTTGTCGGCGGCCCAGGCCAGATCCAGGGCAAGGCGATCGTTGAACTGGGCACGGTTCGGCAAGCCGGTGAGGGCGTCGAAGCGCGACAGATAGGCGAGGCGCGCCTCCTGCGCCCGACGCTCGGTCACGTCCTCGACGGTGGTGACCCAGCCTCCTTCGCCCGTGATCACGTGCGTGAAGGAAATGATGCGGTCGCCGAAGGTATCCTCGCCCGATACCGGTTCGGCCTGCGTGAACAGGCGACCGAGATGGCGACCGAACAGCTCGACAGCGGCAAAGTGGTGCTTGAGATCGGGTGCCGCGGCGATCCGCTTCGCGATCAGGTCCTCGACATCCTGCGCCGACAGCTTCGCCCTGAAGGCGTCTTCGGAGAGGTCGAAGATCTCCAGGAAGCGCTCGTTGACCAGCAAAAGGCGGTATTGCGCGTCGAACAGGGCGAGGCCCTGGGTCATCGCACGGAGGGCCATGTCGAGATTGCCGGTCGCTCGCTCAAGCTTGCGCAGCGCAACCTCGTTGGTCGCTTCCAGCCTGTTCTTCTGGGCCAGGTTGTTGCGAAACACCACCAGCGATTCGGAGAGGTCGCAGATTTCGCGGGCATGATCGACCGGCTCGGGCACTTCGACAAGTTCGCCGGCAGCGAGGCGGCGCGTGAGGCCGCTCAGTCTTTCGAGGGGGCTGACGACGATCACCCGCATCAGGAGCACGGCGAGCATCAGCACCGACAGGACGATGAAGGCGGCGAGCTGGATCCGGTCCCGGATGCTCCTGTGCCAGCCGGCATAGTCGGCACTGAGATCGATGCGGGCCGAAAAGAAGCCGGAGACGCGTTTGGCGCCGTCGTCGAGAACGAAGCCGCGCCGTACGCTGAGATCGTCGTCGCCCCAGGTGACGATGTCGTCGCCGGAGACGGCTGCCTGATCACCGGGGGGGAGGGCGGTCTCGACCTCTATCGTTTCACCGGGATGGTTGCGGGCGTAGATGTCGGCGATGGAGCGAAGGGAGCCCAGCGTGGCGTCCGTGTTGGTTCCTTTCCGACCATTCTCCGCCGTGCCGGCCGGAATGGCGGCGAGCAGGTCGAGGCCAGCCTTCGCCCGGTACATGGCGTCCGACTTTATGCCGTCAAGCTGCCGGGCGGTTTCGGTCACTCCCACGGCCAGTTGCAGGACAACCAGCATCAAGCCGACGATGGCCACCACGATCGCCTGCAACGACAGGACGAGGGGCCTGCGAGACGGCCTTTCCTGAGGAGGCCGTATTTCCGACAACGTTTTCATTACAACGGCGCCCGCCACCCGACCGAGCTATCGGACGCCGAAAATAGCCCGGTCTTTGATAATTTTTCGCTAAGTCGCCAAGGTGCCGTTCTCTACTCGACCAACGGTCTCAGGATTCGAATTGCCAAATTGCGTATATTTGAA
>Ga0222423_1001298_pt1 | contig 11670 bp, 8 predicted proteins | sample 3A0metagenome_FD_182472 | JGI IMG/M metagenome (GOLD analysis project Ga0222423, IMG submission 182472) | Enriched microbial communities from leaf-cutter ant dump, University of Wisconsin, Madison, United States - 3A0 (version 2) | ecosystem: Environmental > Terrestrial > Nest > Insects nest >...
GTTGTACGGCTGTCTACGGTGTTGGTTTGTTTATCGGGGCCATTTGCATCCGCGCACAACTCTGATTCTGCCGCGCTGATTCGTCGCTGCACAGCTGCGTTAGAAATGACAAGCGCAATCTTCGTGCATCCGGGATGATGCGGGGCAGGTACAGGCTCTCGGCAGCGTGATAGGTTTGCTCAGCGTCTTCAAAACGCCCCAGACCATAAAGGGCGAAGCTCTTGGTCAGCAGGACTCGAGGATTGTTCTTATCGTAAAAGCGGGCAATTTCTTCGCTTTCCAGCGCGGCGTCAAACTGCCTCAGCGATAACTGCATTTGCCCCATGGCGTCATATGCATACACGAGGAACCAGGGGTTGAACCCCCCACGGCCCAGCTGCGCATCTTCCAGTGGGATACCTTGCTGGAGCAAATGCAGGTGAGGCTGTGTTTCGTCCTTCAAGGCGAGGCGGATTTTGTCAATGCCCTCCTGTATCTGACCTTTCCTTGCTAGGTAACTAGCATAAGGTACCGTAAGCCGCAACGGCATCACGCCCATTTTCTCGGCTTTCGTCATTACCTCTTCCAAAATGTCGAACTGCCCGGCGTTGATGGATGCGGCGGCCAGGGAGAACTGGGCATAGGGCGAGGTCGGGTGTGTCCGATAAGCCCAATGCCAGAAGACAAGCTCGTTTTTCCACAGAGGTACGGTCACATGGATATTCAGTGCCGCCGCGCACAGCCAAAGGGTAATCAGGCTAGCAGTCAGCGCGCGCCAGCGGCGCGGAACTGCTATGGTCAATGCCGCATGCCTTAGCCACAGTGCCACCGACAGCGCAAAAAAGGCCAGCGGTAGCACCAGAAAGCGCTCGTGGCCGATGTTTCCGACCATGGCGAGGGGCACGAAGTTAAGAACTGGCAGCAGGCTGACGAATGCGGCAGACAGCAGCAACCGAGGGGCTGCCGCATGCCATGCGGAGAAAACCACCCAGGCTAGGCACATGGCAATGACGATCCAGCCCCATGCTGCCTGCAGTTCGTCCAGCGCCAGAGGGTCGAAGGGGTGCAATGGCCCCATGTCAAGGAATGGAAACGCGACGGTGCGCACATAGAAGTCCAGCGTCAGGCCCACATAGGCACCTCTGCGGGCAACGCTCCCCAGTTGTTCTGCTATTACCGGGTCATAGCTCACCATCTGCGACATGAAGTGTCCACGTAAAGCCACATACCCCAGGCCCGTTACCAAGAGTAGAAGGTACAGGCGCTTGCGTTCCCGCCACGTGTCGCGCAGGTAGGTTGCAAGAGAGGGCATGGGAGCGTGGAGCACCCACTGCCACAGGAATAGCAGCGCGCCGAACGTGGCTGCCATTTCCTTGCTCAGCGCCGCTGCTAAAAACAGCAGGGCACACAACCCGTCGCTCCACCACGTGCCGCGCGCCGATAGAACCAGAGCGCTGAGGCAAAACAGGGCAACCATCAGGTCGAATCGGCCCGAAACCCAGGCAACGGGCTCGACCAGCGCTGGATGCAGGCCGTACAGCAGCATGGCCATGGCAGGCAGCAGCTTGCTGCCCTCGTGGGGCTGTGTCCGGGTAAGCTGCCTCGCCAACAACCCCACCAGCAGGGTATTAGCCAGATGGAGGATCAGGTTGATTAGGTGCGAATACAGCGGGTTGGCATCGAGCAGCCGGGCTTCCGCAATCAGGCTGAGCATGACCAGGGGCCGGAAATAAGTGGTGCCCGCAATCACTGACGCGGTAGCCGCTTGCCAGATATCGCCCGTGCGCAAATCGCTGGCCGTGGTGAAGAACGCTGTGTCATCCCAAACGTAATCTGCTTGGAGCACCGGGAAATACAGCGCGACCACGATGAGCAGCACCATGAACGCCGTGATGTGGAAGCGGTGATTCTTGAAGGAGGGTGCTACCGAAAGCATAGAAGACGATGGAGAGTGCGGGAAAACGTTGGAATCACGACTCACGCACAACAGATTCAAGCAAGGCGTTCGCCCTATGGAAACGTCCTCTATGTATCCTTGTTTGCGCAAGTCCTAGGAATAAAGAAAGCCGCAGTTCCTTCAGGAACTGCGGCTTTGGCGAGCGCGCCTAATACCGGCCTAGACCGGGATCAGCTTAGCTGCGGCATTCGGAAGGACGGTACTTCTGAAGCGTACCGCCGCCCGTGCAACTCCAGGTGATGTTGGTAGAGGTAAGTGTGCCAGCGGTGAGGGCGGCGCCATTGGAGAGGGGTTGCATGACAATGTCGCTGCCACCAGCTTTTGCCGTGTAGGTAGCAGTGATCGCGCCGGTGGTAGCGTCAACGGAAAGGCTGGCCACATTGGCGGTAGCTGTGGGGGCTTCCCAACCCAGGCTCAGGGAGCTTTGGCCGCTGGCGGCATTTTCAGCCACGGTGGTCTTGGCTGCACTGGCGCTGATCAGACCTTCGGATACGCGGGCGCGCACCGTGTAGTCCTGGTAGGCCGGCAGAGCCACAGCAGCCAGAATACCGATGATGGCCACCACGATCATCAGTTCGATCAGGGTGAAACCCTTTTGCATGGAACGCTTCATAAATTTCTCCTCGAGGTAGATTCAACACGACCTGCAGACGGCGCCTGCAGGTTGACGGCATTGCAGCAGTTTCCATGCCAGATGCCAGAAGCCTTTGGAGTGGGGCTTTGTGGTCATCAAAGGTCAGGGTATTGTTGCTTGTGCTGATAAACCCGCTGGAGTGGACATATTTGTCATCCTAAATTGTCCACCAACCCACCCAGGGCGAGGCCCGTCAGTTTTGCATGTTTTTGGGCTTTAGCCCTTATCCAGTAAGCGCAAGCAGCTCTTCTTTTTGAAGATTCAAACCGCCAGCGCCTTGACCCCTTGCAGGTCGATCAGCCGAAACGCCCCCTGTTCCAGCGCGTTGACCTCGCGCATGATGAGCCCGCTTTCCTGGGGCTTGGCGTGGGTGATGTAGATGGGGAAGCTGTGGGCGCCGGGCCGCAGGGCTGCCAGCTCGCGCGCGAGGGTGGCGGGGGACAGGTGCAGGCTTTTGCGGGCCAGCTCCTGTTCGCGGTTGCTGAAGGCGGTTTCGATGAACAGGGCGGCAACGCCGCCTTGCGCCTCGTGCAGTGCGTTCACGCGGTCCCAGAAGCCGGGGAGCTGGCCTTCGGTGTCGCCGCTGTACACCCACCAGCCGCTGGCGCCGCGCGCGGCGTAGCCCACGGCGGGAACGCTGTGGCGGGCGGGCAGGACTTCGAGCATGATGCCCGCCACCGTCAGCACGTCGCCCACGACCAGGGGCTGCAGGCGCAGAAAGGGTGCCTCGGGGGTGGGGATGCGGGTGAAGTCGGGCCAGATGGTGTTGTTGAAGACGTGCTGGCGCAAGGCCTGGAGTGTTTCGGGCAGGGCATGGACTTCGACGGGACAGGTGCGGCGGGACGAGACGGCGTCCAACATCAGCGGCAGGGCTGCGATGTGGTCCAAGTGCGAGTGACTTAGGAGCACGTGGTCGATGGCCTGCATTTCATTGAGCGTGAGGTCTCCCACGCCAGTGCCCGCGTCTACCAGGATGTGCTCGCCCAACAGGAAGGACGTGGTACGGCAGCCTTGGGCTATGGCGCCCGAGCAGCCCAGCACGCGCACTTGCAAAGGGGTGGGGTCGTTATTTGCTGTCAAAGTTGGTGGCGCCGTCCCAGTCGGGATCGTAGGGTAACACCGCTCGGTCTTCCACGCGCTGGGTATACAGGGCATGTAGCGTGGGATTGTGTTCGCGCAGCGCGCATAACAGGGTGCGGCAGTGGGACCAGTTCTGGGCCCGGTAGGCGGTCAGGAATTGTTCCCAGGCGGCCCTTGTTGCCTCGGCCGCATCGCCCCAGGGGGTGTGGATGCCCACGGCCTGCGCCTTGCCCTTGACACGTACACGGTCCAACTCCTGCCAGCCATGCTGCGTGGCCTGTGCACAGGTGCTTTCGCTGGCGATGATTTCCACCCCGTAGGTCTTCGACAAACCCTCCAGCCGCGATCCCAGGTTCACGGCATCACCGATCACGGTGTAGCTGCGGCGAATATCGGAACCCATGTCGCCCACGCACATGGTGCCGGTGTTCAGGCCGATGCCGATGCCGATGCGCGGCAGGCCGCGCGCCGCGTGCTCCTGGTTGATCTGGCGCACGGCCCCGGCCATGCCCAGGGCGGCGTTGGCGGCCAGGTGGGCGTGTTCGGGCGTGGGCACGGGGGCGCCCCAGAAAGCCATCACGCAGTCGCCCATGTACTTGTCGATGGTGCCGCGCTGGGTGCGGATGATCTGGGTGAGGCGGCTGAATACGTCGTTGAGCAAGGCCTGCAGCTGCAACGGTTCCATGGTTTCGGACATGGCCGTGAAGCCGCGCATGTCGCAGAACATGACGGTCAGCTCCTGGTTGCTGGCCTGCATGCTGTAGTTCTCGGGCTGTTTGACCATCTCGTCCACCAGCTCCGGCGGTACGTAGGTGCCGAACAGTGCGGCCAGTTCGCGCTTGGAGCGACTTTCCACGAAATAGCCGTAGACCATGTTGAGCGCGAACGCGAGCAGCGCCATGACCACCGCCGTGGCGAGCGGAAGCGCCAGGCCTTGGGCAAGGTAGAGCCACAGGTTGATGCCGGTCAGGGCCGCGATGACACCCAGGCTGAGCAGCACGGCTGCCGTTGCGGACAGGGCGGGAAGGGTCAGGGCCAGTAGGAGGCCTGCAATCAGCAGTTGTGCCGCATCGAAGCCCACGGCGTAGTCCGGCCGGACGATGCTTTTGCCGTCGAGGAAAGCGGACAACACATTGGCATGCGTCTCCACGCCTGGATAGGTCCGGCCCACGGGGGTGACACGCAGGTCCAGTAGGCCTGGCGCGGTGGAGCCCACCAGAATCAGCTGGCCGTTCAGGCTGTTGGGTGGGAGTTTGCCCTCCAGGACATCCGATGCGGAGATGTAGCGAAAAGAGCCGCCGCTGGTATCGCCGGGGCCTCGGAAGGGGATGAGCGTCGCTATCCGGTCGTCCACGGGAATCACCAGCTCGCGCCCGTCCTGGCGCAATACGATGCTGTCGAGAATGTCATAGGGTCCCTCGGCCATGGGGCTGGTGAAGCCCGGGTGGACCTCCGGCAAATCGAGTACGGCGCGAAACATCGCCAGGGCCAGGGATTCGTAATACTTGCCCTGGTACTCCGCCAGCAGGGGCAGGGAGCGGACGACGCCGTCCTCGTCCGTGATGGAGTTGAAGAAACCGGCCACGGGGACGGCGTGGGCCAGCTCTTCGATGTTGCTGCCGTACCCGCCCCAGGATGTGGCCCGAATGGGCAGGCCGCGCAGGCGCTCGGCGGGCAGCGCGGGGGCTGGCAGCACGCCCTTGGTTCTTCCGTCCCGGTCGCTGGTGAGGTAGTAGCCCAGGACGACAGGACGTCCCTGCAAGGCCTGCGCGAAGCGCGCGTCATAGTCCAGGGAGGGCGCCAGGCGCGCCAACTGTTCCTTGAAGCCCGCCTGGTCTTTCAGGGGGCCCTGCGCCAGCTGCTGCAGGTTGGCGAGGCCGGAGCTTCCGTCCGATTCCGCAAAGAGGACGTCGAACCCGACGACCGCCACCTGCTGGCGGTCGAACAGCTCACGGGCCAGTGCCGCGAGCTTGTCCCGCCCCCAAGGCCAGTGGCCCACGCGGTCCAGGCTTTTTTCGTCAATGTCGACGATGACGATGCGCTCGTCGAGCGTTCGCGGCATGGTGGCGCGCAGCCGCGTGTCGTAGATGAGGTTGTCCAGCCGCTCCAGCACCTGCAGATGGAGCACATCGGAGATGTGCAGCAGTGCGAAGACCAGGGGAATGAGCGTGACGGCCGTACGCCGCCAGCGCCGCCGGACGATCTGCGCTATCTGCTTCCACATGGTTTCCGGCAGCCGGGACGGAATGCTGCGCCGGCCAGCGGGTCAGCTCTGCTCGAACTGCATCTCGGTGCCGGCCAGTGCGAGCCGGTCGCCGTGCTTGAGCGGCACGGGCGACATGCCGATGGCCGCGCCGTTGAGCAGCGGCATCTCCGGCCCTTCCACGTGGGCCAGCACAAAGCCGTGGGGGCGCCGCGTGATGGATGCCACGGCAATGCCGGGCTTGCCGATGGTGGTCACCACCTTCTGCAGCGACACTTCACGTCCCGCCGCAGCGCCCGAGGTGACCCGGATGACCCCGGAGACCGGCGCCGGGGCGGGTGCGCCGCCCAGCGGCGCGGGGCGCGATGCCGAACCGAGCGGCGGCGGCACCATGCCTGGCTTGAAGATCATGGTCTTCTCGAAATTCTGGCCTTCGGCTTCGTGCAGGAAGCGGATCTTGTACTTGCCCACCTCGACCGTGTCTCCGTTACGCAGTTCCTGCCGCTTCACGGCCTTGGCGTTCACGTAGGTGCCGTTGGTGCTGCCCAGGTCTTCGATCTCCACATCCTGCCCCTGCATGTGGATCACCGCGTGTTCGCCACTGACCGCGAGGTTGTCGATCACGATGTCGTTGTAGGGGCGGCGGCCGAGCGTGGTCCGCTCCTTGGTCAATTGCACTTCCTTGATGACGACCCCGTCGATTGAAACGATCATTCTGGGCATGATCCACTCCTGATGTGATGAGTAATTGTTGTGGCTGGGGCCGTTCAGGTGGCACCGAGCAATCGGGACATGAGGCCGCGCTTCTTGCCTGCAGCGGCAGCCTGCACCAGCAGCACGCTCACGTTATCACGGCCGCCGTTGGCGTTGGCGGTATCGATGAGCAGCGTGGCTTTTTCCTCCAGCGAAAGCTGGGCGCGCACCAGTTCCGCGAGGTCGGCGTCCGGCACCATGTCCGTCAGCCCGTCCGAGCACATGACGAACAGGTCGCCCGGCGCCACCTGGAATTCATTGACCTCCATCATCACGTTGGGCTCGACGCCCAAGGCGCGCGTGACCAGGTTGCGGTTGGTCGAGAGGGCCGCCTGCTGCGCCGTCAGCAGGCCGGCATCGACCTGTTCCTGCAGCCAGGAGTGGTCGCGCGTGATCTGCTGCATGGCGCCGTCGCGCAGGCGGTAGCAGCGGGAGTCTCCGATATGGCCCAGGATGAGCCGGCTGCCGTGGAAGACGCCCACGACCAGCGTGGTGCCCATGCCGGCGTACTGGGGATTGGAGAGCGATGCGCCCAGGATGGCGTGGTTGGCGTTCTCGACGCAGATCTCCAGGGCCCGCCGGACGTCGGTGGACTGCGGCGCGGCCCCGGCCTGCGCCAGCCAGCGGGCCATCTCGGTGCGGATGAAGGTCGTGGCCATGCCGCTGGCCACCTCGCCCGCGTTGTAGCCGCCCATGCCGTCGGCGAGGATGGCGACTTGTGCATCCCGATCGACTGCCACCGCATCTTCGTTGTTGGCGCGCACGCGGCCTTTGTCGGTCCGCGCGAAAAATTCGTAGGTCATGGATGTGAGCGCGAGCGTCATCGGGCGCCTGGTACCGGCGGGGATGCCGCGCCCCGCCCTGCGGGTGGCTCCATCACGGTTTGCTGAAAATCCGCCATCTCATGCCCTGTTGCATCGCGGTCCGCATCATAGACCACCGCCACAGGCTCCGGCGCACCCGCCTGCGCGGCGCCCGCAGCCCCTGCCTGCCGCAGCTCGGCGGCCAGCTGCCGGCCCGTCTGGTACCGGGCTTCCGGGCGCTTCTGGAGGGCTTGGGCCACGACGCGGGCCACGGCGGGCGGCAGCTCCGGCCGCAGCTGGCGCACGTCGGGCGCGTCCACGCTGGCGATCTTGTGCATGAGCTCGGTCATGGACTCGCCGCGCAGGGGCAGGGACCCGGTCAGCAGCTGGAACAGCGTGACGCCCAGCGAATACAGGTCCGACCTGCCGTCCACCTTCTTGCCGGCCAGCTGCTCTGGCGACATGAAGCTCGGCGTGCCCAGCACCAGCCCCGTGCGCGTCTTGCTGGAGTCCGTGATGCGCGCGATGCCGAAGTCCGTGACCTTGACCGCGTCCGTGGCGCTGTCGTACATGATGTTGGCGGGCTTGATGTCGCGGTGCACCACGTTGTGCGCATGGGCGTAGTCCAGCGCATCGGCGACGCGCGCCGTGATAGACAGCACGGTGGCCACCGGCAGAAGCTGGTCGGCGCGGCAGGCCGGCGCCAGGTCCGTGCCCTTGAGGAATTCCATCGCGATGTAGGCCAGGTCGTGCTCCTCGCCGGCATCGAAGATCGTCACGATGCAGGGGTGCTGCAAACGCCCCGCGGTTTCCGCCTCGCGGAAGAACCGGGCCCGGGCGTCGATGAGTGCGTCGCCCTCGAACTCCTCGCTCAGGGCCAGGGTCTTGATGGCGACCACGCGGCCGATCTTGGGGTCCCGCCCCAGGTAGACCACGCCCATCGCGCCCTTGCCGATTTCCTTTTCTATCTGGTAGCGGCCCAGCATCGGAATGCCGACGGCCGCATCGCCCGGCAGGCGCGGGGCGGCGCCGGACGGAACGGAGTGGGATGGCGCGCGGGACGGCGTCTCCGGGCCCTGCAGCAGGGCCCGCACCCGCTTGTAGCGCGTGCGCACGTCCTTGTAGTTGCGGTTGTATTGCAGGATGTGCTTGTAGGCCGCCTTGGCTTTGGCGAGGTTGCGCTGGCGCTCGAAATCCTGTGCGAGGTGGTACAGGTTGTCCATCAAGGCGTCGCTGGGCGGCACCTTGCGCAGGCGCTCGAAGGCCATGTCGAACTGGCCCTGCCCTTGCAAAGCCAGGCCCATCATGCGGTCGGCTTCCGCCGCTTCGGCGGAGACGGAGGTCGATGATGGCGTGCGGCGCACGGAGCGCAGCACGGTGAAGGCCGCCACGCCGGTGAGCAAGGCCAGGGCGCTCGCCGCCAAGGGCACCCACAGCCCGGCATAGCGCAGCAGGCCCCATTCCGTGCCCGCCAGCACCAGCAGCAACGCCAGGCCGGCCACCCATCCACCCGGGCGCGAAAGCCTGGGAAGCATTCCGGCCACGAAGGCCAGCGCGCCCAACACGGCAGCCCAGGACGCCGCCGTGGCCCAGGAAGGCCGCTGAACACCCAGGTTCTGCCGGATGGACGACAGGGCGTGTGCCAGCAGCTCGACGGGGTACATCGCCCGGTCGCCGGACGAAGAAGCCCAGGGTGTGGCCAGCGCATCGCTGGTCTCGCCCACCAGCACGATCTTGTCCTTGAAGCCCTGGAGCGGCACCTTGCCGGCCAGGACGCTGGCGAACGACACCGTTGGAAAGGGCGGGGCATCCTCCTGCGCCGCATGAAAGCGCGGCCGCAGCACGGCGGCCGCGTCGGTGACGATGGTCCGCCCCGCCAGCTGCAGGCCGGGCGGGCTGCCCTGGACTTGCGCTTCGGCGGGGCCCAGGTGCAGGCTGTGCCTGGCCGCCAGGAGGGCCAGCGAGGGGATGGCGACGTTGTCGTACCGCAGCAGCAGCGGCAGCTGGCGCACATGGCCGTCGTCATCCGCTTCGGCGAAAAGGTGTCCGACCCCCGCCGCAGCCGCGCCGAGCGCCGCGATGGGGTGCTGCGCCGACCGGGCGGGAAGGGCGAACGCCCCCGGGTCCGGCAGCGCGCTGCGGTGCTCGTGCGGGGGCAGCGGCCTGGGCGTTCCCGTCAGGGCATAGCGCGACACCAGGAACACATTGCCGGCGCGCTGGATGCTGGCCGCCAGGCGCGCGTCCGTGTCGAGCGTCTTTTCGGCCTCGGTCGCCACGCGGTCCAGTTCGGCGGCCAGCGGAGAGCTGTCGCCCGCGCGCGTCAGCGCATCCCGCATCTGGCGGATGGTGGCGAGGCCCCGGTCGGACTGTGGCTCGGCGAAGAGCGGGGTCAGGACGATGGTCTTGGCGCCTGCCGCGGAGAGCTGGTCGATCAGCCGGGCAACGACGTCGCGGGACCCGGGCCCGCTTCCCAGCGTGCCCAGGCTGGCATCGTCGATGCCGATGATGGTGATTTCGGACAGCGGCGGGGGGGTGGGGATGGTGGTCGCCGCGTCATACAGGCGGTGTTCCAGCCAGGAGACTGCGCCAGCCGCCACGGCCAGCGCCACGACCACTGCGGCAGCCAGTGCGCCCCAGAGTCCGTCGGCATGTCGCATGCCAAGCCGCCGTCCCGAGGTTTTTCGTCCCACTTGCTGTTGTTCCCGCTCTGATATGAGAAGGCTATGAAGCAATATCCGAGCCCAGGGGCCGGATGCAGCTTGGCGTGGTGCTGCGTGCCGTTCTTGTCGCGCCCGGCAACCTGCGCTGATGGCAGGCTGCCATTTTTGTCAGGCCGAGGCGTCCCGCCGGGCCCGGCCGGGCCAGAACTTGCCCGCGCCGACGACCAGGGCCGCGCCCAGCGCCGCCGCCACGTAGTGGAGCGAAGGATGGGCCAACACATAGCCGTGCAGGACCGCATCGTTGGCGATGGTCTCGCCGCCCACCCAGCCGATCAGGGCGGCGCCCAGCAGCACGATGACCGGGAAGCGCTCCATCAGCTTGATCATCAGCGTGCTGCCGAAGATCACCAGCGGAATGCTGATCGCCAGGCCCAGCACCAGCAGCACCACGTTGCCCTGCGCGGCGGCGGCCACGGCGATCACGTTGTCCAGGCTCATGACCAGGTCGGCGATCAGGATCGTGCGCACCGCGGCCATCAGGCTACCGTAGGTCTTCGACTCGCCCTCTTCCTCTTCTTCGTCGCTGAGCAGCTGGAAGCCGATCCACAGCAGCAGGCAGCCCCCCACGATCTGCAGGAACGACAGCTCCAGCAGCTTCGCGGCGACCACGGTCAGCAAGATGCGCAGCACCACGGCCGCGCCGGAGCCCCAGAAGACGGCTTTCTTCTGCTGGTGTGCGGGAAGGGAACGGGCCGCGAGGGCGATGACCACGGCGTTGTCGCCGGAGAGAATGATGTTGATCCAGACGATCTTCATCAGGCCGATCCAGAAATCGGCGCTTTGCACGAACTCCATACTGAACTCCACTGTTATGAATGCAAGAAGCGCCCGGAACGGGGTTCCGAGCGCTTCTCTTTTTATTGGAGCGGCCAGTCTACCGGGCCGTGCGGCCCGGGGCGTCCGTAATTGTGCTTACTTTTATTTGAGCTGGGCCTTGAGCAGCTTGCCCAGTTCCGACGGGTTGCGCGTGATCACGAAGCCCGACTCTTCCATGATGGCCAGCTTGGCATCGGCCGTGTCGGCGCCGCCGGAGATCAGCGCGCCCGCGTGGCCCATGCGCTTGCCGGGGGGCGCGGTCACGCCCGCGATGAAGCCGACGATGGGCTTCTTCATGTTGGCCTTGCACCAGCGGGCTGCGTCGGCTTCATCAGGGCCGCCGATCTCGCCGATCATGATCACGGCGTCGGTGTCGGGGTCGTCGTTGAAGGCCTTCATCACGTCAATGTGCTTCAAGCCGTTGATCGGGTCGCCGCCGATGCCCACGGCCGTCGATTGGCCCAGGCCCACTTCGGTCAGCATGGCCACGGCTTCGTACGTCAGCGTGCCGGAGCGGGACACGACGCCGATGCGGCCCTTGCGGTGGATGTGGCCGGGCATGATGCCGATCTTGATCTCGTCGGGCGTGATCAGGCCGGGGCAGTTGGGGCCCAGCAGCAGGGTCTTCTTGCCGCCGGCGGCTTCCTTGGCCTTCATCTTGTTGCGCACTTCGAGCATGTCGCGCACGGGGATGCCTTCGGTGATGCAGATGGCCATGTCCAGGT
>Ga0222423_1001300_pt1 | contig 11650 bp, 6 predicted proteins | sample 3A0metagenome_FD_182472 | JGI IMG/M metagenome (GOLD analysis project Ga0222423, IMG submission 182472) | Enriched microbial communities from leaf-cutter ant dump, University of Wisconsin, Madison, United States - 3A0 (version 2) | ecosystem: Environmental > Terrestrial > Nest > Insects nest >...
CCGCGCCGGTTCCTTGGCCAGCGCCTTGTCGAGGATGCGCGCGAGGTCGCCGTGGGTTTGCGCGCGGTAAGTGCGCAGCGTGCTCGCGCGTGCGTCGAGGCGCGCTTGCATGTCGCCATCGCGCGCGATCGCGCCGGCGAGCGGCAGTGGCGGCGAATCACGCACGACGCGCCCGGCGGCGACGAGGTCGTGGCGGTCGAGCGCGTAGGGCAGTGCGCCCGCGATCAATTCGTAGAGGATCACGCCGAGCGCGTAGACGTCGGTGGCGACGCCCGCCCAGCCGTTATCGACGCCGCTGCCGCCGAACTGCTCCGGCGCGGCGTATTCGGGCGTGAACGCATAGCGTCCCGCGATCGTCGCGCTGCCCTCGTCCTCGCCTTCGAGCAGGCGCGCGATGCCGAAATCGAGCAGGCGCACGTGGCCGTCGGCGTCGACGAGGATGTTGGCGGGCTTGAGGTCGCGATGCACGACGAGCTGCGCATGCGCGTGCTGGACCGCGGCGCAGACTTCGAGGAACAGGCGCCCGCGCTCGTGCAGGCCGAGCCGGCGTTCGTCGCACCAGCGCGTGAGCGTTGCGCCGCGCACGTATTCGAGGGCGAACCACGGCCGTCCGTCGGGGGCGACGCCGCCGTCGATGAAGCGGGCGAGGTTGGGGTGGTCGAGTCGCGCGAGGATGCGGCGCTCGCGCAGGAAGCGCGCGTGCACATCGTCGAAATCGAAGCCGCTGCGCACGAGTTTGATGGCGACTTCCTGCGCGAAGTCGGCGCCTTCGCGCGTGCCGCGGTAGACCACGCCCATGCCGCCGCGGCCGATGCGTTCGACGAGGCGGAACGGGCCGAGGCGCGTGTCGATCAGGTGGTCGGTTCCGTCGCGCCGGAATCGGGTTGCGTCATCGGTGGGCGCGGCGCCGGCTGCGCGCATCGATGCGTCGGTGTCTTCGTGTTCGCGCTGTTCGATGCTGGCGAGAGCGGCTTGCGCGTCGCGGCGCAGCGCCGCGTCGCCGCCGCACCGCGCGTCGAGGAGCGCTGCACGCGCTTCGGCGTCGACGTCCTGCGCGGCGCGCACGATGCGCCACAGGGACTTCTCGCGTTCGTCCATGCGGGTTCCTTCGGCGCGGTTATGCCGGCGTGTCCAGCCGCGTGCGCAGCCATTGGCGCGCGGTGATCCAGTCGCGGTAGGCGGTGCGTTCGGTGACGCCGAGCACGGCGGCGATTTCGGCGACTTCCAGGCCGACGAACCAGCGCAGCTCCACGCCCTTGGCCATGCGCTCGTCCACTTCGGCGAGTTCGTCGAGCGCGCGATCGAGCGCTTGCACATCGACGCCTTCGGGCATGGGAACCTCAAGCGCCGCCTCGAAATCGGCGCGGCTCCAGCCGCCGCCGTGCTTGTCGGTGGCGGCGCGACGGGCGCGATCGACGAGCGCCTGGCGCATCATGCGCGATGCCGCATTGAGCAGGTGCGCGGTGTCGTTGAACGCCGACGGCGGCTTGCCGAGCAGGCGCAGCAGCACGTCGTTGACGAGCGCGGTGGTCTGCAAGGTGGCGTGGCCCGGATGCGTGCGCAGGAGGCCCGCGGCGAGGCGACGCAGGTCGGCGTAGACCTGCGGCAGCAACCGATCGAGCGCGTCGGGATCGCCTTCTTTCCAGCGGTGCAGCAGCTGGGTGACGCTGTCGTTCGCCGTCTCGTCCATGTGCCGGAAAATACTCCGCGGGCGATCCGCTCGCCAAGGCCGCGCCGATCCCGTCCTGGCAACCTGCGCGGCCGCCCACGCTTCGTTCGCCGGGCGGATCGCGCGATCCGCCCGGCGTTGCTCGCATCAGTCGAAGCCATTGCTGAAGATGACGTCGTCGCTGGTCAGGCCGGTCATGATCTGCGTGCGCGCTGTCGGCTCGGTGACGGCGGTGTCGATCGCGGCGCCGACGGCGATCACGTCCTTCGCGTTGCGCGCGACGAGACTGTTGAACCAGCCCTCGCTGTAGCCGGACGGGAAGGTGGTGAATTGTTCCATTTCGCCGCTGTCGCCCTGGATGCGCAGCAGCAGGCTGGAGTAGTAGCGGTTGTTGTCGCCGATCAGGAGGCCGTTGCCGTAGCGATTGCCGACGACGACCACGTCGCCGCCGACGTTGGCCAGATCCATGCCCGAATGCATGGCCGAGCGGGTGAGGAACAGGCAGCCCTCGCCCTGGTTGCTGCCATTGACCTGGCCGCAGCCGCCGTAGACCGCGCGACCGCCGCCGCGTCCGTGTTCGCCGGCCGCGCCCGTGGTGCTGCCGAAATCGGGATGGTTGACGCGGTCGAGCAGTTCCCACACGCCAATGCCGGCATCGACCGAGCGCGCGACCGATGCCAGCACCTGCACGCCTTCGTGCGGTTGGGTGAGCGTGCCCCAGCCGTTGGTGGTCAGCGCGACGGCTCGATCGGTTTTTGCGCTGCCGGTCTCGTCGAAGGGGCGGCAGAGCAGGCCATTGGTGCCGAAGGTCGTGTCGGTTTCGGTGTCGGATTTGACCGCCAGCAGGCAGGGGTCGTAATCGTGGTTGCTGGTATCGGCCACCCATTTCTTGGTGAACAGCACGTAATAGGACTTGGTGCCATTGATCGGCAGCAGGGCACCGGCGCGGCGGAAGGCTACGTCTGCCGGGCTGGCGCGGTCGTAGCCGCCCGGCGTGGGGAAATCGCCGTAGACGAAGTTTTCGAGGCCGCCGCTGCTGTTGATGTCGCCCACCCACGTCCAGAAGCCGCCGCTGTCGCCCAGTGCGTGGCGGCCGAGCACCACGAAGCGACCGGCGTAGATGTCCATCGCGACGCCATCGCTGACGGCGGCGTCCTGGTAGCCGGCGAACCACCAGCCGCAACCCGAGCCATCGGCGTTGAAGCAGACGATGACCGGGCCGTAGGTGTTGATGTCGTTCAGATGCCCGGTGTAGAGCACGTAGATCCGGTTGTTGCTGACTTTCATGTCCTTCACGCTGTACACCGTCGGCAGCGTGGTGTTGGTGTTGGGGTAGACGATGTATTGGTTGCTGTAAATGCCGAATTGGGAATCCACGCCCGACCACGCCACGCGGCTGCCGTTGGCGGCGCGCTTGGTCAGGCCGAAGTCGAGCGGGCCGGTCGAACTGAAACGCATCGAGCCGAGCACGATCGTCTCGCCGGTGGACAGCATCGCCGCCTTGATGCCTTGGTAGGCGCCGCTGTCGGAGCTGGCGTAGCGGTCGCCGGCGAGGCCGCCGTTGCCCCACGTTGTGTTGAGCTGGAAATCGCCAACGGCGTCCACGACGTTCGGCTCGCTCTGGATTTCCGCCCGGTACGCGGCGAGCGCGAGCGGGTCGTCCGGGCTGAAACCGAGTGCGGCGATCGCTTCGCGCCCGGCGCGGATGGCAGCGGCTCCATCGCGCGCATCCATGACTTGCGCCGGACGGGCGTCGGCTGTGATGACAGCTTCTGTGGCGAGGCCGGTCGTCGCCGCGCTCAGCGGCATGACGGCGGCAAAGAGGCGCCACGCCGAGCGAATGGATGGACGACCGGGCAACGGGCTTTGTGGGTACGAGCGATCTTCCGGGTGGAAGGTGGACATGAGGTTCTCTCCCTTGCGAGCGGGACGAATGCGGTCCCGCTCCCCATCACGAGTTTTGGCGTCGCGGCCTGACATGCGCCGGCGCGGTGCGGGAGAGGAGGGCGCGGGGCGGAGATTGCCGGCGAGTGTGGTGGCGTGTCCCGGAAATTGCGGGTGCCTGCGCCGCGTGTGTGCACTGGACGGTGGAGCGGGTTTACGAGAACCGACTCGCGCGGCTGCCCATGCACAGGCGCATCGGCGGGCGGCTCATTTGCCTTCCGCTTCCTTCCGCATCGATTCCAGCAAGCGCACATGGACTTCGCCGGACTTGCCGGTGGCGCGGTACAGGGCGCTGGCTTGTTCGATATCGGCCAACGCTTCCGCGTTCCGGCCTTTCGCCAGATTGAGCGTGGCGCGTGCGCGGCGGGTCATGGCGAGCAAGGCCTTGTTGGACGCATAGTCGGCATCGGTGATCGCGACCGCCGCCTGGACCAGGGGCTCGGCGTCGCCGGTGCGACCGCTGCGCGCGTACAGTTCCGCCATCGATACGCGGGTAATGATCGTGAGCGGGCTGCGCTCGCCGTTCTGTTCGACGGAGATGCGCAGCGCGTCTTCGAGCACGGGCAAGGCTTCGTCGTACCGGTTGAGCCGCGACAGCGCGATGCCCAAGTTGTTCAGCGCGGCGGCGAGCTTGGAGGTTTCGCCATACAGCCCGCGCGTCATTTCGGCGACGTGACGGAAGTCGGGCAGGGCGTGCTCGACGTCGCCCATCATCATGGCCGCGTTGCCGCGACTGTTGAGCGCGGCCGTGCCGCCATCGCTGTCGGCCTGGTTCAGGTGCTGGAACACCGCGTAGCTTTCGTTCGCGGCCGCGGCCGCTTCTTCGTAGTAGCCGCTCTGGGTCAGCGCGCTGGAAAGCGTGTTGAGCAGGCTGCCGGTCTCGAAATCGTCGGCCTCGATGATGCCGCGGCGCTCGGCGATGGCGTTGCGCAGGGTCGCGAGCGCCAGATCGAGCTGGCCTTCGGCGCGTTCGATCTTGGCCTGCGCGGCGCGGCTTTCGTTGAGGATCGCACGCGAGGCGGGGCGGCCGGTCCACCAGGACTGGGCTTGCCCGAGCAGCTCGCGCGCCCGTGCGGTCTCGCCGCGCATGATCGCGACTTGCGAGAGGTTGTAGCGCGCATTGGCCTGCACGTCGGGATTGGATTCGATGCCCGGCCATTGCAGCAGGTGTTCGAGCAGCGGCCGGGCGCCCTCGATGTCGCCGAGCTGCAGGAACAGGTCGCTCAGCATGAGCGCGGTGGTCTGGCCGGTGGCCGGATCGTTGTGGAACTCCTCGAACACCTTGGCGGCGCTTTTCTTGAACACTTCGCGCACGTTGGTCCGGGTCGTCTCGTTCTGCACCGCCGCGTCGCGCGACATCAGCATCAGGTAGGTGCGCACCGCATCGGAGCGGCGTGCGGCGGACAGCGCGGCGTCGCGCTGGACCTGCGCTTCGCGCATCTGCCAGATCGTCGCGGCCATGCCGGCGACGACGGCCAGCAGCGACAGTGCGGCGAGCGCGACCGCGACGCGATTGCGCGCGACGAACTTGCGCAGGCGGTAGCCGAACGCGTTGCCGGACACGCGCACCGGCGCACCCGCCAGCCAGCGCGCGAGATCGTCGGCGAACGCGGCGACGCTGGCGTAGCGACGCTGAGGTTCCTTCGCCAGCGCCTTGTCGAGGATGCGCGCGAGATCGCCGCGCACGTCGCTTCGATAGGCGCGCAGGCTGGTCGATCGCGCGGTGAGCCGCGTCGCGGTCGCGTCGCTGCCGCCACGCGCGATGGCCTGCGGCAACGGCGCCGGCGGCAGGGTGCGGATCGTGCGCTCGGCCGCGCTCAGGTCGTTGCGCGAGACTTCGAGGGGCAGTACGCCGGAAACGAGTTCGTACAGCACCGCGCCGAGCGCATAGACATCGGTGGCGACACCGGCCGGCTCGCTGCCGAATTGTTCCGGTGCGGCGTATTCCGGGGTCAGGGCGTAGCGCGCGCCGATCGTGGTCGGTTGCGCGGCATCCCCGTCGCCGTCGCCGCCGAGCAGGCGCGCGATACCGAAGTCGAGCAGGCGTACGTGGCCGGCCTCGTCGACGAGGATGTTGGCCGGCTTGAGGTCGCGATGCACGACGAGCTGCTCATGCGCGTACTCCACGGCGGAACAGACGTCGAGGAACAGGCGCAGGCGTGCGTGCACGTCGAGGCGATTTTCGTCGCACCAGCGCGTGACCGGTTCGCCGCGCACGAACTCGAGGGCGAACCACGGCCGCCCGTCCGGCGCGACGCCGCCGTCGATGAAGCGGGCGAGGTTGGGATGGTCGAGGCGCGCGAGGATGCGTCGCTCGCGCAAAAAGCGCGCGCGCACGTCGTCGAAATCGAAGCCCCGGCGGATGAACTTGAGGGCGACGTCCTGCGCGAAGTCGGCGCCTTCGCGCGTGCCGCGATAGACCACGCCCATGCCGCCGCGGCCGATGCGTTCGATGATGCGGAACGGGCCGAGTCGCGTATCGAGCAGCGGATCGGTGTCGTTGCGCGGCGCCGTCGTCGTCTCTTCCGGATCGCCGATGTCGGCGAGCAGCGAATCGACCATGCCGTGCAGCGTGTCGTCGTCGGTGCAGCGCGCGGTGACGAACGCGGCGCGGTCCGGGAGCGGCGTGTCGAGCGCATCGCGGGCAATGGCGAGCGCGCGCAGGAGCAGGTCGTTGTCGGTCATGCTGGTCCGCCCAGTGTCGATCAGGCCGGCAGGTCGATGCGCCGGCGCAGCCACTCGCGCGCGGCGACCCAGTCGCGGCGCGCGGTGCGCTCGTTGACGCCGAGCGCGCTGGCGACTTCCTCGACGTCGAGGCCGATGAAACAGCGCAGTTCAACGACGCGCGCCATGCGCTCGTGCACGGCTTCGAGTTCGCCAAGTGCTTCGTCGAGCGCGAGCAAGTCGGTGCGTTCGGGGATCGGCAGGTCGAGCGCGCTGGCGAAGTCGTCGCGCAGCCAGCCGCCGCCGTGCTTGTCGCTGCCCGATTTGCGCGCGCGGTCGATCAGGACCTGGCGCATCATCCGCGCGGCGGCATTGAGCAGGTGTCCGGTGTTCTCGAATGCGGAGGGCGGCTTGCCGAGCAGGCGCAGCAACACGTCGTGGACGAGTGCGGTGGTCTGCAGCGTGGCGTGGCCGGGCGTGGCGTGCAGCGCATTCGAGGCGATGCGGCGCAGGTCGGCGTAGACGGCCGGCAGCAGGCGGTCGAACGCGTCGGCGTCGCCGTCGCGCCAGCGTTGCAGCAGAAGCGTGACGTCGTCCGCCGGTGCTTGCGTCATGCGTGGAAGGTAGCGCCATGTCGCGCTGTCTGCCAAGCCGTTGCAGCCGTGCTGGTGCGCGCTGCGGCGGCGCGATGGCTCGCGCCGCCGCAAGGTCGCGGGACATGGGCAGTCGCGCACGCGCGGGCTCAGTCGAAGCCGTCGGCGAAGATCAGGTCGGCGCCGAGACCCAGCGTGACCACCGCCTTCTTGCCGCGCAGGCTGGCAGGCACGTCGCTGTCGTCGCGGAAGCGGTCGTCACCCGTGGCGACGAACTTGCCGTTGCCGGTACCGACGATGCCGAACAGGCCCGTGTGCTTGTCGCGCGGGCTGCCGATCTGGAACGGATAGGCGGTCAGCGGCGCGGTCACGGTGAGATCGTCGACGAGCGCGAATTCACCATCGACCCGGTCCTCGCCGAGCGGCAGGATCGAGGGCGCGACGCGCATGCCGGCGATGGCGAGCTTGCCGTCCTGCATGGCCACGCCGTTGCCGATGTCACGCGCCGGTTTCAGCGCCGCGCACAGCGCGGCGGATGCGGCCGAGCCGCCGAAGAGGGTGGCCTGCGCCGTGGCGCCATTGTCGCTGGTGGACTGGCGCAGCACGCTGATGCCGGATGCGCATTCGCGGCTCGAATTGGCGGCGACATAAACGGTGTGGATGCGCGGACTGCCGGAAATGCCCAGGCCGGTGGACTTCACCGCGATGCCGAATGGCGTGTCGTTTTTGTTGCCGCGATCGCCGGGCAGGTTCCACCAGCCGCCCGCCCAGTTGGACAGGGCGGTGCCGCTCGGATTGATGCCGAGCACGACGATGTCGTCGCCCGTGGTGTTGGCATTGGGCGCGGGCTTGTTCAGCGCGACGAAAATGACCGGCGACAGGCCGATGAGGGCCGGGTAGCCGAGCGCGATGCCCTTGGGCTGGCAGTTTTCGTTGGCGCCGGCGCAGGCGCCGTAGGCGAGCGTGATCTCGCTCTGGCCGTCGACCGAGGCGAGATGGCCGGTATTGCCGAGGGTGTAGTGGCTGTAGAGCGGGCGCGGCGTGGTGTTGCCGGATGCCGGAATCCGGGTACCGACCACGACTACGTGGCGGATTCCATCGCTGGTCTTGTAGACCTCCATGCCGCCGACGTATTCGGCATCGGTGCGGGAGAAGATCGCCGCTCGCTCGACGAATGCGCCATCGCTGCGGAAGACCACGACGGCGGTGTCCACGTCGGTGGCGGTCCAGTTGCGGTTGATCGAGACGAGGATGAAATCGTCGATGACCTTGATGTCCTGGATCCAGCTCGTGTCGGCGCTGTCGAGCTTCGGATAGACCACGTACTGGTTGCTGGCCGAGCCGTACGCGCCGGCGCCGGGCCAGGTCAGGCGCATGGTTCCAGCGGCGTTGTAGCGCACCAGGCCGAGGTTGTAGTACGCGTTGGTCTGGTTGCCGTTGGGGTTCTTCACCAACGCGGCGACGACGATGTCGCCGTTGGCCAGGCGCGCCACCTTCTTGCCGGCGAAGTCGTTGTTCGGACCGTTCTGGTTGGCCGAGAAGGCGTCCTCGAAATAGCGGCCGTGGTTGAACGACGGATCGGGCACGTAGCCGCTCGCGTCGAACGGCTGATACGGCTCAGGCTGCCCGGCCTCCTCGCGCCAGGCCGCGATGCTGACCGGATCGTCGGCGCTGAAGCCGAGCGCCTGGATGGCTGCGCGCTCCTCGTCGCTGGCCGCGCTGGCGGACAGCGGTTGCGCGAACGGAGTCGCGTCTTCCGCGATCGCGGCGTGGCCGCCGAATGTGGCGAGACAGGCCAGGGCGGTGGCTCGACCGATGCGTGCGAATAACGAGGTCGCGCGCGCGGCCGGGCAAGACACCGGTTCGTGCTGAGTCAGGGGTTTCATTTCGTCGTTCTCCCTCGGTAAGGCCGGACTGCGTGGCCGGCTGCGCGAGGGGTACGGCAAAGCGGGAAGGAAACGGACATGGCCGGCGCGAATGACCTTGCGCCGCGATGCGCACCACGCCCGCGCCTGCACGGACGGCGTTTGCTACGCTTGGCGGATTGCCCGGCTGCCCCGCGAATGAGCCTGTCCCATCTGACCGCCGATCGATCCCGCGTTTCCGCCCGCGCGGCGCTTGCGTGTTGCGCCGTGTTCGCGGCGCTCGCGCTGTGGCTGCTGGCGCGCATGGCGTGGACGCTGTGGCCGCATGGCGACGCGGCGCCGTCCGCACAGGCGCCGGTCAACGTCCCCGCACCCGCGGCGCCGCTGTCGGTGGCGCGTTTCCACTTGTTCGGGCAGGCGCCGCCGCGCCCCGGCAGCGGTGCGCCGGGAGCGCCCGCGTCGACGACGGGCCTGATCCTGCGCGGCACGCTGGCCGAGCGCGATGCCAGGTCTGGCGTCGCCGTCATCGACGGCGCGGGCGACGGCGAGCGCGCGTTCCGCGTCGGCGACGAGGTGCTTGGCGGCGTCAAACTCGCCGAGGTCTACGCCGACCACGTCGTGCTCTCGCGCGGCGGCGCGCAAGAAACGCTGCGCCTGACCCGCGACACCAATCTCGATCCGGGCAATGTCGTGCGGCCGACGCCGGGCGTGGCCAAGGGCAGCACGACGCGGACATCGAGTGCCGCGCTGCCGGCCGGCAATGTCGCCGTGCCGGCGCCTGCCGCGTCGAGCCCATGGCAGCGCACCGTCGCGCACCTGCGCGACAATCCGGCCGAACTCATGCAGCGCGTGCAGGTCGCGCCCGTGCTCGACAACGGCAAGCTGTCCGGCGTGCGCGTGTCCGCCAGCGGCGCCGATGCGGCCCTGCTCGCCCAGGCGGGCCTGCAGGCGGGCGACGTGGTCACCGCGGTCAACGGCCAGCGCATCGATTCGATCCAGCGCGGCCAGCAGATCGTCGCCGGATTGTCCGCCGCGGGCAGCGTGCGCGTGACCGTGTTGCGCAACGGCAAGCCGACCGACGTGACGGTCGGGCTGAAATGAAATCCGCACATTCGAACTCGGTTTTTCAGGGGATGGTTTCCAACATGCGTCGTTTCCTTTTCGTCGTCGCCTGCGGCGCATGCCTTTGCGCTCCGGCTTTCGCGCAATCGAGTGCGGAACCCGCGCATGCGGCCACCGCCGATGGTCGCCACACGCTCAACCTCAAGGACGCCGACATCCAGGCACTGATCGCGACGGTCAGCGAGATCACCGGCAAGAACTTCATCGTCGGCCCGAACGTGCAGGGCAAGGTCACGGTCGTCTCGGCGCGGCCGATGAAACCCGACGAGATCTACGACGTGTTCCTGTCCGTGCTGCGCGTGCATGGCTACGCCGCGGTGCCGTCGGGCAGCATGGTCAAGATCGTGCCCGATGCGGTCGCGCAGACCGATGCGGCGACCGGCGTCGACGGCATCGCCACGCGCGCGGCCGACGAACTGGTCACCGAGATCGTGCCGGTCAAGCACGTGTCCGCGGCGGAGCTGGTGCCGATCCTGCGTCCGCTGATGCCGCAGAGCGGCCAGCTCGTCGCGCATGCGACGTCGAACTCGCTGGTCATTTCCGATCGCGCCGGCAACGTCGAACGCCTCGCCGCGATCATCCGCCGCATCGACACCGTGTCCGACGCGCAGGTCGAGATGATCCCGCTCGCGCACGCCAATGCGGCGGAACTGGCGCGTACGCTGACCACGCTGTCCGACGACAAGGCCGCGCAGGCCAATGGCGATGCGGTGCGCGTGTTCGCCGATACGCGCACGAACTCGATTTTGCTGTCCGGCGCCAAGAACGGCCGCCTGAAGATGCGCGCGCTGATCGCCCATCTCGACACGCCGGTCGACAACGGCGGCGACACGCAAGTCATCTACCTGCACTACGCCAAGGCCAAGGATCTCGTGCCGATTTTGCAGGGTGTCGCGGCGACGCTGTCCGGCGTCGCGCCGCCGTCCGCGCCGAAGGCGGGCGATGCGGGCGCGGGCAGTGGTGCGGCGTCGCCGGCGACGATCCAGGCGCACGACGAAACCAATTCGCTCGTGATCAGCGCGCCGCCCGCGGTGTTCCGCTCGCTGGCCAGCGTCGTGCGCGAACTCGACATCCGCCGCAACCAGGTGCTCATCGAGGCGGTCGTCGCCGAAGTCGCCGACCAGGTCGCCGGCGAGCTCGGCGTGCAATGGCAGCTGCCGCTCGGCAAGGACGGCCAGCACGTCATCGGCGGCACCAACTTCACCGGCTCGTCGGTCGGCAACAACATCCTCAACGCCGCGCGGAACCCATTTGGCATCGGCAACGGTTTCAACCTCGGCTACATCGACGGCACGGTCACCATCGCCGGCCAGCAGCTGTTCCAGATCGGTGCGCTGGTCACCGCGCTGCGCAGCGATGGCAAGTCCAACATCCTGTCCACGCCCTCGGTGCTCACGCTCGACAACCAGGAAGCGGAGATCAAGGTCGCACAGGAAGTGCCGTTCCTGACCGGCCAGTACACGACCGGCGCGCTCGGCGCGTCGACGGTCACCAACGGCGGCACCACGACCACCAGCGGCATCACCAATCCGTTCCAGACCATCGAACGCAAGGACGTCGGCCTCGTGCTCAAGGTCAAGCCGATGATCAACGTCGGCGATTCGGTGCGCCTGGACATCCATCAGGAAGTCTCCAACCTGCTGCCGCCGGTGCAGGGCGCGGTCGACCTCGTCACCAACAAGCGCGAGCTGACCACCAGCGTGCTGGTCAAGGACGGCTCCCTGCTCGTGCTCGGTGGCCTCATCGACAACCAGCAGAAGGACAATGCGCAGAAGGTGCCGGGCCTGGGCGAC
>Ga0222423_1001301_pt1 | contig 11646 bp, 12 predicted proteins | sample 3A0metagenome_FD_182472 | JGI IMG/M metagenome (GOLD analysis project Ga0222423, IMG submission 182472) | Enriched microbial communities from leaf-cutter ant dump, University of Wisconsin, Madison, United States - 3A0 (version 2) | ecosystem: Environmental > Terrestrial > Nest > Insects nest >...
CGCCGTGGGGCCGTGGGTGCATTTCATTTTTTCGCTAATAAGACATTCCTATAATCCCACCTGTCATGCTGAAAGCATCTATACACGTCCTTTAGATTTTACGGAATACAAGAAGGAGTATATGGGTGCGAAGGTTTGAAATGCGCCCCTTGCCGTAGAGTTTGGTAATATAGCAGATATGTGGGTAGGTCATTTTCACTATGGGATGTGTTTATCAATAAATTTTTAATTTTACTTTTTAATACGACAGAAATGTGGAAGACGCTTGCTTAACTTTCGTTTTTCATGCAACATTGCCAATCTTTAGAAGATGGGCAATGTTACCCGCTCTGACCGCACAAGTTGAGCAACAGCCAACTGCAAATAAACACCCATAGATTTTCCCGGATAATACCGGCTTTTGTTTATTTTTGGATCAGTAGGAAAAAACCGATAAGATTTCATCCCTGAAAATCCGCTGCGATGTAGTCAGAGAAACATAGAACGACCACCGTCTGAACACTACGGCGGTCAGATGACACCATATACAGCAATCCGAAGTTAGCAAAATAAAAACTAAAATTGTGAAAAGATATTTGTTAGTGGCGTGCTACTTGTTATTACCCATTATGTTGTGTGCTGGTAGCAATGACACTTTAAAACAAAGAGGGTATTTGATTTATGTAGGCCTCAATTTTTTCTTTCAGCCTTGTCTGGATACAACAAAAGATGTATATGGCAGTTTGAATTCAGCATCTTTTAGAATTAATTATGGCAGAAACGGGTTTAATAATATACTGTATTCTATGCGGGATAGTATTGATGCCATGGCCTTGCCAGAAATCTCTTACATAATGAGCAGTGGTGAAAAATATCTTAGCAATATATTCTACGTATATTGTGAGTTGGAATTTCGTAATATCTTTAATGATAATAGAAATCGGCACCCTTGCATGTTTACGCTTATAGTAGATAATAGGGAGTACTCTTTAGGTTGCTTTAGTTGCGATGTAGAAGTTTTAGGGCTTAGGCCATTGAAATAATCAATTAATAATTATATTAGATTTGTGGTAGGATATTTGAAATAACAAACGGTGTTACCCTTTTCCCCTGTTGTGCGTAGTTTTTTATCTCATCAATTTCAACTTGCGTTTGCTGATGTATTCTTTGAACTCGGCAAAAGTCATTCCTTGGGTTTCTTTTGCGGTTTTTTCTTTTACTGCTCTAAAAAATTTAACTATATCAAACTCTTTTTCTTGTGTCTTAGCTTGTTCTTTATTTTTCATTTCCTATGGTATCTTTTGGTGAACGAATATCTAATTGTAAGTAACCATTTTTGATGTTGATAGCGTTGTAGCCCCCGATTCCGGCAGGTTGATCCATGAATAAACGGTAGATGTTCTAACCGTAGCGACACACGGCCGTGTGTCGCTATATCGGCACGGCCTTTTCCCGCCCACCGTAACGATGGACAATGTTACCCGTAGTTTCGCTGTTTTTGGCACAGGGAAAGTAAAATACTTTTTCCATTTTCATTTTTCATTTATACTTTTGACTTTTGACTTAACACTATGGCACAATCCTCCTACAGCACTTCTCTGCTTGATATCAGCGGCTTGAAACAATTAATCAAACCGCGTGTTGCAATAGTATATACGGAATGGAATGAGGAAATTGTAACCGCACAGCGAAAGGGGGCGCAACGTATTGCACTTCAAACCGAAGCGGTTATCACCCATGAAATTGCCGTTCCCGGCAGTATAGAATTGCCATTTGCCTGCAAACATCTTATTGAACATACAGAGGAAAAGAACGGGCCTCAGGCTATTATTGCCTTTGGCGCAGTTATTCGAGGGGGCACCCCGCATTTTGATTATGTATGTAAGGCGGTAACGGAAGGCATTATGCACCTGAATGTTCACCATAACATCCCGGTTATTTTCGGTGTTTTAACCTTAGAAAACGAAAAACAAGCCTGGGAAAGACTGGGCGGAGCCTTTGGCCATAAAGGTGAAGAAGCGATGATTACCGCACTGAAAATGATCCGGCTTCGGCAAACGCCGCTTTAACAGCTTAGGTTATTTCAGCAACTGAAATACCAACAGCGCAGCCGCATAAGCAATACCGGTCATGTAAATCAGTTGAAATACCGGCCATTTCCAGGTTCGGGTCTCCCGTTTTACAATAGCCAGCGTACTCATACACTGCATGGCAAATGCGTAAAAAATCATCAAAGAGACACCGGAAGCCAAAGTATAAACCGGAGTTCCGTCTGCACGCTTTGCCATTTTCATTTTATGCTTCAGGGAAATTTCATCATCTGCATTACCCACACTGTATAATGTGGCCATAGTCCCCACAAAAACTTCTCTTGCGGCAAAAGAGGAAAGCAAGGCAATACCGATTTTCCAATCATAACCCAACGGGCGAATGGCGGGCTCTATGGCTTTGCCCAAATATCCTGCGTAGGAGTGTTCTAATTTTTCAGAAGCAAAAGCCGCCGATTGCTCCGTACTCAACGCAGCCCCCTGCTGTGTGGCAATCTGCTGATATTTCCATTCCGTATCCCGAATACCGCTACCCGGTCCAAAGGAGGCCAGCGCCCACAGAATCAGAGAAATGACAATGATAATTTTACCGGCATCCGTTACAAAAATTTTCGCCTTTTCATACATCGTTACAAAGGCATTGCCCCAGCGCGGCACATGATATACCGGCAGCTCCATAAGATAAAGACTGCGTTCTTTCATTTTAATAAATACGGAAATCACCCGTGATACCGTCAGCGCCATAACAAAACCCAGCAAATACAGACCGAAAAAGACTAATCCCTGCAAACTGATAAAACCTAAATAAAAATGCTGCGGTATTACCAATGCAATCAGAATGGCATATACCGGAAGCCGTGCCGAACAACTGATCAACGGTGTTACCAAAATAGTCAGCAAACGCTCCTTAGGATTTTCTATCGTACGCGCCGCCATCACCGCCGGAATAGCACAAGCCATACCGCTGATCAGCGGCATTACCGAACGACCGTTTAACCCCGATCCCCGCAGCAGACGGTCGGTAAGAAAACTGATTCTGGCCATATAGCCGGTATCTTCCAAAATAGTAATGATGAAAAATAATATGGCTATCTGAGGAATAAAAATAACAATACCGCCTATACCGGCTATTACACCATTTACCAGCAAATCCGCCCACCAGCTTTCGGGGAGTAGTCCCCCCACCCAACCGCCGAATTTTGAAAAAATCAAATCAATCCAGTCCATCGGATAAGAAGCCAGCCAGAAAACAGCCTGAAACATCAGGAATAAAACCAGCAATAAGATGACATAACCCCACACCCGATGCAATAATATTTTATCAATCCGTTCTGTATAAAGCTGCTTCTTGAGCGGATTATCCTCCACTACGGTACGGTGCATAATATGATTAATGCGATCGTAACGCGCCATGACTTCCTCAGCCTGAATCTTGGATTTTTGCAAAGGCGTCTCCCGGAGCAACTGATCCAACCGCGCTTTACAATCATCAGAAACAAAACTGACTTTATCATAAGCACCGGCCAAATGCAACGTAGCATAATTACTAATACCTTTATATTCCGACTGAAGCAGAGCAACTACCGGCCGGGGTATCGGTTGAGACAATTCTATAAAATCCGGCAGGGGAACAAAATCCCGCTCCTGCATCTGAACAATCCGTTTTTTCAGCTCGGCTATACCCTTATTTTTTCGGGGATTGACGGCTACCACAGGAATCCCCAACTCCCGTTCTAATCCTTTAATATCAATTTCCATACCCTTTTTACGGGCAATATCCAGCATGGAAAGTGCGAGTAATACCGGTTTTTTCAAGTCAATAATCTGAGAACAGAACAGCAGGTTGCGTTTCAGATTGGCCGCATCCGCCACAATAATAATCAGATCTGGAGCATCCTTCCCGAGAGGGTTCAACAAGGTTTCGTAAGTTACATATTCATCCTGCGATTTAGGATAGAGGCTGTATGTTCCGGGAAGATCTATGACCTTAGCGGTAAGATCGGCATTCAGGGCAAAAGCGCCGGTCTTTTTGTCAACGGTAACGCCCGGAAAATTCCCCACTTTTTGGTTCATCCCCGTAAGGGCATTAAAAAGCGAAGTTTTGCCACTATTGGGATTACCCGTGAGCGCTATTTTAAAATAAGACTTGGTCATTTTTCAGAATGCGCAAAGATAGGCAATTCGGCGCCGTATTGACTGACGTGTAAGGGCATTATGACAATTCTGCTACAATTGCTCCAATACGGCAAGCATATTGTTACGCACCCGCTCTTTTAATTGAGCCACATCAAGTGCTGCAATTTCCTCCACACTGATTTCCGACAGGAAAACCGCCCTGGAAACACCCGGCTTAAAACTGAAAACACTGCTGTAATGCAGTCGTTTTTTGGTATCAGGAAATAAAACAGGCAAAATAGGAGTATGCGTTTCCTTAGCAATGCGAAATGCACCATCATAAAAATGTGCTAAAGGGGCTTCCGTCTCATTAAAAGTGCCTTCCGGAAAAATAAAAATACTGCCGGAATGTTCCAAATGCTTTTTTAATGCTTGAATACTTTTGTTTTTACTTTCTTTATTATCCCGCTGTACTAATACCGCAATTTGTTTATATAACAATCCGAAAAGCGGAATCTTGGCTAATTCGGCTTTAGCCAATGGTTTGGCATAAAACGGAATAGCCCTGAAAATCATCACCGTATCAAGATAGGAAACATGATTGGCTATTACAATATAATTTTTACCGGAAGCCGGTTTGCCTGACCGATAATGCACCCTGACCGACATTCCAATCAAAAACAGCCAAACAAAACCCCAAAGCCGAAGCAGCCGCCAACTTATTTTCCTGCCCTTTTCTCCAAAAAAGCCCAAAAAAATAAAAACGGGCAAAAGCAACAGAAAAAGTGCTGCAAAAGTACATATACAGTAAACAGAATAAAGATATCTCAACAACGGGAGTTCTTTATAAAATGAAAATTACGACATGCCGGGCATCCAGCCACGACCCAATTCCGTACGGAATGGCCAAGGTATGGATATCAGAATTACGATCAATGCGATAAGAAAATACCAAAACGCGCTTTTGAATTTCTTCTTATCAGAAATGGGCTTTTTGATCACAGCATAACCGATATGCACTAATATCAATGCTATAATCATTCCTAAGATATGCTCTACTGCAAAAAAACGAGCTACACTATTCTTCATCACATCAGCCATAGCGCTGCTTTTTTGAATCAAATCTATACCCCATGAGCCGAAAAAATACAGGTACATCCCAACGAGCAACTGAATATCCATGAAAATCATGAATAACATGGCCGGCCTTTTATCCGAAGCAGTAAAAGTTTTACCGCCATTCATGCCACTGGCCATTTTAATAATTGCCCATAATGCAAACAACAATATGAGATAACGAACAATACTGTGAAGATGTAACATTCCGGTTTCCATAAATTTTTATTTTTGACGAAAATACAATAAAAAACCAATACGCTATTTAGTTAAGAGTCATTTTATTATTCACCATAGCATGTGTATAAATCTGCACAAAGGCTTTCCAGCGAAGCAAAGCGGACTGTCCCTGCGGACTGTCGTTAAAACCTTCCGTAACAAGATTATGTGTAGCAAGGCTGTCTGCGGGAAAAAGATAAGCTTCAATGGCAGCATCATTTTTCAATTTCATCCGGAGACCTTTCTCTATCCATTCATATACAAAATCAGCACGGTTAATCACAAAACGATGGTTTACGGAAGTGTCAAACATACTGTTTCCTAAGGCATAAAACGGACGATCATAACCTAAATATTGCATAACACCGGGCAATAAGTCTATTTGCTGAGTAAGAACGGAATCGTACCCGATGCAGGCTTCATTTCCCGGATCAAAAAACATGATCGGTATTTGGTAACGCCCCGCACCGTTGGCGTAATAGTCGTTGCTTGCTGCCGGCGAACAATGATCTGCGGTAATAACAAACAAAGTATTAGCGTACCAAGATTGCTGCCGGGCACTGTCAAAAAAACGACTCAGGGCATGATCCACATACGCGATGCTATTCTCTATCGGCAATGAGCCCTTATTATACACCTTTCGGGCGGCTTCGGGCAAGGCATAAGGCGGATGAGAACTGAGGGTAAATACGGATGCCAAAAAAGGCTGAGGCATGGTATTCAATCCTTTACAAAAATATTGCAAAAAAGGCTCATCATAAATTCCCCAGGCACCATCATAATCTTTTTCATTATTATATTCCGTCCGTCCGAAATAATGGTCGAATCCGGCAGCCTGACTATAAGTATATAAATTCATGCTTCCGTTGGTAGCGCCATGATAAAATGCGGTGCTGTATCCCTTTTGCTCTAAAAGCGTAGCAACGCTTATAATCTTGTTATTGCTGTATATGGATTCCAAAAACGGCTCATCCATCAGCGCCGGAATGCCGGAAAGTATTGCCGGAACACCGTCATTGGAATGCCGCCCGTTGGCATAAGCATTGGTAAAAGTAAGGCTGTGATCCATCAGACTGTCCAGAAAAGGCGTACAATCAACGCCGTTACCTAATTTCGTCCATTCCTTAGAAAGACTTTCCACAATAATAAACACGACATTTTTTGACTGAAAAGTTCCGGGATACTGTTTGGCAGGCTGAATTAAGGCAAAAGCATCTTTCTCCGGCATAAAAGTTTCCGGCTCCAAGGTGGTATTTTGAAAGGTATTAATAATGCTGTATGGGGTATTCAGCACAATGGAGGAATACTGACTTTTAGTAATTTCCACGGCATTTCTGATATTAAAAGGAATCAGTTGAAGACCGCAACGAATGCCGATTACAGAAAGCCCGGCTACCACAGCCAAACCCAGGAGCTGCCCTGCTACCGTGAATACATGCTCTTTTTTATGCGGCTGAATCCTTGCATAGCGGCGATCTATATAATCATCATAGGCTTTACTGACTTTGTAAAAAACAACGATAAGCAGGGCCGCTATCAAAAATAAATACCAGTAATCTCTCAAAAACGAAGGAAGAATAGCGAGAAAATCGCCTTTACGGCTGACCATACTCAAGACATCTGCCGTGGATCGTTTATGATTAAACATAAAATAGCGCCAGTCAGCAATTTCAAAAAGAAATGCCATGCTATTGGTCAGAATAAAAAGAATCCGCAGGCCTTTTTGCCACTTTTTCCAGGAAAGAGTATCCACCGGCAACAGCAACAATACGATATAAAGCGCATTAATACTGAGTATGGCAGAAACATCAAAACGCCAGCCCCAAAGGAAAATATGTTGCAACTCCGCGGCAGTAATACCGGAAAATGCCGGGCGATTAAGCAGAAAAAAGCAAAGCCGGAACAAGGTATATATCAGCAGTAGCAGCAAAAGCTGCCCGAAAACCTTTCCAATCCGGAGCAGAAATGAAGACATGTATGGTATCTGTTTCAAAAAAGAAGGGCAAAAATAATGAATAATTCAGCAGATGAAACGAGCAACAGGCGGATGCCGGATCAAAACATAATAAAAAGCGATACGCTTATGATCTATATTGTACCTTTGCAGCAAAAGCAATAAAAAAGCACATGCCAGGATTTACGGTAGCTATTGTCGGTAGACCCAATGTGGGAAAATCCACCCTCTTCAATCGTTTGTTGGAAAAGCGGAAAGCCATTGTTAATGATTTCAGTGGCGTAACCCGTGATCGTCAGTATGGCATTTCCGACTGGAACGGCAAGAGTTTCAACGTGATTGACACCGGCGGTTTTGTTTCACACTCAGAAGATGTTTTTGAAAAAGAAATCCGCAAACAAGTGCATATTGCCATTGACGAATCCGATGCCGTAATTTTCGTAACGGATGTTACCGCAGGTATTACCGATCTGGACGATGATATGGCGCAATTGCTGCGCCGCTCTAAAAAACCGGTATTGCTTGCCGTAAACAAGGTGGACAATAGCGAACGGCAATTAGATGCCACCGAATTTTATGTATTGGGCTTTGAACATACCTTTTTCATTGCTTCCATTTCCGGAAGCGGCACCGGCGATCTGTTAGATGCGCTCACCGATATCATTCCCGATGACAGCATTCCGGCTACGGAACGGGAAATTATCTGGGTGGACGGAGAAGATGAAGAAGGCAACCCTATTCGCTTTCAACGGGAAAAGTCGCCTTTACCCAAAATTGCTATTATCGGCCAGCCGAATGCCGGGAAATCCACCCTGCTGAATGCGCTAACCAGTCAGGAACGAACTATTGTATCCGATATTGCCGGCACTACCCGCGACAGCATTCACACCACATACAAATTGTTCGGAAAAGAATTTGTATTGATTGATACTGCCGGTATTCGCAAAAAGAAAAATGTACAGGAAGATCTGGAATTTTACTCCGTGATCCGTGCTATAAATGCGATGGACGAAGCCGATGTATGTATGCTGCTGATTGATGCGGAGAAAGGTATTACGGCGCAGGACATCAATATTTTCAGCCTTGCCGCCCGTAAAGGGAAAGGCATTGTGATTCTGGTTAATAAATGGGATAAGGTAGAGGACAAAGCTACCAATACCGCCCGTGATTATGAGGAAGCTATCAGAAGAAAAATCGCACCGTTTACGGATGTACCGGTCATTTTTATTTCTGCTACGGAAAAACAACGCATCTTTCAGGCGGTGGAAAAAGCATTGGAAGTGTATGAAAACAAAAACCGGAAAATATCAACGGCTAAGCTCAATGATATTATATTGCCCGAAATAGAGCGCTATACGCCCCCTATGGTACGCGGCCATTCCGTTCGTATTAAGTTTGCCATGCAGCTCCCTACTTACAATACGGCTTTTGCTTTCTATTCCAATCATCCGGATGAGATTAAACCATCTTACCGTAATTTTTTAGAAAACAAACTGCGCAGCCATTTCAATTTCACCGGCGTTCCGTTACGGATTTTCTTCAGAAAAAAATAGGCAGGGCAATCTTTGAGGCCAATATCCATGTCCTGTCTGATACAGGCAGCATTAACCTGGAATGCGGGAGATGTATTTTTTCATTTCATTCAACTGCTCTACTATTTGCTCGCTTTTGGGTTTTGCTGCTTTAGCGCGTGCATAGTAAAATTTAGTTCCCCGAAAATCCCGGCGTTGCATACATATTGAGGACAGTTGCAAATAAGCTGTGGCGCTGCTGTCGGCATCCGGGAGGCCGGCTTTTACGGCTTTGCGCAAATGCTCGTAAGCTTCCTTCATATTGCCTTTTTTATAGGCCAGAGAGCCTAACTGTAGCATGGCCGTTCCTTGAAAATCCTTGTCAGCTCCGCCGGAAGCAATACCCTTACGCAATTCTGCCTCAGCGGTGTCAAAGTCCTCATTCATAGTAGAGAAATTTGCCTTCATCATATAATAAGCAGAGCGGATGGGCTTATATAAAAGATTAGGATATTTCACACTGGCAATCAACTTTTGAGCACCTTCTACATCGCCATTTTCAATAAAACGTTGCAACAATGTTACCGGCCCTACAAAGAAATGTGCAAAGATCATTAAGGCGCCGATAAATATGGGCAACCAACCTAACCACCAAGTAAGTGCAAAACCCGCATAAACACCTAACACTATTAATAAAAGACCGATCCACAGCCTGTTAAGCACTAAAAAACGTCTGAATGCAAACATAAAATATATCCTTTGAGATTTTTGGCTGCAAAATTAGTCATTTTAAGGAGCAGTAGTTCAGTATCCGATTATTTTTATGATATTGAAAGAAAAAATTTTTTTAATAAAAAAACATAAAGTACTTTTGCCAACAAATTATTAATTTTTCAACTTTAAAAAACAGAAAATGAAAAAGGCTACTTTAATCACTGCTACAGCTTTAATGCTGGGTTCAGTATTGTTTACTTCTTGTAAAAAAGAATACACCTGCGTATGTACCACAAATGGCGATACAGAAGAAATCACTATTCCTAAAACAACAAAAGCCTTAGCAAAAACAGCTTGTGAAGTTTACAATATCTCAGGTCAAACTGATTGCAAACTGAAATAAGCATTCATCACAACATAAAAAAAGCTGCTTTCTCAGAAAGTAGCTTTTTTTATACCTTTAAGTTTTAATATTATCCGCAGTACCATGTTTGTTACTCCCAAAGCCGGCATCGCCATCATCCTTTTACTCGCAGCAGGCAGCTTATATGGTGTATCCTGCCGGAAATCATTTACCTGCTCCTGCACCTATACGGATACCGGTGTTCCGCAGTCTATTAGCATTCCTTTGCATCAAACCAAAGCGGATGCTCAAACGATTTGTGAAGGATATACCCGTCAATATGCCATTTATCCGGATGCAGAATGTAGATTGCAATAAAAGGGATAAGGGATAAGGGATAAGGGGTAAGGAGTAAGGGGTAAGTTAGTGGTTAGTAATTAATGGCTAACAACTAAAAACTAAAAGCTAACAACTAACAGCATAATTTTTTTAGTCTAAAATGCACTTATTATCGAAGCACCGGTTAAATTTGCAAGCAATAGTTTTTTGAGTAAACGCATTTTAATATAAACATTTTTATATGAAAAAATATACCACTACGCTACTTTTAGCTTTTATTGCCTGCATCGCATTCACTTCCTGCAAAAAAGATTATACTTGTACCTGCTACGATAATGCGGAAATCCCTACCAGTAAAAGCACTTACAATCAGGTTACTAAAAGCGTTGCAGAAGAAAAATGCGACAAACTGAATGTAGGCGTAGCTATAAACGGCGGGTACTGCACACTGAATTAAAGTGCATCGCTCCACCACCGAAAAATGCTTCGGAAGGCAAAACGCATCTTCTTGTTTTTAAAATAAATTCCCGATATCCTATCAAGGACGTCGGGGATATATTATTTTAATTTCCTGCGTTTCAGTTCTTTTCTGATTAAAGACAATTCCCGTCCGGTTTGTCCGGCTACGGATGTATTTTCTTCTGCCCTTCGCATAAGGTAAGGCAGCACATCCTGAAGCGGTCCGTAAGGAAGATACTTTGAAGCATTAAATCCCGCATGAGCCAAATTGAAAGTAATATTATCGCTCATGCCGTAAAGCTGGGAGATGAATACCTGAGGATGCCTGGCCGGAATATTTTTCTCCTGCATCCATTGAACGGCTTTCATACAACTGTTCTCATTGTGGGTGCCAATAAATACGGCAAGCTCTCCAAGGTGATCCAGGCAAAATGCCACAGCGCGATCATAATCGCGGTCGCAGCTTTCTTTGTCCGGCTGAATAGGAGAAGGATAGCCCATTGCTGCGGCTCGTTCTCTTTCTTTTTCCATATAAGCACCACGCACCAATTTAGCACCTAACAGATAGCCGTGTTGACGTGCACGCTTCAATGATTCCTGTAAATAAGTATAACGATCGTGCCGGTAAAGCTGAAATGTATTGAATACCGTTACCCGTTGCCGGTTGTATTGCTCCATCATGCGGTTGACCAAGTCATCCACCGGTTGCTGAATCCAACTATCTTCAGCATCTATCAGTATCATAATACCTTTTTCCGAAGCGGTTTTGCAGATAGTATCAATGCGCTGCTGTACCCGCTCCCATTCCTGTTGTTCGGCCGATGAAAGTTCCTTGCCGCTATGTAATTT